>JAEEGL016231816.1_pt1 | contig 54710 bp, 46 predicted proteins | sample 9134231 | NCBI WGS metagenome assembly JAEEGL01 (sample SAMN16246548, study PRJNA631951) | gut metagenome | biome: gut microbiome; feature: rumen; material: fiber-attached | host: Bos | place: Iran: Karaj | collected 2018-10
AGATCGTGTACCACGCGGCGGCCCACAAGCATGTGCCGCTGATGGAGGACAGCCCCAATGAGGCCATCAAGAACAATGTGGAGGGCACGCTGAAGACCGCAAAGGCGGCGGACAAGTACGGCACCGAGCGCTTCGTGCTGATCTCCACGGACAAGGCAGTGAACCCGACGAATGTGATGGGTGCATCCAAGCGGATCTGCGAGATGATCATCCAGCACATCAATGCACATTCCAAGACGAATTTCGTGGCAGTGCGGTTCGGCAACGTGCTGGGCAGCAACGGTTCGGTCATCCCTCTGTTCAAGAAGCAGATCCTGGAGGGCGGCCCTGTGACAGTGACGGATCCGGAGATCATCCGGTATTTCATGTCCATCCCCGAGGCGGTGTCCCTTGTGCTTCAGGCGGGCGCTTACGCCAAGGGCGGCGAGATCTTCGTGCTGGATATGGGCTATCCCATCAAGATCGCGGACCTTGCAAAGAACCTGATCCGGCTTTCCGGTTACAAGGTGGATGAGGACATCAAGATCGTCTACACGGGCCTGCGCCCCGGCGAGAAGATGTACGAGGAGCTGCTGATGGATGAGGAAGGCCTCAGGAAGACGGAGAATCATCTGATCTTCATCGGCAAGCCCATCGAGTTTGACGATGCCACCTTCGAGGAGCGGCTGCAGCGCATTTCCGCGGACGCTGAGAACGAAATGGCAGACATCCGGCCCGTGATCAAGGAACTGGTACCCACGTATCATTATGGGGAATAAGGGATTGAGAGAGTTGTGAGAATAGAAACACCTGAGCGGCGCACCGCTCAGGTGTTTTTTGATGCTTTTGCAGTGCTGGCGTGCTGCGGAAAGCATCATATTTAGGAATTCATGATGATTTTGTTGCTTTTGGAGCGGTTGAGAGTTGCAGAAAGCAACATATTTGAGCGATTTCCTTGATTATGATGCTTATTTCTTGCTTGCTTTCCGTGAAAAGCATCATATTCTGGGATTCTTGTTGTTTTTGATGCTTTTGCAGTGCTGGCGTGCTGCGGAAAGCATCATATTGAAAAATTCTTGCTGTTTTTGTTGCCTGGACGGGCCGTATCGCCCATAGACTAGGAGCATCAGACACGCCGCTTGCTTTTTTTCATTCCCTCGGCGTGTCTGCGGTGTCCGAACAGGGGGATAAAAGAAAAGGCAGGTTTCTCACCCTGCCTCAATTGCTATCACATATAGCTTCCCGGCTTCCACGCGGAACTTCACCTGGAATCCGGCGTAGCTCATGCCGTAGATGCGGGTGGGGTCCTCCTGGTAGGAGGGGCGGGGATCCTGACGCAGGATTTCAAGGAGAGCAGCCCGCTTCTCCTCTGGGATAGGGGCCAGAATGGAAGCCAAAGAGCTTGCTGCATCCACGGACACGCTCGCGACGACGCCCGTCGCCATGTCCTCTGATGCTCCGTCTTGTGTATCGCCTGCCCCGTATACTTCCAGCAAATGCTTTCCGGGATCGGCGAAGCCATTGCCAGCGTCGGGGTACGCGTCCGCATAAGCAAGATAAGGCTTGATATCGTAGATGGCGGTGCTGTCCATCATGTCGATGCCCGCCACGGTCAGCACCGGCCCCAGCTCTGGATCATCCTCCAGTGAAACCAGCTTCACGCAGGTCATGCCGATGGCATTGGGACGGAAGGGGGAGCGGGTCGCAAAGACGCCACGGTACTCATTACCGCCAAGCCGGGGTGGCCGCACCTGCGCCCGGAAGGTTTTGTCCTCCGGCACATCGAAGCGCCACAGAAGCCACAGACGGCTGTACTCCATAATCCCCTCGAAGGCTCGCATGTCCCGGTATTCCGGCTCCATGACGATGCGCCCCGTGAGGCTCTCCGCCAGGCCGCTCTGTCGGGGCAACCCGAACTTCTCCGGCAAGTCTGTATGCAAATGTCCGATGACTTTGATCTCGCTCATGTTTCCTGATCCTTCTTGTGATTATTTCAGCACCCTCATTTTTTCATAGCCATCACCCCCTTGTCAATCACAGTCCCGAGTTGGTGCAATACGTCAGGAATTGTCAAAACATCGAAATCAACAAATTCTGGCGAATGAGATGCTTTCCGCAGCACGCCAGCACTGCAAAAGCATCAAAAACAACAAGAATCCCAGAATATGATGCTTTTCACGGAAAGCAAGCAAGAAAAAAGCAATAAAACCAGCAAAAATCCCCGATTATGTTGCTTTTCGCATGTTTGCAAGCAAGGAAAAAGCAACAAAATCAGCAAAGAACCCAGAGTATGTTGCTTTCCGCGCTTGGATTGAGGACGATGTGACACGTTGAGAGGGGAAAAATAGCGAGCGACGTGTCCAAAGCGGGTGAGAAACGCTAGCTTTGCCTTGCCAGATGGGGCAAGGCACTGGCGCCCGTCCCGGGGAACGATGGCGGTAAACGCTTGTTTTTCTTGCGGGTTTGGGGCGGTTGTGCTACACTACTGTCTAAATGGGGGCATGTACCCCTTTACTTTCGTGCGCAAACAGCGAGCGCACCGATTGGAGAAGGTTATGATCAAGAGTATGACCGGTTTCGGCCGGGCGGAAGTGACGGAGAACAATCGGAAATTCACCGTCGAGCTGAAGAGCGTGAACCACAGATACCTGGAGATGAGCGTGAAGATGCCCAAGGCACTTGGATTCTTTGAATCCTCCGTGCGCCAGGAGCTGAAGAATTACATTGCCAGAGGTAAGGTGGATGTGTTCATCGCCTATGAGAACCTCGGCGAGACCAATTCCAAGGTACGTTACAATCGCGAACTTGCGAAGGAGTACCTGGATTATCTGAAGGAAATGGCGGAGGACTTCGGACTGGAGAATGATGTCCGGGTGTCCACCTTGTCCCGTTATCCCGATGTCTTCGAGATGGAAGAGGAAGAGACGGACGAAGAGGAGCTGTGGGCCGGCCTGAAGAAGGCAGTGGACGAAGCAGCCGAGATGTTCGTTCAGAGTCGCATCCGCGAGGGCGAGAATCTGAAGGTGGATCTCATCGGCAAGCTGGACGGCATGCTGGAGATCGTGGACTTCGTGGAGGAGCGTTCCCCTCAGATCGTGGCCGAATATCGCGAGAAGATCGAGAACCGCGTCCGGGAGATCCTGGGTGATACTTCTGTGGACGAAGGCAGACTTCTGACAGAGGTGACGGTTTTTGCAGACAAGATCTGTGTGGATGAGGAGATCGTACGTCTCCGCAGCCATATCGACACCATGAAGAAGGAACTCACCACCGGTGGCAGCATCGGCCGTAAGCTGGACTTCCTCGCACAGGAAATGAACCGCGAGGCAAATACCACCCTTTCCAAGACCACCGATCTCGAGATCTCCAACAGGGGAATTGAACTCAAGACGGAAATTGAAAAGGTAAGGGAACAGATCCAAAACGTTGAGTAACCAGGGGAGCAAATCCGAAATGCGATTTCGCTTGCGAAAATGAGCATTTCGGATTTAGCGACCCGCAGCCCCATGAGCAAGTGGCGATTTTAGGCGCAGCCTAAAATCAGCGGATTGCGAATGGGGATGAGGATTTCGAGAGCCGCGCAGCGGCGTAGCAATCCGCCGGTTACTCAGACTTATTACAGTACAGACAGGAGCAACACATGAGCAATAGAGGCATCCTCCTCGTCCTTTCCGGTTTTTCCGGAGCGGGCAAAGGAACACTGGTCAAGAAACTGCTGGCAGAGCATGAAGATTACGCCATCTCCGTGTCCATGACGACCCGGAACCCCAGACCCGGCGAGGTCGATGGCAGAGATTACTTCTTTGTGACCAAGGATAAGTTTGAGGCCACCATCGCTGAGGACGGGTTTGTGGAACATGCCTGCTACGTGGGCAACTACTACGGCACCCCCAAGGCTTATGTGGAAGAACAGCTGAACAAGGGCAAGAACGTGATCCTGGAGATTGAGATCCAGGGCGCCATGAACGTCAAGAAGATCTATCCCGACAGCCTGCTGTTATTTGTAACCCCTCCCAGCGCCGAGGAACTCGAGCGCAGACTTAGGGGAAGAGGGACGGAGACCGACGAAGTCATCGCCGGCAGACTGGCCCGCGCTTATGAGGAATCACAAGGCATGGATGCCTATGATTATATAGTAATGAACGATGACCTGGATGAATGCGCCGCGCAGATTGCTGCGCTGGTGGATGCGGCGAAACATGAGCCCGCCCGGCTGCAGCCCTTTATCGCAGGCATTCGTGAACAGTTATCGGTATACCGAAAGGAGAATTAAGTATTATGATGATGCATCCCTCTTATGTGGATCTGATGGAGTCTGTTAACAAGGAGGCCCTGGAGAACGGCGAAGAGCCCGTAGTTACCAGCCGCTACTCCATCGTGATGGCTTCTTCCAAGAGAGCACGCCAGATCGTTGACGGCAGCACTCCCATGGCAGGCACGGAAAAGGACAAGCCCCTTTCCAGAGCTGTACAGGAGCTGTACCAGAACAAGGTTGAGATCCTTCGCAACCTGGAGGACTGATATTTGAAGGTTTTATTTGTATCTCTCGGCTGTGACAAGAACCTGGTGGATTCGGAGAAGATGCTGGGAATGCTTGCTGCAAGGGGATTCGAATTTACAGACGATGAAGAGCAGGCAGAGGCCGTGGTGGTCAACACCTGCTGTTTCATTGGAGACGCTCAGGAGGAGAGTATCAACACCCTGCTCCGTTACGGCGAGATGCGGACGGCGGGCAAGCTGAAGGCTCTCATCGCCGGCGGCTGCCTCGCACAGCGGTATCAGGAACAGATCCATGCGGAGATTCCCGAGGTGGATGCGCTTCTGGGCACCATGTCCATCGATACCATCGCTGACACGCTGGAGAGCGTGCTGGCGGGAAAAAGCGAGGATCATTTCGCGGACATCGATTCGAATCCGAAGGTGGGAACTGACAGAGTTGTCACAACCGGAGGGCATTTTGCATATCTCAAGATTGCAGAAGGCTGCAACAAGAACTGCACCTATTGCGTGATCCCCAGTGTTCGCGGACACTATCGTTCCTTCCCGATGGAGGATCTGGTGGCGGAGGCGGAAGCTCTGGCGGAAAAGGGCGCGAAGGAGCTGGTGCTTGTGGCGCAGGAGACCACGCTGTACGGCACGGATCTCTACGGACACAAGGCATTGCCGGAGCTTTTGCACAAGCTTTGCCGCATCGAGGGCATCAAGTGGATCCGCCTGCTTTACGGCTATCCGGAGGAGCTGACGGAGGAGATCATCGACGTCATGCTGGAGGAGCCCAAGGTGCTCCATTATCTGGATCTTCCCATTCAGCACGCATCGGATCGCATCCTGCGGCTCATGGGACGGCGCACGAACCAGGCAGAGCTTCGAAGCATGGTGCAGCGGCTTCGGGAGCGGATCCCGGATATCTGCCTGCGGACCACGCTGATCGCCGGATTCCCCGGGGAGACACAGGAGGATTTCGAGGAGCTGTACCGCTTCGTCAATGAGATGGAGTTCGACCGGCTTGGCGTATTCCCTTATTCTCAGGAGGAGGGAACCCGGGCGGCGGAGATGCCGGATCAGGTGCCTCAGGAAGTTCGGGAGGCCCGTCGCGACGAGCTGATGGAGTTGCAGCAGGAGATCGTGTTCGAAAATGCAGACCGTATGATCGGAAAAGTTCTGACCGTTATGGTGGAGGGCAAGGTGGCCGACGAGGACACCTACGTGACCCGCACCTACCGGGATGCCCCCGGGGTGGACGGTTATCTCTTCTTAAACACCGAAGCGTCCCTGATGACCGGCGATTTCGTCCGGGTCCGTGTGACGCAGGCAAATGAATATGATCTGATCGGAGAACTTTGTGACGATGACGAATAATTCTGAGACTCAAAGTACGGCCAAGAAAACCAGTATCTGGAATGTGCCCAATATCCTGACCATTACCAGAGTGTTCCTGATCATTCCCTTTGTGATCCTGCTTTTGGGAGCCAACGCCGGCTGGTTCGGCGAAGACATCCTGATCCCCTGTGTGGTGGCGGATGTGATCTTCGGAATCGCCAGTCTGACGGATCTGTTCGACGGAAAGATCGCCAGAAAGCGGGGCCTTGTGACGAACTTCGGCAAGTTCATGGATCCCCTGGCGGACAAGCTGTTGGTTTGCTCGGCACTGATCTGCCTGGTGCAGATGGAACTGATCCCCGCGTGGGTGGTGCTGATCATCATCGCGAGAGAGTTCATCATCAGCGGATTCCGTCTGGTGGCGGCTGATGCGGGAGTGGTCATTGCGGCCAGCTACTGGGGAAAATTCAAGACGACTTTCCAGATGATCATGGTGATCCTGATGATCGCAACTCCTTTGCTGGAGCTCATCGGTATCCCTCTGATCCTGGTGGATCTGATCATGTGGATTGCACTGATCCTGACGGTTGTGTCACTTTGCGACTATATGATCAAGAATTGGGATGTAATGAAATAACATATAAAGTTGTTTATCAACGCGGCCTGTCCGATGAATGCGGCGGGTCGCGTTACTGTTTGTGAGGTATGCGGGCATGACAGTCGAGATCATCTGTGTGGGGACGGAGATCCTCATGGGTAACATCATAAATACCAACGCTGCATTTCTGGCGGAGCAGTGCGCGGCACACGGATGCGCGAACTACTATCAGACGGTTGTGGGCGACAACGCGGAGCGCCTGGAGTGGGCCATCCGGACGGCCATGGAGCGGGCCGATGTGGTGCTTTTATCCGGCGGCCTTGGACCCACGGAAGACGATATGACCAAGGAAGTGGCGGCCAAAGTCTGCGGCCGGAAGCTGGTGGAGGACGCTGCCAGCCGCAAAGCCATCGAGGACTTTTTCCATGCCCGGGGCAAGGAACCCACGGAGAACAACTGGAAGCAGGCACTGGTGCCGGAGGGGGGACATGTCATCCCCAATCCCAACGGAACGGCTCCGGGAATCTGCATCGAGGACGATCGCTGCGCCCTGATCCTAATGCCGGGACCGCCGGAAGAAATGAAGCCCATGTTCTTTGAATATGTGGTGCCTCAGCTGGTGGCCATGTCGGACCAGGTCTTCTATTCGAAGATGGTGAAGGTGTGCGGCGTTGGCGAGAGCCGGGCGGAGACGGAGATCCTGGACCTCATCGACGGACAGACAAATCCCACCATTGCAACCTATGCGAAGCTGGGCGAAGTGGACATCCGGGTGACGGCATCCGGGGCAACCAGGGAGGAGGCCCGCGCCACGGCCATGCCTGTGGTGGAGGAGCTGAAGAAGCGCTTCGGGGATCATGTTTTCACATTGGATGAAGAGGTGAATCTGGAGCAGGCGCTGGTGAACCTGCTGCTGGACCGGAATCTGACCGTTGCCACGGCGGAGTCCTGCACCGGCGGACTGATCGCATCGCGGCTGGTGAATGTGCCCGGGGTGTCGGAGGTCTTCGGCACCGGACTGGTGACTTATGCAAATGAAGCGAAGCAGAGCTTGTTGGGGGTGAAGAAGCAGACCCTGCAGAAGTTCGGCGCAGTGAGCGAGGAGACGGCGCTTGAGATGGCGAAGGGACTTGCAGCCGGCAGCCGTGCGGATGTGGTGATCGCCACCACCGGCATCGCGGGACCCGATGGGGGCACCGAGGAGAAGCCTGTGGGCACGGTGTATATCGGTGTGGGTGTCCGGGGCGAGTATGTGGTGAAGCGTTACAACTTCCGGGGCAACCGGGGCATCATCCGTCAGGCGGCTTCCACGGCGGCGCTGGATCTTGCCCGCATGCAGGTGCTGAGCATGAAGGAGAAGAAGACCGGAGCATTCCACGGGCTGCTTTGATGTGGTTTCGTTTTGCATGAATGAGAAAGGGCTTGCGCTTGCGGGCCCTTTTGTGTTATCTTCTTACACGGACTGTCTGGTCCATCTATTTTTCTGTGACTTTCCTGGCATTCGCCGCAATCATTCACAGATGAACATGAAAAATGAAAAACTGTAAAAAGAACGGAGGGATGCCTTTGAGGGAATTTTTTGGGACTTTCTCTATGCTTTTATAGAGATGTCCGAGATGTTGAAGCAAAAGAATTTTTCAGTATAACAATTGACAAATACGAACAGATGTTTTATATTCAGAAAGGTGAACATCTGTTCCGAACCAAAGGAGAATAACATGGAAAACGAAGATAAGAAAAAAGCATTGGAAGCGGCCCTGAGCCAGATTGAGAAGCAGTATGGTAAGGGCGCCGTCATGAGACTCGGTGATCCCGATGCGCAGATGAAGGTTGAGACGGTTCCCACCGGATCCATCAGCCTGGACATCGCTCTGGGACAGGGCGGTATCCCCAAGGGACGTATCGTGGAGATCTACGGACCGGAATCCTCCGGTAAGACGACGGTTACGCTCCATATGATCGCGGAGGTTCAGAAGCGCGGCGGCATCGCCGGATTTATCGATGCAGAGCATGCGCTGGATCCCGTCTATGCGAAGAATATCGGCGTTAACATTGATGATCTGTACATTTCCCAGCCCGACAGCGGAGAGCAGGCACTGGAGATCGCTGAGACCATGGTGCGTTCCGGTGCGATGGAGATCATTGTAGTGGACTCTGTTGCTGCACTGGTTCCCAAGGCTGAGATCGAAGGCGACATGGGTGACTCCCATGTGGGTCTGCAGGCTCGTCTGATGTCTCAGGCACTGCGGAAGCTCACCGCTGCTATCAGCAAGTCCAACTGCGTGCTGGTGTTCATCAACCAGCTGCGTGAGAAGGTTGGCGTCATGTTCGGTAACCCTGAGACCACCACCGGCGGCCGTGCACTGAAGTTCTATTCTTCCGTGCGTCTGGATGTGCGCCGCATCGAGTCTATCAAGCAGGGCGGCGAAGTCATCGGTAACCGTACCCGCGTGAAGGTGGTTAAGAACAAGGTGGCTCCTCCTTTCCGTGAAGCAGAGTTTGATATCATGTTCAGCGAGGGTATCTCTATCGTGGGCGATATCCTGGATAAGGCTACCGAGGCTAACATCATTCAGAAGTCCGGCGCATGGTTCGCCTACAATGGGGACAAGATTGGTCAGGGACGTGAGAACGCAAAGCAGTATCTGAAGGACAACCCGGCGATCTGCTCCGAAGTGGAAGCAAAGGTTCGCGAGTACTACGGACTGGCCGGCGCAGAGGAAGAAGCTTCCGCACCGGAAGCAAAGCCCTCCAGAAGTAAGAAGGAAGATTAATCTGAGACAGGACCGGGCCGGTGAATTCCGGCCGGGACCTGAACTGCGAGAAAGAAGATTTTTGCTGTGACTGTAACATCACTGGAATCGAAAAATCGTGGCAGATACCGTGTGTATCTGGATGGGGAGTTCGCCTTTGTACTATACAGAGGCGAACTTCGCTCTTTAAAGATCACCGAGGGAGCGGAGCTTTCCGAGGCAGATTATCGGAAAGTACGGGAGGAGATCCTGCCGAAGCGGGCAACCGTCCGCGCCATGAACCTCCTTCAGAAGAAGCTCTTCGCGGAGGAGGAACTGCGCCGCAAGCTTCGGGACGGAGAATACCCGGAGGATGCAGTGGATGCCGCACTGGAGTACGTCATTTCCTACGGTTATGTGGATGATGTGCGCTATTCGGTGGACTACATCCGTTACCATGGTCAGGACCGGAGCCGGAAGCGGATGGAGATGGATCTGGCCCGGAAGGGGATCCGCCGGGATGACTTCGAGAAGGCATGGGCAGAGTGTGAAGACCTGGGACTGGCATCGGATGAAGATGGTCAGATCCGGACACTTCTCGCAAAGAAAAAATATGATCCGGAAGACTGCTCCCGGGAGGAAGCTTCCAAATTAGCAAATTATCTTTTGCGCAAGGGATATTCTTACGAATCCATCCGCCGGAATATGCGCATGTTTGCTGATGATTAGAGGTTGAAATGTTGGGTTGAGAGTTGACATAACCTGGATATTGTGCCTTGACATCCGCGTCGGAAACCTCTAATATTAGTACTGTTGTACTATGAAAATTCCATAAGGAGGTGCTCCTGTATATGTTCTTACCTATCGGCGCATTTATCGGGATCATCGCTGCTGTCATAGTAGTAACCGCTATCATCGCAGCCGTTGTGGCCACCAATGTTCAGAAGGCCGCAGCTGCAAAGACCATCGGTTCTGCAGAAGACAAGGCGAGAGAGATCATTGATGAGGCTCTGAAGACCGCCGATTCTGAGAAGCGCGAGGCATCACTGAAGGCGAAGGAGGAAGCGATCCGCATCAAGAATGAAGTGGACCGTGAAGTCAAAGAACGCCGCGCAGAGGTGTCCAAGAGCGAGAACAGAATCCGTCAGAAGGAAGAGTCCATCGACAAGAAGACCGACGCGATCGAGAGACGCGAAGCAAGTTTAGCATCCAAAGAAGAATCCCTCAATAAAATGAAGGAAGAAATCTCCAAGCTGAACGAGCAGCGAGTACAGGAACTGGAACGAATTTCCGGATTAACCTCTGAACAGGCAAAAGAGTACTTATTGCAAATTGTTGAAGACGAACTGAGTCACGAAAAAGCCCTGAAGATCAAGGAAATGGAGAATCAGGCAAAGGAAGAGGCGGACAAGAAGGCCAAGGAATATGTGGTCTCCGCTATTCAGAGATGTGCTGCAGACCATGTCTCTGAGACAACGATCTCTGTTGTACAGCTTCCGAGCGACGACATGAAGGGACGTATCATCGGCCGTGAAGGACGTAACATTCGCACGCTGGAGACGATGACCGGAGTAGAGCTGATCATCGACGACACCCCTGAAGCTGTTGTATTATCTGCATTTGATCCTGTCCGCCGTGAGGTGGCGCGGATCGCACTGGAGAAACTGATCGTGGACGGCCGTATCCATCCCGCGAAGATCGAGGAGATGGTTGAGAAGGCTCAGAAGGAAGTGGATCAGACCATCAAGGAAGAAGGCGAAGCTGCCGTACTTGAGGTTGGTGTACACGGACTTCACCCTGAGCTGGTAAGACTGCTGGGCCGCATGAAGTATCGTACCAGTTATGGACAGAATGTCCTGAGACATTCCGTGGAGGTTGCTCATCTGTCCGGACTTCTGGCTTCCGAGCTGGGAGTGGACGTAAAAACTGCCAAGCGTGCAGGTTTGCTGCATGATATCGGTAAAGCAGTGGATCACGAGATGGAAGGCTCCCATGTTGTACTCGGCGTAGATCTGTGCCGTAAGTACAAGGAAAGCCCTGTCGTGATCAATGCCGTGGAAGCACACCATGGTGATGTTGAGCCCCAGACCCTGATTGCATGTATCGTGCAGGCTGCCGATACAATCTCTGCTGCAAGACCGGGTGCCCGTCGTGAGACCTTAGAGATCTATACCAGCCGTCTGAAGCAGCTGGAGGAGATCACCAACAATTTCAAAGGCGTCGAAAAATCTTTTGCTATTCAAGCAGGTCGTGAAGTTCGTGTCATGGTCGTGCCTGAGCAGGTATCTGATGACCAGATGGTGCTGTTAGCCCATGATATTTCCCAGCGTATCGAAGCTGAGATGAAGTATCCCGGCCAGATCAAGGTCAATGTTATCCGCGAGAGCCGTGTGACAGATTACGCAAAGTAATCTCCGTTCCAATACTTGACACACACAATTTCATAATGACTGATAACCGCTCAGATATCTGAGCGGTTATTTTTTTCGCGATCTTGCGAAATTTCCCCCTTGCGAAATCCTGACATCCTATAGTAAGATATACGGGATATATGTATGATTGTATACAGTAATTCAATCGGAGGACAATGGCATGAAAACCTATCGTGAGATGACCAGGGCAGAATTAGAGCGCTTGCACAAGGAACTGAGCCTGCAGTATGAAGATGCGAAGGGCAAGGGACTGAAGCTCGATATGTCCAGAGGAAAGCCCAGCCCGGCTCAGCTTGATATGGGCATGGATTTCATGAACGCACTGGATGCTGCCAGTGACATGAAGGCAGAGAATGGCCTGGATACCAGAAACTACGGCGGTATGGACGGAATCCCTGAGGCAAAGAAACTCATGGCTGATATCATGGGTGTGAAGCCGGAGCAGGTTATCGTCTTCGGTAATGCCAGCCTCACGATCATGTATGATACCGTATCCCGGAGTATGACCCACGGCGTGTGCGGAAGCACTCCCTGGGCAAAGCTGGACAAGGTGAAGTTCCTGTGCCCCGCTCCCGGATATGACAGACATTTCGCCATCACCGAGCACTTCGGCATCGAAATGATCACCATTCCCATGAGCCCGGCCGGCCCCGATATGGATATGGTGGAGAAGCTGGTTTCCTCCGATGAGACCATCAAGGGAATCTGGTGCGTGCCCAAGTATTCTAACCCTCAGGGTTACACTTACTCCGATGAGACTGTTAAGAGATTTGCAAATCTGAAGCCCGCAGCCAGGGATTTCCGCATCTTCTGGGACAACGCTTATGCGATCCACGATCTTTATGAGGAGGAGTCCAGACAGGATAAGCTGCTCGACATCCTCAGCGAGTGCGAGAAGGCCGGCAATCCCGATATGGTATACGAGTTTGCTTCCACATCTAAGGTGACCTTCGCAGGCGGCGGCATCTCCGCAGTGGCTTCTTCCCCCGCAAATCTGGATGCCATCAAGAAGTCCATGACCATCCAGACCATCGGTTACGACAAGGTCAATCAGCTGCGCCACGTCCGTTTCTTCAAGGACATCGAAGGCGTGAAGGCTCATATGATGAAGCACGCAGCACTTCTTCGCCCGAAGTTCGAGGCAGTGGAGGATGTGCTGGAGAAGGAACTGGGCGGTCTCGACATCGGCGAGTGGACCAGACCCAACGGCGGATATTTCATTTCCTTCGACGCCATGGAGGGCTGCGCAAAGGCCATCGTGGCAAAGTGCAAGGAAGCAGGCGTGACCCTGACGGGTGCCGGCGCTACCTTCCCTTACAAGAAGGATCCCAAGGACAGCAACATCCGTATCGCACCTTCTTATCCCAGCCCGGAGGAGATGGCGCAGGCAGCGGATCTGTTCGTGCTCTGTGTGAAGCTGGTCTCCGTGGAGAAACTTCTTGCGCAGGAGGCGGCAGCGTAAGAGGGCGCGTGCATGGCCCGGCGTGAACCGGGCGAATCTGACATTGGCAATATCGAGGACATCATGGAAGAGATCAAGAGACTTAGCAGAGACCTGATTGCGAATGGAGCAATCATCGACTATTATCAGGACACCATGGAGCTTCCCAACGGCAACACCGCCAAGTGGGACCTCATCGATCACAAGGGTGCCGCCGCAATGGTGGCAGTCCGGGAGGATGGCAAGCTTCTGATGGTGCGACAGTACCGCAACGCTCTGGGACGGGAGACCATCGAGATCCCCGCAGGCGGATTGAACGGCCGGGAGGAGCCCACGAAGCTGGCGGCTCTCCGGGAGCTGAAGGAGGAGACGGGTTACGAGACGGAGGATGCAGAGCTGCTGCTGAGCATCTACACCACCGTGGCCTTCTGCAATGAGAAGATCGATATTTACCTGGCCACCGGTCTGAAGCGCCAGGGTGCTCAGCACCTGGACGAGGATGAGTATGTGGATGTGGAAGCATACGATCTGGAGGAGCTGAAGCAGATGATCTTCGACTGCAAGATCCAGGACTCCAAGACCATATGCGGCATTCTGGCTTACGCCCAGAAGTGCGGAAAGTAAGAAGCCGTACCGGCAATTGAACAAGAGTTGATAAAGAGCATGCAAGGGTGGATGCGATATCCCGTCTGGCATGCTCTTTTGCGTTTTATAGAATTGGAAATGCCTGCGATACAAATTACCTTTCGCGGGCGATCACTGTCCCCAAGTTACGGAAACCAAATCCAAGATATTGTGGCGAGGTGAAACGGGGGTCGCTGTATATTGTGTCCATGTCAAAACGGAGAAATTTGGGCGAAAAAATAAGCAATTTTGACGGCTTGTCAAGAAAAGACCCCTCCCCTATAATTGGTCTTGTCGCGTCTGCGGGGGGAGAGTTATGTTGCCTATGACGGGATGAAGGGAGAGAAACAAACATGACACAGGAGCTGGACGCTTTTATCCTATATCTGGAGGATGAGAAAAAGATGTCCGAGAACACCCGGCTTTCCTATCGCCGGGATCTTGTGAAGCTCGAAGAGTATTGCAAGGATCAGTCTATCACGGATGTGAAGAAGGTCTCTTCTGACGACCTTCGTTCTTATGTACTTCATTTGGAATCCGGAAGCTTTAAGGCGGCCACCATCAGCCGCAGTGTGGCTTCCATTCATGCGTTTTTCCATTACTTATACGCGGAGCAGGTGATCGACATTGACGTGTCGGAGTGCCTTACTGCGCCCAAGATCGAGAAGAAACTGCCGGAGATCCTCACGGTGGACGAGGTGACCCGACTTCTGGAGCAGCCCTCCGGGGACGAGCCCAAGGAGATGCGGGACAAGGCGATGCTGGAGCTGCTGTATGCCACCGGTATCCGTGTGTCCGAGCTGATCTCGCTGCGTGTTCAGGATCTGGACATGAAGAAGGATCTGCTGCATTGTGACGGCCGGGTGATCCCTTTCGGAATCAATACCCGGGGCGCCCTGAGCCGCTATCTGCGGGAGGGCCGTGGCAAGTTGCTGAAGGGCAATGAGTCAGAGATTCTGTTCCCCAGTTGTCTCGGCGAGCCCATGAGCCGCCAGGGATTCTGGAAGCTTCTGAAGGGCTACGGCAAGAAGGCGGGCATCACTATGGAGCTGACGCCCCACACTCTGCGCCATTCCTTCGCCGCACACATGATGGCAGGCGGAGCGGACATCCACAGCGTCTCCGAGATGCTGGGCCATTCCGACATCTCCACCACTCAGATCTACGCCAAGCTTGGCCACAACGACCTGCGGGATATGTACGCGGAAGCACACCCCAGAAAATGATAAGTTTCCCGGCACGCGGCGGATACCGCTTGCCGGGATTTTTTCTGCCCGCTTTTGTTTGCATGATCGGCGGTCTTATACTATAATATTTGTTGGTGCCTTGTAACCACGCTGCGGCGGGAGATTTCGCGAAGATCCCGAGCGCGTGGGGCTGCACAAAGGAAAACCTGAGGAGATTATGAAAGATGGCATTCGAGTTCATTAAGAAACTTCCCACGCCGGATGAGATCCGCGAGCAGTATCCTGTTCCCGAATCGGTTCGCGAGGTGAAGAAACAGCGCGATGCGGAGATCCGCGACGTGCTCACCGGCAAGAGCAGCAAGTTCCTTGTGATCATCGGACCCTGCTCTGCAGATAACGAAGAGGCGGTCTGTGATTACGTGAACCGTCTCGCCAGAGTCAATGAGAAAGTAAAGGATAAGCTGATCCTGATCCCCCGGATCTACACCAACAAGCCCCGCACTACCGGTGAGGGCTACAAGGGTATGGTCCATCAGCCGGATCCCGAGAAGGGGACGGACTTCCTTGCAGGTCTCATCGCCATGAGACATATGCACATCCGGGCTGCGGAGGAGACCGGACTGACGGCTGCGGATGAGATGCTTTATCCCGAGAACTGGAGATATCTCTCCGATCTGCTGAGCTATGTGGCAGTGGGCGCCCGCTCTGTAGAGGACCAGCAGCACCGTCTGACGGTGAGCGGCTTCGATGTCCCCGCGGGCATGAAGAACCCCACCAGCGGAGACTTCTCCGTCATGATGAATTCCATCTATGCGGCGCAACACCCCCATTCCTTCATCTACAGAGGATGGGAGGTCAATACCACCGGTAATGATCTGGCACATGCAGTTCTGCGCGGTGCCACCAACAAGCATGGCAACAATATTCCCAATTACCATTATGAGGAACTGATGCGTCTCTGCGAGATGTACGGCAAGATGGATCTCAAGAATCCCGCAGCCGTCATCGATGCAAACCACTCGAACTCCAACAAGAAGTACGAGCAGCAGGTCCGCATCGTCAAGGAGATCATGCACAACCGGAAATTGAATCCGGATCTTCACAGTCTGGTGAAGGGCGTGATGATCGAGAGCTATATCGAGGAAGGCAATCAGAAGGTAGGCGGCGGCGTCTACGGCAAGTCCATCACGGATCCCTGCCTGGGCTGGCCCGCCTCCGAGCAGCTGATCCTGGATATCGCAGATTATGAATAAAGTCAGGCGTAAGTGAAATGACGGATGTAAACAATGATCGCCGTGCACGGGTTCAGCGCCTGAAGCGGATCCTGCTCGGCACCTTTCTGACGCTTCTGATCCTGCCGACCGTCCTGTGCATCATCGCTTTCGTGCAGATCCATTCCCTGAACCGACAGGTGAATGCCTTGACCGCGGAGCTGCAGCAGCTGACAAGCGGACGGGTTCTGTCGGAGGAAGCTCTCGGCGGACAGCCGGCCCAAAACGCGGACGTATCCCGGAGCGATGCCCAGCCCGGGCAGAGAACCGAAGCTGACGCGGGAAGCGAAGCCGGAAATCCGGCGGAGGAGTCCCCGGAAGGTACCGGTACCGAAGCGGCGGAAAGCACACCGGAGGAGCCGGACAATCTGCGAAGGGTTTACCTGACCTTCGATGACGGCCCCAGTATTTACACGGATCAGATTCTGGACATCCTTGCAGAGGCAGACGTGAAAGCCACCTTCTTTGTGGTGGGCAGGACGGATGAGACCTCCCTGGCCGCCTACAAGCGGATCGTGGAAGAGGGACACACTCTGGGGATGCATTCCTATAGCCACAAATACAATGAGATCTACGCTTCTGAGGAAGCTTTTGCGGAGGATTTTGAAAAACTCCGCTCCTATCTGGAAGAGGTGACGGGGGTCAGCCCTCAGTTCTACCGGTTTCCGGGAGGAAGCTCCAACACCGTCAGCCGGACGGATATGGGCGTGTTTGCGAAGTACCTGCGAGAGCAGGGGGTGACCTATTTCGACTGGAACATCTCCTCGGGAGATGCCAGCGGAGGCACGCTTTCCGCATCCACCATTCACCGGAATGCACTGAGCGGTGTGGCGGACAAGAAGACTGCAGTGATCCTGTTCCATGATGCGGGAGACAAGTACTCCACGGTCCGGGCATTACCGGATGTCATCAAGGATCTGCAGGCCATGGAGAATACGGTGATCCTGCCCATTACGGAAGATACGGTACCGATTCAACATGTTACTTTTGAGGAATAACGGGTTTCGGCCCGGGGAAAATGGAGGAGACTATGGGATTTTTTGGAGACCTGAAGCAGGATCTCTCCCAGGCAGTCAGTGAACTGCTGCCGGAGGAACTGGCGGAAGATGCTGCAAAGAAGACAGAGGAGACCGCCGCTGCCGAGAGCGAAGCACAGGCTCTTGCGGATGCGGTAGCCGCTCTGGAGGAGACTCCGGTGGAGGCACAGCTGGCAGCGGAAGCGCCGGCAGAAGAGCCCGCCGGGGACATCGATCTGAATAAGTTATTGGAGGAAGCCATTGCAAATCCGGCTCCCGCACCGGAGGCAGCTCCCGCGGAAGAAACGGATCCCGAGCTGGCAGAACTTGCTGCACAGATCGCTGCACTGGAAGCTGCAGACGCGGCTCTGGCTGCAGAAGATCTGGCAGGCGTGGAAGCCGCAACCGAGGCACCCGCAGCCGAGGCGCCCGCAGAGGAGATCCCTGTAGAGGCACTTGCTGCAGAAGCACCTGTGGAGCAGAGCGCAGAGGAACTGCTGAGCGCCATGGTGGAGACCATCGCTGCAGAGGTTCCCGCTGAGGAGCCTGCAGTGGAGGCACCCGCCCCGGAGCCTGCAACCGAGGAACTGTCCGCAGCAGCACTTGCGGATTCTGTTGTAGAAGAAACGTTTGCTGACATCGCCGCCTTTTCCCAGGCAGCTGCTGAGGCAGCACCGGAACCGGTGGTCAGCTTTGCAAATGCAGATGAAAACTTAACAAAAGGAGCGGATTTAAAAATGGAATCGAATTTGGAGAGAGATTATTCTGACGAGACTTCTGTCATCACCGGCGGCATGACCGTCAACGGTGATGTTGCTACCGAGGGTTCCCTGGACCTGATCGGTGTCGTCAACGGAAATGTGGACGTAAAGGGCAAGCTGAACGTGACCGGACACATCACCGGCAATTCCAAGGCTAAGGAAGTCTTCGCAGAGAACGCCAAGATCAACGGCGATGTCACCAGCGAGAGCAGCGTGAAGGTGGGTGCAGGTACCGTTATCATCGGTAACATCAGTGCAAATTCCGCAGCCATCGCAGGCGCAGTCAAGGGCGACATCGATGTACACGGCCCCGTGATCCTGGATTCCACCGCGATCGTCATGGGCAACATTCGTTCCAAGTCCGTTCAGATCAACAATGGTGCGGCTATCGAGGGTATGTGCTCTCAGGTTTATGCGGATGTCAATCCCACCGCTTTCTTCAACGATTACAAGCCCGAGAAGAAGTCCAAGGCCGCAGCAGCAAAATAAACACAGGCATAGGAGGCGTCTTGAATGCGTATTTTATTGAAGCTTAGTGGAGAGGCACTTGCAGGAGACAAGAAGACCGGTTTTGACGAGGAAACCGTCCGCAAGGTTGCTCTTCAGGTGAAGCAGATCGTGGACAAAGGTACCCAGGTGGGTATCGTCATCGGAGGAGGAAACTTCTGGAGAGGACGTTCCAGCGAGAACATCGACCGCACCAAAGCGGATCAGATCGGAATGCTGGCAACTGTCATGAACTGCATCTATGTTTCCGAGATCTTCCGTTCCGTGGGAATGATGACCAATATCCTCACTCCCTTCGAGATCGGCAGCTTTACCAAGCTTTTCTCCAAGGATCGCGCAAACAAATATTTCAGCAAGGGTCAGGTGGTATTCTTCGCAGGCGGCACCGGCCATCCCTATTTCTCAACGGATACGGGTGTGGTGCTCCGGGCCATCGAAGTGGAAGCAGATGTGATCCTGCTGGCAAAGTCCATCGACGGTGTGTACGATTCCGATCCCGCTAAGAATCCCAATGCTAAGCGGTATGACGAGATCACCATCGATGATGTCATCGCGCAGAACCTGCAGGTGGTGGATATGACCGCCTCCATTCTTGCAAGAGACAACAAGATGCCGATGTGGGTATTCTCCCTGAACGAAGAAAACAGCATCGTCAACACCCTTCAGGGAAAATTCAACGGAACCAAGGTTACCGTGTAAGGAGAGAAAATTATGGATGCCAGATTACAGGTTTACGAAGAGAAAATGAAGAAAGCTCTGGATTTCCTTGAGAGCGATTATGCTTCCATCCGTGCCGGCCGTGCAAATCCTCACGTGCTGGACAAGATCCGGGTGGACTATTACGGAACTCCCACCCCCATTCAGCAGGTGGGTAATGTGACTGTTCCCGAAGCACGCATCATTCAGATCGCACCCTGGGAGAAGAGCCTGCTGAAGGAGATCGAGAAGGCCATCCTGACCTCCGATCTGGGAATCAATCCCACCAACGACGGTAATGTCATCCGCCTGGTATTCCCTGAGCTGACCGAGGACCGCAGAAAGGAACTGGTCAAGGAAGTGAAGAAGAAAGCAGAGGAAGGCAAGGTTGCAGTCCGCAACATCCGCAGAGACGGCAACGATGCATTCAAGAAGCTGGCAAAGACGGAGATCTCCGAGGACGAGATCAAGCAGCTTGAGGATGAGCTTCAGAAGCTGACCGACAAGTTCGTGAAGGAAGTTGATGTTCTCGCAGAGAACAAGACCAAGGAACTGATGACCGTATAATCACGAAAAAGCACGAGGGCGGTGAGCAATATGCTCTCCGCCTTCTTCGGTTAAGAGGCAGCTATGGCAGAAGAGAAGAAGATTCCGAATCATGTAGCGATCATATTGGACGGCAACGGCAGATGGGCGAAGGCCAAGGGCCTGCCCCGGAACGCCGGACATGTACAGGGCGCCCGGGTTGTGGAGGACATGTGCGAGATCGTCTACAACATGGGCATCAATTACTTTACGGTGTACGCCTTTTCCACGGAGAACTGGAACCGTCCGCAGGAAGAGGTGGACGCACTGATGGAGCTTCTCCGGAAGTATATGAAGAATTCCATCAAGCGTTCCATGAAGAACAATATGTGCGTCCGGATCATCGGCGATAAGAGCCGGCTGGCTCCGGATCTGCAGGACAGCATCCGGGAGCTGGAGGAGAAGACGGCGGGCAACACCGGTCTTCATTTCCAGATCGCCATCAATTACGGCGGCCGGGACGAGATCGTCCGGGCGGTGCGGAAGCTGGCCCGGGAATCCGCGGAGGGACTGAATCCGGAGGAGATCACTGCCGAGATGCTGGGAGACCGGCTGGATACGGCGGGCCTGCCGGATCCGGATCTGCTGATCCGCACCTGCGGCGAGCAGCGGATCTCCAATTTCCTGCTATGGCAGCTGGCATACACGGAGTTTTATTTCTGTGATTGCGCATGGCCGGATTTCTCCAAGGCAGAACTGGAGAAGGCCATCGATGCCTACAACCACCGGGAAAGAAGGTATGGTGGGTTGAAGAATGAAGCAACAGGGGCAAAAGGTCAATAAGCAATCGTGCTCACATTACGATACAATGAGGGAGTAGATACATGTTTGGAAAGCGTTTGGCCAGTGGGATCGTCCTGCTGGCAGTGATGGTGGGAAGCTTCATCTTAGGAGGGCTGTGGCTTTGGAGCCTCATCGTCATTATCTCCATGATCGGATACCATGAACTGGTGAAGGCTCTGGCGAGCGTCACCCAGCTCAAATACAAACCCCGCCCGGCGGAATTCTTCGGAATGTGCGGCGTGGTGCTGTACGATGCGGCACTGTACTTTCATCCGGACCGCACCTATGCGCTGCTTGCCATTGCAGTCTTCCTGCTGGCAGAACTGTTCCTGTATGTGTTCCGTTTCCCCAAGGAGGATGCGGACGAGATCACGCAGGCGGTGTTTGCATTCCTCTATTGCCCGGCAATGCTGAGCTTCATCTTCCTGACCCGGGAGATCCCGGAGCACGGAAAGTACGCCGTGTGGCTGATCCTCATCAGCTCCTGGGGCTGCGATACCTGCGCCTATTGCGTGGGCAAGCTCATCGGCAAGCACAAGGCATTCCCGGTGCTGAGTCCTCATAAGTCCGTGGAGGGCTGTGTGGGCGGTGTCCTGGGATCCGCCATCATCGGATTTCTGTACAGCTTCCTGTATCTGGAGAAATGTCTGAACGTGTCCCACGTGACCCTGAGCATTGTGGTCATCAGCGCGGTGGGAGCGGTCATGAGTATGGTGGGAGACCTTGCGGCCTCCGCCATCAAGCGCAACAAAGGTATCAAAGATTACGGCAATCTGATCCCGGGCCACGGTGGCATCATGGACCGGTTTGACTCCGTGATCATCACGGCACCCGCCACCTTTTTACTGAGTTTCCTGCTGTTGCGGTAAAAACACATAGGTAAACAACATGAGAAAAATCGCAATCTTGGGATCCACGGGATCCATCGGAACGCAGACCCTGGAGGTCGTGCGGGAACATCATACGGAACTGGAAGTGCTGGCACTGGCGGCCGGCACCAATGTAGAGCTTATGGAGAAGCAGATCCGGGAGTTTCATCCCCGGAAGGCTGCCATGTGGACGGAAAGCGCCGCAGCGGATCTGAAGACCCGCATCGCGGACACGGACACGGAAGTGCTCTGCGGCATGGAGGGACTTCTGGACATCGCCGCCATGGATGGAACTGACACACTTGTCACTGCCATCGTGGGAATGATCGGCATCCGGCCCACCATCGCAGCCATCAACGCGGGCAAGGACATCGCCCTTGCCAACAAGGAGACTCTGGTCTGCGCCGGACATATCATCATGCCTCTGGCGAAGGAGAAGGGTGTGCAGATCCTGCCGGTGGACAGCGAGCATAGCGCCATTTTCCAGAGCCTCAACGGCGAGAATAAGAAAAGGATCCGCCGGATCCTGCTGACGGCCAGCGGCGGTCCCTTCCGGGGCATGACCACAGCTCAGCTTCGGGGCAAGACGGTGGAGGATGCGCTGAAGCACCCCAACTGGTCCATGGGCCGCAAGATCACGGTGGACTCTGCCAGCCTTGTAAACAAGGGACTGGAGGTCATGGAAGCCGGATGGCTCTTTGATGTATCTCTGGATGACATCACGGTGGTGGTGCATCCTCAGAGCATTCTGCATTCCGCGGTGGAATTCGAGGACGGCGCGGTCATCGGTCAGATGGGTACGCCCGACATGAAACTGCCGATCCAATATGCGCTGTTTTATCCGGACAGACGGCCCATGGGGGGTCGGAAGCTGGATCTTTTCGAGGTGGGGACGCTGACATTTGAAAAGCCGGATCCGGAGGTGTTCCGGGGCCTTGCCCTGGCACTGGAAGCCGGACACACGGGAGGCAGCATGCCCACAGTATTTAATGCGGCAAATGAGCTGGCAGTGGCGAGATTCCTGGATCATCAGATCGCATTCCTCGAGATCTATGAGATCATTGAGAAGGCCATGCGTCAGCACAAGGTGATCGCGAATCCTTCTGTGGAGCAGATCCTTGCGGCAGAGCAGGAGGTTAACGATCTATGGCAACACTGATCTGGTTTCTGGTGATCTTCACCGTGGTGGTGGTGTCCCATGAGTTCGGACATTTTATCATCGCCAAGGCGAACGGGATCCATGTGGTGGAATTCTACGTGGGCTTCGGCCCCTCCCTCATCAGCTGGGAGCGGAAAGGCACCAAGTATTCCATCAAGTTACTGCCTCTGGGAGGCGCCTGTGTCTTTGAGGGCATGGACGGCCTGGAGGAGGACGAGGAAGAGAAGAAGAACGAAGGGAAGTCCGTGGACGCCATTGCATCGGAAGCGGACGGAGAGAAGGACGGTTCCTTCCTGAAGGCATCCCCCTGGGCGAGACTGTTCACGGTGGTGGCAGGCCCTCTCTTCAATTTCATTCTTGGCTTTATCATCGCCTTCATCATGGTAAACAACATCGTCATCCGGGATCCGGTGGCGACGGAAGTGGTGGCAGGCGGCGCTGCGGAAGCGGCGGGCATTCAGGCGGGTGACCGGATCCTGTCCCTCAACGGGGAGAAGATCTGTCTGTACGAGGACATCTCCCTGTACAACGTGCTTCACAGTGACGGGGAAGATATCCTGGTGCTGTACGAGCGGGACGGAGTGGTGTCCCAGACGGTGCTGACTCCCACCTATAGCGCGGAGTACGGACGCTACATGCTGGGGATCTCCAATGCGGATTTCGTGGAGCTCCACGGACTGGATGCGCTGAAATACACCTGGTACGAGGTGCGCTATAATCTGAAGATGACCTGGGGCAGCCTGGGGATGATCGTAAAGGGCAAGGTGAGCCGGAATGATGTGTCCGGACCGGTGGGCATCGCCGTCAATGTGGTGGGTGAGACCTACAACAACACCAAGGAGTACGGCTGGAAGACGGTGGCAGTGAATATGCTGAACATCGCCCTGATGCTGACGGTGAACCTTGGAATCCTGAACCTTCTGCCCATTCCGGCGCTGGACGGCGGACGTCTTCTCTTTATCCTGATCGAACTGGTACGGGGAAAGCCGGTGCCCCGGGAGAAGGAAGCGATCGTGCATTTCATCGGCATGATGCTGTTAATGGTATTGGTGGTCTTTGTGTTCTTCAATGACCTCCGGAATGTGTTCGGTTTCTGAGGGGTATCAATTATGAGCGAGGAAAAGTGGATCTCCGCCTATGCGGCCGGTGAAGGGGAAGCCCTGGTGCTGCAGCAGGCACAGGTAAAGAAGTGGAACAGTCCCGCATTGCTGGGAGCCATCTTTCAGGGAAAGAGCGAGCGGGAGAAAGACTTGTCGCACCGGACCGGAGCCTGGTTTCAGAACCAGTTCCTGCCGGGTGACCAGGCGCTGGGCGAAGAGAAGTCTCTGCACAAGGCGAACCTTGCGCCGCTGGACCATGCCAACGTGGCAGGCGTCCTGCTGGCGGGAAAGTGGCTGCGGATCTTTTCCTTCGGCACCGTCCCCACACGGGTCTATCGTCTGCGGGATGCCTTCGGCAAGAAGCATCTGACTCTCATGAGTCCGGACGAGTACGGCGTCTTCGAAGCAGAGGAGGGCACTGTGCTGCTCCTTGCACCGGAGAACTGGATGGAGCACTTCGGAGAGGAGACCCTGCTGAACTGCTTTGGACGTGAGGATCTGACGGAGGAAGCTGCGGGGAAGAGCTTGCAGGAGCTGTCGGAACAGGCGGGAGGAAGCGCGATCTTCCTTGCGCTGGAATAAGAAACGAGAGTAAATTTATGAACTATCCTTTTATGGAAAAATACGAGGATCCCGTCCTGACGGGGGAGGGGGCCTTTGGCTCCGTCTACCGGATCCGGGAGAAAGAGAGCGGGAAGTTCTACGCCATGAAGGTGACTTCCAACAAGGCGCTCTGGGAGCGGGAGAAGCACTTTCTTGCCATCGCGGATCATCCGTTGTTTCCCGGGATGGCGGACTCCGGCGAAGAGGACGGCGTGTACTATATCGTGATGGAATACATCTGGGGCGAGAGCCTGGATGTGGTGCTGGACCGCAGAGGCGGCTTCGCTCAGCCGGATGCCATGAAGCTGGCACTGGAGGTGGCGGATGGACTGGCCTGGCTGCAGCAGCAGGACGGAACCATCCTGTTCCGGGATCTGAAGGCGGCGAATCTGATCCTGACCCCGGAGGGAGATCTCCGGCTGGTGGACTTCGGTAGCGCCTGCTTCTTAGAAGAAGCGGATGATGCGCTGACCGGTACCAAAGGATACGCGGCGCCGGAGCAGCTGTCCAGGGAGGGCGGCCAGGGCACCTATAGCGATGTGTATGCCTTCGGCAAACTGTTCCATTACATCCTCACGGGAGAGAATCCCGCGGCGGAGGAGCCGGAACCTCTTCGGACCTATGATCCCTCTTTTTCGGCGGTGCTGGAGCTTCTCATTGAAGACTGCATCCGGCCGGTGGGGGAGGAGCGGCTTCCCGACATGTACTGCGTACTGGAGCGGATGATCTCCATCGCCAGCAACACGGCCCGGGGCTTCCGAAAACTGGAGAAGGAAGCAGAGCGGAAACTCGCGAACCGCGGAACCGGCGAAGATGACATCGTATATGAAAAGAATATCAAGGCTTGATCTTCCTTAATGTAGAAACGCCCCGGAAACGTTAACCATGACACGATTGACGTTTGCGGGGCGTAAGCGTATACTGAACGAGGTGCCTAAACGGGATACGGCGCCGGAATATTAACATGCATTAAGAGGAGATTTGTTATGCGTTTTTTCATTGACACAGCGAATGTGGACGAGATTCGTGAAGCAAACGAGATGGGTGTCATCTGTGGTGTTACCACGAATCCTTCTCTGATCGCAAAATCCGGCAGAGATTTCAACGAGGTCATCAAGGAGATCACTTCTATTGTGGACGGTCCCATCAGCGGCGAAGTAAAAGCTACTACCGTTGACGCAGCCGGCATGATCAAGGAAGGTCGCGAGATCGCCAAGATCCATCCCAACATGGTCGTTAAGATCCCCATGACTGCAGAAGGTCTCAAGGCTACCAAGGTTCTGAGCAGCGAGGGCATCAAGGTCAATGTGACCCTGATCTTCACCGCTAACCAGGCACTGCTCGCAGCAAGAGCAGGCGCAGCTTATGTTTCTCCCTTCCTGGGAAGACTGGACGATATCTCCGTGAGAGGCGTTGACCTCATCCGTGAGATCTCCGACATCTTCGCAGTGACCGACATCGACACGGAGATCATCTGCGCAAGTGTTCGCAATCCTATCCATGTCACTGACTGTGCACTGGCAGGTGCGGACATCGCTACCGTTCCTTACGGCGTCATCATGCAGATGACCAAGCATCCCCTGACTGACGCTGGAATCGTCAAGTTCCAGGAGGACTACCGCAAGGTCTTCGGCGAGTAAGCCGAAGGAGATCCCTGATCTGGTTCTGCGGAGCACATCCCTTCGCCGGACGTACAGGCAGACCGGGGAACAATTTCAAACGGACAACAAAGGGCTTCCTCCACGGGAAGCCCTTTTGTTTTGCTTGCTTAACCCCCTGACTTATGCTACAATAGCAAGCGATTGTGACTTGATGGATCGGTCAAAGTGTTGATAATGCCCGTTTTTATGCGGGTTCAGTAAGTTTTTTTAAGGAGGTTACGCATGAGCGTACAGGTTGAAAAGTTAGAAGGCAGCATGGCAAAGCTTACGATCGAAGTTCCTGCAGAGGATTTTGAGAAGGCGATCGAGAAGGCATATCAGAAGCAGAAGGGACAGATCTCCATCCCCGGATTCCGTAAGGGTAAGGCTACCCGCGCCGTCATCGAGAAGATGTACGGCAAGGAGGTATTCTACGATGAGGCTGTTAACATCGTGATCCCCGATGCATACGAGAAGGCATATGACGAGTGCGGCGAGGACATCGTATCCTCTCCCAAGATCAGCGTGGTACAGGCTGAGGCCGGCAAGCCCGTGATCTTCACCGCAGAAGTAGCACTCAAGCCCCCTGTGACCCTGGGTCAGTACAAGGGCGTTGAGGTAGACAAGCTGGATGTTACCGTTTCCGATGAGGAAGTGGAAGCAGAGCTGAAGAGACAGCAGGAGATGCAGGCTCGTTACGAGACCATCACCGACCGCCCTGTTAAGGACGGCGACCAGATCATCCTGGACTTCGAGGGCTTCGTTGACGGCGTTGCTTTCGAGGGCGGCAAGGGAACCAATTACAGCCTTGGCATCGGCTCCGGCCAGTTCATCCCCGGCTTCGAGGAGGCACTGGTAGGCGCAGAGCTGGAGAAGGAAGTTGATGTCAACGTAACCTTCCCTGAGGATTATCAGGAGTCCAGCCTTGCAGGAAAGCCCGCAGTCTTCAAGTGCACCGTACACGAGATCAAGGAGAAGCAGGTTCCCGAGCTGAATGACGAGCTGGCTTCCGATGTTTCCGAGTTCGATACCGTTGCAGAGTGGAGAGAGAGCGTTAAGGCTGATCTGGAGACCAAGAAGATCTCCGATGTAAAGGCAGCTAAGCAGGACGCTGTTGTTGATGCCATCGTTGAGAACGCTACCCTGGAGATCCCCGCAGCAATGCTGGAGACCGAGCAGAGAAGCATGGTCAACGAGTTCGCACAGCGCATCACTTCCCAGGGCCTGTCCTTCGACCAGTACATGCAGTTCACCGGCATGACCGCTGAGAAGATGCTGGAGCAGGTTAAGCCTCAGGCTGAGTCCCGCATCAAGTCCAGACTGGTTCTGGAGGCAGTTGCAGCAGCTGAGAATCTGGAAGTTACCGAGGAAGATTTCGAGGCTGAGGTAAAGACCATGGCAGAGGCTTATGCTCTGGATGTGGCTAAGATCAAGGAGATGATGGGCGAGGACGGCGAGAAGCAGATCCGCGCAGACATCCTCATCAAGAAGGCTCTGGAGTTCGTTGCAGACGCAGCAGTGGAGAAATAAATAGTTATCGGGAATTTAAGGATTCCTTAATTGTTTTTCCAAACATAGCAAGTTACAATAGGAGAGTGAGAGCGGCAAGCTGTCACTCTCCGTTATTCTATTTTTGAGAAAAGAGGGTAAGCTATGAGTTTGGTACCTTATGTCATTGAACAGACCAGCAAGGGCGAGAGGTCCTATGACATTTATTCCCGCCTGTTAAAAGACCGTATCATTTTCCTGGGTGAGGAAGTCAACGACGCCTCCGCCAGTATCGTAGTGGCTCAGCTCCTGTTCCTGGAGGCTGAGGATCCTGAGAAGGATATCCATCTGTACATCAACAGCCCCGGAGGAAGCGTCACCGCAGGCATGGCCATCTATGACACCATGCAGTACATCAAGTGTGACGTCTCCACCGTCTGCATCGGTATGGCAGCATCCATGGGAGCATTCCTGCTGTCCGGCGGTGCAAAGGGCAAGCGCTTCGCACTTCCCAATGCCGAGATCATGATCCATCAGCCCCTCGGCGGAGCACAGGGGCAGGCGACTGAGATCGAGATCGCTGCAAAGCACATCCTGCGCACCAAGGAGAAGCTGAACCGCATCCTGTCCGAGAACACCGGAAAGGATTACGAGCAGGTCTGCCAGGACACCGAGCGTGACAACTGGCTTACCGCTGTCGAGGCACAGGAGTACGGACTTGTGGATAAGGTGATCACCTTCCACGATGCTCAGAAAGAGAGCAAGTAAGTTTAGGAGATAGAAATGGCTAAGAAAATGACCCCCGGCGGAGGAGATGTCCGCTGTTCCTTCTGCGGCAAGAGCCAGAGGGACGCCAGAAAGCTGATCGCGGGCCCTCCCGGGATCTACATCTGCGATGAGTGTATCGATATCTGCGCAGACATTCTGGATGATGAATATGACGACGATGTCACTTCTCCTGCCATGCAGGGGGACATCAATCTGCTGAAGCCGAAGCAGATCAAGGCCTTCCTCGATGACTATGTCATCGGCCAGGAAGAGGCGAAGAAGGTTCTGTCCGTGGCTGTCTACAATCACTACAAGAGAGTGACAGCGCCCAAGGAATTGTCCGACGGTGTGGAGCTTCAGAAGAGCAACATCCTGATGATCGGACCCACCGGAAGCGGTAAGACCTATCTGGCACAGACCCTTGCGAAGATCATCAACGTGCCCTTTGCTATGGCGGATGCCACCACCCTGACCGAGGCCGGCTATGTGGGCGAGGATGTGGAGAACATCCTGCTGAAGCTGATCCAGGCTGCAGATTACGATGTGGAGCGCGCGAAGTACGGCATCATTTACATCGATGAGATCGATAAGATCACCAAGAAGAGCGAGAACGTGTCCATCACCCGTGACGTATCCGGTGAGGGCGTGCAGCAGGCTCTGCTGAAGATCATCGAGGGCACCGTTGCCAGCGTTCCCCCTCAGGGAGGCCGGAAGCACCCTCATCAGGAGCTGATCCAGATCGACACCACCAACATCCTGTTCATCTGCGGCGGCGCATTTGACGGACTGGAGAAGATCATCGAGACCCGTCTGGACCGCAAGACCATCGGTTTCAACACCGAGGTCACCAAGAAGAGCACCAAGGAGATCGGTGAGATCCTCAAGGAGTGCACCACTCAGGACCTTGTGAAGTTCGGACTGATCCCCGAGTTTGTAGGCCGTGTGCCTATCAATGTGTCCCTGGAGGGCCTGGATAAGGAGGCGCTGGTCCGCATCCTGAAGGAGCCCAAGAATGCACTGATCAAGCAGTATCAGAAGCTGTTCGATATGGATGGCGTGAAGCTGACCTTTGACGAGGATGCCATCGAATCCATCGCCGGACAGGCGTTTGAGAGAAAGACGGGAGCCAGAGGCTTGCGTACGATCATGGAAAAGGCTATGATGGATGTTATGTACGAGATCCCTTCGGACGATTCCATCAGCCATTGCCGGATCACGAAAGAATCCGTGGAGGGCGAAGGAGAACCGGAAGTGATTCGCCTGGCCGAAAAAAAGGGACGCCTGCCGAAAAACGCGTAAAGAATCAATAGGAGCGTAGCCTGCGGGCCGCGCTCCTATCATTGTGTTAAGACCTTTTTGGGCGTAAGATCCCATCAATTTGGAGAGAGATTTATGGTCATCAAAAATGTAGAACTGGAAACGGTCTGCGGCATCACCAGCAAGCTGCCGGAGAATGCCTTCCCGGAGGTTGCCTTTGCGGGAAAGAGTAATGTGGGAAAATCCTCCCTCATCAATGCCCTCATGAACCGGAAGAACCTGGCGCGGACCAGCTCCCAGCCGGGCAAGACCCAGACCATCAACTTTTACAATATCAACGGAGAACTCTACTTTGTGGACCTCCCGGGCTATGGCTACGCCAGCGCCAGCAAGGAGACGGTTGCAAAGTGGGGCAAGATGATCGAGAAGTACCTGCACACCTCCAAACAGCTGAAGGGTGTCTTCCTGCTCATCGACATCCGGCATGAGCCTTCCGCCAACGATGTGCAGATGTACGACTGGATCCTGCATCAGGGCTTTTCCCCCATCATCATCGCCACCAAGCTGGACAAGATCAACCGGTCTCAGATCCAGAAGCAGGTGAAGCTGATCCGGGAGAAACTGGGAGCCGACAAGAGCACCACGATCATTCCGTTTTCTGCTACTTCCAAGCAGGGACGGGATGAGATCTACGCGGTGATCGAGAGCCTGACGACAGCAGAAGGAGAGACAGAAGCAGAGGCAGAGGGAGAAACAGAAGAATGAGAGAGGATCAGCATTTCAAGTTTCAGTTCATCAGCGGCAGTACGCTGAAGATTCTTGCACTGGTCACCATGATCATTGACCACATCGGAGCATCCTTCCTGGAGAGTCTGATCGTGGCATGGAATGAAGGCACTCATCCCAAGACCAGCCTGGCAAAGCTTCCTTTCCTGTATTTCACCTGGATGGGAGATTACAGCCGGCTGTGGGATGTTTACTGGGCCATGCGCCTCATCGGCCGTATCGCCTTCCCTATCTATTGCTTCCTGCTGGTGGAGGGAATCCGGCATACCCATAACAAGATGAAGTATGCCATCCGTCTCGGCATTTTTGCACTGGTGTCCGAGGTGCCTTTTAACCTTGCATTCTTCGGCCAGCCTTTGTACTGGGACCATCAGAATGTGTTCTGGACCCTGCTCTTTGCCTTCCTGGCTATGTGGATGTGGGAGCAGATCTGGGTATGGAATGCGGCGGCGGCGAAGAAGAGCCAGCGCGTATGGCGCGTGGTAGGAGGCGTGTTCGCCAGCCTTGCCATCTGCATGATCGCAGAGTGCCTGAACACGGATTACGGCTTCTTGGGCGTGGCCTGCACCCTGGTCCTGTACGGACTGCGGAAACGCCAGCTGATCCTGGCCCCGGTGGGAGCCTTCTGCTTCTGGATGTCCGAGAGCTTCTGGACCGTACCGTTGTCCTTCATCCCGGTGTTGCTGTACAACGGCAAGAGAGGACTGAAACTGAAGGTCTTCTTCTATGTGATGTACCCGCTGCATCTGCTGATTTTGGGACTGCTTCGGTTGTATCTGGGAATATAAGAAAGACTATTGGAAAAATGACGAGTCAATGTGTGAGGAAACTCTCGCTTGACTCGTTCATTTGTGCTAAAATAAATAGTTGTGCGACAACAACGAAATACACGACCCGGGAGGCTCTTTTCCCCGGTCAAATGAGGAACTATGGACAATCGGAACGACTCCTGGACGGAATTCGGCGAGGATGTGAAGCGTACCATCCAACAGGCCGTGGCCTCCGGGGATTACACCAATTTAAACAGCGAGATCCGGAACCTGACGGAACGGGCCACCTCCATGGGAACCCAGGCCGCAAGGCAGGCGGTGGAGAGCATCAAGAGCAAATCCACTCAGAACGGCTACGGTCACAAGACCTACTACTCCAGCACCCGGGACAAGAGGAACACGTCCTATCAATCCAGTCAGTGGAACAGCGCCACCCAGAGTCCCACAGAGGACGGGTACCAGCATGTTTACGGTCAGGAATACTCCAAGGCCCAGTGGGATCCCAAGCGGAACCGGCCGAAGGCAAAGCTTCAGCCCAATCCCCCCTGGCGTCCTCCTGCTCTGTATAAGAGAACGGGAGCACGAAAGGCACTGACCCTTGCGGGGGCTGTCAGCGGATTTACCGCAGGCGGAATTTGCATGGCGGTATTCGGACTCCTTTCCATCTGGAATCCCGGTTTTCTCATCGGCGTGGGCTGCAGCGCCCTTGCCCTTGTGGGCGGCGCGTTCGGCAGCGGCGGCTATGCGAAGACAGAGCGCTTCGACCAATATGTCCACGCTTTGCAGAACAAGACCTACGGCAGTGTGGAGGCCCTGGCGGCGGCAGTAAAGAAGCCCGTCAAATGGGTGCGGAAGGATCTTCAGAAATTTATTGATAAGGGCTGGTTCAAAGAGGGCCATCTGGACGAAGGCGGCACCACTCTCATGACCAGCAACAGGACCTATCAGCAATACATTGAGACGAAGGAAAACTCAGCCAGAGCCAAGGCGGAGGCAGAAGAGAAGGCCCGCCGGGAGCAGGAGGAGCGGAACCGGAAATACGCAGGACTCAGCGAATCCCAGCTTCAGATCATCAAGCAGGGCGAGGATTACATCCGGGAGATCCACGAGTACAACGAGAAGATCCCCGGGGAGGTCATCTCCGACAAGCTGGACCGGCTGGAGGATTCCGTGCGGCGGATCATCGACCGTGCGAGACGCCATCCCCGGTATGTGGATGACCTGCGGCGGCTGATGAACTACTATCTCCCCACCACCGTAAAGCTTTTGTCCGCTTATGTGGACCTGGACCGGGAGGAAAAGGAGACGGAGAACATCGTGAAGTCCAAGCGGGAGATCGAGCAGACCATCGATACCCTGAACGATGCCTTCGAGAATCTCTTTGACAACATGTTCGAGGATACCAATCTGGACATCGTCACGGACGCGGAGGTTATGCGGACTCTTCTGGAGCAGGAAGGCCTCACAGGCACCGGCTGGAAGGAGAGGGACGAATGGGTAGCGGCAGCGGATGCCCGGGATGCGGCGGCAGCCGGAAAGCCTGAATAAGCCCGACTAACGATCATAACGAAAAAACACTTCGCGTACAGCGGAGTTTTGGGAGGAACATTTCATGGATAACAATCAGACCACAGACACTTTGAAGCCCAGCCTGACGCTGGATCCCTTCGGAAACGTCCCCACCAAGGAAGAACTCATCACCACCGGAAGCACGGAGGGAACCGACGCTGCCGAGCTCAGTAAGAGAGCAGCGGAGATCCGGGAAGCGGAGCAGAACCTGTCTCCGGAAGAGCTGGCAATGGTTGAGGAATTTGCACAGCAGATCGACATTTCCGACACCCAGTCCATCATGACTTACGGCGCTGCCACTCAGCAGAAGATGGCAAACTTCTCCGATCAGGCGCTCACCAATGTCCGTACCCAGGACCTCGGCCAGGTGGGCGAGCTGCTCACCGGCGTTGTCACCGAGCTGAAGGGCTTCGGCGAAGAGGAAAAGGGCGGCTTCATGGGCCTGTTCAAGAAGGCCGGCAACCGTGTGACGGAACTGAAGGCCCGCTATGACAAGGCGGAAGTCAACGTGTCCAAGATCGTGGACGCACTTCAGACTCACGAAGTTCAGCTGATGAAGGATTCCGCAACGCTGGACAAGATGTATGACATGAACCTGGCTTACTTCAAGGAGCTCACCATGTACATCCTGGCGGGCAAGAAGAAGCTGCAGGAGGCAGAGGAAGTGGAGCTTCCCAGACTGCAGGCAAAGGCCCGTGAGACCGGCCTGGCAGAGGATGCACAGGAAGCCAAGGATTTCCAGAACATGTGCGAGCGCTTCGCAAAGAAGCTGATGGATCTGGAGCTGACCCGCACCATCGCCATGCAGACTGCGCCTCAGATCCGCATGATCCAGGCCAACGACATCCAGATGGTGGACAAGATCCGTTCCACCGTGGTGAACACCATTCCTCTTTGGAAGAGCCAGATGGTCATCGCTCTGGGCATTCAGAACAGCAACGAGGCAGCAAAGGCTACCAGCGCTGTCACGGATGTGACCAACCGGATGCTCACCGCCAATGCGGAGGCTCTGAAGCTTGCCACTGTGGCTACCGAGAAGGAAGCACAGCGCGGCGTGGTTGACCTTGAGACCCTGCAGGCCACCAACCGGAACCTCATCGAGACCTTCGATGAAGTCATGCGGATCCAGGCGGAAGGACGCCAGAAGCGCCAGGAGGCTGAGATCGAGATGGCCCGCATGGAGAACGAACTGAAAGAAAAGCTGCTGGAAGTACGTAGCAACTAAATCGAAGACGACAAAGGAGAACGACAATGAGATTTGATGATGTGATCGAGAAAGTAAAGAGCCTGAGCAAGAAGACCGTAGCGGTTTCCGTGGCACAGGACGAAGCGGTGCTGGAGGCTGTCAAGGCAGCCAAGGAGCAGGGCATCGCAGATGCGATCCTGGTAGGTGACGAGGCGAAGATCCGCGAGCTGGCAGCAGGCCTGAACATGGATCTGTCCGGCTTTGAGATCATCAACGAGCCCGATGTGATCCAGGCTTCCCTCACCGCAGTAAAGCTGGCACACGACGGCAAGGCTGACATGTACATGAAGGGTATCATCGATACCAAGAACTTCCTGAAGAGCGTTCTGGATAAGGAAGTGGGCCTGCGTACAGGCGGAGCTCTTTCCCATGTCTGCGTGTTCGACATCCCCGGCACCCAGAAGCTTCTCTTCCTGACGGATGTGGCTTTCATGACCTATCCCACTCTGGAGGACAAGGTTAACATCATTAAGAATACCATTCCCGTCTGCAAAGCCTGCGGCGTGGACGAGCCCAAGGTTGCTCCTCTGGCAGCCGTTGAGGTGGTAAACCCCAAGATGCAGTGCTGTGTGGAGGCTGATCAGCTGACCCAGATGAACGTAAACGGCGAGATCACCGGATGTGTTGTGGACGGACCTCTGAGCCTTGACCTTGCCATCGATCCCGAGGCTGCAAAGCATAAGGGAGCTACCGATCGTAAGATCCAGGGCGACGCAGATGTGCTGCTGTTCCCTGACATCCATGCAGGCAACCTGGTGTACAAGGCACTGGTTCACTGCGTGCCCGGCGTGAAGAATGGATGCATCATCACCGGTACAAAGGTGCCTGTCATCCTCACCAGCCGGTCCGACACTTTCCAGACCAAGCTGAATTCCATCGCCCTGGCAGCAGTCGTGGCAGATGAGATCGCAAAGCAGAACTAAGAAAATGAATGGAGGAAAGAATCATGTCTGTTAAGAGTTTGATCATCAATCCCGGTTCCACTTCCACCAAGATCGGTGTCTTCGAGGACGAGACACTGCTGTTTGAGGAGACTCTCCGCCACACCACCGAGGAGATCGCGCAGTTCGCCACCATCGTGGACCAGAAGGATTTCCGCAAGAAGATCATCACCGACCTTCTTGCTTCCAAGAATTTCGATATGAAGAGCCTGAATGTTGTGGTAGGCCGCGGCGGAATGCTAAAGCCCATCCCCGGCGGCACCTATGCTGTCACCGACGATCTGCTGGCTGACCTGAAGATCGGCAAGCAGGGCCAGCATGCGTCCAACCTGGGCGGCATCCTGGCAAGAGAGATCGGCGACGAGCTGGGCATCCCGTCCTTCATCGTGGATCCCGTGGTTGTGGATGAGCTGGCGCCCGTTGCCAGATTCTCCGGCGTACCCGAGCTTCCCCGCACTTCCGTCTTCCACGCTCTGAACCAGAAGGCTGTTGCAAAGCGTTATGCAAAGGAAGTCGGCAAGGCTTACGAGTCTTTGAGACTGATCGTGGTCCATATGGGCGGTGGTGTTTCCGTCGGCGCTCACATCGGCGGCCAGGTGGTTGACGTGTTCAACGCTCTGGACGGCGACGGCGCATTCTCTCCCGAGAGAGCAGGCGCAGTTCCCAGCGGCGCTCTGGTAAAGATGTGCTTCTCTGGCAAGTACACCGAGAAGGAAGTCTACAAGAAGATCGTCGGTAACGGTGGCTTCAATGCATACCTTGGAACCAACGATATGCGTGAGGTGACCAAGCGCGCCAATGCAGGCGACAAGGAAGCAGCTGCTGCAAAGGAAGCGTTCATCTATCAGGTATGCAAGGACATCGGCTCCATGGCATGCGTGCTGGAGGGCAAGGTTGATCAGATCATCGTCACCGGCGGTATCGCTTACGGCGCTGAGGTTGTGGAAGCCATGAAGAAGATGGCAGGCTGGATCGCTCCCTTCACGGTATATCCCGGAGAGGATGAGCTCCTGGCTCTGGCTCAGGGCGGTATCCGTGTCCTGAACGGCGAAGAGGAAGCAAAGAAATATTGATCCTCTGAAAAAATTTTTTGGAAACTATATTTCCGACAAGTACGTCAGAAATATGAGTTTGCAGAGCTATAATGGAAACGAAAATTCCGGTGCAAAAAGCACCGGAATTTTTTAAATTTTTTGCAAAATTCTTGAACCTTTTTTGGAGGTGCTTCCGTCTTATTATATGGAAACCAAGATAGACAATATGCAGACACAAAACAAACTGCATATCAGGAGGAAATATGAAAGACACTAAGAAGATGGGCAAGAATGTTGTAAAAGCAATGGCATTCGGAATGGCTGCCATGATGGCTGTCAATCCCGTGGTTGCAGCTGCTGAGACTACCGAGGATACCTCTGCAAAGGGAACTGCTACAGGCGAGACTGTTGCTGAACCCACTGTTCAGGATCTGATGAAGAAGGCAGACGAGGATCTGACCGCAGCCAAGGTGGCAGCAGGCGAGGATGAGGATGCCAAGAAGGCTGTAGAGGGAATGCAGGATATTCTCGATGAGTCCGTTGTTGACGGTGACCGCGAGAACGATACCGATCTTCAGGATGTTGTAGATAAGACCACTGAGACTGTTGGAGAGAAGGCAACTGCTGAGTCACAGATCACCGCAGCTGAGATCGCTGCAGGTCTGGCAAATATCGCAGCAGCAGAGGCTGAGGAAGCTGCAAACAGTGAAGACGCACAGCAGAAGGCTGATACCGCAGCAGCAGAGGCAGGAAAGGCTCAGACTGCAGTTGACAACGCGAACACCGCTATCGGTAATGCAAATGCAAAGGCAGCTGAGGCTCAGGCTATCTATGATGCAGTGGCAGCAGAGGCAGCTGCAGCAATGAAGGCTGCAGAGGAGCTCGCAGCTACTGAGGCTAAAAATACTCAGGACACTGTGGATGAGTTCGATGCAAAGGAAAAGGATCTTCACGAGAAGCTGGAGAAGGATCTGGAGTCTGCAAACACGACTCTGTCCGGACTGCAGGAACAACTTGCAACTGCAAAGACTACCCTTGGTGAGTCCGTGGTAGAGAAGGATGCCGAGGGTAATGATGTTACCGTATATACCAGCGGTGCAGGTAAGGATTATCAGGATGCTCAGAAGAATCTGAAGACTGCAAATGACAATCTGGATAAGCTGAATGCTGCAAAGGAAGCTATCGACAATGCAAGAGCAGGTTATGCTGACGAGGCAAATGATGGTGTGGAGCTGCTGACTCCTGAACAGATGGCTGATCTTCAGGCAAAACTGGATGCTCTGACTGAGGCTGGAATCGGAATCGGATACAATGTATACGGAACCGATGCAGAAGGCAAAAATAAGCTGAACAATCTTGAGGATGCTTACGCAGCAATCCTGGCTCAGATCCCCGGCGCAGAGAGTGCTCGTGATGATGCCAAGAAGTCTCTGATCGATTATGTTCAGAAGACCGACGAGAACGGCCCCGTTTTCGATGAGGATGGCAACCCTGTCTATGTTCAGAAGACCGACGAGAATGGCCCTGTTTTCGATGAGAACGGTGATCCTGTCTATGTTCTTACAGAAGAGTGCGCTACCTATCAGCTGGAGAAGGCAACCAAGGACGTTGAGGATGCAAAGGCTGCAGTACAGAGCGCTCAGGATGATGTAGATGCCAAGAAACAGCAGGTTACAGACGTAGAGAGCTACAAGGGTCTTTACGATGCAAAGAATGCTCTGGACAAGGCAATTGAGGATGGAGAGTCCGAAGAAACGATTCAGGCTCTGCTGGATGCTTATCTGCCCCTGTATGCAGCTGCCATGAATCTTCCTACTGCCGGCTCCGATGAGCACACCACCTGGATCTCTGCCGAGCTTGACAAGGATGATGATGACAAGATCGTTGGCTACACCGTTTATGAGAACGTGTATACCAAGACCGCAGACGAAGTTCCTGCAAAGGCTGCAGTGTACAAGTTCCTAGCCGGTGAGGATGATCTGGAGAACGATGCAAATAAGGCAAGCGCTGTTTACAATCAGGATCAGGACAAGGCTCTGGTTCTTGGTGAGAGTGTAGAAAAACAGGTAACCAAGGGCGAGAAAATGTTCGAGGACTCCACAGGTTCCACTGTTTATTACTCGGCTAGCGCAAGCGAGACCAAGGATGTATCGGATAGCTACGTCTGGGCTACTAACCTTTTCGATGCAAAGCTGGCAGCGGGCGTTTTCTTTGCAGACAATTACTTTGCGGGCAAGAATGATAACGATTTTGTGTATTTTATGTACAACAATGGTTATGGCTGGTCGGAAAAGATCACGAGTGCCTATGAGCTGAACGGTGTACATGATCTTCCGGGGTATGATGGACACTCCATTATCTATATTATCTATGGTCATACCACCACTGAAACGGTCTCCGATCTGGTTCTTGCCGAAACAACAGTTAATACCACCAAGGATGATAGCCGCACCGGAGAAGGTGAAAAGTTCTCAAAGAAAAACGATGCTAAGGCTGATGCTGAAAGTAAGGCGAATGCGGCTAAAGCAACTCTTGAGAGTGAAGGCTGGACGGATCTCGATGTGAAGTATACGGAGAAAAAGTCCGGAATTGGCAACAATAAGAAATATAAATATATATACACCATTACCGGAAAGGCACCCGCCACTGATACAGTCACTACCGTCTACAAGAACGGAAAGATTTACTCCAAGACCGAAACCGAGCCTGCTAAGGATGCAGTTCCCGCACAGTATGACTATATCCGCGGTGAGGAAGGCGTAGAAGAAGATACCAAAAAGTACGACGATTACAGCGAATACGACGAACTGCTGAAGGCAGTCGAGACCAAGAACGGCGAGCTGGCTGAGGCTGAGAAGAATCTGCACACCTATTCCGAGAAGAAGGATGATCAGGGTAACGTGATCCTCGGTGAAGATCAGAAGCCCGTTATGGAGCTTTCCGGCGGTAAAGAGTTCTATTACGAGCAGAAGAAAACTGATTATGAGCAGAAGAAGGCTGCTGTAGAAGATCTTGAGACACAGCTTGCACTCGCTAAGCAAAACCTGTTGGATGAGTGTGATCAGAAAGTCATCTCCCTGCTTGAGGACAAGCTTGCGAAAGCTGAGGAAGCACTGCACACCTATTCCGAGAAGAAGGATGATCAGGGCAATGTAATCTACGGTGAGGATGGAAAGCCTGTTATGGAACTCACCGGTGGTGCAGAGTACGATCTTCAGCAGGCTAAGAAAGCTTACGAGGATGCACTTGGTGAAGTAGAAGATCTGACTTCTCAGGTTGCAGATGCACAGACTGCAGCAGATACCGCAAAGAAGCTTGTAGATGACAGACTGAACGAGCTGGCAGCATACAACAAGGCTGTTCAGGAAGCTGAGGAAGCTCAGCAGGCTGCAGATGAGCTGCAGCAGGAAGCTGACGAGGCAAAAGAAAAGGTTCAGGCTACTCAGGCAGATGTTAACGCAGCACGTGCTTATGTTGAGCAGACTGCTAAGAATGCTACCAACCTGAAGAATAAGGTTGATTCCGGAGTGAAGTCTCTGCAGGCTGCACTGGACAAGGCAAAGGAAGATCTGGAGAAGGCTCTTGAAGAACTGAAGTCCCTGCAAACCAATCTTGCAACTGCTCAGGCAAAGGCAACTGCAGCTCAGACCGCAGCTGAAACCGCTCAGGCAAAGGCAACTGCCCTGAAGGCCGCTGAGGAAGAAGCAGCAAAGAAGCTGGCTGAAGAAGAGGCAGCAAAGAAGGCTGCCGAGGAAGAGGCAGCAAAGAAGGCAGCTGAGGAAGAAGCAGCAAAGAAGGCAGCTGAGGAAGAAGCAGCAAAGAAGGCGGCTGAGGAAGAAGCAGCAAAGAAGGCAGCTGAGGAAGCTACCAAGAAGGCTCAGGACGAGGCAGCAGCTAAGCAGGCAGCAGAAGAAGCAGCAAAGAAGGCAGCCGATGAGGCAGCTCAGAAAGCAGCTGACGAAGCAGCAGCAAAGGCAGCACAGGAGCAGGCAACTCGCCTTGCAGAAGAAGAGGCAGCTCGTCAGGCTTCCATCGATGCAGCTCGCCAGGCTAACGATGCAGCAAAGAAGGCAGCCGATGAGGCAGCAGCAAAGGCAGCAGAGGAAGCAGCTCGCAAGGCAGCTGAGAACGTAGCAAACCAGAACGCTCAGAACCAGGCAGCACAGGATCAGGCAGCTCAGAACCAGACTCCCGCTACCGACAACAGCAGCGAGGCAGTTTCTCAGGTTCCTGCAACTGTGATCACCGATGAGACTCCTGCTCTGGCAGATGCTCCCGCTACCACCACTGCACCTGCAGCAACCAGAAACACCAATACTGCAAACAACAACGCAGCAACTCAGAACACTCAGAATACTCAGAACACCGAGAACACTGAGAATACCGAGACCGCTGATCAGAACGCAGCAGACAACAATGCTGTCGATAATGCAGAAGAGAACACCAACAACAACGAGACCGTAGCTGAAACTCCCGCTGAGGAGCCTACCACCATCGAGGAGGAAGGTCCCGCACTGTCCGATTCCGTTAAGACTTCCGATATCCCTGAGGATGAGATCCCTATGACGGACGGCAAGGTTGCAAGCTCTCACATCGCTCTGATCGCAGGCATCACCTCCGCAGCAGCTGCAGCACTGTTCTTCTTCATCGTTCTGTTCCGCAGAAAGAAGGACAAGAAGGACGAGTCTCAGAACTAATCCGGAGCAAGAGGAAAGTAAAACCTCACCATAAGTAATAGCAGGACCCCCACACAGATAACTGTGTGGGGGTTTTTGTTCGAGAAAACTATCGAGAGTTGCCATTTCCGACTTATTATAGAAAAAGGCAACACTTACCAGTTTGAAAGTGCTAAAAAAACAGAACTTATGTAAACAAATCAGATGGCTAGTGTTGCCAAAATGGCAGATTTTATGGCTTTGGCAACTGGTTACAGCCGGGAATAAGTTGCCAATTTGAAAAATAGCAGGAAAATGGCAACAATAGGTTTACATAACAACATCATTTGGAAGAATAAAGCTTGAAAAGGGTTGCCAAAAGACGAAAAGAGGTGGAAATGGCAACAAACCAGCATGGGCAGAGGACAGAAAGGAGGCGCGGTAGCTCACAAAAAAGCCCCCTGGCCGCGGGGCCGGGGGGCTGATCAAATCAAATATGACGTCACGTTAGTGACAAAAAGATCAATCCAGAGGGAACTTGAAGTAGTTCTTTGCGTTGTAGTAGGAGATGTTCTTTACGATCTCGCCGAGGATCTCGTAATCAGCGGGGAACTCGCCGTTCTCTACCCAATTGCCAAGCAGGTTGCAAAGGATCCGGCGGAAGTACTCATGTCTCGTGTAGGACAGGAAGGAACGGGAATCGGTGAGCATTCCAACAAATCCGCTGAGGTTGCCAAGGTTTGCAAGGGAGATCATCTGATTCTGCATGCCAACCTTGTGATCATTGAACCACCAAGCGCTGCCCTGCTGGATCTTGGCAACTGCGGTGGAATCCTGGAAGCAGCCGAGGATGGTTCCAATGTACTCGTTGTCATTGGGATTCAGGCTGTACAGGATGGTGCGGGGCAGCTCGTCCGTCTTGTTCAGTGCATTCAGAAAGTCTGCGCACTGTGCGGAGGGAGCGTAGTTGTTGATGCAATCGTAACCGGTATCGGGACCCAGCTTCTCGTACATCAGAGTGTTGTTATCACGCTTGCATCCATAGTGAAGCTGCATAGCCCAGTCTCTTGCGTGATACTGTCTTGCCACAAAGGACATGAATGCAGTCTTGAACTTGTACTCCTCTTCCTTGGTGAGGGGCATGTTGTTCATGCGCTTCCGGAAGATATCTTCGATCTCATCCTCGGGAGCAGGATAGTACATTACGAACTCCAGAGCGTGATCGGAAACTACGCAGCCATTCTCAGCGAAGTAATCCATACGATTCTTCAGAGCGTGGCGCAGGCCGTGCCAGGTGCGGATCTCCATGCCGGTGATCTCAGCCAGCTTGCGGACGTACTCCTTGTAATCGGGCTTCTCGATGTTCATAGCCTTGTCGGGACGCCATGCGGGCAGAACCTTTACCTCGAAGGAAGGATCTGCAGCGATCTGCTTGTGATACTCCAGGCTGTCGACGGGATCGTCAGTGGTGCAGATGAGGGTCACGTTGCTCTTGCGGATCAGGTTGCGGACGCTCATGGAAGGATCTGCCAACTTCTTGTTGCAAAGCTCCCAGACTTCATCAGCGGTAGCAGCGCAGAGGTGACCGGTGTATCCGAAGTATCTCTGAAGCTCCAGATGGGACCAGTGATACAGAGGGTTGCCGATGGCCTTGCCCAGGCACTCGGCCCAGACTTTGAACTTCTCGTAATCGGAAGCGTCACCGGTGATGTACTTCTCATCAATGCCGCAGGAACGCATGAAACGCCACTTGTAGTGGTCGCCTCCCAGCCATACCTGTGCGATGTTTTCAAACTGCCGGTCCTCAGCGATCTCCTTGGGGCTGATGTGGCAGTGGTAGTCCAGGATCGGGGTGCTCTCTGCATAGTCGTGGAACAGCTTCTGGGCTGTTTCTGTCTCAAGCAGGAAGTCTTTGTCCATAAATGGTTTCATGTTATGCCTCCCTTATAATTAATGCTTTATTTGCTCCGCGTGGTTCCGCGGTGAGCGATCTCTCCGGAAAAGAGGGTCTGCTTGGGCATCTCGTTGCCTCCGAGAAGTCCCATCAGAGTGTTGGTCAGATGCTGGCACAGGGTCTCCAGCTTGTTATCGATGGAAGAGAGCTCCGGCATGCTGCAGCTGCAGAGCATGGAGTTGTTGTAGCCGATGACCTGGAACTGATCGGGTACGGAGAGCTTCTTCTTCTGAGCAAATTTCAGTGCGCTGATGGCCAGAGTGTCGTCCGCAGCGATAACGCCGTGGAAGGTGTGGCCGCTGTTCCAGATCTTCTCGAGGTTGTCCGTCATATCGGTGACGTCCTCTCTGGAACCCTTGTAGAACTGGATCATTTCTTCATCCGTCAGCAGGCCGTGCTCGTTCATGGCGGCCCGGAAGCCGGCCTCCTTGCGCTTGCCGCTGTAGGACTTGGAATTATAGTAGTAGAGAATATCGTTGATGCCGTCAGCGATGAGGGAGTTGGTTGCCTCATACATGCTGGAGAAATCGTCGGATGCGATGCTGTACACATTGGGAGCGTCCAGAGCACCGTTCAGGAGCATGACGGGCACCTGGGCCGCAGCGTCCACGATATACTGATTCTCACGATCGGTATCGTAAATGAAGTTGGAACCGACGAGGATGATGCCATCCACTTTCTTCGTAATAAGAAGCTGCATGGAACTCTGGCGGTTCTTCAGGGAGTAACCGGTACAGCACAGCAGGCAGTCATATCCGTTCTCTCGGAGCTTCTGCTCCAGATAGTAAATACCCTTTGCCAGGTAGAGATCGGAACTGTCGGCAGCCATGATGCCTATGGTCTTCATGGTGTTGAGACCGAGGCCTCTGGCGAAGGCATTGGGAGTGTATCCCGAGGAATGCATGGCATCCAGTACCTTCTTCCGTGTTGCTTCGCTGACATTCTGGCTTCCGTTGAGGACGCGGGATACGGTTGCAATGGACACCCCGGCCTGCTTGGAAATGTCATAGATGGTTACAGCATGATCTTTCATTCAAATAATTCTCTCTCGCCTCTAGATTATTGTAAGCGGTTTCACGAACCCTCCTTGATTATATCGGACTAACTGATGAATTTCAAGTGAAACGAATTAATTTTTTAAGCTTATTGACGAAAGCAAGAAAGTATTGTAACATGAACAATGTAAGTGCTTACATGAGAGCTTTCGAAAACCCGTGAAAGCACAAGAACGACTAAAAAACGACTTATGAAAGAAGTTACACAAGACAACATTTCGGAGGTAGGATTCATGGAAAGCTTAAATCGCGCAAAGACCGGCAAGAAGGACAGACCCATTCGTGTGGTTCAGTTCGGAGAGGGTAATTTCCTTCGTGCTTTTGTAGATTATATGATCGACATCGCTAACGAGCAGGGCAAGTTCGACGGAGACATCGTTCTCGTCAAGCCCATCAGCTTCGGCAATCTGGAGAACTTCCACAAGCAGGACTGCCAGTACACCGTATCTCTTCGCGGCAACATCGACGGCGAGGGCCGCAAGGTGAACCGCATTATCACCAGCGTTGCAGATGCTGTTGACGCCGTCGAAGAGTATGACAAGTACATGGCTCTGGCTGATATCGACACCCTGCGCTTCGTGGTTTCCAACACCACCGAGGCCGGCATTGTCTACGATGCAGACGACAAGTTCGAGATGAATCCCCCTCAGTCATTCCCCGGCAAGCTGACCAAGTTCCTGTATCGCCGGTTTGAGACCTTCAAGGGCGATCTGTCCAAGGGTCTGGTGATGCTCCCTGTTGAGCTGATCGATGACAACGGCCTGCACCTGAAGGAGTGCGTCTTCCAGCAGATCGCAAACTGGGGACTTTCCGATGAGTTCAAGGCATGGGTTGAGAATGCCTGCATCTTTACCTCCACTCTGGTGGACCGCATTGTTACCGGTTATCCCCGTGCGACTGAGGCACAGGAGTGGGAAGAGCTGGGCTATGAGGATCGCCTGATGGTGACCGCTGAGCCTTTCGGTCTCTGGGTTATCGAGACTCCTAAGGATATCACCGAGGAGTTCAACCTGCCCGCAGCAAACGGCATCGGCCTGAACGTGATCTTTACGGATGATCATCATCCTTACAAGCAGCGCAAGGTTCGCATCCTGAACGGCGCTCACACTTCCTTTGTACTGGCTGCTTACAGAGCCGGCTTGGACATTGTCCGCGATTCCATGAACGATGAGGACATCCGCAACTTTATGAACCGCACCATTTATGAGGAGGTCATTCCTACTCTGACTCTTCCCGAAGATGAGCTGAAGGCATTCGCCGCTGAGGTAGTGAACCGCTTCAACAATCCCTATGTGGATCACGCTCTGCTGGCAATCTCTCTGAACTCCGTGTCCAAGTGGCGCGCACGCTGCATGCCTTCTCTGCTGGGCTATGTAGACAAGTTCGGCAAGCTTCCCGTACACATGACCTTCTCCATTGCAGCTCTGATCGACTTCTACAAGGGATCCGAGATCGTGGAGGGCGCTCTGAAGGGCGATCGCAACGGCCAGCCTTACGATATCAAGGATGACGCCGCTGTTCTGGAGTTCTTCGCAGCAAATTCCGATAAGGATGCTGCAGAGCTGGTAAAGGCTTACCTCGGCAGAGAGGATTTCCACGGCCAGGATCTGAACAAGGTACCCGGTCTCACGGATGCAGTTACCGCTTATCTGTCCGACATCCGCGCAAACGGCATGAGAAATGCCATCAAGGCTTTGGAGAAATAATATGACGGATTACATTCGTATCCATGAAAATGATAACGTGATCGTGGCGCTGAACACTCTGCCCGCCGGAACGGTGGTGAGTCTGGATGGCGGCGCACTGGAAGTGACGGCGCGGGAGGAAGTCCCTGCCGGTCACAAGATGGCTATCCGGGACATCGCCGAGGGCGGCAATGTGATCAAGTACGGATACCGCATCGGTCTGGCGAAGGAAGCCATTTCCGCCGGCACCTGGATCCATACCCACAACATCCGCACCGGTCTGGGAGAGATCCTGGATTATTCCTACGAGCCGGAGTTCGAGGAGCCGAAGGAAACAGAGGATGTTACCTTTCAGGGCTTCGTCCGGGCTGACGGCAAGGTGGGCGTCCGGAATGATATCTGGGTGGTACCCACGGTGGGCTGCATGAACAATGTGGCCACCGCCATTGCAAAGATCGCAAATCAGTATGTAAAGGGTTCAGTGGAGGAGGTTTTCGCCTTCACCCATCCCTATGGCTGCTCCCAGATGGGGGATGACCAGGAGAACACCCGCACCATCCTTGCGGATCTCATCACCCATCCCAATGCCGGCGGCGTGCTGGTGCTGGGCCTTGGATGTGAGAACAGCAACATCGATGTGCTGAAGGGATATCTCGGCGAGTATGACGAGAGCCGGGTGAAGTTCCTGGTGGCTCAGGAGCATGAAGATGAGGTAAGTGATGCAGTTGAGCTGATCAAAGAGCTTATTGACAATGCGTCAACAAAAGAAAGAGAGCCTGTCAGTGCCTCCAGACTCATCATCGGCATGAAGTGCGGAGGGTCCGACGGCCTGTCCGGCATCACCGCAAATCCTCTGGTAGGCCGTTTCTCCGATCTGCTGATCTCCAAGGGTGGCACCACCATCCTGACTGAGGTTCCGGAGATGTTCGGTGCGGAGACGATCCTGATGAATCGCTGCGCAAGCCCGGAGCTGTTTGATGACACCGTTTGCCTGATCAACGACTTCAAGAATTACTTCAAGAAGAACGATCAGACGATTTACGAGAATCCTTCCCCCGGAAACAAGAAGGGGGGAATTTCCACTCTGGAAGACAAGTCCCTCGGATGCACACAGAAATCCGGTTCCGCTCCGGTTCACGGTGTGTTATCCTATGGAGAGAAGGTCTGCAACCGCGGACTGAACCTGCTGTCCGCACCGGGCAATGACCTGGTGGCAGCCACTGCGCTGGCGGCAGCGGGAGCTCAGATCATCCTGTTCACCACCGGACGGGGCACGCCCTTTGCGGCACCCGTTCCCACCATGAAGATCGCCACGAATTCCCGTCTGGCAGGACAGAAGTCCAATTGGATCGATTTCAATGCCGGCGTTCTGGTGGAGGAAGGTACCACCTGGGAAGGAGAGACTCAGAAGCTCTTCGACCTGGTGATGGAGACAGCTTCCGGTAAGAAGGTGCGCAGTGAGATCGCGGGATACCATGACCTCGCCATTTTCAAACAGGGGGTAACTTTATAATGTCTTCCTTGCAGCTTGGAATCCGTTTACACGATACGGTGGAGCTTCCCATCGAGGAGCGCATCGCCGAAGTCCATCGCCTTGGTTTTGCCTGCGGCCATCTGGCTCTGGGAAAGATGAAGGATGCACAGGGGAACACGCTTCCCAACAAGGACGAGGCGCTGACACCGGGATATGCCATGTATCTGCGGCACATCTTTGAGTCGAATCATGTGGATGTGGCCGTGCTGGGCAACTATCTGAACCTGGCGCATCCCGATCCGAAGGAACTGGAGAAGATCACGCATCGTTACATGGCGCACATCCGCTTTGCTTCCTATCTGGGAGCGGGGATGGTGGGCACGGAGACCGGCGCGCCGAATCCGACCTATACCACAGTGCCTGAGTGCTATACCGAGGAGGCGCTGAAGACCTTTATCACCAATCTGCGTCCCGTTGTGAAATACGCGGAGCAGTGGGGTGTGATGATCGCCATCGAGCCTGTGGTCCGGCATATTGTCAGCAACCCGAAGCGGGCCCGCAGAGTGCTGGATGAGATCGGCTCCCCCAATCTGCAGATCATCTTCGATCCTGTGAATCTGCTGGATGAGACCAATTATGACCAGCGGGAGGAGATCTTCGCCGAGATGATCGACCTGCTGGGAGATGAAGTTGCCATGATGCATCTGAAGGACTTCAAGTTCGAGAACGGAAAGATGATCTCCCTGGGATGCGGACTGGGCGAGATGGATTACACCACGATCCTTCGGTTCATGAAGGAGAGAAAGCCTTATATCCACGCAACATTAGAAGATACCAAACCGGATAATGCCCTTTTCTGCGCGAAGCACATCTGCCAAGCGTACGATGCTCTTTGATCCGGTGTTATAAAACTCACACACACGAAAATGCCACCCCGGTTGGGGTGGCATTTTTGTATATTCCATATTTACAGTAGCTTTTCGATCCGCAGCGCGTCGCTCTTCATGAGGTCCAGAAATCCGTTGTCTGTGAGGACCACAGGCCGGGAGATCTTCTCGGGATTCAGCATGACGATGGTTCCCACGGAGCCGTCATTCAGCTGGCAGCGATTCTGCACGTAGGTATTTCCCACATTCTTCAGGAAGGTGAGGATCATCTCGGAGTCGAATTTCTCCAGTCCTTCTTCCTCAAAGATCTCAATGGCCCGGAAGGGGCAGAGAGCCTTGCGGTATTTCCGGGGAGAAGTGATGGCGTCGTAAATATCCGTGATGGCGGTCAGGGCTGCAAACTTATCGATCTTGTCAGCGTGGAGCTTCAGGGGATATCCGGATCCGTCGTACCGCTCGTGATGCATGATGGCGGTGTTGAGGATGTGAGTATCCACTCCCTTGTCCTTGAGGATCTGATAGCCCAGTACCGCATGGCGGCGGACTTCCTCCAGTTCGGCACCCTCCAGCTGCCGGTCGGCATGGAGGATATCCTGATTGACTTTCAGCTTGCCGATGTCAAAGAACAGGCCGCAGAGCATGGCCATCTTCTGATCTTCTTCGGACCAGCGGAGCCAGCTGCTCAGCACGTAATTCAGCAGGGAGACGTTCATGCAGTGAGCGAAGGTTTCGTCATCGTATCCCCGCATTACGTGGAGCATATCCAGCACGGCGATGCGGCTTCCGGCCACCTGGATCAGCTCCAGGGGTGCCTCCAGCAGAAGCTGGGGATCCACCAGCACGTTTTTATGGACCATGTCGCTGATCTTGAAGGACAGATCGGCGGTCTTCTGATCGTAATTTGCTTTGAATTCTTTGAAAATGGGGGATGACTGAACCCGCTCGAAATAGGAAAGTTCGCGCTCGCCGGATGCGACGGATGCGGGAGCGGCGGACTTGGGCTTGGCTGCGGGCTCGGAGGTGTTCGAGTCTTCGATATAGATATTTAAAACACCGTACAACTCAATACGCGTGATCAGCGTATCCGTCAGCACGGTGCCTTTGGATAATACGGTTCTGCGGTCGAAGGACAGGACATCCTCGCCGACCACCATTCCCGGCACGAGCTGGGAAGTGGAAATTTTCTTCATGGGGGTACCTCCCAATCAAAATACTTTCTCTGATGCAATAGTAACATATTGCCGAAAAAAAGGAAACACCATTGAAACGGATTGGCATTTCTGATAAAATTGTTTGGAGTGTCCAAAGGGGGCACTATGCCTGTTTGGAATTGGAAAGGATCTTGAGAAATGAAGATAGTTGATAAGATTTTCGGCACACATTCCGAGCGCGAGTTGAAGCGCATCGCCCCTCTTGTGGACAAGATTGAATCTTTGCGTCCCGAGATGCAGGCTCTGTCGGATGAACAGCTCCGGGCCCGGACGGATGAATTCAAGAAGCGTCTTGCCGAGGGTGAGACCACGGATGACATCCTTCCCGAGGCATACGCTACCGTGCGTGAGGCTGCAAGACGTGTGCTGGGAATGGAACATTACAGAGTACAGCTCATCGGCGGCATCATTCTGCATCAGGGACGTATCGCCGAGATGCGTACCGGTGAAGGTAAGACCCTGGTTTCCACTTGCCCTGCGTATCTGAATGCACTGGAGGGTAAGGGCGTCCACGTGGTCACCGTCAACGACTACCTGGCAAAGCGTGACGCTGAGTGGATGGGTCAGGTACATGAGTTCCTCGGCCTTACGGTCGGTGTGGTTCTCAACAGCATGACTCCCGAGGAGAGACAGGCCGCTTACAATTGCGATATCACCTATGTAACCAACAACGAGCTGGGATTCGATTACCTGCGCGATAACATGGTCATTTACAAGGAACAGCTGGTACTTCGCGGATTGCATTACTGCATCATCGACGAGGTGGACTCCGTCCTCATCGACGAAGCCCGTACCCCTCTGATCATTTCCGGTCAGAGTGGAAAGTCCACTGCACTGTATGAGATGTGCGACTTGCTTGCTCGTCAGCTGAAGCGCGGCGAGGATATGCAGGAGTTGTCCAAGATGGATGCCATCATGGGCGTGGTTCAGGAGGAGACCGGTGACTTTATCGTCAACGAGAAGGACAAGCTGGTGAACCTGACGGCTCAGGGTATCAAGCGTGTGGAGCAGTTCTTCCATATTGAGAACCTGGCAGATCCGGAGAACCTGGAGATCCAGCACAATGTGATCCTGGCTCTGAGAGCACACAATCTGATGTTCCGCGATCAGGACTATGTGGTGAAGGATGATGAGATCCTCATCGTCGACGAGTTCACCGGACGTATCATGCCCGGCCGCCGTTATTCCGACGGTCTGCATCAGGCCATCGAGGCGAAGGAGCATGTAAAGGTGAAGCGTGAGAGCAAGACTCTTGCCACCATCACGTTCCAGAACTTCTTCAACCTGTTTGACAAGAAGTGCGGTATGACCGGTACCGCTTTGACGGAGGAGAACGAGTTCCGTGAGATCTACGGCATGGACGTTATCGTGATCCCCACCAACCGGCCCATTGCCCGTATCGATCACAACGATGCGGTTTACAAGACCAAGAAAGAAAAGCTGAATGCCATCATGGATGCGGTTGAGGCGGCTCACGCCAAGGGACAGCCCGTTCTGGTTGGTACCATCAACATCGACTCTTCCGAGGAGATCAGCCGGATGCTGCAGAAGCGCGGCATTCACCACAACGTGCTGAACGCAAAGTTCCACGAGATGGAAGCTGAGATCGTGGCACAGGCCGGACAGCACGGTGCCGTTACCATCGCCACCAACATGGCAGGTCGTGGTACGGATATTAAGCTGGACGATGCGGCAAGAAATGCCGGCGGTCTGATGATCATCGGTACAGAGCGTCACGAGTCCAGACGTATCGACAATCAGCTGCGTGGACGTTCCGGACGTCAGGGCGACCCCGGTGAGTCCAAGTTCTACATTTCTCTGGAAGATGAGCTGATGAGACTGTTCGGTTCCGAGCGTCTGATCGCCACCTTCAATGCTCTGAAGATCCCTGAGGGACAGGAGATCTCCGCATCCACTCTGAGCGGTGCCATCGAGTCTGCCCAGAAGAAGATCGAGAGCAACAACTTTGGTATTCGTAAAAACCTGCTGGATTATGACCGCGTCATGAGCGAGCAGAGAGAGATCATTTACGAAGAGCGCCGCAAGGTGCTGGACGGCGAGAGCATGCGTGATTACATCTACAAGATGATCACCGACATCGCCGAGAACGCTGTGGACATCAGTATCAACGATGATGCACCCGCAGAAGAGTGGGATCTGAAGGAACTGAACGAGCTGCTCCTGCCCACCATCCCTCTGGAGCCTGTGACTCAGGCCCGGATCCAGAAGGGCAAGAAGAGCGCCCTCAAGCAGCAGTTGAAGGAAGAAGCCGTCAAGCTGTATGAGAGCAAGGAAGCAGAGTTCCCGGATCCTGAGAAGATCCGTGAGGTTGAGCGTGTGATCCTGCTGAAGGTCATCGACCGGAAGTGGATGGACCATATCGACGATATGGAAATCCTCCGTCAGGGTGCCGGTCTGGCTGCTTATGGTCAGAGAGATCCCCTTGTGGAGTACAAGATGCAGGGCTACGAGATGTTCGATGAGATGACTCAGAACATCAAGGAAGAGACGGTCCGCATGCTGATGCACATCCGTGTGGAGCAGAAGGTGGAGCGTGAGCAGGTGGCGAAGGTTACCGGTACCAACAAGGATGATTCCGTGGCACAGGCTCCCAAGCGCCGTGCCCAGATGAAGGTATATCCCAACGATCCCTGCCCTTGCGGATCCGGCAAGAAGTTCAAGGCATGCCACGGCCGTGTGAAGGCGTGACGGTAAGGCTGACGGTCTTGAATGTTGCGTGGTGAAATAAGTCTTTAGAAAAAGGTGACGTAATTGGTAGAACTTGATCAGATGAAAACAGAGATCCTGACCTACAAGAATCCCCTGGTGGAAGTCCGGGATTCTCTGGATCTTGCAAGTAAGCTCAGAAAGATCGAAGAGCTGGAGCGCGAAATGGAGGCTCCCGGCTTCTGGGATAACCCGGACCGGGCCAACTCCAAGATGAAGGAACTCAAGACCCTGAAGGGAACTGTGGAAGGCTATCAGAAGCTGGAGAACCGCTTCGATGACATCCTGACCCTGATCGAGATGGGTAATGAGGAGAATGACGAGAGTCTGGTACAGGAGACCAGGGATGAACTGGATTCCTTTGTGACGGATTTCGAAAGCCTTCGTATCGCGACTCTGTTGAATGAAGAATATGATAACTGCAATGCCATCCTGGAGCTGAATGCCGGTGCCGGCGGTACCGAGAGCTGCGACTGGTGCGGCATGCTGTACCGCATGTATACCCGTTGGGCAGAGCGCAAGGGCTTTTCCATCGAGGTGCTGGATATGCTGGACGGAGACGAAGCGGGCATCAAGTCTGTGACCTTCCAGATCAACGGTGAGAATGCATACGGTTATCTGAAGTCCGAGAAGGGCGTGCACCGTCTGGTGCGTATTTCTCCCTTCAATGCACAGGCAAAGCGCCAGACTTCCTTCGTAAGCCTGGATGTTATGCCGGATATTGCAGAAGATCTGGACATCGATCTCGATGAGAAGGATCTGCGCATTGATACCTATCGAAGCAGCGGTGCCGGTGGACAGCACATCAACAAGACGTCCTCCGCGATCCGTATCACCCATATCCCTACCGGCACGGTGGTTACCTGCCAGAATGAGCGAAGCCAGTTCCAGAACAAGGACAAGGCAATGCAGATGCTGAAGTTCAAGCTGTTGGAGCTGAAGCGGGCAGCCAATGCGGAGAAGCTTTCCGACATCCGCGGCGAGGTCCGGGATATCGCATGGGGCAACCAGATCCGTTCTTATGTGCTTCAGCCTTATACCATGGTTAAGGACAGACGGACTGCCGTGGAGACCAGTGATGCCAGCGGCGTGCTGGACGGCAAGCTGGATCCCTTCATTACCGGCTATCTGAAGTGGAAGAGCACCGGCGGCGTGATGGCCGACGGCGGTGATGATGAAGATCTGTAAATGAGAAAAGGGAGCGACCCGAAACGGTCGCTCCTGCTTATAACTGACGTATTTTGCGGAGACGGATACGCTATGGACTATCAGGACAATCCATATTATAATAATAGTAATCAAAGACAGATCGACTCATTCGGGATTGCTTCTCTGGTGTGCGGAATACTGGCCAGCCTGGCCGCGTGTTGCACCGGAGCTTTTGGCATCCCTATTGCTGCATTGGGATTGATCTTCGCCATGCTTTCCACACGGCGGAATCAGTTTTCGGATCCCATTACCCGGGCGGCATGGTGGCTCAACGGGATTTCCCTGGCGGTGGCCCTTTTCACCACGGCGTATGTGATCTATGTGATGCTGACGAATCCTTCTTATCTGGAAAACGTCATGAACGCATATCAGTCGATCAATGAAGGCAAGACTTATATGGAAGTCATGCAGGAAATGCAGAACAATATGACGCTGTAGTATTTGTTCCGGACCGCCTTTGACGGTCGGATATGCCCCCATCTTCGGGAGAAGGGAGGACGATATGGCATTTTCTCCTATTTCCGCGCAAAGCTATTACAATAACTACAACAATTCCGTCTATCGCACTCCCGGACGGGTCCCCGGAGCAGAGGAGGAGAAGAAAGATCCTCATCTTCATCCGGAGGATTGCGAGACCTGTAAGCGCCGGAAGTATCAGGACGGCTCGGATGAGATGGTTTCCTTCAAGACCGCTCAGCACATGAGTCCTCAGGTTGCGGCCGTTCGTGTCCGCGCCCACGAGCAGGAGCATGTCTCCAACGCTTATGACAAGGCGGCTCAGAAGGACGGCAAGGTGATCATGGCTTCGGTCGCCATTCACACTGCGGTTTGCCCCGAGTGTGGCCGGACGTATGTCTCCGGCGGAGAGACCACAACCCAGATCAAGTATTACAACGAAGAGAATCCTTACCAGAAGGAATTGAAGGAACAGGATCACGGAAAATATGCCGGTATGAACGCGGACTTCTCCGTGTAATTGAGAAAAGATAGAGGCCGGGAAGATACCTTCCCGGCCTTTTTTATGGAATGAAACGATTGGAGTATCGAATATGCGTTATCGATATCAGAATGCCCAGAATCTAAAGGATCGCGCGAAAGGGTTCCTCGGTGGGAACTATGTGGTGTGCATTGAAGCGGTACTGGTGCTGGAAGCGGTGCGATTTATCCTGCTTTCCGGACTTGGCTTGCTGGATCGCTCTCTGATGGCTGCGATCCCTGCGCTGCAGAGCGGCACCGGATATGTGATCTCCAGCATTTTTTACTGGGTGGTGTCCATCGGACTTGGCGCCTTCATCAATATGATGATGGCGGGCATGGCGCTGATCTGCCTGAAAATATCCAGCGGTCAGGTGCCGGCGATCGCAGACTTGCTGGAGGGTTACCGTACCAGACCGGAGAGAACCTTCCTGATCTCCCTCGGCATTTCGATTCCTCAGAATCTGGCACTCCTGCCCATGAATCTTTTCCTGGAATTTTATTTCCGGGAGCAGTCTTCCCGGCTGCTTTGGGGCCTCGGTATCAGTGCTGTCCTTGGAACCGCAGTGGCCATCTTTTTCTCCCTGAGTCTGTGCCTCGGGTTCTTCCTGATGTATGACTTCCCGAACCTCACCGCCTCGGAAACCCTTCGGGAGATCTGGAAGCGGATGAAGGGACACAAGACCCGCCTCCTGCTCCTGGAGCTCAGCTTCATCCCCATGATGATCCTGGCCCTCCTCAGCTTCGGCGTCGGCTACCTCTGGGTCTACCCCTTCATGCAGGAAACCATCGCCCTGTTCTATCTTGATATGATGAATCCCCAGCCCGTGGCCGAGCAGTGGGAGAGAACGGTGTAAGGCAAAATAGGAATCCCCCAATCCTGAAACGGATTGGGGGATTTTTGTTGGCGCGCGGAGCCACGGCGCGATGCGCCGGCGGAAGCTTTTGAGGGAATCCCGGTGGGACGCCGTTACCCGGTGAGGCCCGAGCCGGTGCTGATGCCGCTCGGCGCCGGCGGAGTTGCCATTTTCGGGTATTTTCGAGACTTTGGCAACACTTTTTCTTGATTTCATGCCATTTTTAGCGGTTTTGAGCTCGTTTTGTTGCCAAACAGGCCAGTTTACCGCAAATGGCAACCACTTTCTTCCGGAAGGCGGTTGCCATTCACTTCAAAATCCTTCTTTTGGCAACAATAGGAAGCTTGAAGCCCCCTCGG
>JAEEGL010564350.1_pt1 | contig 54707 bp, 60 predicted proteins | sample 9134231 | NCBI WGS metagenome assembly JAEEGL01 (sample SAMN16246548, study PRJNA631951) | gut metagenome | biome: gut microbiome; feature: rumen; material: fiber-attached | host: Bos | place: Iran: Karaj | collected 2018-10
GAAATTGAGATGGATGAGGAACGTATCAGAAAGAAATACCAATTCATCGAATCTGAGAACGACTATGACTTCGATGAGTACAACCATCGCATCCCAGTTAACTACGTTGCAATGTACGTAAAATCAGCAAAGGTTGTAAAAACATGTAATCTCACAGATGAAGAAAAATTTGAATACAACATCTACGAGGATACAGTTAAGATAACAACTAAAGGAGATGATATTCTTCTTCACATTGGATATCCAATGCCTTGCTAGATCTTAAGCAAATAAAAGGAGTCTATATTAAGACTCCTTTTATTACATAAAAAAATATTAACTATATAAAAATCAAAATATTGATATAAGATAAAAAACAGTAATTAAAAAATGATTTAGAAATAAACCATTAAACGGAAAAGAAACAAATAATATTAATAATAATATCAATTCTAATTCTATTATGATTATGAATACATATTATGATGACACTCGTTGTAAAAGTATTCAAAGACGTTGTACAATGTATGATTTAACCACAATTGAAAATGAAGAAGATTTAGAATTCTACCGCTGACTAAACGAAAAATGTGCAGGTAAATGTTGAATACAAAAAATTAAGCTAGATATAAAAAAACGAAGGTGCAGATATCAATATAAAAAATACATTGAACGTTCAAAAAACAGAAAATATTTCAAAGCAGATACCTATAATCCATGTCCTGAATTATATACATTACCAGAACTAAATAATTGGCTAAAAGGTAAATAATAAAAAATATTTAAAAATCATAATACAAATCTCTTCAAAAAGATGATTCTTTTTCAAGTACAAATTTTTGCAATATATTGACTTTTAATATATAATTTATGTACAAGTTTTTTTTTACATAAATATACTACACAAAAATGAAAAAGACATTCTGAGTTTTTAGTTTAGCAATGCTAGTATTTTCTACATTTACACCTAGCTTTACATATGCATTAGAACCAGAAGAGGAAGAAGCAATAGAATTTCTTACAAACATGTTAGAAGAAGTAACAGAATGATTTGATGAAAATCATTGAGTATCTAGTGTAGCACAATCAGCAAATGAGGATAGAAACATATACACAGAACCAGAAGAAAACAAAAATCCATATATTGTATATAATGCAAATAGCTGATTAATTACAGTATATTCACAAGATTTTAGTTACTGAGTAACATTAGAAGACAAGAATCTATGAGCAGAAAACATAGGTGATAATTGATATTATTATCAACGGTGAAATAATAATTGAAATACAGAAGATGGTCCAGTTTCAGATCAATTACTTGAGCGAGATGAATCATATGTAAAATGATATAATTGAGACAGACATGAATTTATAAAGACTCCTTCACCATATATATGGTCATGACATGTTATGCATTGGACTCGGTGACAAAACATGGATAATTCCAGTAATAATTATTGATATGACACTATAAACCATATAGCAACAAATGTAGAACAAAGACAATGACCATGTAAAGAATGATTTCATGTACCAAGTAGATGAGAATGGGACGAAATAATTTATCTAATAGCAGTAATTCAAAACAATAATGAAAGAGCAACAAATTGTAAAAATTATCACAGCTGTTGATTAGTTGACGATAATGCAACATGATTTATGCATTCTCTTAAATTACCTAGAGCTTGATATCGTTATCCTTCAGATGGTACATACAAAAAACCAGAATGGTGATATTATTGGTCATCATCAGCAAGTGATGGAGCAAATGCATATAGAATTAATTTAGACTATCATCTAGGCCATTACAACGTTAATCCAGATTACGTAAACTATTTTTCAAATTGATACTCAGTACGTTGTTTCAAAAATGAATATATTCGTAAGCCTAAAAAAGTAATATTTGATGCAAACTGATGAACATTTTCATGATGAGCAACAACAGAAACGCACACATACAATTATAGTTGATCAGAAATTGTTCCAATTTATAACATTCAAATACCAGATAGAAAATCATTAAATCCATCACAACAATCATGATGGATGTTTGCATGATGGTATACTACAGCAGAAAATCAAACAGTAGAATTTGATATTAGTAATCCTCAAACAACAACTGCATATGCTAAATGGTTGCCATTCAATAACATAGAATTAGAAATATTATGAGAAAAATATGTATTAATGGATAGAAATTTATGAGCAATAAGTAACGATATAAGCAGTACAGATTCATTTTGATATTTTTATCAGTGGTGAAACAATTATTGATTTAAAGGATTACCTCCAGTCGAAAAACGTATAAGCACCATAAATGACAACAATTATGATTATTGACCATTAAATTACTATATGAATAATAGGTTTATAACCAATAATTTTTTAACAGAAATAAGTTCATTTAAAAATTGGCGAGGTTGATGAGATAATTTTAATAAAAATAGCTTAAAAAAGTGACCATGCCCAGAATGATATCATATACCAGATAAGTTTGAATTTATTGATCTTTATAATAATTTTAATAATTTTGCTAAATGAAGTGAATGAAAGGGAATATGTTGAACAAAGTCAGCAGGAGAATGTTTTTGAGAATTATTTAATATGCCAAAAGCGTGATATATTTGAATGTGAGTATCAGAATTTAATCGTATGAATATACGAAAATCTTGAAAATATCGAAGCTCAAGTAATCTAGAAAATCGATGGCCGTCAGATATATGATTTTGACCAAATGAATATAATGAATTCTCAGTATGATGAAATCTTTATTATTATGCACAATCAATACGTTGCTTTAAAAATATTAAGGAACCAGAAGAATTAAATGTAAAATTTGAATTAAATAACTGAACAGATGATATTATAATTAAAATTCGTAAACGAGATAATATTGATTATTACGAACCAAATGAACCTAAGTATAAATGATACACATTTAAAGAACGAATAAACAAAGAAACATGAGAAGTTTATGACTTTAATGATCTAAACAAACATTATCCCATTTCAAAAAACACAGTAATACAAGCAACATGGCAAAAGAATCCATGGTACATATATAGAACAAATTGAGGTGTCTTCAAATTTTGAGGAACTATAGCAACATGAATGTATGATTATACATTACTCGAAACAAAATATGTACACACAAATAATTTAGATGATAACTGAAACCCTCTAAATCCCAATACCGATTTTTCATATGAAAAATGATTGAATACTAATCAGGTGGTAAAAATTCCTTGAGCAAAGGACTTAGTTTTTGAAATTAACCCATCATGGCTTCGCTGGTCGTACGATGATTATGATTATTTAGCTGTATGGTCATGAGAGCATCCTGATTATCGTGCAAACACGAACCAATCTGATGAAATCCTATGAAGAAACTATTGGAAAAATAATTGGGGATTAACATGATTAGTAATAAATAATGATTCAGTAACTTTTTGATTTTATAGTTTTGATACAAGACCAACAGATTATACAAATTTATATTGATATTATATCCCTGTAAATTGATATGCATATACCACTAAGGATATAATCGATGATCCAATTCGTAGTTGATATACATTTAAATGATGGTTTGAAACTTGACTTGAAATACAATATAATCCTAATGAATTAGTTGTAGAAGGGAAAGAATATTTTGCTAAATGGGATCCTCATCATTATACAATTCAATTTGATACTAATGAATGAACTTGAGTAACAAATGATATTTATGTTACATATTGAGAAGGAAGGGATCTTCCTATAGTAACAAGAGAATGATATATCTTTAAATGATGGGAGTCAGAAGATTGAACAATTTATAATAGTATCCCTGAATGAACTTGAGTTACAACAGAGGATTGAGTAACAGTAAAACTAATAGCGCAATGGAAAAAGGTAGAAGAAACAGCTCCATCAAAATGATCATGAAGGCCAATTGTAACACCAACTAAACAAGAAACTAAAACAACAGAAGAAGAACATAATGTAGCTGATACTGAAGAACAAACAATTGAAACTACAACTAATACAAAAGTTGAAGTTACAACAACAATCAAAGAGAAAGTTGAGAGAACAAAAGAAAAGGTATTATCAAGATGAGAGATAGCTGTAATGACTAATATCCTTCTTGAAGTATATCCAAAACTAACCGAAAACAAATCATTAAACGAAGTATCAGAAGCTTGTGAAAACTATGCTGATGATCAAGACTTCACTAAAGATGAAAAGAAGGCTATCACAAGATTATGTAAGTTATCTATCATGTGAATCCATTATGATAAAAATGAACCATTAGATGAATTCCTAGTAAAACAAAAGGCAACTAACTGAGAATTTGCAACAGTAATGGATAGAGTAGTATCAAGCTATAACGAAAAAGATCTTACAACAGTTAAAGATGCTCTTAAGAAACTAGAATGAGATGATGAATGAGTAGTATTTGGAACAGTATATAATGTATTTATGTCCATAAAGAATATCTTTAATTAATATTGAAATTAAAGAAAATCTTTATAAAAAACCACATATGGTTAGTCATGCTTAAGTTTTAGTTAATAATGTGAAAAAATTATTAGCACAGCGGTGTTCGGTCCTCTGATTCAGAGGACCTTTTAAAATTTGTTTAATTTCATCTTTATTTTAACAACTAATTTACATATACTTAAAGCTACGAAAACAAAAAAACAAATACAATGAGTGATGAGTTGAAATTATTTAAAACAGAACACTTCGCTGTACCCGAAAATGAAATAAAAAAGAAAATAAGAAAATTCATTCTCGGATACAAGCTACTTGATTCATTCCTAGAAATGGGAACGAATCCAAATGAGACTGAAAGTCTGCAATTGTTTTCAGACTTGTATAACGGCATGTCACCTCTTTTAACAGACATAACATGCTATGTAATCATCAATGGATATATTAACAAAAGGAAACGTATTGATAATGCTATATTAATATCACAAGGGATCCTAGGATTGTTAAAAATTCTTCACCAAAGATATGTAATAAGCATAACATCACCCGATCCAATAGAGGATCCTCGTTGGTTCCAAAATTCAGAAAAAACTAATTCTGAAATAGTGGAAGAGATATCAACACTATTTGAAAAAATGTATTCATTTCCAAAGTAAGTTTAAGGATGAGAAAACTCATCCTTTTTCTAAAATAATAAAAAGGACCTTATGAGAATAAGGTCCATTAGCTTAAGTAATCAATTATTTCTCCTCAGAGAGGAAGATTCCACCCTGAATCCATACACGCTTCCCATCAAGATCAAAGAAGATCTGATTGTCTGAACCAGTATCACGGATATCGAACTTACCTTCCCACATCTTAATGGTGTCACCATTATAATCAAGCAACACAGCAGTTCTGTTGAGACCGCCACCGATGTCACTACCGATACTCTTCATTTGACGAGAGCATGACTCACAGGATGAGAACATACACAAAGAGATCGCACAAACAATTACAATTAATAACTTTTTCATACTTTCTTTTTCCTTTCTTTTTTTATTAAGTTTAACGTATTTGTTTACACAATAATATTATAGATATTCAAACATTTGATATCAATATAATTTAAATAAAAAAACACCCCTCGTTATCTCAACGAGGGGGAAGTACAACTTAATAAAGAAAAACTTGAGAGAAATACAATTACAATATATAAATAATAGAACTATTTTTCAAGGAATAATGACAGATAATATTATAACACTTCATTATCTCAACTAATCATATCTGTACTTCAACTAAAAGATTCAATAGTACCCTTATTATCTAAAATAACTTCCTTCTTTTCAGTCATTTCTAATAACTTATCCTCAAATTCAGCATAAATTTCTCTCCAAATATCAACATTCATTTTAATAGATGGTTTCTCAGGAGCTCATTTTCAATAACAATCACATCATAATTTATTATCAACAATCTTCTTCATTTCTGCATTAGCTTTATCATAGAAATTATCATCTAAAGATAATTTAATACCAATCGAACTATGTTCATTAATTCGTTCATTAAACTCATTCAATGGAATATCATCATAAGGCATATTAACTCTCTCCATTAAAGGATCCCAACCAAATATAATAACTAAACAAATAGCAAATATTCAATATGCATATAAAGGCATTTTCTTCTCTTCGTATGGTCAATATTCATTATCTTCTTTCAATCATTGTTCAAAAGAAAGTTTTGCTCATATATAGATATTATATAAAGGGATTAATAAACACCATAACCAATGACCACTTTTTCATATATCATGAGCTCTTTTAATACTAACAAAAATATTCATAACCCAGAGAACAATATAGGTTACTATTTCCAAAATATCAAAAAAATCCCATAATGATTGCTGTAAAGATGAGTAATTTCATACATCATCATATCATCAACGAATAGTCCAAATAATAAAAGAGAAAATAACTCAAATAAAGGTAGCAGCAACAACTAATAGAGCATTATAAATCCAAAATTCATCAATTCCCAATCTTCAATTCCTAGAAAAATAAATTTCTTTAAAAGTTTTGTTATTAAATAATTTCATATTTAAATATAAGAAATAAATTAAATAACTTATAAAATATTTTAATCAAAAAACAAACCCAAAAATACAATCAATAAATATAATAACCATTGAATAAATAATTAATTTACATATATTCTCACAGCTTAAATTTTTAAATTTAAAATGAATAATGGAGAAGAGTGAAGCATCTTTATGAAAAGAGAAGATATCAAAACTATTACTAAGTTTTTCAATTCCATGTATAATATCATTCTTAGTTAATGCATTATATAATATTGTAGACCAAATTTTTATAGGAAGATGAATATGATATCTAGCAAATTGAGCCACAAATATCGTATTCCCATTAACAATGATTTGTCTCTGATGTGCTTTATTATTCTGAGATTGAGCAGCAAGTTTCTTAAGTATAAAATTATGAGAAAAAAAAAATGAAGAAGCAGCTAAATGAGTAGCTACATGAATACTTATGACAACAATAATTTCTATCATATTTTGTTGTTTCACTTTAATATTCCTCCCTCAAATATTGACAGTATTCTGATGTACAGAAGCATTAAGACCTTATGCTACAACATATTGAGGAATAATAGCTCTATGAATACCGTTCTTTATGATATGAATAGCATTGAATTCAATTATTAGAGCAGAATGAAATCCAAAATTTGCCATGACATCAATGATAGTAGGAGCTATTATTAATATAATTCTTGATCCATTATTCATATTCGTATTTAATCGATGAATAGCATGAGCTGCATATGCTACAATTATATCACAATTCATTACCTTCTGATTAAATATTTGGTTCATATTAAAGTTACAAACAATCAAATTATCCCTTAAAACATTTAAACCAGAACGATACTATATTAGAAAAACAGCATGATTATGAATAAGTAGTATGATAAATCAAATAAGTATAGTATTTGTAATTGCTGTAACCAATAACCTTTTATGAAAATATTGAGCATTATCAAAATTCTGATCAGAAATACCTATTACAGTAATCGGTATCGTTATGAAAATAGCTATGATACTAAATAGTATCATCTTATGAATTTCCGTTGGTTCACAACCAATTGTATGATATAACTATTGAGCAAGGAAATTTAACAGAGTAAAAGAAGCCCTTAAATTAGTTATCATATCATGTAGTTGTATAGGAGTATTAGCATTCACATTATTCCAAACAATTCCAGAACAAATTATTTGAATCTTTGGTACATGAAATGAAAAATATATCGAATTTGCATGTTTAGCATTTAGAATATATCTATTATTCTGTTTCTGATACTGAATACAAATCCCAGCATGAATTTTCTTCCAATCAATTTGAAAGAGTAGGATTAGTGCTTTTTTATCACTATCAAGACAAATTATCTTATTAATTCCTTTATTCTTTATACTATCAAAAATATATTGAATCATGGGTATTCTTTATGCATGAGCAGTAGCTGATTTTGTATCAATTATTATAGCTATATCATTCCTTATAAGAGAAACTAAATCTCTAAAGAAAAAACATAAACAAGAATTAGAGAAAGAAGATGAATACACATATAATTATTGAAATAATACGTTAGAATTATTCGCAACAGTAGAAAACAAACAATAAAAAATTAACGCGGTTGAACATCTATATGAAAATTATTCGTATCATAAATTGGCAGTCAATGAGTAATACAATTATAAAGCCAATCTAAACTACAGTTTCATTTAAATGTTTCAGTATACCAATCTCATTTTAAATGATCTCTAAATCATATTTCATTACCAGGTAGATGAGTATAGTTTTCATGTATAAAACAATTTCTTAAATGACGACGAATTTTTGATTCATTATCAGTTCAAGGCCATTCTTGTTTAGTAAAATACGCTTTAACAGATAACCTTTTAAAGATGTTAACAGTGTTATCAAAATTTAACTTAATGGAATTATTATTCATTCAGACAGTTTTTAATATTTTCTTTTGATAAGACCATCGTTTATCATCAAGTTCAGATATTTTTATATTTCAGTTATTAGAGAGATTACCAATAAGACTTTTTAAAAATAAGGTACATCAGTTTCAATATGATGGTCAATATCAAACAAGTCAGAATCTTCTTTTAATATAACTTTGTTGATCATACCATTCCAATTTATTAAATTCTTCTTTGTTAGATCTTAATAAATCAATTAATAGTTTTTTTTGAAAAGGGTCATATGAAAGCATTTTTTCGTTAAAATATTCTGGATTAGCAAAATATAATGCTAATTCCTCAGGAAATACTTCTCAAAAGTAATATGCTCATCTAGGGAATGGTAATGGCTTTTTAGAATCAAACCTAATGAAATTAATATCAACATCATCAATAGATTTTCTATCATTTACAACATCAGCTATTTCATCGATATTAACTGTACTTATGTTTTCCCAATCTCATGAAACCATATTTAATTCAAGCGCAACTCAAGACAAGAAAAAACTAGGTGAAACTTCTGCAATAAAATTTCAATTATCAATCTTAATTAATTCATTTCATCATGGCATATAAATCAAAGAGAATTTACCATGTGCAATTGAATTCCTAATATTCTTAAATACTTTATAGAAATCTCAATTAATATCGCTTGGCTCAATTACATTAACCAATTCTTTATCACAAACACATTCAGCTTTTCATACTTCTTTATTAACATTAATATGAAAAGATCAAGGATGCTCTTCATCTAAATCACCTAAAATTGGAGCTGCTTCATTACAAAGATTTTCCCATCATTCTTTTTTATAAATTCAATCAAATTGTTCACAAAAATTTCGCATTAAAAGGAGTGTTCATAATGACTTATTGAAAACATCCAAACTCTCATTTAATCATGAATTTCTTAATTGATTACGAGCTATTTCATTAAAAGGTTTCTCATTCTTAGCAAACTCTTCAAAAATACTAATAGCAACATTTAAATATTTTTGGATAAGAGTATCTGAAAAATCTATAGAATATTCGGCATTTTCTAACTCATTTAGAACGCGATTATGAATGTTATTAGTAATACCATATGTAATATTCTCTGGTCTATTAAATGCATTTACATTTGAAAAATCATGAAAAGTATTTATTGTATCTCAATATTCATTAACATATTCTTGATAAGCTTTTTCTAATTTTTCAGCTTCTTCTAATATTCACATATTAATTCAAAAAATAAATTGAAGAAATATATTTAATTATACATCATAAAACTAAAAAAATCAATTTTAATAAGCTTAAAATAAAAATAACAAAAAACAGAATATTTCAATTTTTAGAAAAAAATTTTACATATAAAAAGAAAAATCATTAAATTTAAAAATTATGAGATTTTTTCTCTAAGAGCCACGAATATATGGCTCTTTTCTATAAAGACCAACAAAAGCCTTGAAATTAAAACAACAGTTATGTATATTATAGTCGGATAGAGAAATTCTCATCCCCCGGCCCACAATGGCTCCGGTGTCTTCATCAAACCGGCGATAAACCCGGTATCAATTCATTCCGCCCCTCCTATTATCGGAGGGGCATTTCTTTTATATTGAATTTAAAATATTGAATACATATAACATTATTAATAAACAAATACAATAAAAAGAAAGGATATTTATGGAACTAATTTGTTACACAATCAAAAACTTCAACACGTTTGAAACTCAAGAAGAGGAGTCAAAAGTACAGCTAGTATTAAACCAAGAAGGCGAGGAACAAATCTCTCACTATCAAGAACAAACCGTTTTTCACAACAGCACAATAAGGAATATTATTCCAAAAAATGGTGTATGGGAAAACTACTTTAAAATCTATTACGATGAATCATTAAAAGGAGTGGTCGTAAGAGCCCTCAAGTACGGTCAATACAAGCTAACAAAGAGTAAAGATTAATAGTGGTATATTTACCACTATTTTCTTTTTTAAAAAAAATATTAAAAATCATATTATAACATTGATTTAATAACTAAGAATAAATATAAACCTAAAAATAAAAAAAGTAGAAATATGATTGATGTAAACAATTTAGAGTACTTGTGGCTTTCTCCCATGGGAGAAGTTATTGAATGTGATCATGAGGTTATCAAAGCAAGAGAAATTCTCATGAAAAGATATAAAGTTGATGGTCCATATCATGACCCAGTGAAAATTCTTCTTAACTATGGTTGGATGGCATACCGCCAAGATCCACACCTAGGACAAGGATGGATGATACATGAAAGACGTAAACCCATAAGGAAATTCCAACAATATGGAACTATTCCAACAAAAGCTCAGCAAGACAAAATTATTGAATTGTTTGGCAGAGAATTTAGCGACTCTTGGGTTACATGGAACGCATCAGGTTTCTGAAGAAATAGCTCAACATACTTATATGGTTTGTTGAGCTTTTTTAATATTGAAATTTAGAAGATAAATCTTAATATAATAATTGTTCCAGTAATAAGAATTAATCATAATTACCCACGCCTCCCTGTTGAGATAACACGGAGGTATTTTTTTATATAAAAAACAGGAGATGTTAATAACACCTCCTATACGCTAAATTAATAGCAATTCCAACAGAGAAATCAGACCTTCCTTGGCACCATCTAATTCGAGTATGGTCATCATCAGTAGTTATTGGAAATGATCTTTGCCATCTTCCATACATACTAACAGGACCAAAGAGTCTAATATTTGCTTCAACACCACCAGCGCATCTCCAAATATCATCCTCATACATAGCACCAATATCACCAATTATTCTACATCTGTAAGAACCTAAGTTAAGACCAATTCTACCAGCGCCAGAAACTTTCTGAGACTTTTGAGTTGGAATAAACACATCACCACTAACAGCAAGGTAATCCTTATAGAATTGACCAGTAACTGCAAAGTTCGTTAGCTCTTTATCGGCATATACAATACCACCTTTTAAGTCAAATTGTGCACTCACAGGTAGAGCAATAGCAATTAACAATAAAATTAAAATTTTCTTCATATGCTTTATGTATTTGTTTATAATTATAAGATAATTATTAAATATCAAAATGTCAAGATATTTTAATAAATAAAAATTTTAAAATAAAAATTAAAATCAGCTTATAAACAGAATATTTTATCTTGACATTTATTATAGGATATATATTATATTCAATGCCATAAGGCATAAAACAAATACAAATAAAATATGAAAGATTTAAATGAAACAGTAATTAGCCTGAATCAGATTATTCAGACAATTAACGAAAAAAATTGTTTTGAGAAAGTTGTAGCTTTCTTTGAGAAGACCTCTTACCTTTACGACAACATCGATGAGATCCGCCAGATTCCACTGAAGGGAAGAGAGACAAGAACAGTATGGGGCAAAATCAAGCACGCCTTCATCGGCAAAAAAGGTGAACCCTATCGCTCAGCTGAAGAGACAGAGTCTCTTAAAAAACAGCAATTCTTCATTGAAGAAGTTTGCAAAGGTGGTCGCAGCGAATTCGGACGCAATCGTACCAAGAAGGGTGAGAAGGTAACCGCAGACAACGTATACTTCGGTGACATTTGCGGTCTTTACACACTCCCCGTAAGGAAGTGGGCCGAGACAACAGACAAAGATGCCCAAGAAACCATCGCGAACCAGATCATCCGATTCGTTACTAGCTACAAGAACTCTTTCAAAATCGATTGGGCTGAAGCAGCCTAAAATAATTTAAAAAAAGTGCGGTAGACAGAATTCCATCGCACATTTTTTATTAAAATAAAATAAATCAAACAATACCGATAATAGAGTTTAATTCCAACAATATCTAACCATCTCAATAACTTCACTGAAATGGTTTATATAAACTTTTAAAAAATAGTAAATATATTAATACATTTAAAATTTAATAAATACATTAAATTTATATATAAATATGTAACAAGGAAAATCAAAATAGTGCACCAAATAATGCATTATTTTATTAAAAATTAAAAATACAAATATTTAAATTTCAAGAATAGTAACAGATTCATTATTCATATCTATTACACATTTTACATTTTTAACAATAGTTTCTCATTGAATCTCATAAGTAACATCTCAACTTAAAATATAAGAATCTCATTCTAATACTTCAGTATCCCATCATCCACCAAATGTAGTAATATCAAAATATTTTCCTACTTCTTCATTACAAGTAAATAAACGACCAGATTCAGTATTAATACTTGGTTTATCCTCATCAACAACACTACTAGTATCAGTAATACTTAAATTAAAACTAATACATCAAGTAAGATATAAGCTACAGAATAGTAGAGTAGTTAAAATTCAGATCTTTCTCATCAAATAAAATATAATAAATAAAACTAGAAACTATCACTTAAACAAATAAAAAGTACTATAGTTAGAATATAAGGCCATGATTTACCGAATTCTTTTTTAGCTTCTTCTAAAAACTTTTTAGTTTTCTTTTGTCTTATAACTTCTATACAGCAAAATACAACAGAGCAGACACAGAAAATAATAACATACTTAAGAATAGTAAATAATGCTTTAGACATTAACTAGTATAAAATATAAAATTATTGCATAAGTATATAGCAATACAAAAGCGATAATCAATATTAAGAATTATAGTAAAAACATAATCAGTTAAAAAGAGAATTAGAAGTATTCTATAAATAAAATTCTTAATAGAAAATTGTTTTATAGTTAAAAAAAGCCAATAGTAAGACTATCAGCTTTAATTGATTTCATAATGTTCATTGACCGACATTGAACATCTTATTCTTACCACAATAGCGGAGTTTTACATCCACTATAGGGACATTAGGATTACTGTTAATAATTACAGAACGAATGTAACGTTCTAATTGATACCGGCTGTTGATTCGTCCAGCACCAATCAAATACTTACGAGTTTGTTTTTTTATTTTTCTCATATAAAATTGTTTTATATTTAGCAATAAAGAATATAAACATTTAGTTAAGTAATTTAAAGATAAAAATTTAAAAAAATCAATTTTATCTTTAAAGAGATATATGAAAATTTATAATACATACTATATCACGTAGAATAATGGTTTATATTTTTTACTTTCAACACAATAATAATGGCAACAGAAAAATGATGAAATAATAAATTAATAATATTCCTAACAATAATGTCTCTAGTAACAACAATATTATTAGTACGAGTATTAATTATACTATATAATACTAAAACAGAACTAAATATTATAAAAGAAAATTCATGGAATGCATATGATACAGCAGATGCTAATTATCAAAAATTAAGAATAGTAGGAAATGATGTAGAAAATATATTAAATCGAATATCAGAATAAAAAAGAAAATAAGTCTGAGATATTAAAATAAATTATATAAAATCAAAAATCCCATCGAAAACGATGGGATTCGTAACTCATTTCCTTTCATCTAGAGACTGTTGTCTATCTATAAACATTAATTTACCATCAGAAGAATCCTCACGATAAATGTGGAATTTATCATCTTCCTCATGAAACATCGTCCAATAATGGCCATGATTATCTCTCATAAAATAAAAGAGATAACGATTAACGGTGTCAGCGAGGTTTGGAAATCTACAAACAAGTTGTAGTGTATCTCCAAAATGGGTTTCGAAAACATCTCCTTGTGCGAGCTTCTCCATAGGTTTTAAAGCCTCTGGGAACTCATCGAAAACTAATTCATGTTTTTCATCTACTCTGAGCATTGACTCATAAAGAGCTGTCTCAGAGATTTCATGTGGTGCTTTGGAGCACGCACTAAAGCCTACAAGAGCTGCTACCATCCCGGCTGCAGTCATCTTTTTTAATGAACTTAAGGTCATGTTAATTAAATAATTTTTATTTAGTTATTTTATATCTTTTGTATAGCTTTTAGCTATGCAAATATATATTATACAAAAAACATAAAAATATCAATAGCATTATAAGATTTTTTTAGAAAAAAATATGACATATACAATACACAATAGTTTTAAACACTTACTCTAAACCAATGACAAATAATGATGTAAATAAGCCCGAAAAAGAAAGGAAAGATAGAAAGGAATCTCAATTAAAATCAACACAAAAACATATCAGTAATGAATTATCATATAATTTAAAATATGCTAAAAAAGATAAAGAAGATATAAATAAAGCAGAAACTAATTTCTTAAACTTTATGAAAGAACAATATAAAGAATGCTTACGTTTTACATATAAATGAGTACAAAATATAATTGGTGAGCCAATAACAATGGCACAAGCTGATTATCTATGAGATATAATAGCCCAAAACCTTATAAAAAACACACTAAAATTCAAAAAGCTTTTTGATTTTTTTAATAAACATAAAAATTTAGGTGCATCATTTGATGAATTAATAGAACTTTTTGAATTAAATTTAACAGCAAACAAACTAGAAAATTTAGCAAGACTAGAAGAAGAATATATATGTTCTATTGAAGAATTTGTTAAGTTTGTCGGTAATGCAGAAGTACTATGAGATAATATAACAGATAAATTAACAACCCTAAAAGATATATCATTACACACTGAAGATGAATGAAATTGATCATTAGATTTAGATCGAGAAGATTTTATTCTTTTAAAAAAAGTAAACCTATCAGAAGAACTAATTGAAAAAATAAACTATCTATTAGCTAATAACGTAAATATCACAATAAAAGATATCATAAAAATAGATAAAAAATGAATAGATGAGAAAACTAAAGAAAAAATAAATCAGATTAAAGATACCGTAATACTACATGGATGTTTTATGCCACAACTAAAAAAACAAAAAATAAGTGAACAACTGTTAGAGAATTTAACAGCGATTAAAAAACTAGATATACCAGTTTATATTCAAAATCTAAAGGACGCATCAAAATTAAATTTATCCGAACAAGATATAAAAAAGCTTGAATACGTTATGAAGTTATCTGAGCATACATTTGATTATAGAGTTGAAGACATCTATTTTATTCTAAATCTAAAATATGAAGAAATCAAAGAAATATATGATAATGCTAAAAAATTAGGCCTAAAATGACTTTCAAAATTAGCTTTAATTGCATTACATAATATACCAGAAGAACTACTAAAATACTGTATAGAAAATAACATCAATGATACAACTGATATCCTTAAAGTAAGAGCAATGTATTCTATTTCTGATAGAAAATCTTTAAAAGAATATATCCAAAGAAAGAACAAATACTTAGAAGATAATAAGCTCCTATCAGATAAAAAATATAATGAATATTTCTGATGAAAATGAAAATATAATAAACATGAAATTTATCAATGAGATTTATGACTATGTTATCTCTATTCATGATTAGAAATTATAAAAAAGATGAATGGATTTAATGCATTAATACAAACAAATTTCATAGAAACAGAAGACTGACGAATTGTAAGATATCCTTTTTCAACTTGAAAATGGATCAAAGTAAATAAAGATGAAATAGATAAAACTTATGAGATTCCTTCAAAAAGTTGAGAAGTCCGTAAAATTAATATAAATAGTATCTGAGATTACAAGGGATTCAAAGTTTTAGAAATAGCATATATCAAAAATAGACTTCTAAAAATAAAACATTGATGAAAAAAATGAACAGGTAAAAAAGACAATCCACACGACATCGAAATAACTTGGAAAGATATCAATAAAGTAGAATGATGAGATACAATACTATCATTAAAAGAAATTATTTGAGATGAATCAGTAATTAAATGAAGAATAGATTCAAATCACGCAATATCTTCTGTAAAAAAATTAACAAAACTTAAAGTTCCGGATATATTCCTCGAAAATGCAAAAAGATACTCAGAAATAACAGTAAATCGTATTGATAAAATCTTTGAATTATTTTGAACAGGATTAATAACAATTGAACTAGGTGTAAATTCAGCACGAATCCCTGAGTGAGAATGAATGAGACTAGTAGAATTAAATGGGAAAAGATTAATTATTGATAATGTTAATATCCTTGATAAACAATGAAATAAAATTCCTGAAAAAGAATTAAATATTCCTGATGCAGCATACACATCAGAAGGACCAAAAATTAAAATATATACAGAACATGCATACTCACTAGAAAAATGTTATAAAGATAAAAAATGAGAAAAAAGAGTATGGGTTGTTAATCCACGGCATACTGATATAAAATTTGATATGAGTCTAGAACAATGTAAAAAAATATTTATACGAGACTTTTGAGTTGTAAATATTGATAATTTATTCAGAGAAGAGGGAAAGCAATAATAAAAAACTGGCCATTAGAGTCAGTTTTTCTTTTTTAAAAAATAAACCTTATTTACTATTTTTATCATCAGCTGATTTTAAATTATGATCTAACCAAAGCTTTTGATAAGAATCTTTTATAAAGAAAATAAATTTATCTCAACGAAGATTATAACGATGTTCAAAAGTATCTCTATCATATTGCATTAGATTACCTAACAATTTATAAGAAAACTTCATTCTGATACTATCTATATCTTGAGTAATAGATTCATCTCAATATCTTAAATCACAATGTAATGTTATAAAAAGCTTCTTTTTTGTGTCATATCAATCAGAATAAATAGTTGATTCTATTTCACCATTCTTTACTAATTCATCAAAATCATTTTTATCCATAGAGAAAAAATAATCAGTATCTCAGCGACTATTAATATGTTGAAGACAACCTTTCATTACAGGACAATTAATTTAAAACAAATAAAGAATACTAAAGAAAGAATACATTTTCAAGATTAAAATATTTATAGATCTGTAATAGAGTAGTTATAGAAATAACCCATTGGTCAGCAACCAGGACATGAAGTATATTCATCACTATCTTTTGTTTTAGAAACATATGGTGATTCTTGTATACAACATCAAGGTTCCTGGTAAAAGTAATATCATTTCTTATTAGTATAATCAGTTACATATGATTTATCTCAATAGAATTCAAACAAATATTCATATTCTTCTGTTCATTCTTTCAATATTTCACTTGATTGAAGGAATAGTAATAATCATGATTCATTTTGTCTCTTAGCACAATCTTTAAGATCATCTAAATTTCAATATTCTTTATATATATAATAATCATCAATTTCTTCAGGAATAAAAACATAAGTATACATATATGTTCATGTACTTAATGTATTTCATTGCATATCTTGAATTTCTGAATCTCATATTGATATTATCATATCTGTTATTGATGCTGATGTTAATTTAATTCAGTAGTAACTATTACGATAGATTTTTCATGCTGGTATCTTTGTTTCTCATTCTCTGTAATCAACATCCACATAATTACTTTCATCTGCTCTATAAAGCATTAACATAACATTTCATCTTTTTTCTTTTGAATTTGGATCTGGTTTAGAATAATCGTTAATAATTTTCTTAGAAATGAGATATTTAAGATGAGTATCATAATAAGGATCTCAATTCTCAATAGTTTTTCAATTAGCCTGATTTAACATTCTAGATAAAACAGTAGCTAATTGTCATCTAGTTACAGTATTCTTAGGATTAAAATAATCAGCCTTATCTCAATTGTTGTCATATCACATTAATCATAACTGACATGCTCTTGTTACTCAGTATCGATATTGTTTATCAACTTCTGGATCAACATCTCAAAATCTACAGTATTTAGAGTTATCAGCTTTTAATCATAATACTTTTAGAGCAAACTGTGAAACCATTTTAGCCATTTCTAATCTTGTAATAGATCAATCCATATTAGCATTTCATATAGAAGAAGCAGAAGTTATTCCCTTATCATAAGCATATCTGTATGCTGCTACGAATTCAGCATCATAATTAACTTCTTCAACACGTTTTGTATGATAATATGGATATTGTTTTCCATATTCTTCCACATATTCAGCACTCACCAGAAATGATATAAAAGCAACTGTTAATAGAATAAGCATTATAAAGTAAGTTTTTTTCATTTTATTTAGAAATCACTAAAAAACTATTAATGTGTATTTAGAAAAATTTAACATATTTTCAATTTATTATTTATAAAAAAGACTTGAAATTAAATAGTCGATGGAGTATATTTATGCCAACGATATGTATATCTTTATCGTTTCTAGAAGAGACCAACCACTCTTCCATCACCATATTCGCAGGGTAGCCTCCGCCAACAAGCCGTTACGCCTCTCCTTCAAACGGCCCCGATTTGGGTCACCCTGTCCCCGCCCCCTCTTCGCCAATCCATGGAGGGGGCTTTTCTTTTATGTTGAATTTATCTTTCCTAATTCATATAAAGTAATTAAATAAACAAAACTAAAAGAAAGGATGAAGTATGTTAAAAAACAATTTTGTTAAAATTAGTAGGGAGTTAACAGTAACCTTCATGAAGAAAAATGTGTATTTCAATAACCACGACAACGGGGTAATTGAAATCTGTACAAGTAGAGGGGATACTTGTTCCCAGACACATCTCTGTGAAGCGATTTCAGCTCTAATTGGAGAGAATCTCGATTTAGAAGTCGCATCAAATTCTGTCATGATGAGCTCACTTGGACTAGATGGATCAATTATCATCTTCAAGAAACCAAAAAATTAAGAGGAGTCCGAATTAAGACTCCTTTTTTATATTGAATTAAATCTATAGTATTCTTAATTAAATATTAAGAATTATTGTCACAAATATTAAAAAAGAATTTGCAGAATTATTAATTAATACAGGTAATATGTGGACATCATCAAATAAAGTTTATAAAGATTTAACTAAGTAATTTAAAGATGAAAATATAAAAAAAATAATATTTTTATTTTTAATGTAATAAGGTGAAATAATGAAATTTACTAGAGAAGATATAATGGAATTTGATGCAGCAGCTAAGTGACCGAATTATCGCAAAGATAAGAAATGAAATTATTTATTATTTAAAGGTAAAAAATTATATCTGAAATATTTTATGGATTCATCAAAAAATTGATCTTTATTTGAAGATTATAGTTCTTCAGAAAACAGATGTTACTGTATTTATGTAAAAAAGTGAAACAACTACAAATGAGTATTTATAGATGCATGAAATAATATATTCTATAAATAAAAATTGATTAAAGGAGAAGACTGAATATGACCAGACAGAAACATACTTAAAAACTATTACAACAATGAAGACCCTAGATATAAATTTGACCTTGATAATGATGTTAATAGAATGAGCAGAATGAAAAAATAGAGACTTATAACACAGTCTCTGTTTTTTATAAATAAGAAGAATACAAAAAAAAATTTGTTTTTTCTTGCAATATAACATAGTAATATTAAAAAAAAGAATCCTTTCATAGAGGATTCCTTTTATCTATTTAATATGTTTATTTATTTAATTCTACTTTCAAATATTTTTAAATATTTTGAAGCTTCAGAGTCTTTTTCTAAATGGACAAATTCTTTATCTCATTTATATTTTTTAGCTCTTGGATCTCAATCTTTTAACAAATAAGCTCTTTTAATATAGAAGTATCAATCATCATCTCTCATAAGATCATATGATTTATGAATACCTCATTCATTAATACCTGTTGTAAGATGTTCATTTCAGTATTTATCTACATATTTACAAACCTTTGCTCATTTAACTTCAGGTCATTTAGCTAACTTAAATAAGTTATTATATCTTTCATTATTCTTAACAGCTAATAATAAAGTATCTAAATCATCTTTGATTTCATTTAATTCAGCATTATTATTAACTTCTAAATTTTTATTCATCGCTATACTATAAAAATATAAATATAATATATTATAGTTCAAAAAATAAAAAAAACAAAAAAATCAGGATTTTATTAGTTACTGCAGCATGTATAGTCTACATAGATTTTTTGTCATTCAATACTATAAATTATTTAATACTGAATAAATAATAAAATAAAAAGGAGAGAACCTAAAAACTCTCTCCTTTATTTCATATCACTCAAATATTAATAACCAATATTCTTCTTTTCTAGCAATAAATAATATAACTCATTCATATCTTTTAATGCATTTACTTGAACCTTAGGAATATCTTTATCATCATGATATTGAGTTCAAATAAATCTAATCTTTCATCAATTATTATCAATAATCTTTTGAACAATAGCTTCTTCAGTTGCTGTTACATAATTATCAGACCATTCCCATATAGTTGTATAATGATCTCTTTCAGGATTAGAAGGAATATAATCTATAATTTCTCATCAAATAGAGAACTGATATTTCTTAACAAATAACCAATTTCTAGCAGCATACATTATCTTTAATCTACGGAATATTGATCAATCATCTCACTTTCAAATATAAAGCATTATAGCATTTTGATTATTAGTATTCTTAACAGCATTAGGTTGTAACCATGTTATTTTATTAAATTCATCATAATTAATTCTACACCATGATTTTAATTGATCTATTCTTTTTTGTTTCTCAGCGTATTGTTTCTTTAACTCAGCTTCTTTCTCTTCTTTTATTCTTTTTTCTTCAGCTTCTTTTTCAGCTTGTATTCTTTCTTGTTCTTCTCTTACTACTTTTTCTTCAGGAGTTTCATTTCTAGTAATAGTGATAGTATCACTTCATTCTTTATATCTATTTTTAGCATAAACAGTTAATAAATATGGAGTAGTGGTAAGAGGAATTTCTTTTGTTATTTTTCAATCTTCAATCTCAACTTCTACACCATCAATATAAGCTTTATCAGCTCAATCAACAGAAGCAACTACAGTATAAGTCATTAAATCTCATTGATCTCCTCACTCAGATTCAATATGAACAACAACATCTTTAGCAGACTTTATTTCGTTTTGTACAGTTAAATTAGTAATTCAAACAGATCAAAAGAATAACACTAAAACTATACAAAGAAAAATTCTAGGTAGAGATATTAATCTTTCTTTTTGAAATATAGCTTTATAATCAATTAATCTCTTATCATTCCAAGAACAAAAACTATACCAGAAACATAAAGCTAAAATAAGTATTAATCAAAACCAAGTTACAGCCGATAAACCAACAAAAGCTAAAACAAACAAACAAAATAATCAAATTTGCAAAATTCATCTGAAAAATTTAGAACTTTGTTGTTGTCCTTCAGTAACTATTTTCTTCTCAACTATTTTTTCTTCTTTCACTGAAGTATTATCAGCTTTAGCATCTTCATCTAAAAATTCTCAACAATATCTACATTTAATAGCTTTTTCTAAAATCTCTTCTCAACAAAAAGGACAAGTTTTTGTTTTTTTTGCAGGCATCTTTCGATAAGAAAAAATAAAAGAATTATTAATTAATTTTCTCTTTTATAATACTTACTATTTTACTACATTCATCTACATTTTTAAAAATTGTAGGTTTATCATTTCATGTTCTAATAATTAAATCATCAAATATGAATGATTTAGTATCAACAGAATTAATCTTTTTATAAGGTATTTCTTCTCTTCTTTTTACGAATACTCAATGCTTATATACTAAATGATCTTTATGAATCTCAATTTTCTGACAATGATAGATAATTGCAATACAAACAAAAAAGATTCCAATATAAATTGGCATTAAAAATAATGCTAGAATCCACAATAAAAATAAAAATCATGTAGAAGTTCAAAATTCTTGATATTCATCTATCTTCTCACTACTTTCTTCTTTTTTAACATGAGCAGTAGCTTTCTGTGGCTGTTTATCTAAAAACTCTCAACAGAATCTACACTTAATTGCTGTTTCAATTATTTTCTCTCAACAATAAGGACATTCTTTAGTCTTTTTTGCAGTCATTCTAATAAGTAATATAATAAATATATACTATATATGGACTTATAGAATTATTATCATACTTTTCAACACTATTTTATTCTAAAACAGGTATTAAATCACAACAAAACAAAAAAGGAGGAATATAAATTCCCTCCTATATTTAACTTCAAATTAATAATAGTTTTTTAACTAACATCTGATAAATCAGGATTTGTTTGTATTCTATCGTTACTAGCCAATCAAATGTTTCAAATTTCAGATTCTCATGTATTCCAATTTGTATATGTAATGTTCTCTGTTAGAGGAGCAACACTATAAGTATAATTCATCCTAGCCATTAATTCCATTTCATTAAATCAAACTCATTTTTCTAAAGCATAATTTAATGATTTTGTCACTTCGTCTGCAGTCACAGATTTATTAGAAAATCAAGAGACAGCTGAAGAATTATTATAAATATCTTTGTTTTCGTATGCAGATCAGAATAAACATCTTATTGAAAAGATTTTTATATTTGGCGATATATTAGCCAATTTAATCCAGTCTTCTTTATTCCACTCGTTTCATGAAGATCAGTCTGGATTTCAATGATGTAAAACACAAATTAAAACTTTCTCATTTGGATGAGACAACACATATTCTTTCATATCTTCAATCATATTCAATTGACCTTTTCTTATATCTTCTTTTGATTCTCATTTTTGTATTAATTCACCATCTTGATTAGATTTGTCTACCTGAAAAGAATAATCTGCAACTTGATTTTCTGAAAAGTTCTGAAGAGATTCTTTTGTAAATTTAGAATCATCTAATACAGCATCTCACAACGGAGATGTATAAAAAATCTTATCAAATGTTTTATTTCTTCACTCAATCTCAAAATCTTTTGCAATGTAATTCCTTAATAAGTTTTCGTATTCTCTAATAATTTTATTCCATTCATTTTCCCAATTTTTTCTTTCTTCTTCTGTTGGATTTTCAGATAGATGAGGGAAATTAATATCAGGTCTACTTTTTACCATTTCAAGAATCCCTCTAAAACAGAAATTAACACCATATTTAATATCTAAATCAATTGTTTTTATTTCTTTTCATCATAAATTATCTAATTTTTGAGGATTATTACTTAGATAGTTGAATAAATTTCAAGCTTCCGGCTCTTCTCAAAAGAGTTCAAAAAAATGAATAACAAAGCTTCTTGATTCTCTTGAACCGACATCTCATTCTAAATATTTATTACCCACAATATGTGATCATTTTCTCATATAGCTTATAGATGTAGGCCAACAATATTTTAAATAATCAATCATATTTTTAGCTCAATATTGTTTTAATAGTTTGAAATAATCGATAATATAGCTATCTAAATCAGCATGGTCAAAGTTAACATAAACAGGTGTATATTCTTGGAGATCATCATTATATATTCAAAACTGAATGTATCATAAATATTCCATTAAACTTTGACAATCATCTGGATATTCTTTCATCAAATTAAAATAAGGCAAGAGATCTTCAATTGTTAGATATCAAATATCAGCATTTCAAAAGACTTCTTTACCTATTTTTTCTCAAACCATTTTTTTAAGATCAATTCATTCAGGAAATTTTTCTTTAATTATCTTTATATATTCATTTGTGATTTCTTGAGAAATTCAAAACTTTGATGCTTTTAGCATTAAATTTAGTTCAAAATCGTCATTTAACTCATTTTCTATATGTTGACCAACTGCATCAGCAGGGCATTTCTGAAACTCTGTTATAAGACGATCATTTGTATCAGCATTATCAACTTTCTCATTAAATCATTCAACTCACATTTTTCAGTTGTCATATAAACATATCTGATTTTATTCATTAAATTTATTTATGCAAATAATCAAAAGTAATATAAGCACAAAACAAAAAGTGTTCTCTGGATATCAAGAGAAAAAAGAAAAAAATTCTGAAAAGAAGAGGAGTTAGATTTCTTAAAGATATTTTTAAAAAAATTGAGCATAATTTGCAATTTAGAAATTAAATAGCTATAATGATACTGTCAGTTTACGGAAGAGTCAGTACGTATCCTTGACAGGCCACTTCGTTTCGAGGTGGTCTTTTTCTTTTTTTTAGCATAACTATCAAATATTTGATATTGACATTTATATAATGGATTTATAATATATCAAAGTCATAAGACATAAAACAAATATTAAAAAAACAAAATGGATAAGTTTAAAGAATTAAAGAACCCAGTAACGGTAGACTTTCTTCCTAAAGAAGTAAAGTTTCCAAAGTATGTTCTCCAAAACACTTTAGGGAAGGCAGAAGCAGAAGAGATGGCAGCCAGATTCCTCGAGTTTTGGCAAGAGGAAGAGCAATGGAAGGCAGTCAGCATGAAAGCCGTGGCCGAACGTATGGATGAGCAATCCCAGGATCTCAAGAAGATCAATAACGAGGTCTTCACACTGATGATCATGGACGCGTATCGCATCGATAACGGACCAACTTTCGCTGAAATTGGCGTACGTTATCTTGTAGGTAACAAATTCATTGATGTACAACGTTACGAGGAAGAAGGAGAGGTGCAAATCTACATCGCTCCGACAGACAAGTTGCTGAATGCAATCAAGTCATTCGTTCGTAAATAGCACATTCTCATTTCTACAGGTGCTCGTATCGAGCACCTTTACCTAGTTTTAAAGTATATCACATAGAAAAAACAAAATAAAATAATAAAAATAAAAAGTTAAATTATGGAAGAAAGACATTTCTGGTTAAAATTATCAATCATTGGATGTATAGTAATCGTCATCTTGATTGGTGTTGGTGCTTACGCATGTTCTAAGCAGCCAACTGGTGAAGAGAAAAAAACTCAGATGAAAGAATCGTATGATGTGCTTTCGAATTCTCAAGATTTCTTTATTTACAAGCTAGGAGGATATGATATCGGTAGTCTCTTTATTCTTGTAGATAAGAAAACTAGAGTTGAATATCTCTACAGTTCTACTGGTATGTATTCTACTACAATGACAGTACGTGTAGATTCGCTCGGTAAACCAATTCTTTATAAGGGAGAATTTCCTTGATGTTACAACAACTAAATAGGAGCTAGAGTTTTCTAAGCTCCTTTTTTACTTATATTTTTAATCAATGCAATTGTAGCTTTATTCTTAGCAACATTATTCTCATAATTTTAATCGTATAAATAATAGAGTAATCTGATAATCTTTCACATTCTATTTCCATTTAATACTATTTAATCTTTACTAAATAAAATAAATTCATAGTATTTAAATAGTTTATCTATTATTCTTTTTGATGATTGATAATAATGTAAATAATTTTCCTTTAAATTGACCAATGGAATGATGACCTGTTAATATCAGAAAGGAGCTTCCACCAAATAATTGTTACGATGTATCTAGTCAATGCTCTCGCGATTCGAGTTACCCTTATAATACATGAGATATATTAAAATTATCTATCGTAGTTTTAGCTGCTTTTATTTTAGCTTTATGTATCTGCTATCTATTGTGTCATTACTTGAAAATTAAGCATGCATTCAAAAAATCATTGATATGTGCTATAATAATAGCTTTACTATCTGCAGTAGTCCGAGCTATTTTATGAGAAATATTGTAATCGTTTTCTTATTTTTATTTTCTTCCTTTTCAGTTAATGAACACTACATTTCTTAACAGACGCCCATGAATCTATTATCTTTTAGACATAATAGTTATCTATTTAATGGTCTATGAAGGCGGTACTGACATAGATATAAACTCATGAGAAGCCATAGCAATTGCTATATTAGTTCCTATTGTTGCATTTATATACGGATATCAAGAATGATTAAAAAATAACCCACTATTAAAACCTTTATTTACATCAATTCTCGCCCTTATTCCATATTCATTAGCGATAATAAATAATTTACGATATTATATAAGTAGATATCTAAGAGATTCGTTTAAACCCCAGTATACAGTGGATGCTCACAGTACATTTTTTAACATACCACTAGTAATATTACCAATAGTATTATATGCTGTATTTTGCAGCTTTTCTTATGCAAACAAAACCAAGAAACGAATCAAACCAATACTATTAACTTGTGTTGTACTTGCTGTTTATATTACTATTATTGTATTAGCATATAATAGTAATTTTGAGAAACTAGAATGAATTATATTTAAGAACAATTTATTATGATATTTAGTTGATTGAGTAGTGTTTTGCTGAATTCCTATCCTAGCTACATTATGATGAATTTTGCTCAGAAGACGAAAGTTTAAGAAAGTAGCTATAGCTGCCATGAACCAACAGTCTAATCCACAGCAATAATTTATTATATCATTATTTTCCTAATGAAGCCGATAAAGAATTCAAAAAATCTAATGATAATAACAACCATTATAAGTATTATAATATACTTATTATTAGTTTGTTATATCTCTTATAAATGGCAAGCAGCTGCTGCTAGTATCAAAGAACAAGATCCTATTTGGCAATTAGTATATCCATTTATATATATTCCATTTATAGCATTAATTTTTTGAATACTTGATTGATGGAAAAGCTATTGGTGGTATATTCTAATACTAGTTGCAATAGTATCACCTATCATTGGTATTGTTTCTAATGCTTGATGAATATTTAATATACCTAAATACTTTTTTAGTGATGTAATCTATTTCATTATTCCAGCTCTTATTCTAGCATTAATATGAATATGATTCAGCAAAATACTAAAAGTTATTGTTAATGCAATATTGAAGAGAATTCCTTAAAGCCAAGCCATCATTTATAATGAATCATTAAAAAAATCATTACTAATACAGCTGCAGTATAATTTATTTAGATAATAAAAAACTGACCTCTAAAAGTCAGTTTTTCTATGTTGTGGCAAACTCAACACCTATGCTCATAATCTATAGGACTCCATAACTTCAAATCCTTTTCTACTTTCTTTAGTCATAGCCATATAGATTCATGCAAATACAGAAACTCAAATCATAATACCAATTCATCGTTTCATAATACTTGCATTCTCTAAATATCATCAAAGCATTCCTATCAATGCTCCCATGATGAATACTCATGTTGAATCCATGAGAATAACTTCTTCATAAAGCTTCTGTTTTTCTACTTTAGTCATCGTATATGTGTATAAGGTATAAAACTAATGAGGTAATCCTGAGAAGAGAGCAGCTTGCTTAAACGGTGATTTCTTTAATCATGATATGCTTACCCCAACTAAATTAATATTTTCTCAATACCATAGTTCATTAAATAATATTCTAGCATATAAATAAATTTCATCAGCAGTATTCACTAAATGTGATACTTTATATTGATGAGACTTATGAGTAAAATCAGTATATCTAACCCATACAGAGATAACATTTCCCCATAAATCTTTATCTATTAATCATAATTCCAATTCTATTGAAAACCTTTCTATAAATGAAAGAATAAATTCAGGATCATGAGTATCAACTTTTGTAATAGAGGAGGCTCACATTCATTTTCTAATACCATAATTATCTACAACTTTGGTATTATCTATTCCATTCGCCAAATTCCATAATACCTTTCAATAATTTCCTAATCTTGCAGCTAATTCTTGTTTATCTTTTTGAGCTAATTCTCAAATAGTATTAATACCCATTCTTCTTAATTCAGGTTCCATAGCTCTTCAGCAACCAAATAAGTTACCAATAGCTAACGGCCATATTTTCTCCTGAATCTCGTTAATATATAACGTATGTACTTTATTAGGTTTGTCGAAATCTGAAGCCATTTTAGCTAAGAACTTATTATTTCAGATTCCAACATTCACTGTAAATCAAAGTTTTCTCTCAATATAATCTTTTAATTCATATGCTACTTTTACTGGATCTCAATAATCTCTAATATCTTCAGTATATTCTAAGAAACATTCATCTATTGAATATTGTTGTAGAGTCGGGAAGTACTTTCTAAGAATTTTCATCATAGCATTCGAGCACTTTTTATAGTATCTATAATCAGGAGGAGCTATAATAAGTCCAGGATACATCTCCTTTGCTCTATAAAGATTCATAGGAGTTTTAATTCAGAGCTTTTTAGCAGGCATAGATGCAGCTAATACAAAACATTTTCTTTTTTCTTCTACACCAACAACAGAAACACGCTCTCTAATATCTGTCTTATAACCTTGCTCTAAGATTTGCTTAGCAGACCAAGATAAGAAAGCTGAATTAACATCGATATGGAATACAATTCTGTCCATCTACATACCCTAAATGTTATATAAACAATTTAGGGTATAAAAAAATTTACATTTTTGTCAAACATTTTTTTGATAAAAGTGATTTACATTTTAGAAATTATATTAATTATTTTTGACAGACTATTTTTTACTACTTTATTACTAGGATTTTATAAAAAATAATAGATATTACAAGAGAAAAAATCAGAATTTTGCAAAATAAAGAATTCCAAATATAATATCTATAATTTACAAGTAATAAAATTCCATGTTAGATAAAATAAATATATTTAAACAAGATAAAAATAAGAAAAATTAGAAATCATACCATGAGGAACTATTTTCAATTCTAACAGAAGCAGAAAAATTAAACGAAGAATGGAAAATCAGCATTTAAAAAATGACTTTGAGATTATCATTATTAAAAAACTGACTCTACTTATCTCAAGCAAAGTCAGCGTGCAAATATGATTAACATCACAGACATTTTGTGATAAACTTACTATATGCATTCTTTATTTAATTTCAAATAACATTAAAAAAAGGCCAAGAGATTAACTCTCAGCCAAATACTTTAAATAGGACCATAATAATAGCATTACAAGACCATAAACAACGATCGTTATAGCTAACCTTCTCCATTTCAAAGATAATTCTTCTTCAAGCTTTCTTTCTTTACGAGCATAACGAATTGAAGCATTTATTTTCTTCATCCGTTTAATATTTCTTTTCTTTGATTTACTCATACAGTATTCGTTTTTGTTTTGCATAAATCTAATATATAGATTTCAAATACTAAAAACAAGATTTATCATTTATCTTGAAAATTAAAAAAATCTAAATAAAAAACAAGCATCTGTTTCATGGTAATAAATATGTTTAAAGGTTAAACACTATTGCAGCACAGCGGTGCTAGGTCCTCTGAATTAGGGGACCTTTTTTATAATTTTTAATTTGATATCAGAGAACTATTTCCTTATAAATAAGACCTAAACAAAAAAACAAATGCTTATGGATATTTTAGATTATTGGTACACTGATTTTATATCAAGACCAAACTTTTATTTAAACATCTCAATGTTTTCATTAATTACTACAACTGTACTTTTTGGTATAGTGTATACAATTATTTCAAAACTAGAGACAACATTCAAATACGAAACAACACTAGGAGTCTTAAGATTCCTAGAAAGTACACTCTTTCTATTAATATTCTTTTTTATTTTTACGACACTTGCAACGTATCTGTATGTAGAAGGATTAATATAGAATAAAATCATTAAAGAACCTGAAAATATTTATCAGGTTCTTTTTTTTAATAAAAAAGTGATCCTATTTATCTCAAACAAGATCAGCAATGTTGAATACTACTTAAACGGTCACTTACTACTAAGCAATATCCTTATAAAGATTCTGTTCACAAAATTCAACAAAAAAGGAAAATGATATAGAAAATAATTTTATTCATCAATATTTTCTGCAACACCAGTTTCTTCAATAGCATCATTATCAGTACATCTAGGTTCATCATAGACATCACAGAACATCTTTGTACAAGCAATTTCTCAATCTTCCAATCTAGAGCATCAATTACATCAATCAAAGAAAGTCTGACAATCCTCAGAAATAATTTCTTTCCATGAATCTTGATTATAAACTAAAGAAGTATCATTTTCTGGATGCTCTTCCATTTTTTCTAATTCGATTCATCTTCCTCACAAGAAACAAATAGGGTTTCATTCTTCATCAACCGTTACTAATCATCAGTTATCATGACATACTTCAGAAGCTCCAGAATATTGAGATAATATTTCTTTATTCTCTCAACTAGGATTCTCGCATCAAGTAAAAACTAATCAACACAAAATAATCATTCCTAATACTAAATATTTTTTCATAATTTCTAATTAAAAAATAAATATAAGTTTGAAATACTCATATACCATTAATTAAATAAATTTCAATAAAAAAAGTGAATTAGAAGTACTAATTCACTCTTTGTTTTTCTCAAGGTAATCAAACATAAATAATGCAATACCTTCTACTCCTTTAAACCATTCAACTTTCTCTTCTTCACTAAAGTCATAAGTATCAGAGATAAAATACTGGATACCCGTAAATACTTCATCTTTAGAGAACTTCCTAACAATATGTGGATGATATAAACTATCATCACATAAAAGAATTCTACCTGGCATACCAGTATCAATAAGAACAAAATCTCTTGTTCCCAAATCACTGCAATCATAATCGCGGAAGAGACTATACTTACAATTATGTATAAACCCTTTTAAATCAGATCTAAGTTTTGTAAAAGCAGAATCCCTGTAGAATTTCTCCATATTAACTTTCCACATTCGTTTAGAAAACTCATCAAGATCTGAAGTATCCAAGTATTCATCAAGTACCTTTTTAATAGCTTTCCGAATAAGATAGAATGGGATAGGTTGAGTAAATTTAACTGTTTTATTCATAAGCGTATTGTTTTTTTTATTTTCAATATGGTTATAAAGATTTAAATCATTGATTTCAATCTAAACAAAAAACAGGATACAACGATCCCGCTTTATTATAAGAATAACTTATTCTGCTTCATATTCTTCTCAATAAGATGTTCATAAACTTCAATCTTGGAAGTTAGCTTCACATTCTCAAGGGAGTAACCATTCTTTTCAATCTTTAGAATATCTTAAATTAAACTGTCTAGTAATAAGAGTGACATTTCAATCAATATCAGTTGATTCATTAATATTATCACTCCATTCAACTCAAACATATTCAGCATCATCAATAAAATCAATAACCCATTCTTTTGCATTTTCTTCACAACCAGCAATACGTTTTTCTTGAGTATCAATATTCTCTAAATTTGGTTTAAAATCACATTCATCAGTTCAAAGAATCTCATCTCCACAAGTTATTCAACTAGGGAAAGCACATTCTCAATACACATCTGTTTGTGAATGAATAAGTGAATAAGTTCAACCATTATCTAAGCAATACTGAGTATACTCATTCAAAACAGCATCCCCATTCAAATTATCCATACAATCACATTCAATATTCATGTTATATCAGCAACCAGTTAATACAACACTGCCAAGTAGAGTAGTTATCAATAATCATTTTTTCATCATCATTAAATAATATATAAAACAAAATTAATCTAACAAAAACATCACTATTTTCAATAAAGAATCTATCCTAAAAAAACTAATATCATTCAAATAATTAGTGCATGTAAAGGATAAAAAGAAATATATAGATATCTAAACCATTTCTTATGAAATCATAGTTTACAATTAGATAAGCTTAATATCAACGCAGCCAAAACATATCATCATACCCAAGGGAGATATTCAACTATATGTTTATACCAAGTAATAAATCATCAGAATCAACATCTAAACCAGAAATAAATTGAAAGATATACCACAAAAATTCGGAGTAATACAAAAAAACGTTTTATCCAACTCCAATTATTTTCAGTTTTATCTCCATTTCTCGCATATCTAAGATACCAATAATAAGCAACAACAAGTAAAGGTCATATAAAATTAAAATTAGCAGCCATCTTATAATTACAAAAACCAATAAGAAGATAAGTACAAATTAAAACTAAAATAGTTTTTCGATTAACCTTTTCTTCTCATCTAGAAGGTATTAATAACTCAGTTAAAGACATTCATAAGAATCATAAAAGAAGAGTAACCATAACACTCTGAGCTTCCATAAACTTAGTTAATACATTAGGACCAAATTCTAATAAATCATAGCAAGGCTCAGAAATAACAGCTAGAACAATTAATAAAGATAAATGTTTTAATAATCTTTTTCTATCTTTAAAAACAAAGAAGAATCACTCAGCTAATAAAAAAGCATAACAAGGAAAAGCAATTCTACCAATCCAAGTTAAAAGCATAGGATCATCAACAAAATTCCATCAGATATGATCAGCAAGCATCGTTATCATAGCAATAACACGTAATACAAATCAACTCATCATACAATTACATAAATAAATATAAGCTCCTTATAAAAATATTATTTAAAAATAAAAGAAAAAACAGGATTAAATATCCTGTATTTTCTAAACTATATTAAGTTGTAAATTAGTATGCAAATTGATAATTAACATAAATACCAGAACTTTCAACCGTAGTTGCAACAAAATCTAGTGTTTCTGGATTATTAATATAAAGGACATTACCTGTTGTACCATTATCAAATTCAACATCAAAGTTAGTATAAATCATACCATCTTCAATTCCTGAGCTTAATAATTTAGCATTATCAATTTTAGGGAAATCAGGAGTAATATTTGCTAAGTTATGTGGATTATCTTCAGGATAAACAACAACTCAAGTATTTGATTCTTCAGTTTCTATCACAACTTTAGTATAAGTACTAGATGTAGGGAAATCAGTTTCAGCAATAAACTCAATATCAGCAAGAGATAATGAAGTAATGTTATCATAATTAAATTGATAATTTGTAATTAAGTCACCATCAACAACGTTAGCAGCAACAAAATCTAATGTTTCAGGATTAACAACAAATGTAATATCGATTTGTTTTCCATCATCTGTTGTTGCTTTAACTAAAGTTTTAATCATACCATCTTCAATTCCTGAGCTAACAACTTCTCTATCAGCCATATGATATTCAGGAAGTATATAACCTCGTTCACTTTTATTATAAACATGGTTACCTTCTTCACCAATAAGGTTATCAGCTATACTAAATTGAGAATATTCATAAGATTTTGGGAAATGATTTTCAATAAGTCCAATTAATTCACCAAGATCTAAAGATGTTTTAAGATTAGTTTCTTCAACTGCACCAGTTTCTTCAACTACTTCTTCAACGTTCTCTGTTTTGTTACATCAAGTCAAAACAAGAGCTCATGCTGCTAATAATGCAACAAGTGGCAATACTTTTTTCATTATTTTAACAATATATAGAAATAAAAAATTGTTGGTTCAAATATACATATTTACTATTAAAATTCAACGGTATAAACTAAAAAAAATTAAAAGTGAAACAATAAAAATAAAGGTAGGAATACAGATTAAATTCAAAAGAGTGTTAGTATTCCAAATTATAATGATATTCGCTATCCCATATTTCTTCTCAGAAGAATGGATATGGTTAGCAACAGCTTGTGTAGAATTGTTATGAGCAATAGTAACAATAACATTCTTACTAAAAAAACAGACATAGATATCATTATGCATAAAAAAAGAGTAGGCATGAAAAACATACCTACTCGAAACTCAAATACTTTAATCCCTTTCGCTCGCCACTACTAAGGAGTATAAGAGGCGGATTCCACATTAGCCTTCAGTAATACGATCCTTGGGGAATCACTTGAAGGAATCTTTCACAACTGAAGGGACTCAACAAAATTTGTTTTTTTGTATATTTCAGAGGCCTCTCCTCTGACCCAGCTAAGTGACCTACCTTAGCCAGTGTGGTCCTAAAACAGCTAGCATTGCTCTTACAATACAACCCAATCAGCGACTACTAGCCTCATGTGAATCGTTACTCTGACCTGAGGTATAAAGCAGAAACAATGTGTCAACGTCGTTTTAATAGAGTATAATAATTCGAATAACTAATTTCAATAAAAAAAAGACTCCTCGTTATCTCAACGAAGAGCCTTGATTATGAAAAAACTTAATGTTCGCTGCCATACGGCAATAGAATAATAGTATTAATAAGAATAAAATCAATTAAAAAAATCTAACCCTCATCATCTCAATGAAGGTCAGTTATAGATATATATATTTAAGTTAGAGTTGCCTGGTTCTGCCAGGACAGACTACCATACCACATTACAGCATTTAACTTATAATTATCACATCTATTTATTTCAATACAATTCATTATAAGTAGATATAATTAAATCTTTTAAATAGTCTGAGTTATCAACATTATCTACATAAATCATAGGCTTAGCTCAAGAATATGGAACTTGCATTTCTAAATTTTTTATCTTTTCTTTAACTATATCAGTTGGTTTAAGAAGTAAACAATTATCATAAATTCAACCAATTATTTTTCAATTCAAATATAAAATATATTCTCACATCATTAAACGATATGATACTCAATCTAAATCAAATAACTGATCTAAAATAAATTGCAAATAATCTTTAGTAGTAGCCATTAATCAACAGTCGTAACAGTTTCTAAATGATTTCAAAAGTCATTATCCTCTAAATGTTCATCACCTTCAGTTAATGTCAATCAATACATCACAACGAATCAGATTAATAAAAGAATTATTTGATGAACTGAATGTTTTAAATCACTTTCTTTTTGTAGTTCTGGTATCATATCAGAAGCAGCAATATAGATAAATAATCATGCAGATAGAGGAGTTAATATAGAAGATACTCAATCTACATAAGCACTAAGTAAATAAGATATTCACAATCAAAGAAATGCAGTTAATGCAGTTAAAAAATTATACCATAAAGCTTTTTTTCTAGATAATCATCAATGAACTAGAACACAGAAATCTCAAATCTCTTGAGGTATTTCATGAAGAATAACAGCGAGAGTAGTAGCTAATCATAAATGTACATCAACAATAAAAGCAGATCATATAATAATTCAATCAATACTATTATGAACCATATCTCATACCAAATTCATCCAAGCAAATGTCTTTACTTCATTCTCTTTTCAATTACGTTTAACATTAAGAATCTTTTCAATAATAAACCCAATAAAGATTCATCATATTAAGCATCAAGATATTAGTAATGAAAATCAATTCTCTTCAACAGCTTCAGGTAATAAATGTAAAAAAGCATCTCATAATAAGATTCCAACAGAAAAAGCAATAAAACAAACAAAGAAATGTTTTAACTTTATCATTGGAATAGAGATAGCAAAAATTCATACTAAAGCCATAAGGCTGACAATTAATACAGCTAGAAATCAATAAAGATAATTCATAATATAAGCAAAAATATAAAATTCTATTTTTTACATTTAGAACAATGTTTAAGATGTTTATTTTTCCATTTAATAAGTGTCCTAGAAGAAATCTTATGTTCATCTAACACTTCTTTAGCAGTTTTATGTTGATGACAGTATTCATCCATAACTCAATCAATAAAAGACTGATTATAATCTTTTTTCAATCATCAAATTGTAAACGTAGAGTTACAATCATGACAGAGATATCTTTGAGTATGAGACGTAGAGCCATACTTGATAATATGATCTCAATTACATTTCTTACAATTCATAAAAAAACAACAGATGTAAAACATTTTACATTTGTTGTTTTACATTTGTTGCTAAAAAAATCAAGACAATTTAATTATTCATTAGGCAATGCATTTTCAAAAGAAGTATACCTATTTTCTTCACATTTTTTTAAAAGCTTAACTTCTTTCTCAGAGAAAGTTTCATTTAACCATCTATCAACAAATTCTAAATTAGATTCATTAAACTTTATAATTGAATAGAACTCCTTATCATATCATTCAACCGTTTTACGTCATTTCTTAAGGTAGCATTCTCAATCACCATAACAACTCAATAAATCAGGAGCATTTTCTGATGCCCAAGTTTTTAAAGATTCTTCAGAATAAGCAGTTAAATTTAAACACACTCAACATTCATCCATATTTTCAGAATCAGAAACTAATCAACAATCAGTTGTAATAAGTTCTTCTTCAACAACAGCTTCTTGAGGTGCTTTAAATTGAGTTTTAATTGGCTCAGGTGGAGGAGTATTATCACATCAAGTCATAAAAAACACAGCAAAGAACATAACAAAAATAATTCTTTTCATAGTAATATATGATAAAATAAAATACGAATCAGATGAAGAAATCATAAATTTAATTCATACTTTTTCAATTCTAATTTATAATAATATATTTTAAATTGATAAAATTCCATTTTTTGCAATATTTTAAATTTCATTTATAATTAGAATAAGATTTACATCTCTTATTCTCTAATAATGGTAAGTAAACGAAGATTTAATAAAATTAAAGAAGAAAAACCAGAATCAAAAATCTGAAAAAGAACTTGGGAAGAACAAGATACAAGAAATGATCTAGCGAAAGTTCTTAAAAAAGAAAGAAAATTTAATAAAAAATGAGAAAAAATTCCAAATAAATTAAAAAATAAAAAAAATGAACTGAATAATAAACTGCTAGAACATGATGTTAAAAAAATTGATGAAAGAATCGATAACAATGAATTCACAGAAGAAGATTTATTATTCCTAGAAGAAAATAAATGTACAAATCTTTTAAAAGATTATCGTAATCATCGACTTACAGGAATAAAACACTCTGCATGAAATTGAGGAATTACAACATCTAGCTGGTATCCATATAAACCACAATACACATTCTTATACGAACTATGTAAAGATAATCCACAAATATCAGAAAGCAAGAAAGAAGAATTAAGAGAAAAAGCCGATAAAGAAGTAAGAGTTATAGTACATAAAGAAATAGAAAACGATACGATATTGTATGAAAAACCACAATGATTTGTAAAACATTTATCTATATATATTCCACAAAAAGAATTTGCTGAATTATTAATAAATACAGGTAATATGTGGACATCATCAAATATTGATATCTTAGTTGAGCATCTAGATGAATTTGATGAACTTGATAATCAATATAAAGAAGAAATTAGAGAAAGACATAAAAGATGGAATTATATGTAATTAAATTAATAAATGACTGATAAAAAAACGAAATAATAAAAAAGGAATGGTGACTATTTTTAATGATAAAATTACCAATATCTTTTATTCTATGATATATAGTAACAGCATTTTTTATGATGAGTAATATTTGAAATGTTTGTTTGTATGATAATTTAGAATGGAATAGTACATTGCAATTGAGAAGACACAAACCATTAGATAAATTCTTAGTAAAACAAAAAGCAACGAACTAAGAATTTGCAACAGTGATGAATAGAGTATATGAGCAAATTACACTCATACACGGCAGTGCAACGGCCCTCTGAAATCAGAGGACCATTTTTCTAATATAAAAAATTGGAGTATAAACGACTCCAATTTAAATAGTATTACCAGCTCAAAGAAATCTATTATTCTCATTGTCCTTGTTCTACTTCTTTAATATCATCATCTTGATCAACAGTTAAATCAAGAGACTTAAAGAATTTTCCATCTGGAAGATGTAGTTTAAAATTATCAGTTGCATCCCAAATAATAGTTCCTTTATTAAGACTAAGGTTAAGGACATGCCCTCCTGTTTTTTTATCAGCAGAAACAAAATGGAAATGCCATCCAGCAGCATTTAAATCTCACATATAATCTGGAGTAAATAATGCTACAACAGTTCAATCAATAGCATCTAATTTCTTCTCAGTTTGATCAACTCTTAAAACATCAACTAATGGTTTATATGGTTCTTCTTGTTTCCTTTCACTTCTAATATGCATTGAATTAAAGTTTCAAGAAAGAGCTATCACATAGATTCTATTACTTCATAATTCATCTACTTTCTTATTTAATTCAGCTTTAAGTTCATCAATGGTACTAATATTTTCTAATTGATATTCTAAATCGTTATCAAAAAAAGTAACATTAGCAAAAGGAATCAATTCATCATCTAATGGCACTTCAATTTCTAGTTTATCATTAGCTCTATAAATAACTCAATCAAGCATGATTAATTCTCAATTTAGTCCATCAAACGTTCATAATCAGATATCTCCTAATTCTTTAACCTCTTTAATAGATTTAGAACCATAATAATCTCACAATGTCAATCATTGTAAAAGAGAAATTTGGTTAAAAGTTTCAGTGTCTTTTACGTTACAACCACACCCAGTAAGTAATAATCAAGCTACTAATAGAGTAGTTAAAAGTCAGATTTTTTTCATGATATTTAAATTATTAAATAAAAAATTAATCCACATTAATAAGTTCGTATTTAGTTGATCACAATCATAGACTTTCAGAATATTCAGTAATATGTCTTCATTCTCTTCAATCTATTCTTTCTTCTAATGCTTTTGTTCATTCTTCATGTGTTGCTCGTATAGCATCTATAAATGCTTGGTCATTAGCAACTGGATCTAAACTAGCAAAAATTCAGATATCAGCAATTACAGGATCTCCTTGATGAGCATCACAATCACATTCTAAACTTATATTATTTGCAACTATAATATAAACGATAGGTTTATTATTTTCTTTTAAATAATCAGCTACAGCTGTTGCTGCTTCTCACATTGATTCGATAAAGTCAGCTTTTTCAAATTTAGCATTCCAACATTCTACTGGATCCTCCGTTTGTCAGCATGAATGGATATAAGCTTTTCAATTACGAGAAGCTATTCAAATTGATTGATTCTTAAGATTAGCTCAGAATCATCCCATTACATGTCATTTTCAGTGAGCTAAGTTTAAGATACTATCATAGTTTTTAAAGTTCTTTCATACAATATCATATTTTAATCGTTTTCAATTCTTTACAGGGATTTTAAATTCTCATTCAGCATCCATAATATCAACATCAGCAAAAGAAGTGAATCAATGTTCTTCTGCTACTTTCATATGTTCTTCTGCGTCATTTCTTGCTCAAGGATAAGCGGTATTACATTCAATAATTGTTCAATGTAATTTCTCAACTAGAGGAGCAATTAGATCAGCTTTTAAATATCATTTAGATCATCTTTCTCATGTAGAAACTTTAACTCATACTTTTCATGGTAATTCAACTCATAAAATCTCATACATTTTAATAAGTGATTCAGGTGTGATTTCTTTAGTGAAATATACTTTTGATGCCATGAGAGTGGTGATTAGTAGATAAAAGAAATACTAATATAAAAATACTATGATTAAGTTGAATAATTGCAAATAAAAATAACTTGTATTTTGAGAATTGAATACTTATCCTATTATAAAAATAAAAAGGTTTATCAATGAAACCTAAGATTCATTGAACAAAAAACAAAATACTACTATGCATGCTGCATTAGATTCTATTACATTTGGTGGCCCTCCTTGGGTCGAATATTTGTTTTTCATCTTGATATCATTGACTAATGTATTCTTGCAGAATTTGAAGAATATCTTCTTAATCAAATCAACGAGATTAAAAGCTGCTTTGATTGGAATGATTACTTCAATATTCTATGCGACAGTAGTTGTGATGATAGCAAAACATGGATGGATATCTGTCCTTATTGTTGCTGTTACACACTTCTTAGGAATATTTTTAGCAAGAACAGTTAGTGATAATCTTGAGAAAAAAGGATTATTGAAACAAAAATAGGTATGGAAATCCTCCATACCTTTTTGAATTGTTATTTTATTCTGCGCTTGAAATTTCTACTGTCTGCATGGCATTATTTTCGCATTCATCTGTATAATCATTTCGATATCATGTGCAGTGGAAGTATCTATCTAATGTATTATAATCTTCATTTCAAACTGGATCGAGTTTAATGTCTCCAGTATTTTTAATTTCTATTACTTCTGATTCTTCTGGATAATCATTTATTCTTTGAGGTTCTGCTCAACTCTTTTTAATATCTTCTAAGTATTTCTCATATAAATCATCTCAACAATAAGCTTCTTGATATACTTCACATGCTTCTTCTGTACAAACAAAAGCTCAATCTTCTTGTAATGTACATCGATTACATCAATCATAATAATGTTCACAATCTTCAAAATCATCAGGTATATCACAATCATCTCATTCACAAATATATTCACATGTTCAATTTTGTATCTTTTCTATTAGACACCAATCAAGTGCATTTAAAAGACAGATATTATTTCATAGTTCATCAGTAGTTACTTCTCAATCATTGTCTTCACATATTTGAACAGCTTCTGAATAGGATTTTCATTCTGTATGATTAGCTCCATCCTTTGAAGAATTATTACATCCAGTAAGTAATAATCAAGCTACTAAAAGGGTAGTTAAGAGTCAGATTTTTTTCATGTTCTATATTTTATCTAAATCATCTCTTTCATACTTAATGTAAATGTAAAAGCAAATATTTTTATTGATGAATAATTAAAAACTATATTGAAATTAAATGATTATATGATTAATCTAAAGCTTTTTTTTTATTTCTTTAATTTAATTTTAATTATTTTCTTGTAAAGGAAAGAAAATAAAAATAGGAGTACAAAATGACTCCAATTTATGTGGTTACAATTTGTAACCAGTTGAAAATAATGGCTTTAATCAGCCTTTTTTTATTTTTAAGATTCTTTTAAGGTTGCTGTTTATACTCCCTGGCGTTCAACTAGAAATAGTGAACCTTTCGAAAGACTTTTATCACTTTATTATTAAAAACCATGACTTTAACTAATTGATTATTAGCTGCCGCAGGAATCTGAGGATTAGCTTTAACTTGAATGTGAGCATTTGCTGCACAGAATCAAGCAACTACAGAGGCTCTTAATACTAATAGACCTCCAATGATGAGAGAATTTGGATCTGGGGACATGAAAGACTTTATGAATCCAGAAAAACAATTAGAAAACATTACAGCAAATTTATCTGATAGTGATAAAGCAGCTGTAGAAGAACTTCTTACTCAATATAGAGAAGAAGAAAAAGCTTTCCATGAATCAGTAGAAAAAGCTACTGAATCTATCAAAGAAGAATTTGAAACTACAAAGACAGCTATCAAGGAAAAGATTGTAGCTATCACTTGAGAAAGTGATGAGGTTAATAGATTATTTGATAGAGGTGGATGTAAAGGACATTGAAAAGGTATGGGAATGATGCCTTGAATGATGCCTGATTTCGCTAACTTTTCTGGTAGTGAAGCTGAAAGACCAGAACTTCCTAACTTTGATAACGGAGAAAGACCAGAGCTTCCTAACTTTGATAACGGAGAAAGACCAGAGCTTCCTAACTTTGATAACGGAGAAAGACCAGAACTCCCAGAAATGAATTGAGAGAGACCTCAATTCTGAGGACCTAGAGGGATGATGAAACAACCTTCTCAAGGGGAACAACAATCTAAATAGGATCTAGATTTCTATTACACAAAATGCTAGTCTTGAGGGTGGCTAGCATTTTTTAATTAAAAAAACTGACTCTACTTATCTCAAGCAAAGTCAGCGTATTGCGAAATTTGATTAACATCACAAGACATTGTTTAGTCTGTCTTTTTTCATTTTCTATTTAATCACTAAAATCTGTATCAATTATTGCATTGATATTATATTTAGGATATTGTTTCTTTAAACTTTTTGTTATTTCTTTTACTATTTCTTCAGGTTTCTTTTCATCAAAATCAAATATTACATCAAATGTTATATTATTGGTATCATCATCTACATAGAATCAATGTACTTGTAGAATTGATTTATGCTTTTTAACTAATTCATTTAATTTATTCTTTATCTCTTTATATTCTCATGTATCATTAGCTGCATATATTCAAATAGTTAATATAATTCTGTATTCTTCATAGATAGCTGATTGTAAATTCCTTGTAACTTTGTGAATTTCTTTTGCAGTCATTCAATCATCTACTTGAATATGAGCAGTAGCTATAATCATATTAGGTCAATAATTATGAAGGATGAGATCATAAACTCATTGAACACATTTTGTTTCCATGATTCTATTCTTTAATTTTTGAGTGAGTTCTCAATCTGCTCTTACTCAAATCATATCATTAATAGTTTCACTTAATATTTCCCAAGCTGCTTTTAGAATGAAGATAGATATAGCAACTCATAGATATCCTTCTAAAGAGATTCACCAGAAATAAGAAATAATAGCTCAAATGAATGTTGAGAATGATAAATAAGAATCAGATATAGCATCTGTTCAACTAGCTATTAAGCTTCATGAATTAAGTGTCTCTCATTGTTTTTTCACCCATCTTCAGAAAAAAAATTTAACGAATACTGCAACGATAATAATGATTAAACTAACGATAGAATAATCTGCTGCTTCTGGATGAAGTATCTTTTCAAATGATTCTTTGAATGAAGTTAATCATGCTAATAGTACGATTACTGCAATAATTACAGAAGAAAAATATTCGATTCTTCAGTATCAATATGGATGTTTTTTATCAGGAGTTTTTGAAGCTAATTTAGTTCCAATAATAGTAATAATAGAGGATAGCGCATCACTTAGATTATTAACAGCATCTAAGATAATAGCGATAGAATTAGCAATAAATCAAACTGCTGCTTTAAATCAAACTAGGATTAAATTAGTAATAATTCAGTAAATACTAACTTTGATAATCTGTTTATCTCTATTCATACGATAGATAATATATAAAATACTCTAAACCATCTATAAACTAGAAAGCATTACTTAATCAAATAACAAGAACGATTGTAAGAATATAAGGCCAAGATTTAGAGAATTCTTTCTTAGCTTCTTCTCGCCATTTCTTAGTTTTCCTTTGTCTGATAACTTCAATTCAACAAAAGACTAGAGAACAAACACAGAAAATAACAACGTACTTAATAACGAAGAATAATAGACCTGCCATTAGTATTTTTTTAAGATATAATAATCAATAAATTTCTTATAGCAATGTGATTTATATAGTCAATATCTTTAGTTATGGTCATAAAATTTATAAATGTCAACCTTAGAGATAGTAATTGGGATTTATGAAAGCCGCTCCCGAGGGTAGACGCAAACGACATGTTATTGACATTTGTCTAAATATATCATATAGACATAATTTTTATTCATTATCAAAGCAAAAATAGGGGATTTTTAGATCAAAAAAATAATAATGGTAATATACTAGGTAATAACTGTATTATTTTGACAGATAACCTTTAGTTATAACTACATTATTTCAGGGGATAACTTTTAGTTATATTCGTTAAAAACCACATAAAAACAATTATTTAATATTAAATAAATAAGTGAATACAGTCGCTTTTTTTATAAATAAAAAGGTGTGAAAGAAATCTCACACCTATTTGTTTGCTTTAAGTATGATGTTGTTGAAGATGATATTAAAATCCAATACATTCATCTTCCCACTTATCAGCATAAGAACGATAAGTATCATATTCATCATGAGGTATTTGATAATTAAAAGGTTTTCAATTTAATTTATTATACCTAGACATATAATCCACATTTTTACATTTATTCATTTTATCACTCCAATAAACATAATCTTTAAAATTATTATTAACAATATCTTCCTTAAACTGTTGCATTATTTTATTAAAATAATCATTTCATTCATTTCAAACAATCAGATCATACATATATTTATCAAGCTTCTTTTGACACGTTCTATTTGATCAATTTCAATTTCATTTATCACATTCTAGTATTTTAATAGGATGATCACTATCTGAAACTCATTGACCAACAGTTTTATAAACTTCATTATCAGGATGATAATCACTATGCCATTGAGTTTTTGCATATTGATAATCATTATGCCAAGCAAAAATATCTTTAGTCCTAGATATTTCTTTACATGGATTATCAACTGTTTTATAAGTTAAATAATAGAATCGATAAGCATCATCTGATATATAATCATATCATATATAACCATCATTAAAAGGCAGTATATAAGATCTTTTATAAACCGTATCCCTAGGTATACTTTTATATGGGGAAAAAGATGGGGCGAATCAACCTAATGAATAATCATCAGAAATATCTATTACAGTACAATTTGATTGTACAACATCAGACAAATCATTAAATGGAGTAACTCTAATAATTCATCATTCTTTACTCCTTTTTAACATTATCATTACATTACCTCTTGATTCATTTTTCATATTAGCATTAGAAATACTTCACATTATTCAAAGAGAATTTAATTGAACAAGATGTTTTATATAATATGGATTTCATCAATCATACTTATTTCAATAAAGCAACCTCGAAAGAATAGTTCAAAATTCAGCTCTTGTTACTTTATCATATGGTCTAAACTTTGTAATTCATTGTCACATTAATCAAAGTTGACAAATATTAGTAACTCAATTATCATACTGTAAATCTAGATCACTAGTAACATCTGTAAATACACATTTCTTAGAAGAATCTTTTTTCTTTTTAAGCGATTTGATAGCATAATTACTAATCATTTTTGCTAGTTCTATTCTTGTAACTTCTCATTTCATATTTGCCTTATCGATAGTCGATTTAGTAGTAATTCAATTATTAAATGCCCAAGTATATGCAGATTTTTCATCACTTGTATAGTCAGCTTTTGCAATAGAAATAAAAAGTATAGATATTCAAACAAGTAAAAGATAGCTTTTTTTCATGGTAAAAGGTGTATATAAATATTCCAATAAATTATGTAAATAATTAAGAAAATCAAATTTATTTAATTGATTGGAATTGAAAATACAGGGATTCTAATGTTGGACTTACAAAATAAAGATCTACTAGTCATAAACAAGGTTTTCATGATAATTAAATTAAATAAAAAGAAGTTTACATACTCATTATCTCTTATATTTCTATGTTCTATAAAATTTCATAGAAAAGAGATTCGATTATGAGAAGATATAATTTTTTTAAATATGAGTTTTAATCGGCTCATTAGATATTGACATTATATAGATAAATATATATAGTATGTTATATAAACAAATACTAAAATGTAAAGCTATGGATTCATGTTATTTTGCAATGACGCGGCCATCCGCAAGTAAGATTGATTGGACTAAACGTCCAAAAGCATTAGTTATTCGATTTGCCTATTATTATGGTGATGATTACTGTAGAGATGAATACATCACAATAAAGGTTGTATTCAAAAGGGGATTAAAACGTGCTCCTGTTCAAAGGACATATTATTTGGATGACAGATGTCTCACGGTAAAAAGTGTAAAATCCTATGAGGTGCTAAAGGAAGAATCTAGTAAACATTATTCGACATTCTTCCATATTATAAGTGCCTTAGATTGTGATATGTTTAGGCATCCCTCAGAACTAAAAGTTTATACTTCCCCAGAATATGGAGAAATGTATTACCAAGTACAAAGGCAAGTGGAAGAGTAATTAAATCCACTCAAGATGTAAAAGGAGTTCAGAATTCTGGCTCCTTTTCTCTTTATCTTAAACTATGAAACGTATGAATTCCTAACAAAACAATTCAATGTAATGCAGGTCAATTATCAGTTTCTACTGGTTGAATATTTCATATCTACTATATTAAAGAATTACTAGGTCATCAGCATATAACTACGACACAAACATACTTATCAGCTACTAATAATGATCTAAAGAAAACACAAAACCTATTAAAAGAAGCCAGATTAGAAGAGGAGAGTATGTACAATGAAGAGTTAATGCCTATGCCTGAAAACGTTATTATTAAGGATAAAAGCATGTATGATAAGATGAAAGCTGCTTTTCCTTTCGTAGAAAGAGGATTCAGTAGAGGAGTACCTGCCTACTGATACTGATATTGATACTATTAAAAAATTACTTAACCACTCCCCCGAATTTTGATAAAAATTTGGGGGCTTTTTTTAAAATCGAAAAATAAATATAAAATTAAAAATAAAAAAAATTAAAAATCTGAAAAAATTTTTCACAGAAGTAGAAAAAAGAGGAGCAAAAATTTTAAAAAGATATAGAATAAAAAAATGGAGAGAAACGGCTATGGATACAGAAATACTCGTTTCAAATTTAATTAAAATTTATCACTGACGGGCAATTTTACCCCCTAAAATAAAAAACGCTCAAATTTTCATCGCGTTCGCATCTCTTGATAACTTCCTAGTTTAGACCTATTATTATTCAATCATAATTAGCATATTTTAGCCATTATTGACTCAGAAGTGGATCAAAAAGAAGATACAGGGTAGTTTTGAAGGGGAGTCTGACTACCCCAAATTATAGCAAAGTAAAAAAACACCACTCTTCATGCTGCATAACTTTTTTATAAAAATACTATTGATTTAAAATTTATATTTTTTATAATACATTTAATGATGTGACTTGAATGAATTTTCGAGGTCAAAACTGCAAACAGCTGAAAGGCTTCAAAAAAAGAAAAGAAATGGTTTGCACAATGTATCCTCCGAAAAAATTAAACTAACTATCTAAAATAGTGGAAAGGTCACAAGAGAATTGCTTTCTTGTGACTTTTTTCTTATTTTCAAAATTAACACTCTGCAAAGTTAAAATAACACTCTGCAAAGTTAAAAAAAATTCCGGTCTTAATCACACAATCACAACTGAGAATTAGGAAAGAGTAGTGGAATGCATCAATAAGGTGGGGTATACAACATTTGAATCTAACTAGATCAAGATGCTGTATAAAAATGGTTCATCCCCACGCCATTCGTATAGCATCTTCATATAGTCTGGTTCTATGTGATTGTATACCGAAGTAGAAATACGCCTCTACGATAAAGAGATAAGGTATCATCTAACGAATCTAGCAGAGATGGAGATGAGATTTATCTCTTTTTCTTATGCCTAAAAATGACAAGAGCATGAAAACTGATTAGTTGAATTATCATTATTTTAGCTTGTTTTACTCCAATGTGATTTCACACATTTAGCCTTTTAGCTTTTGTCATTTACCTTATTGGAGACAAAAAGAGAAAGAGACTTTCACATTTAATTTTTAAGGAAGATTAAAATGCAGAGAGACTCATTCGTATTTTATGAGTCATTTAGCAAAGCAATTAACGTTCTTCCAGAGGCGTCACAATTACATGCCTTCTTATTCATTACGAATTACGGCTTGTATGGAATTGAACCAGAACAGTCGATTGATCCTCTAGCATATGCTATCTTTGTAATGGCTAGACCACAAATCGATGCTAACAACAAAAAATTCATTAACTGAAAGAGAGGTTGAAGACCAGAGAAGACTTGGCCTTCAGAACAAAAACCTAAGGTTATTGAAAATGTAAAAAATCAAAAACCTAATGTAAATGTTAATGTAAATGAAAATGTTAATGAGAATGTAAATGCTAATGCTAATGACAATGTAAATGAAAAATCAAAAACAAAAAAAATTAATAAAAAAGTAGTTTATTCAGAAGATTTTGAGAGTTTTCGAAAAGCCTATCCTAAGAAAAAAGGGAAACAGAAAGCTCGGGAGGCATGGGAGAACGCAATCAAATGAGGTAACGATCCTAAGCATTTGATTACTAAGGCTTGAGAATATGCTACTGAGATTAAGCTTAAAAGAGTAGAAGACCATTATATCAAATTTGCTCAATGATGGCTTAATGATTGAAGATTCGATGATGATTATTTTACAGGTAATGATAATTCAAAACCTGACTTAGATGTTCTTTACTAGTTATATTTACACCATAAACCATAAACACAAATGAAAGAAGCTTTTAAAAAGAAAAGTTTCTCTCAGGAAGAAATTGATGAAATGACAGCTTACATACAAGATTTAGTAGATAATAAAACATTTGAAGAAGTGAATGCATTAGCAAAGACTTCATGATTACATGTTAAGATGATTACCTACTTCTTCATGTTGCCTAAGACTGAATTACATCATGCTTTCAAAGAGAAATTTGTTGAGCCTGCAAAGGATTTAGCAGCAAAATATTTGGAATGAAAACTCATAGGAGAAATGAAACAAAATAAGCAACTGTTCATCAAAGAACATGGAATTGATTCTTATCAATACAACGATGTTAAATACCAAATAGTTGATAGATATTTCATTGGAGAATGAAGAACAGCAGATGAAATAATTCAGATTTCTATTCCTTACTTTTCATCCCAAGCAGCTAGAGATAAGTTCTGATATTGAATCATAATCTATAGATCTAAATGTCCTGAATTCTTTGATAGGCTCATTAGAGAAATGAAAGTATATGATTGAAATGCTGCTTTAACTTCTAACAGAAAATAACCATGTTTTTAGAAGATTTAGGAAAACATCTATCTGATGATGTAGTAAAGGCTATAGAAGATACACCTACTTTCAAAGTGTTTCTAATAAGATTCTGATTACACAATATGCAAGAATACAGAGCCTTTGATGATAAAGAAAAAAGTATTTGTATCGAAGAGTATATAAAAACAAAACAAGAAAAAGATCCAGATTATTTAGAAAGTTTATTAGCTTTCTTTACGTATTAATTTTTATTCCTTATACAATTAAAACCATGTCTACAATACAATTACCAACAATCGATATTAAATGAAAAAAATATGTCTTAGTAAAAGACAGAATAGGATATTTCAATGATAACTATCCTAATGGTTCAATAGTAACTCAAAGAATAATGCTAGAAGAACCATGAATAGAAGTATTCAAAGCAACAGTTACTCCTGATTGTGATAAACCTACTAGATACTTTACAGGATATGCTCAAGCTAAATGGTGAGAATGATTTATCAATAAAACTGCAGCATTAGAAAATGCTGAAACCTCAGCCATTTGAAGAGCTTTAGCTTTTATGGGAATAGGTATTACAGATTGAATAGCCTCAGCAGAGGAGGTTACAAAAGCTACATGAGGTGAAAGTAGATAACTTTTACCTCCTAAACCATAAACGCAATGTCTAAAGTCATACATCCAAAAGAAAAAGAATACTATGATTCTTATCTTTGAGAAAAGACTTCTTATGTTACATTTATGAGTAGGATAAAAAGAAATAATACTCCTTTCGAAATAGCTATTCTTCCATGAAAATTACAAAACTCTAGAGAAAGATTAAAAGAGAAATGGAAGGAATATAGAAATAATGATCCAACATGGAGATATTATAATAATTATAAATGAGATAAAGTATGTTTCAGATATTTCAAAGAAAAAATAAGAGTATGAATGCCAATGGAAGAAGCCATTAAAAGGGAAAGAAAAAGAGCAGATTACCTTAAAGAAAATAAATATAAGAAGCCTAAAAAAGTTAAACCTATAACTATTTCAAATCATGAAAGTAATTTCTATATAGAGATAACTTACTCAAAAGAAGAAGCTGATGTGATTAGAAAAGTATATATAGAAATAATTAAAGATAATGAAGAAAGAATATTATCATGTGAACCAGAAGAAATGAATGAATTAGTAAAAAGATCTGATCATTTAAAAAGAGAATTAGAAGTATTCAATAAATGGAATCCTGCTTAGGGATTCCTTTTATTTATAAAAAAGTTAAAAAAGACTGGACTTTCTGCAGGAAATCAACAGTATACTAACTGTGTTTATGGTTGAGAAGAGCTCTTTGGTCGGAGTTCTTTTCTTTTTTATTGAAAAATTTTTTAATATTTCTATAGTTTAATTATGAAAATATTAATAGCAATTAAACCAGAATTCACAGAGAAGATTCTTAATTGAGAGAAAATATATGAATTAAGAAAAAGATTTTCTGATAAAAAAATAGGTAAAGCTGTTATATATGAATCATCTCCAATTAGTAGAGTTGTTGGTGAGTTTGATATAGAGGAAGTTTTATGTGAAACTATAGATGTTCTACGGGAAAAAACAAAGACATCTTCATGTGTAGATAAAAAGTTTTTTGATGAATATTATAAGTGAAAAGAGTATTGATATGCTCTTAAAGTAAAGAATCCTAAGAGATATAAAGAACCCAAATTATTATCTGAATACTGAAAAAAGTATCCTCCACAATCATATTATTTTATTTAAGCCTAATAATCGATGTTAGATAAGCAGACATATGATATTATGAAAAAGCAGTATTGAGAAGTTTGAAGTTGGGCAGTACGATGACAACAAACAACTTCTCCTAGATCTAATACGGATGATATGACATGGGTTAATAATCCAGATTTATTAAATATTCTTAATACTGGATATATTTTTGTTTGATTAAATCGGTCTAGTACTCATTGAGATAAGTGAGCTGTTAACAATAACATTGCATGGTCTAATTTTCATAGTGGGTACTCATTACAAAATGATTATAAACTAAGGTATGCTCTAAAAGATACAAAATTCTGGTGATCATATTTAACAGATTTAATAAAATTTTATCCTGAAGTTAATTCAGGTAAAGTAGATTTATATCTGAAAAACAATCCAGAAATAGTTTTAGAAAATATTAAATTTTTCAGGCAAGAAATATGATATTTATGAGATGATTTAAAAATTGTTGCTCTTTGAGGTAAGGTATATGAATTATTAAATGAATATTTATGAAAAGAATATGAAATATTTCGCGTAATGCACTATTCATATACAATATGAAAAGAAGAATATAGAGATGAAGTACTTAATATATTGTTATAATAAAAGTTAAAAAAGGCTGGACTTTCTGCAGAAAATCATCAGTATACTAACTGTGTTTATAGTTAAAAAAAGAATTCGTATGCTTTACGAGTTCTTTTTTATACAATAATTAAAATTATTTTACATTAAATTGTATCAGCATAATCAACCCCATCATCTATTTCATCTTCATCCTCTTTGTAATAATTTTTTAAAAATTCTTTTTCTTCAGGATCAAGTTTGTTAAACATAATACTTTCTTCTTTACCTAATTTCAGCCATTCAATTTTTTGGTTATCATCCATATTATCCATAAATTCTTCTTCTGCTCATATATACTCTAGTGGTATGATTTCTTGAATAACATGAGTATTCATAAATCATCCTCAAACTATTTTATATTTCTTTTTATTTGTCCTTTCTGTTGATGCGTCGTCTTCATAAAAGAATCACTTAATAAATAAATGATCTTTAACAAATGGATATGTATCAGATCTAGTCATCATTGTTTTTCAGTCTTTTCCTACTATTTTATATAATCTCATGTTTGATATTTAATAAATAAATTTTTTGTATCATAAAAGATTTTTTTTCAAAATCAAATAATAAAATATAATATTTTTTTGATAAAAAATCTCTGGACTTTATACAGTAAATCATCAGTATAATCACTGTTTATATCAGTAATTTCTCTGAATATGGATCCTAAAGAATTAACTATTAAATCATTTACATGAAAATATGTTAATGTATTCTTATCTGTTTGAGAATATCAATTAGGTTGATTATATATTTTATTAGTAGAAGAAGAAACAGGGGAGGATTACTGTGATTTATCAGTATTTGTAAAACCATTAGAGAAGAGAAATCAAATGTGTGTAGATGTAAATAACTGTCCTAATGCTGAAGAATTTATTAGAAAATATAATCTATGAGTTAAGATATGAGAGATAGATTCTTGATTTGTAACATATCCAATCTATGAAATGGACTTAGATGAATTAAGAGAATACGATAATTTATGAGTAAGAGATTTTGAAAAAGATACTCTTAATAATGAGGAGATAGGAGATCAGAGGAGTGTATGGGATGCTTTGAAAAGTTAATTTTCTTTTTTCTCATTCAATTTATTATAAATCTCTTTAGCAAAGATTCATAACACCTTCTGTTTTATATCATCATTATTTAGTAATAAAGAAAAGAAATCCTGATTTTGACTTAATCACTCAATTAAAATTTCATCAATATTACTATAATAAGCCAATTCAAAGTCTTTAAATTTATTAGCTGTTGCTTTATTTTTAAGATCATTTGAACCCATCATTAGATCTTTAATCTGAAGCATAGCTTTTACTGCTACATCATTATTATAATTTTTTCATGTTCTGCTATTTATTTCATCAATAATTTCGGATAGCCTCTTTTCTTGCTCTTCATTTAAACTAAAGCTATCAGCTGTAGGTAATTTTACAATTGGATCAGATTTTAAATTTGATTTTTTGTGTTCTCATGTTTGTTTCTGGACAAAATTCATGGCTTTAATTTTACCTTTAAGATCAAATCATCCTCATGGATGTTTAATACTTATATATTTCAAAAGTAATAAGATATATTCATATTTTTTATGCATTTCAACATCTTCATAGCATGTAGCTTGAATTAAGAATTCATAGAAACGTACAAATTTTCTTAACAGAACAATAAATTCTTTTTGTTGATTATCATCTTCATCAGATGGTAATTTTTCAATATCAGCTTTTGTTCTTCTTAGATGAAAATCTATTAATTGACTATCCTTTGGTGTAATAATTTTTCATGAATGTGTAATTTCAGATACAACATCAACAGACATAGGATCTATTATATTGTATCAATCAATTTTAATTGATAAATCTTTTATTGATTGTTGATTTACTGTGCTAGATAATAGGGTAGTTGTATAGTATTTTGAGAATGCGTCTTCTATATCTTTATAAGTATTAACAAAATCTAAAATGAATGTATGTTTATCATAAGGAGGATAAATTCTATTTAATCTGGATAATGTTTGAACAGCATTTATACCTTTTAATTTTTTTGCTACATACATTGCTGATAATTTTTTTTGATCAAATCATGTTTGATATTTATCTGCAACTAATAATACTTGAAAATCTGCTTTATCAAAAACTTGTGGCAGTAACTTTTCATTGATACCATTCATTCAACTTTCTGTATATTCTTTTTCTCATATCTTAACAGTTCATGAAAATGCAACTAAGGCATGCATATTATATCATTTATCTTCAATATATTTTTGAAAAGCCTGATAATATTTTACAGCAGCTTCTCTAGAAGGTGTAATAACCATTGCCTTAGCCTCTCATCATAATTCATTCATAACTGTTGTTCTGAAGTGTTCAACAATAACTTCTATCCTTTGAGCTATATTTGTATCATGTAATTCAATAAACCTTGCTATTTGTTTTTTTGCACTACTTGTTTTACATTTAGGATCGTCCTGAATGGCTTTATTTAATTGATAATAAGTTTCATATGTTATGTAATTTTGAAGAACATCCAAAATAAATCATTCTTCTATAGCTTGTTTCATTGAATAAATATGGAATGCTTCATTATATCAATCCTTGTTTACACGCCCGAATAATTGAAGGGTGGTTGGTTTTGGAGTAGCAGTAAAAGCAAACATTGAAACATTGTTTTGCTTTCAATGTTTTTTAATTTCTCCAATAATCATTTCTTCTACTCAATCATCTTCAAATCAATCTCATGAACTTAATGTTTTGGTTACTGCTGCCATATTTTTTCATGCTGTTGATGAATGAGCTTCATCTATAATAACTGCAAATTTCTTATCTTTTAAATTAGCTACTTCATCTGCAATATATGGAAATTTCTGAATAGTTGTTGCTATAATTTTTGTATTAGATTCTAATGCTTTTTTCAAATCATGAGAATTACAATCCTCATCCATAACTTTTATAAATCAATCTTTATGATCCATTTGTTTAATAGCATCTTGTAATTGTCTATCTACTACAACTCTATCTGTAACAATTATTACATTATTGAATATAATTTCATCATTTTCATCATGATATGTTGAAAGTCTATAAGCAAGCCAGGCTATTGATTTTGTTTTTCATGATCCTGCACTATGTTGTATTAAATAATTCTGACTTGATCAATTATCATGTACATCTTTTAATATCTTATGAATTACATCTCTTTGATGATATCTAGGGAAAATTTGAGTTTCTTTTTTCTTTTTCTTTCACGTTATTTCATCTTCTTCCTCTTTAACTTCTACAAAAATGAATTTACTTATTAGTTCAATTATAGAATCTTTAGTTAATACATCCTTCCACATATATGAAGTACTAAAGTCATCCATTAACATTGGATTTCATGCACCTGCATTAACTCATTCTCAATTTCACATATTGAATGGGAGAAAGAATGTTGATTCTCATGATAATTTACTAGCCATATAAACTTGTTCAAGATCCATGGCAAAATTAATAAGAACTCATGCTTTAAAATGGAACAATCTTGTTTCAGGGAATCTTTCGGTTCTGTATTGATAAATAGCATCTTCATATGATTGTCATGCATTATTACATTTTAGTTCAAAAGACATAATTGCTAATCAGTTTAGAAATATTACAAGATCAATTCTTTCTTCACTGCTTGCCCAAACTTCTTCAGCAACTGAAAATATATTTTGACTATATTTTTTAACTTGTTCTTTATTGAAAGACGTCTCAGGCTTTCTATACATCAATTCTAATTTAATATTAGAAATTTCTACTCAATATTTTAATACATTTAATACTCATTTCTTTTCAATTTCTAGATTAAGGAAATTTATAAAAGTCTGTTCAAAATCGGCTTTATAAACTTTTTCTAATGCTACAATTTCATCTGGTTGAGTATTTCTTAAGAATTTGAACAAAAGCTCTTTATCCATAGCATAAAGGCGGTCATAATTGCTATCTTTACGGATTATATATCA
>JAEEGL011224910.1_pt1 | contig 54691 bp, 41 predicted proteins | sample 9134231 | NCBI WGS metagenome assembly JAEEGL01 (sample SAMN16246548, study PRJNA631951) | gut metagenome | biome: gut microbiome; feature: rumen; material: fiber-attached | host: Bos | place: Iran: Karaj | collected 2018-10
ATTATTTATAGGAAGTCCCGGATGGAGCCGGCGCAATTATTTCTTGAACTTGCCGCTGTTCAGATCCCTATACTTTTTCGGGGTCATCGAGCACTTGCTTTTAAATACATTGGTAAAAGCACTCTGCGAGGAATACCCAAGTGATACGGAGATATCGAAGATGCTGTAATCAGAGTGGCAGAGCATATTCTGTGCGGTTTTTATCTTCGCTTCCGTGATGAAATCTCCGACTGTTTTTCCGGTCTCGCTTAGAAAAAGGCGGGAAAAATAGCTGGGGTTCAGCTTTTCTCTCTCGGCGAGTTCTTTTACCGTAAGAGCCTTATTGAGATTGTTATAGATAAAGTCGATCGATCTTCTGACATGGAGGTTGACAACATTCTTCTGATTGATCGCGCGCATACGTGTCGCATAGTCGATCTGCATCTCGGCGATCAGATCCATAACTTCATCGACAGACGCTGCTTCGTCTGCCTTATTGATATAGATGTCACTTAAGGAATATGCGGTATTCATATCCATGCCGCCATCGATGCACAGTCTGCTGATTACGGCAGCAGATGCTACCAGATGGTAGATGATGTTACGGAGAGGATCCTTCGAGAGTACGCCGCGGCCCTCAAAGAATGTCAGACGTGCGATCTTGAACCGGTCGCGTACGCCTTCCACATCGCCGCTTTTGATCTTATTATATTGTCTGAATTCCGCGTGAAGATCCGCGCGGATAAATTCTTCCTCTCTTTGAATATAAAGCCTGTAGTCCAGTATTTTATTCGTGTCCATAGTTGTCTCTTCCGAGCGGGGGCGCTCTGTGTTTTTCTGTCGGGGCTTATGCTTGGTGCTGTTTGTCAAATTACTGTTTATGCAGATGCTTTTTCATTTTTCAAAAAGATTATACCATGACTGGGAAAGCGAAAAATAGACTATCCCGCAATTTGAGATAGTCTATTTTGGAAACACTTCTACTTTACCAGAGAAGGCAATTATAGTCGGAAAATGCCTCTTAGGCGTTGATCGTGCTAATGCCCGGGATCGTCTCCTCGAGGACGTCGAGAAGGATTTTTACCGTATCGAGGGAGGTAAAGATAGTGACACCGTTCTGGATCGCACAGCGGCGGATCGCTACACCGTCTTCGTAGTGGACACCGGAGAGGATCGCTCTCGTGTTGATGATGTAGCTGACATATCCTGCACGGATCGAGTCGAGGATCTCGGTGCTGCCTTCGCTGAGCTTGCCGCGGACACGGGTTCTGATACCGTGGTTCTTCAGGAAGTTTGCCGTACCGATCGTCGCTTCGATATTGAAGCCGAGCTCGTAGAAACGCTTGATCAGCGGAAGCGCTTCTTCCTTATCCTCATCTGCGAGAGTAACGATAACAGTACCGTAGTCCTTCATCTTGATGCCGGATGCCTGCAGTGCCTTAAAGAATGCACGGTTCAGGCTCTTATCGTAACCGATCGCCTCACCGGTGGACTTCATCTCCGGAGAGAGGTAAGCATCCATACCGTCGAGCTTCTGGAATGAGAAAGCAGGTGCCTTTACATACCAGCGGTCTGTGGTCTCCGGCGGTGTCAGACGGGTAATTCCCTGTTTTTCCAGCGACTCACCGAGCATGACTTTTGTCGCGATCGTGACAAGGTTCTGGTCGGTAGATTTTGAAAGGAACGGTACAGATCTCGATGCACGGGGATTGACCTCGATAACATAGACGCTGTCGTCCTTATCCACGATGAACTGGATATTGAAAAGGCCCACGATGCCGATGCCTAAGCCCAGACGTGTGGTGTAATCACAGATCGTTTCTTTTACCTTATCGGAGATGGAGAACGGCGGGTAAACACTGGTACTGTCACCGCTGTGGACACCTGTTCTCTCGACAAGTTCCATGATGCCCGGGATGAATACTTCTTTTCCGTCGCAGATCGCATCGACCTCGACTTCTTTTCCGACGAGATATTTGTCGATAAGGACCGGTTTATCTTCGTCCACTTCTACAGCATTCTTTAAGTACTTCACGAGCATGGTCTCATTGGCCACGATCTCCATGGCGCGGCCGCCGAGTACGAAAGAAGGACGGACAAGTACCGGATAGCCGATCTTCTCGGCAACCTTTATTCCGGTCGGGATATCGGTAACCGCTTCGCCCTTCGGATTCGGAATGCCGAGGGACTTGATGACCGCGTCAAAAGCATCTCTATCCTCTGCTTTTTCGATCGCATCATTGTCTGTTCCAATGATCTTTACACCTCGTCTCGTAAGCGAATCTGCGAGGTTAACGGCCGTCTGTCCGCCCAGGGTTACGATGACACCCAGCGGGTTTTCCAGGTCGATGATATTCATGACATCTTCGGTCGTCAGCGGCTCGAAATAGAGCTTGTCGGCAGTAGTATAGTCGGTGGATACCGTCTCCGGGTTGTTGTTGATAACGATGGCTTCGTAGCCCATCGACCGGATCGTTCGTACCGCATGAACGGTAGAGTAGTCAAACTCGACGCCCTGACCGATACGGATCGGACCGGAACCGAGAACGATGACCTTTTTTCTGTCAGATACGATCGACTCATTCTGCTTGCCGTATGTCGAGTAGAAATACGGGATATAGCTGTCGAACTCCGATGCACAGGAGTCGATCATCTTATAGATCGGAGCGATCTTCTGCTCTTTTCTGAGCTGGTAGATCTCATCTTCTGTTTTCTTCCAGAGCTCTGCAACGTAGGAATCGGAGAATCCCATTCTCTTTGCCTCGATCAGATGCTCGATGGAATCCGGATTGGCTTCCATCTCACGCTCGAAATCAACGATCTTCTTGATCTTGTCGAGGAAGAACATGTCGATGCCCGTGATGTTGCAGATACGGGAGTGGTCAACGCCCAGCCACATCAGCTGCGAGATCGCATAGATACGGTCATCGGTACCTTCCTTGATGTACTCGAGAAGATCATCGACACTCATATGCTCGGAGTCGAACTTCGTCATGTGGATGTGGTTCTTGCTGTCTTCGAGAGAGCGGATCGCCTTCAGAAGGCTCTCTTCAAAAGTTCTGCCGACACTCATGACCTCACCGGTCGCCTTCATCTGTGTCGAGAGTTTATTCATCGCCGCCGGGAACTTATCGAACGGGAATCTCGGCATCTTCGTAACAACATAGTCGAGCGCAGGTTCGAAGCAGGCCGGAGTATTGGCAAGCTGGATCTCGTCCAGATTCATGCCGACCGCGATCTTCGCAGAGACACGGGCGATCGGGTAACCGCTGGCCTTCGAAGCCAGTGCGGAAGATCTCGATACACGGGGATTGACCTCGATGACATAGTACTTAAAGGAGTGCGGGTCGAGCGCGAACTGGCAGTTACATCCGCCTTTAACACCGAGCGCACGGATGATCTTCAGCGCACTGTCACGGAGCATGTGATATTCCTTATTCGTCAGTGTCTGTGAAGGCGCCACGACGATGGAGTCGCCGGTATGGATACCGACCGGATCAAGGTTCTCCATATTACATACCGTGATCGCCGTATCGTTGGCGTCACGGATCACTTCGTACTCGATCTCCTTATAGCCCTTGATGCTCTTCTCCACCAGGACCTGATGCACCGGTGAGAGCGCCAGCGCATTCTTCATCATATCGCGGAGCTCCTCCGGATCATTGGCAAAACCGCCGCCTGTACCGCCGAGCGTAAATGCCGGACGGAGAATGACCGGATAACCGATCTCTTCTGCTGCCGCAAGTGCTTCTTCGATACTATAGGTGATCTGGGAAGGAACGACCGGTTCACCGATCTTCTCGCAGAGCTCCTTAAAGAGTTCTCTGTCTTCCGCGCACTCGATACTCTTGGCATCCGTACCGAGAAGCTCGATCTCACACTCTTCCAGAACGCCCTTCTTTGCCAGCTGCATCGCAAGGTTCAGGCCTGTCTGACCGCCGATACCCGGAACGATCGCATCCGGTCTCTCCAGACGGCAGATACGTGCGAGGAACTGAAGTGTTAGCGGCTCCATATAGACCTTATCCGCGATGGATGTATCCGTCATGATGGTCGCCGGGTTAGAGTTTGCGAGGATGACCTCATAACCTTCTTCTTTCAGTGCCAGGCAGGCCTGGGTTCCGGCATAGTCAAACTCCGCTGCCTGTCCGATGACGATCGGACCGGAGCCGATCACGAGTACTTTATGAATGTCTGTTCTCTTAGGCATGGACGTTCACCCCGCTCTCTTTTTTCTCGCAGAAATCTTTCATGATAGAGACGAACTTCTCGAAAAGATATGTGCTGTCCTGCGGACCCGGAGCGCTCTCCGGATGGTACTGCACAGAGAAGACCATGTCTTCTTTACACTCGACGCCCTCGGCGGTATTATCGAGAAGGTTGATGTGTGTCGCCTGAAGTTTCGTATTCTTGAGGCTTTCGAGATCGACCGCATAGCTGTGGTTCTGGGAAGTGATCTCGATCTTTCCCGTCTCGAGGTTCTTGACCGGGTGGTTTCCTCCACGGTGGCCGAACTTCAGCTTATATGTCTTTGCACCGTACGCAAGAGAGATCATCTGGTGACCCAGGCAGATACCGAAGATCGGGAACTTCCCGGCAAGTGCTTTTACCGTGGAAATAACCGGAGTAACATCCTCCGGGTCTCCGGGACCATTACTTAAGAAAATGCCGTCCGGCTTCATGAACTCGATCTCCTCGGGAGTCGTATCAAAAGGCACGACTGTAACATTGCAGCCATATTCATTTAGTTTCCGGATGATATTGAGCTTGATGCCGCAGTCGATCGCAACCACGTTATACTTCGGGTTAGCCGTTCTGGAGTACCAGCGCTTGCGGCAGGAAACGCGGGAGACCTGATCGTGCGGGATCGGGGTGACCGTGATCTTCGCAAGTGCGACTTCGTTCGGAGTATCAATGCTCGTGATAATCACTCTTCGGGAACCGAGATCGCGGATGCTTCTCGTGATCTCTCTCGTATCCACGCCCGAGATCCCCGGGATGCCCTCATCCTCCATCTCTTCGGAAAGAGTCTTCGTATAGCGGAAGTTACTCGGCATGTCATTGTAATCACTGACGATCAGGCCGCCGATACTCGGGTTCTTGCACTCATAATCATCGTCCGTGATTCCGTAGTTGCCAATCAGGGGGTATGTCATGACCACCATCTGGTCGGTATAGGAGGGATCGGAAAGGATCTCCTGATACCCCACCATGGATGTGTTAAAAACGATTTCGCAGACACGCTCGATATTCGCTCCGAAGCCATATCCCTCGAAATAGCTTCCATCCTCCAAAACGATCTTTCGGTCTTTTTTCCTCATAATGCCCTCCGGTTCAGCAAATAGAAAAAAGCGTCCCCAACGTGCCTTGGAACCGGCACATGCGAACGCCTTTGCTCACTATTTAATTCGTAGGTATATACAGTTTTTCATTTTCATTCACGGGAATTATAGTAATCTATATAATCCCTGTCAATGCGCAGAATGAATAAAAGATTATCGTTTTCTGTCTTTCGGTTTTATCTTGCCTGTTTTGTCCTCCACACGAAAAGGATCAGGCCTCGAAATCGAAGCAGGATCTGATCTTCGTATAGGGACGGACGGCGGTGTTCGCCACTTCCACATGCGCCGGATGTACGGCATAACCCTTAAGCGAAGCCTCATCTTCGAAGCTCGTATCGAGCATCAGATCTGTATTTGAGGAACTGAGCCCATCAATATACACCTTGATATCGGTCATTCCCGGGATCTTTCCGGAAAGACCCTCGAGGCCAGACTTGATGTTCTTTTTGATCTGGATCTTTTCCTCGTCAGAAAGCTCATCTTTTAATGTCCAGATAATTACGTGCTTTACCATAGTTCGTCTCCTTCTTCATCTATCCGTTATATATTATCTCTGAATATTCATTCTCCACCAGTTTTCGATCGTATTCAGGAGCTCGAGTTTCGTCTTAAGCTGAAGGAGTTTTCCGCTCATGAGTTCGATAATGAGCACCTGACCGCCGAGTTTCTTCTCATAATGCATGTTACGGACACTCTGCGCCTCCACATAGAACGACGGCTTTAGATCACAAGCGGCCATCGTCGCGAGTGCACCGACTGCGCCGAACATAGACGATGCCATATTTCCTTTGGTGGAGAAAAGAAGCTGGTTATTCGTGATCTCCACATACCAAAGTGCCGCATTGTCCAGTTTGGCTTTTTCTCCCGCTGCGTTCTTCGGTGAGATAAGTCCGATCGCAACCGGTGCCATCGTGATACTTTGGCCCGGGAACTGCGGCGCGGCCTGAGGTGCCATCTGCGGCATCGGAGCATACTGCGGAGCGGCCTGAGGTGCCGGTGCGGCATATTGGGGAGTTGCTGGCTGGGGAGCCATCGGCTGCGGTGCCGGTGTATATTGTGGTGCGGCCGGCATCGGAGCAACCACCTGCTGAGGAGCCTGCGGTACGGCGTTTACCGCTGAACCGCAGTACTGGCAAAATGCACTTTCATCCGGGATCTGTTTCCCGCAATTAATACAAAACATAGACTATTATCCTTTCTGTCTTTTCCCTCTTATTAAACTGTATTAGTACCTTTCCTATTATAGCAAATATATAGGGTTTCGCACGACGGTTTACACACTGGCGGTTTCTTTACTTTTCGGGGGTGGAATGCTACTCTGTTCTCGTGAATATTTTATAAAATGTATCATAGGAGGATGACTATGAAACGCAGTATTGCTGTTCTTCTGACAGCGGCCATGATCTTATCTCTTGCCGGCTGTTCGAAGAAAGATGAAAAGGAAACATCTAGAACAAAGCGAACGAAAGACTCTACGGAAACGGAAGAGACAGAGTCTCCGGAAACAGAAGAATCATCTTCAGAATCTGAACAGTCCACCGTGTCTGAATCCGAATCAGCATCCGAGAGCAGTTCAGATACTTCCGGACTTGGCAAGCCCTCCGGACCGGTCCATGTAAAACTGGATCACTCTCTGACACTTCTGGATCTGTCAGAAGACGTTACCGACCGTGCTTACGGTGAACTGATCAAGAATCTTGATTATCCCCATATGATGACCGTTCATGAATATGTGGCATCATATACCGTACTTTCGGATAAGTATGATGCACTGAATAAAAAACTCAGCGATATCAGTTCGATTCATAAAAATGCCTGCGACAAGGAATACGACAACGTCCTCAATCAGTTCCCGGAATACCAGAAAAGTGCAAGTCAGGAAAACTACTATATGTTCTCTTCCAACTATTTCGGAAGCTATATCAATCTGTGCCGTGCGGACAGCGAAATCACCTCCTTCAGTGTGGTGGACACCCTCATTTCAACAAATCTTTCCTCCAGCAGTGAAGAATTCTATAACCTCAAGTCCGGTACCGGTGAAGAGATCAAATTTGACGACATCGTAACCGATAGAAGTGCTTTTGCCGATGCAATACTGGCAAGCATCCCAGCAACGGATGCAAACACGAACAATTGGCTCAAGACGCAGTATGAAGCCGTTAAAGCTTCTGCAGAAAACATCCGGACAAACAACGATGTCGCTTTTCTTATGTATCCGAATGCGATCTACATCTCCGACACCGTTATGCTGGATGGACAAAACAAGGATATCTCATTCAACGTCTCTGTCCTCGACTTACCCAATTGTGTAAAGCTCGAATATTTCGGCGCGACTACGAAATACTACTCCATCGTTCAGGATGTAGGCAACAGTTTCAAATGGGACTTCGACGAAGACGGCGTCCTTGATACGCTCACGGTCAACGATGTTTCCAATGATGATTATGGTATCACTCTGGATATTACATTAAACAACAAAAAAATATCTTTACCGGATGTCCCTGATATTCAGGATGGAGATGACATCGCAGGGGCATATGTATCCTATACCAATAACGGTTACTTTCTTTATGTGGAGTGTGCGGTGGAAGATCCGGTAAATCACACAGTAGTATTTCATATCACCGGAGATTCCGTCGAATATGTCGGATCGATGGGAGAATTCGAGTCCTTCCCTGTAAATCCGGATCGCGTTACAGTAATGCGCCGTTCCGATCTGCTGGGCACGAATCATGTCAGCATCATTTCTACTCTGAACGACACAAACGGCATCCCGACGCAGACATCTGATTTTATGGAGAAGTATGGTCTCGCCGTAGCAAACGAAAAGATGATCCTCGGCAAGTTTACCCCGGATGGAAAGCCCACCGACCAGTCAGTCACTGTCCCCGCCGGAACGACAGTACGTATCCTCGGAATCAACACCAAACAGGAGCTTGTCACCTTCGAGGCCGTCTTCCCGGATGAATCCAAGAACTTCCAGTTCCAGATGATCCTAAGATCCAGTGATGACGACTACTATGATGTATATTTCAACGGCAAAGGCGCCAATGAGCTCTTCAGCGGAATCTTCTACGCCGATTGAACATTAAAACCGAAATCAAAGCAGCGGGAAAACTTTCCCGCCGCTTCTTCTTAGGCGCTCAACGAACCAAAGAAAATGACGCATAAAAAATCCCCCGGAGCGATTCTCTGGCTGAAAGCCGAGGACCGGCGACGGGGGATTTACTTATACATCTATAGTCTGATTATTTCCGGGCGGCTCAGAAGAACAGCTGTGTGACACGGAGCACACCATCGATCGAACGGAGCTCGCTTAAGATATCCTCACCGATCTCTTCGCTGATGCCGAGGAAGGACTGTGCCTTGTTGGAGCCCGGTTTTACGCCCCAGTGCATGCTGTTGATATTGATGTTGTGATCACCGATCTTCGTTGCGATCTTACCGATGATGCCCGGCTTGTCTTCGTTCTGCATAGCAAGTACGATCGGAGCGATCGCAAAGTCTGCCTGATATCCGAAGAAGCTTACCAGAACCTCTGTGTCTTCACCGACGATCGTACCGGAAACAGAGAGCTCACGGCCTTCTTCTGTTACGAAGTTTACAACGATCATGCTGGTGTAGCGCTCGCACTGTGCGCTCTTGCTCTCGACAACTTCGATGCCGTGAGCCTCGACGCCCTGACGTACGTTAACGAAGCTTACACGTCCGTCGGAATGCGCGGAGAGGAAACCCTTCAGTGCGGAGAGAGTCAGGATACCTGTCTCCTGCTCGGCAAGCGCGCCTCTAAACTCAACTTCGATCTTCTTGACCGGAGCTTCTTCTGCCTGATAGTAGATCTTACCGAGTTTCTCTGCAAGATCAGCGTACGGACGGATCGCTGCCATATCGCCGCTGAAAGAAGGCATGTTGATCGCAGCAACGAGTTCGCCGCGAAGTGCTTTTGCAACGAGGGAAGTAACGGCAGAACCTACGTTGTGGTTTGCCTCCTGAGTAGAAGCACCGAGGTGAGGTGTAACTACGCAGTTCGGAAGAGTAAGAAGCGGGTTCTGGTACTGCTGCTCACCCGGAGCCTTATCGTAAGAAGGTTCTTTATCGAATACGTCGATGGCTGCAGCAGCGACCTGACCGGACTTCAGTGCTTCGTAGAGAGCAGCCTCATTTACAAGACCTCCACGAGCGGCATTTACGATACGAACGCCCTTTTTGCACTTTGCAAGTTCATCTGCGCCGACCATGCCGACAGTTTCCTTATTTTTCGGAGTGTGGAATGTGATGAGGTCCGCTACAGCGAGAAGATCCTCGAGCTTTGCGCAGCGCTTCACGCCGACGGTGTCGAACTTCTCCTGTGTGATGTACGGGTCATAAGCTACGACTGTCATACCGATACCCTTGAGCTTTCTGGCTACGATGGAACCGATACGGCCGAGACCGATGATACCGGCGGTCTTGCCCTCGAGCTCGTTACCGATCATCTGGGCACGGCGGAAATCGTCGTTATGAGCTGCCTCGTTGGCGTGGCAGAGATTTCTGAAGATGGAGAAAGCGTGTGCCACAGCGAGCTCACCGGCTGCCATGATGTTTGCTTCCGGAGTATTTACCGCGATGATGCCCTTCTCTGTGCAGGCAGCAACGTCGATATTGTCGATACCGTTACCGGCACGGCCGACGACCTTAAGATTCTTCGCATTAGCGAGGAGGTCTTTATTTACCTGAGTTACAGAACGGACGATAAGCGCATCGTAATCACCGATGAAGCCCTTGATCTCATCCTGGGAGCAGCCAAGTCTCTCATCTACTTCAAAACCCTCGTCCTTCAGATACTGGATAGCATCTGCCGCAATCTTCTCTGCAACTAAAATCTTCATTTTGTGTTCCTCCCTATTTCTATCGCGCGCTTTCCACGCGTCCCTGTTTTTTCTTAAGCGTTCTGGCTTTTCAGCTCAGCAATAACTTCGTCGAGATCCTTGAGCATCGCCTTGATCTCATCAATGGTCGTATCTGCCATGTGTGCGATACGGAATGTGGTTTCCTTAAGAGCACCGTAACCGCCGGACAGGAGATATCCTCTCTCGCCCATCTTCTTATTGATCTCCGGGAACGGGATACCCAGGGTGTTCTTGATACAGGTAACCGTTACGGACAGGTTATCCGGATCGGAGTAAAGCTCCGCGTTCTTTCTTGCCCAGTCACGGACGAGTTCAGCCATCTCGCAGTGTCTCTTGTAGCGGTTCTCGACGCCCTCTGCGAGGATGCAGTCGAGCTGGTAGTCCAGAGCAAACATGTGAGACTCGGACGGAGTGGACGGATACTGGAACGGCTTTTCGTGAACGAACTTAGCCAGTTCAACATAGTCGAAGTAAAGTCCACGGTTCGGGATGGTCTTTGCCTTCTCGAGTGCACGGTCGGAAACCGATGCGATGGACATTCCCGGAGGAAGTCCGAGACACTTCTGTGTAGAAGTGATGCAGACGTCGATGCCCCACTCGTCAACCGGAATGAAGTCACCGCCCATGGAACTTACCGTATCCACGCAGAGGATAACATCCGGATACTTAGCCTTAAGGACCTCGGAGATCTTTCCGACAGGGTTATGGATACCTGTGGATGTCTCGTTGTGTGTGATGGTGATCATGTCGTACTCGCCGGAGGAGAGTGCCTCGTCGACCATCTCAGGTGTTGTGATCTGTCCTAATTCGGAACGGAAAATATCTGCCGGAACGCCATTAGATGTCGCCATCTTGTACCAGCGCTCACCAAATGCTCCGATGGAGAAGATTGCTGCCTTCTTGGCAGTGAAACATCGTACGGCGCCTTCCATCAGACCGCTTCCTGATGAGGTGGAAAGAATGATAGTGTTCTTCGTACCCATGACCTTCTGCAGTTTCTCGGAAATTCCCTGCTGCAGAGCAGATGCATCTTTGGTACGGTGGCCGATCATCGGCGTAGCCATCTTTTCCAGAACTTCATCGCGGACTTCAACCGGACCCGGAATGAAAAGCTTCTTGTGCGTACTCATGATAATCCCTCCATGTAAATCCAATATTACATAATTACATACCGTACTATTGTAGTCGCAATTCACCGATTTTTCTAGTCAAAAAGCACTGTCATTTTCATTTTCGGCAAATTATCAAAAAAAGTTCTTTTCGCGGGCGCTTTGCACACAAAATGACAGTTAGAAACGCCAAATGATTTTTATTCGATCCTCCCCAGAATGAAAAAGGGCTGTCCGATCGGACAGCCCCTCGTTTCTTGATCTTTGGGAAAAGCACTCTTACGTCGAGGACTTCGGCGGGAACATGCTCGGCGGCGGGAGTTTCACGGACTCACCGGCCTGCGGTACATAGGTAGCTTCCAGTCCGTTATAGGTCTTGATCGTCGTGACATAAGGATCGTTCTCACTGTCGATGTCATAGCCATATACGGAGTGGAAGAGATCCCACCATGTGCGGCATCCGGTCTTATCTGAGAACGTGTAGATACCGATCGGATCTGTTTCGGTTGTCGGCTGCGTCTCAGGCGGGGTGGTCTCCGTCACAGACGGCGTTGTATCTGTTACCTCACCGGATACATCTGTGATAGAAGCATCAGAACTGGACTCTGCCGGTTCGGACTTCTTACTGCTGCTGCAGGACTTCGCGATCAGCACGATGATGATGATCAGGCAGATCAGGGAAACTGCTGCAAGTACATACGGCAGGAAGGATCCGGCCTGGCCCTCATCCTCACTGTCAAAGCCGTCATCGATCGTATCCGGTCTTCTTCTGGTCGGCTGCGTATTCGGACGGTTACCCGGACGCTGCGGCTGTGAAGGACGTCTCGGAACACCCGGTACGGAGCCCGGACGAACGGCCTCACCCTGCTGCATGTATGCCGGGATCGCGGATGCCGCGGCTACAGGCTCTGCAGCAGATGCGGACGGTGCAACGTCAAAGAGATCAGCCACAGACGGCGGCGGATTATCAAAGTCATACTGCGGAACTTCTTCCTGCTGGGCGGCGGCCTCAGTTACCGCAGCGAACGGATCGTAGTCAGCCTCGCTGACCACAGGCATCTCCTGGGTCGGCTCATCGTATCCTGCGTTCACAAACGAAGGATCTGCGCTGTACGGATCTGCATCAACATTTACGAACGGAGATACCGGTGCAGCTTCCGGCTGCGGCTGTACAAACTGGGAAACTACCGGAGAAGCTTCATCCTCATCAACAGTGTAGGAGCCTCTTGCATATACGCCGGTGTCCTCATAGCCTACCGGAGTATCGCTGTTAGTCGGATACGTCGGCGGAACATAGGTCGGAGCTTCGTAAAGCGGCATCTGCGGAACATCATCAGCGGAAGCTGTCGCGTTGGCCGGTGCATCGCTCGTAGCGAACGGGATCACGAATTCACTGTCGCCTGCCGGAGCTTCGTCTGAAGCATAATCCGACGGATAAGCATCGTGGGTTTCGTACTGATCCTCAGAAGAAGGCTCAGCATCTCCGAAGAAAAGCGGTGTCTCATCGAATTCTTTTGGATCGTTAGAATATTCGGGCTCGTCGTTCATAGGCTTTTTCACCTCGTCTTCCGCCTCGAAAACAAGAGGGGCATCCTCGTCTGTTTCCGCAACAGATGCCGAAGAAGATCCTCCGGAGATCTGTTCAGTTCCTGCCACGTTCTGCTGGGCGGCCGGAGCTTTTGACGGATCACCGACAAAGAGCTCGTCGCCGATAAAGAGCGGAGCACCTGTATCGGCCGGTGCATCTCCGCCTACTTCAAACGATACATCACCGGAATTATCTTCCGCTTCCGGCTTGGCAGATTCTGCGGAAGAATCTGCTTCTTCTTTTACTGCTTCTGTTGCAGCCGCTGCTACTGCTGTCTCCGGAATTACCGGGGTCTCTGCCTTCACAGCCGGAGTCTCCGGCTGCTGGGCCTTCACGGCTGCCTTGAAGAACGGATTGTCTTCGTTCTTTACTGCGACGAACGGCTCATCCTTCTTGACCGGCTCGGCAGGTGCCGCCTGTGCCGCAACGAAAGGATTATCTGCTGCCGGTGCAGCTGCAGGTGTCGCGCTGAGCTTCGCGTCGAGATCGGCCGCGGCCTTATCAAAACTGCTCACGAACGGAACGACCTTTGTCGCTTCGATATTGTCAGCTTCATCTGCCGGCTTCACTTCAGTCTCGGGCTTCTTCTCAGGAGCACTATTCTCTGCACTGTCATTCTTCATCAGATCGGAAATATCACCGAACGACAGTTCCGGTTCCGGAACCGGCGTATTGATCGCCTTATCTACGATAGCACTTGCCGCAGCACTCGATGCAGCGCCTGCTGCCGCAGCTGCCGCAGTCTTCGAAGCCGTCTCGGCACCGAGGGACGCGATTGCGTCAGCCGCGGTTCCTACAGGCGGATTAAACTGGGTAGCTTCCAGTGCTTTTGCCTCAGGAGACTTCTCCTTGGCAGGAGCATCACCGAACAGCATCGCATCCTTGGATACCGGAGTTTCCTTCTTCTTGGGAGACTCGAGCGGTACCGGCGGAGCTACATTGTACTCATCGTCATCTTCGACCTCTTCTGCGGCCGCCTTCTTCTTCTTTCTGCCGAAGCCGAAGAGTCCGCCTCTCTCACTGGAGGTGATGTCCTCAACAAAAGAGATCATGAACTGCAGCGGAACGCCCGGGAGCTTCGCCGCTGCCTCTGTGATAACCACCGAAGCCGCATCGCTCTGATCCTCTGCATCGTAGAGGATACGCAGAAGTTCCTGCTGACCCAGTGCCTCGTAGACCTCACGGTTACAGAGGATGATGCAGTCATCAAGCTTGAGCTGGGCGATGTTGGAGCACAGTGCCGGAGCAGTCTTGGTCGCACAGAAGTTATAGAAATTATCGACCTTCTGACGGGCGGTATTGATCGCATCGATATGGATATCGGTCGCCGTCATCGGATAGAGTGTGTCATCACGATAGAGGAATGCCAGGCCCTTGCCAATCGTGGAAGCAAAAGCCTCACCGTCCTTGACCATAACGCCTGCGAAGAACGGAGCACGGTTATTGCCCTGCTGGATCTTCATCTTGCCGGTGATGGAGACGGCGGTATTGACCATCTCACCGATCGAGTCGTCCAGAGAACGGCGGCCGGTCTTCAGCTCTGTGCCGAGACGGCGGAGGATCGGCTCATACGGCGGAAGCGCATTCGGATCCTGATCGGGATTGGTCTGATGGGAAAATACAGAGAAGAAAAAACCTCTGTCTTCTTTATCGTTCGTAAGATCTGCGGAACGGGCGACTGACTTGCTTGTCACACGGCCGTCCATATAAAAAGCATCTGTGAGTTCTGCGGTAGGAAAATATCTCGCTGTAAGTGTTGTTGCCAGACGAGTCTGCTTTGCCATAGCTTAGGCCTCCAAAATTAGGGGATCGTCCCATTACTTCTGTTTAATTATAACATAATGTCTTTTCATACAAGTGCTAAGGAGGCTCTTTTTGCTACAATTTCGTGACAAATTCGGGACGATGCCGTTTCATATGACGGCAAGCCCCGTTCTCAGGCGCTTTTTGTTTTTTCTATCTGAAAAGAACTATTGCACGGGTATTACGCGAAACAACGTCAATTCTTTTTGCTCTCTACGAAAGCCTTCATGTCCTTTTCAAGGACTTCGAAAGGCGCACAGCCGAGGTCAAGATACGCCTTGATCACTTCCTCTTTCGTGCAGATCCCGTCGAGTTCTTCGATCGAGCTGTCCAGGATATCCGAGGTGAAAATATACCCGAAAGCATATTCGAGCGCATAGCCCTGCTCGGCCGTAATACGTTTCCAGTATTCATCGGTGACAGACTCGTCCTGACCGTAGTTCGAGATATACTCTTTGCATTTTTCGTAATTCCAGCCCTCATACTCGACACCGATGCTCAGACGCGCGGCAATAAAGGTGGAATACAGGTAAGACGCGTTCAGCGCCAGATCCGCCTGCGCACGGTCAAAAGGGGCATACGAGGCCATCAGTTTCTCGGAATACTGCGCCCAGCCCTCCGCGTACGGCTCGGACATGGCAAATACCTGATAGCGGCTTTCCAGGTTCTCGGCCTGGTACTGATGCTGGTAGAGGTGTCCCGGATACATCTCATGGGACACTGTGGTAAACATGTCATACTGCGGATCGTCCAGTGCTGCGACATTGAGCCAGACCGTGTGCTTCGTATAATCATCGACCGGAGCAGGAAGATATCTTGCCGGCTGGATCGAGTCATAGAGCTGACGGGGGATCTCATATACTTCAACATCGTGATTCTCAATCTTCGGGAGGTTCTCGTCCGTGAAGCGCTTGCACCAGTCGCGTGCCTCATCGAAGCTCAGGTCCCCGAAAGTATAGTAGCTGCCCTTCATTTTCCAGGTCCCGATATATTCGTTATAGACATCGTCGATCTTCTTCTGCAGGAGTTTCGTGCAGTCCTCCACCGACATCTCCACGCCGGTCTTACTGTGGAAAAGCGCTTCATAATAGGCCTTTCCATCAGCCGTTGCCGCAAGGTAAGATGCGTCGTTGCACTTGCCCTTCAGTTCGGGAAGTTTCTCGATCAGCATCTCCATGGCAGGATAATAGTAGAGATCCAGAAGTTCCTGGTTCTTCTGAATATAGTCCGCCTTCTCTTTATCTGAGATGTCAAGTTTATTCACTCTCTCTTCGAAGGTCGTCTTCATGAAGTTCGTATCGTGATCTTTCTGCATCTTGATACAGTCCTGCACGATACGGTCGATGCACTCGTCATTCCATCCAAGGCCCATCTCACTTCTTGTCTTCTCAGTATCAAATGCTTTCGTGAAGAAATCCTTCACATCTCCCAGGATCGTGAAATAACGCTCCACATCATCCGTGCTCTCGAAAGGGATAAGGGAGATCAGCATCGGATAGACGACCTGTTTTCCGCCCATCGGATTGAGCTGCGGAATATAGTAGGGGTGACTGTAGATCTCCGACATATAGTGGAAATCGAAGCACATATCCGTGATCGCACGGTTCTGCTCTTCGGTAAGTTCAGCCGGATCCAGGCCGCTTAAGGTCTGCTCCAGCATGGCATAGCCGGACGACGCCTGCTGATACTCGGCAACTCCCGGGAAGGAAAGGCCTGTCGTCGGCCACTGCGAATAGTAGTTCTCCGGATTCTCGTATGTGTAGTAGGCATTGAGAAGATCTGAAGCACCTACAAAGATGCCCATATCATATTCACGGAAGGTCCTCTGCGCGTCCGTGATCTGATCGGTCGGAGTTCCTACCCATTTGTTTCCGGAGACCGTATTCCCGTTCTCATCCGTTACGACCGCCGGCGGTTTCGCGATATTTTCCTGATCCATCGTCTTTGACGAACAGGCGGCAAGAGGCGCTGAAACCAGCGCCCCCGCAGTAAAAACAGATAACCATTTAACAGATTTACCGAATCGGTTCATGCATCTTTCTTCTTCTTTGGTGCCGGAGAATGGCAGGAATTACGCATCGCGCAGCCTTCACATCCGCACCCGCAGGAAGATTTCCCTTTCCTTTTATCCCTCACCATTTTCAGAATGATGAGGATCACGGCAGTCGCCAGGAGCAGACTGATCACGATCGTGCCCAGATTGTCCCGGATCAGCCCCATCAGTGCTGCTTCTCCACGAACAGCGGCATGTACTTCTCGAGAATGTCAAAGGAACTCGGTCCCATATCGAGGTATGCCTTATGGATCTCACACTTCGTGTAGTCATTCCCGTACTGTGCCATCGCATCATTAATGATCTTCGTGCAGTAGTAGTTGCCGAAGCAGTAAGGCGTTACATAGCAGGGGATCTCGATAATGATGTCATAGAGGGCATCTGCGACCTCCTGACCCGCTCCCGGGAAATACTGGCCCGCAAATCTCGCAATATCATCCTTCGTCCAGCCGTCATAGTGAACACAGATATCGAAGTAAGCCTGCATGTGATAATTCAGAAGTGCGATATACACATAGTAGCAGTTATAAAGATCCAGATCGAAACCCGTGGTCAGATTCATGATGTAATGCTCGGAATAGGTGGACCAGCCCTCCTTATAGGCTGTCGTGCCGCCCTTCTGATAGTAGCTCTTCATGTTCTGGACGTGATAGACCGTCTCGAGAAGGTGTCCCGGGAACGCCTCGTGGGCAACCGTCGTCAGCATATCGCCGAGTCCGTCACTGTAATCATTCAGAAGCAGGACATTCTTGTTCGGATTGTCGTACGGAGCCGTCCAGTATGCCGCAGGAGAGAAGTTCTCGCTCATTTCTTTCGGCAGATGTACCACTTTATACTGTACATCCCCGATATCCGGGAAATCGGTCTTGATTGCATCTTTACAGAACTCGATATCATCCTCAAAGGATCCGGTCGTGATCTTCTGCATCTTATCCGGATCCATCATCTGCTCCTGCTGCTCAGGGGACAGCGTCAGCAGCTTCGAATAGAAGTCCAGATATTCTTCCTGGATCTTGGTTTCAAGGATCTTCTTAGCCTCATCGATCGTCAGGCTGGTTCCGGAACGTAACTGGAAGTACTTCTCATAGAACTCTTTTCCGCCGTCCATCTCACAGATCTTTCCGCTTGTCTTCGCAGTGCCGCGGAGTGTTTCCAGATTCTTCGCCAACTCCTCATATACCGGGAAGAAAGATGTATCCAGGATCTCTTTATTTCTCGCGATCAGATCCTTTGTCGTCGCAGCGTCCAGCCCGAGCGCCTTTACGCGCTCATCAAACGTGGTATACATATAGTTCCCGTCATGATCCTTGTAGACTGTTTTGACGGACTCGATCAGGTGATCCAGATGCTCATCCGGCAGGCTCCATCCCAGTTCGGCACGCTTCTTCTCATACTCAAACAGAGACTCCATGTAAGGCTTTACATCTGCGAGTATCTTAAGATAGCGCTCCACATCGTCCTTATCATCAAATGTCATAACAGACAGAGAAATCGGGAGTTCAACATTGACTCCGGTCAGAGCATTCATCTCGGGAGTATAGTACTCCATATCGTACATCGCGTCCGACAGAGCATAGTCACGCTTCATCGTTTCGAGAAGGATCTGGTCCTCAAGCTCCAGGGAATCTTCGTCAATTTCTTCCAGAGTCTGAAGGAGCTGCTTGATTTCATCGTGTCCGGTTCCGTCATCCGGCTTCCAGGGCTCAATACCGACATCCGGCCAGGCGATCCCGGCAGCAGAAGGATCCTCCAGCCTGTCGGTCACCGTCCAGATGTCCGTCATACCCTGCTTAAAGCTCTCCTCGTCTATCTCGTGAAGTTTCTTGGCCGCCTCGGCGCCCGTATATTTCTTCTGCACAGGATTGGTCGGAACCGCCGTGTCTGTCGGCACCTGTGAATCCGAAGTATCTGTAGTATCCGTGGGATCTTCTGTCGTCTCGGACGTTTCCTCGCTCGTCCGTTTCGTCATCTTCTTTCTTCCGTCAGACTTCATCGGACGGCACGCGCTAAGCAGCATCGACGTCGAAAGCACGATACAACCAAGCACCTTAAGTACGATTCTGATTCTCTTATTCATGCGTTTCTTCTCCTTAGTGTCTTTCCCCTTAACTAAAGATAATTTAATCACAAAAAGAGGGCAAAGTAAAACCGCGGGGCGTCTTGTTACAGTTCTCTTATTTCCGTGACAAAAGCACTTTTGCCGTACTTTTCTATGCGCGGACCTTTTCGCTTCTGTAGGAAGCAAGTGTCGTGATCAGGACGAGGACTGCAAGAACCAGCAGAGACAGGGCCACCGCGACCATGTTCTCCATCTTCGCCCGTGCGTTCAGAAGATCCTGGAAGATCAGGCAGATGTTATAGACCGGGATAAAGTAGTGTGACAGCGGAGAAGTTCCGAGGCGGAACATCGACATCATCGCAGCAAGTGTACATCCCAGCGTTACCGGGATCTGCGCGGCCTGCGCCTGGCCTGCATCCTTACAGAAAAGAGAGATGAGGATGCCGAGGTTGGAGAACAGATAGCACAGAAGCACGGCATATAGAAGGATCAGCAGGACCTGCGGGATCGTGACATGAACTCCCGCGAACCCGAAGACATCCTTCGACCCCATCGCCTCGCATATCTTACTTCCGAGCACATCGATCCCGATATAGATACCGCTTGAAAAGAGGCTGATCAGGCTGACCGAGAGGATCTTGCCCATGATCAGGCTGATCGGCGGCACAGGAGACAGCATCACCTGATAGAACGTGCCGCGCTGCTTGTCGCCCGCGATCGTATCGCCTGCGAAGTTCGCGATATTTGCCGTCAGCGGCAGTATCAGCATATACGGAAGGAGCATCGCGATCATACGGTTCGCAGTGCTTTTCAGTGTGATGTCCTCGACCTGTACGGAGCGGAACACGATATTCCTGTTCTGGGATTTATACACCTGATCGAAACTCTGTCGCACGAAGGATTCCGCGCTCATCTTCATGTAATTGGAGACCGAATCGCTCTCGTGATAATAGATCTCGACACATTCGATATCCGAGAAATCCACGAGAACATCGCATTTATGAAACCTCTCCGACTCGATGAACACCTGCGGTTCTTCGGTGACTTCCTCGATCCAGATCTGCTTGTCATCGATCGATCCGATGTTGTTTCTCTCCATCTGGATGCCGTAGAAAAACATCGTGTAGGACGTATTCTGCTCCTGCCCGGTCCGGGGCTGGAGAAGCGACATGCCGACCGTCAGGAACAGCGTAATGACAGGCAGGACCAGGAACCCGAACAGGAGGCTCTTCTCCTTCAGGATCTTCTGCATTTCGTGATGGAAGATCTTTCCCAGTCCCTTCATTTTTTACTCTCTCCCATGCCGTCCGACGATGGCTTTTTCTTCGTGGTTTTCTTTGTACAGCTTGATAAAGGCCTCTTCGACCGTATTCACTCCCTGACTCTCCGGAAGCTCCGGAACGGTTCCGCAGAAGACGGAACGCCCGTCCACAATGATGCCTACCCGGTCCGCCATGCGGCTGACGAGGTCAAGGATATGCGTGGAAAGGATGATACACTTCCCTTCCTTTTTCAGGCGCAGGAGATACTCCTCGATCAGGTGCTGGGTCAGGATATCCAGACCGTTCGTCGGCTCATCGAAAATGATCGTATCCGGGTCGTGGAGAAGGCAGATCGCAAGGGATGTTTTCTGCTTCATACCGGTAGAGAACGTCTCGTATCTTCTGTCTCTGAACTCACTGATCCCGAAGTAGTCAAAGAGCTTGTTCCGGTTCTCGGCGATCGCTTCCCTACTCATCTCATAGAGTCCGCCGTAGTAGTCCGCCAGCTCGTCCGGCGTGAACTGTCCGTCGAGACGGATCTCGTTGGTCAGGAAAGCGATGCGTCTTCTGATCGCATCCGTATCCTGCTCCAGTGGTTTTCCATCGTAAAGGATCGTACCGCCCGTCGGTGAAAGGAGTGTCGACAGCATACGCATGGTCGTCGTCTTTCCGGCGCCGTTCGGTCCGAGAAGCGCGAAGATCTCTCCGTCGCTGATCGTAAGAGACACGTCTTTGACCGCCTCTACCTTGTTCTTCTTAAAAGTCTTTTTCAGATGCTCGATAGTAATCATTCAGAAGTCCTTTCCCACAATCTTGAAGACAGGATCATGCAGATGACAAACACGACAGCGGAGATCGCCAGTGCCGTCAGGAGCGGTATATAGTCGACTTGATTCTTACTTAAGTTTTTCACGATCGGAGTCCAGTTTGCGACCGGCACATACTTAACTGCCCCGCCATCGATGAAGTTCGGAAGGATCGCCGCGACAGAGATGATCACCATGCCGGCCGAAGAGAACAGCGATGCTTTTTTTGCCTGGGCAAAAGCACTTCCGATGATACTGAATACTGCCGTGATCACGAGTGTGACTGTCAGAAGCAGAAGGAATATCACAAGGATCCAGACGGGATTGCTTCCCGCGATCTTTCCCGCGAGCGCGAATTCATCCGGGCTCCAGATCGCCATGCCGGCAACGGCCGCGAGAATACCCATGATACCCGAAAGGAAGATCTCCATAAACATGACCAGTTCTTTTCCCAGAAGGATCTTGCGGATAGGGGCCGGACAGAGGACCAGCGAATCAAAGGTCTGACGCTCTTTCTCTCCGGTGATGGTCCGCGCGGACAGCGTCATCGCGTTACTGGCCATCATCAGGAAGAGAATCATGCCGATCAGGCCGGCCATCTGGTCAAAGTAGCCGGACAGTTTCTCGGCATCGGTAGAAAGGTCGATCGGCAGCGACTCCGGATATAGCGCGTACGCGCCGTCCAGATACTCCTGCCCTTCCAGAAGATACACCAGGTCATTGGCCAGATCCGTCGAATCCTTCAGTGCCACGGAAGAGGTAATGAGCGATGAATCATAGAGGATGGATACGGCAATGTTATCCACAAACAGCGCACAGTCCGTCTTGCCTTCGTGGACGCGCTCCTCCGCCTCTTCTCTCGTTCCGGAAGTAAAACTGAAATCGGGATAATACTCGCCGAGGACACCCTCGACCATCTCTGCCGTCTCGTCATCGGGAAGATACACGGTCGCATGGTAGTTTTCGACCATGACCCGCACGTAGCTCATGCACCAGGAAAGAAAAAGCACACTTACCAGCGGCACGATCAGCATCGTGACCAGCTGAATCGGCGTCTTCTTCGTCTTACGCCATTCGCTTCGCATTACGTGCCGGATATGACCTCTATTCATCCGATGCAGAAGCCTCCTTTTCCAGAGCCCGGTAATCGATCTTGCCGAGCTTCGTCTTCGGAAGTTCAGCGCAGAACTCATATTCCGTCGGACGGGCATACGGGATCAGATCATTCCTGCAGCGCTCTTCGAGCTCCGATCGGACTTTATTCTTCATCGCATCGTCTGCTGAAGGATCTTTTAACTGGATATATGCTTTTACCACGTGGAGACGGTACGGATGCGGGATCGCAACCGCGCAGGCCGCCTCGACGGCTTCATTCTCGAGGATCGTCTTCTCGATCTGGGACGGAAATACCGGGACACCGGACACCTTGATGATGCGCTTGATGCGCTGGTCAAAGTAGAAGAATCCGTCCTCGTCGCGATGCCCGAGGTCGCCGCTGTGGATCCATCTCTTACCGTCCGCATGAATATGGATGGCCAGCTCCGTTGCCTCCGGATCATTGAGATAACCGCACATCACGGTCGGGCCGCTGATACAGATCTCGCCCTTCTCTCCGGCAGGAACCTCTTCATCTGTTCCGGGACGCACGATCGCCATATCGATCCCCGGAAGCGGAAGACCCACGGAGCCGCTTTTGCACTCCTTCTCGGGATTTACGGCACAGACTGTCAGCGTCTCCGTAAGACCGTAACCTTCACGAAGCGAGATATCCGCTCCTCTAGCACGGACATATTCATCAAATCTCTTCTTCAGGCTCATCGGCAGCGAATCACCGCCGCTGAAGCAGGCTCTTAAGAAGTCGAGTTTCATCTTCTTCAGTTTATCGCTCTTGAGCATGCCCTCGTAAAGCGTCGGTACAGCCGCGATCAGCTGGGGCTTCTCTCTCTTAATGATCTTCGCCAGTTCATCCGGCTTAAACACCGGCACCAGCAGCATATTGATCGCGGAGGCGATCATGCAGTGCATGCACATGCAGACGCCGAACCCGTGGAACAGCGGCAAAATCGCGACCATCGTCAGATCCGGGAAATTCTTCGGATCCGCAAACGGGTCCGGTACCCTTATGATCTGCGGGCCGAGGATCGCCGGCACATTCATATTTGTCGAGGAGATGACCGCGATCTTCGGAGATCCGGTCGTTCCCCCACTGTGAAGATAAAGCGCGGGATCATCCGGTCCGATCGGACGGATATACGGCTCTTTCTCAATCTTCTTTTCGTCAGCAAAGGCGTCTACCCAGTCGTAGTCATCATCGAGTTTTCCGCCATAGAGCAGATCGCCGTGATGGATAAGATTTTTGTACGAGATATAGAACGAATCTGAGGGAGACTTCTGTATCTTCTTTCTCACCTTCGCGCTGAAAGCCAGTGCTTTTGGCGCGGAAAGATAATCCTGGATCCGGCATACGATCACCAGACCCGGCTCGAGTTCATCGAGCATCTCCTTACATTTCGGAAGAAAAGCATCCAGGATCAGCAGGCACTCGCTCCCCGTATCCTTCATGCAGGACCGGAGCTCCGACGCGGGCGTCTTCGGGTGCACCATATTCGCAATCGCGCCAAGCTTATTGAGCGCATAGATCGCTACGACCGCCTGCGGGATATTCGGCAGACACACGGTCACGACCGTGCCGACACCGATATTACAGTCATCAAGGGCAGCCGCCAGAGCATCTGTCTCGTAGAGGAGTTCCGAATACGTGATACGCGTTCCCTCGAAGGTCACGGCTCTTTTCTCCGGAAAAGCACCTGCCGTCTTCAGCAGGACTTCGTATATCGTAAGATCCGGGATCTCAGAGAGCCCCGTCATCTCTTCGTCATAGTGGTCTGTCCAGGATCGGTCCATGGTTTCAAATACTTCCTTACACGACATAACAATCTTTTGTATTTTACTCAATTTTACTTAAAAAAGAAATACTCAGGTGGTATGATTAGGTGTATCAGGCGCGTGGAAAAGCGCGCCGGAGCAAGGAGACCTTATGGCTAAGAAAAAAGCACAATTCGTCTGCAGAAACTGTGGTTACGAGACATCCGGATGGATGGGCAAGTGCCCGTCCTGTCAGGAATATAACACCTTCGATGAGGTCGTCGAAGTAAAGTCGGCACCCGCCGACGCCAAGCCCGCCCTTCGTGCCGGCTGGATCGCCGAGCGCGGCGTTTCCAGGCTCGCCGATGTAGCGAAGGAATCCGAGCCGCGCTTCTCATCCGGCATCTCCGAGCTCGACCGTATCCTCGGCGGAGGTTTTGTCGAAGGGTCCATGACTCTGGTCGGCGGCGATCCCGGCATCGGAAAGTCCACACTTCTCATGCAGGTCAGCGGCGCCGTGAAGGTCTCCGGCGAGATCCTCTACGTTTCCGGCGAGGAATCTAAATCCCAGATCAAGATGCGCGCCGACCGTCTCGGCATCAGAAGAGACAGCATCGTGCTTTGCTCCCAGACTTCCTTCGAGCATATTTCCGAGCTCATTTCCGAGCGTCATCCTGGTCTTTGTATCATTGACTCGATCCAGACCCTATACAGCGAGGAGATCTCCTCCGCGCCGGGCTCCGTGTCCCAGACACGCGAGGTTACGGCAGGGCTTCTCCGTATCGCCAAGTCCCTGAACGTCCCGATCGTGCTGGTCGGTCACGTCACCAAGGACGGCGCCATCGCCGGCCCGCGCATCATCGAGCACATGGTCGACACCGTCCTTTATTTCGAGGGCGACGGCTCTTCCGCGCTCCGTATGCTCCGCGCCACCAAGAACCGCTTCGGTTCGACCGGTGAACTTGCATTCTTTGAAATGACACAGAAGGGACTGATGGGCGTTGAGAACGCGTCCGCCCTTCTTCTTTCCGGCCGTCCGCACATGGCTCCCGGCTCCGTGATCACCTCTGTCGTTGAGGGATCGCGAGCCGTACTTCTGGAGATTCAGGCGCTCATGTCGCCATCTTCCTACGCAAATCCGCAGCGCATGACGCAGGGACTCGACAAGGGCCGCGTCTCCATGCTCCTTGCGGTCCTCGAGAGCAAGTGCAAGGTCGGCATTGCGAATATGGATGCCTATATCAATGTCGTCGGCGGCATGCGGATCGACGAGACCGCCTGTGATCTCGCCGTCGTCTGCGCCGTATTCTCTTCTTTCTCGGGAAAAGCACTCCGCGAGAATACGATGGTGCTCGGTGAGGTCGGTCTGACCGGTGAGCTCCGTCCCGTCAGTGATCTCGAGAAGCGTCTGTCTGACGCATCCCGCCTCGGCTTTACCGCCTGCGTCCTTCCGGGCGCCAGCAAGAATGCCGCTGAGCGGCTGCCCGTAAAAATGGACTTTATCTACGTCGATAAGTTAAGTGAAGCCATCGACGTGCTTTTCGCATAAGGAGGACTCTACATGCAGATCAAGAACTTCATTCCTTCGACTCCGATCAGGGACATGATGCGCCCGCTGTACCTCATCGTACCGGCCGCCGGTCTCGGCACCCGTATGGGGATCTCCGACAGCAAGCAGTTTCTGAAGATCAACGGCATTCCCGTCCTGGCAAGGACGCTTCTGGCTTTTGCTGAACTGCAGGAGAATCCGGGCCTTCAGATTCACGCGGTCGTCGTAACCGGCGAAGAGAACATCGGCCGTGTAGAAGCACTTCTTCAGGATTATAAGATCAGTTTTGTCGAAAAAGTCGTTCCCGGCGGAGCTACCCGTCAGGACTCCGTTGCCTGCGGTATCGCTGCCCTGTCTGACCTGGAACGCGTACCGGAGCCGCAGGATCCGGTCTTCATTCACGATGGCGCACGCTGCATGGTCGATAAAAAGACGATCGCCGCCTGCTATGCCGGCGGACAGATCTACGATGTCTGCGTCGCCGCGACGCCGTGCAAGAACACGATCAAGATGGCCACCGCCGAGTCTGTTTCATCATCTGCTCCGGCCGTAGTCGACCGCACGCTCGACCGAAGCACCCTCTACGAAGTACAGACCCCGCAGGTCTTCAAGTACGGCGTACTCCTCGACGTATCCGCCCGCGCGAAAGAATCAGGTATCACAGCGACAGATGACACCGCCCTCGCTGAGGCCCTTGGTATCCCCGTCCGCCTGATCCCCTGCTCCTACGGAAATATAAAGATAACGACGCCCGAAGACGCCGCTCTTGCTGAGTTTATGTTAAAGGAACGAGGCTGAGCTTAAGCTTCCGGACCGAAGCTGATCTCCTCTCTTCTCATCGTCACGCTGCAAAACACCATGATGCCCTCGCCTTCGCCGAATCTCGTGAGATTCTCGCCGGAAGTCGCGGTAATACCGATGCGCTGCGGATCAAGTCCCGTCAGTTCGCCCAGACGGATCTTCATCGGTCCGATCATCGGCGTGAACTTCGGACGCTTGGCCTCAATGCTGACCGAGATATGTGTCAGTTCCCAGCCCTGATCCGCCGAAAAAGACAGTGCTTTTTCCAGATACGCGGAACTGTCCGTGATTCCCTGCTTGCACATATTGTCGGCAATCGTGCCGAGGATGTTGATCCCCGTAACCCCGGAGATCGCATTGGTCAGCGCGTGCAGCACCGCATCTCCGTCGCTGTTCGCCACAAGCGGCGTCTCGCCCGGGAATACCACACCCGCCAGGATCAGCTGCTTCGGCCACTTGTCCGCCGACTTCAGCTGCGCCTCGACCGGCTGCATAAAGCGGTGGCTGTCCTGTCCGATCCCGTTCACATATTCATACTGCATATTCTTTCCGCCTTTCCAGGCCCGCATCGTAAGCGAGCCGCACTGCGCCTCTTCCGGCACAGGACCATTATATCATGACGCGTATGTCTGCGCCTCGGAAACCACCCAGTCCGCAAGGTCCTGCGCAGTCCACCCTTCCTCTCGGGACTGCCCGTCAAACCTTGACTTCTGCATGTTGTCCTTAATGATGATCGCCTCCGGCAGCGCTTCGACGTTATAGGCCGCTGCCAGTTCCTTCTCGGAAAGCGCATCGATCGCGACGATCAGCACCTTGTCGTGATACTGCTCCGTCACCTGCTCCATGCACGCAAACATTCCGTACGTATCCGCCCGCATACTCGAGTAGAAAAAGAAGCACACACTCATCGGGCAGTTCTTCGCAAGCTCCGTAAGATCGGTCACCTGACGGTAGAGCACCCCCGGCTCCGTCTCCTCTTCCGGGACTTCGAAGACCATCGCGCTGATTGAGCAGTCGTAGTAATAGTCGCCCAGATACTTCTTATAGTCTTCGCTCGAAGAAGACTTCTTCGACTTCTTACACGCGCAAAAAAAGCCCGGCATGCTCGCGATCAGCACGAGACACGCCAGACTCTTTACCAGTTCTTTTGCACGCGAAAAGCACTGGTTACCGTTCATTTATTTACCTTCGATCATCTTCTCGACGAACTCGACCGCACCGGAAAGGATGTCATTCGGAACCTTCTCGATGTGACCTTCGTCAACAAGAGCTGTGATATCAGGATCAAGCGGGAGCTTGTCCAGAAGCGGAACACCCAGCTCATTTGCAGCCTTCTGCACCTTGCCCTCTTCACCGAAGAGGGGTGTCTTCTCGCCGCAGTGCTTGCAGACAGTGTAGCTCATGTTCTCGACAAAACCGAGGACCTTGACCTTCATGAGAAGAGCCATGTTTCTCGCCTTGTTGACGATCATGGATACGAGATCCTGCGGAGTAGATACGAGGAAGATACCGTCGAGCGGGATGGACTGGAATACCGTCAGCGGAACATCACCTGTTCCCGGCGGCATATCGATCAGCATAACGTCGATGTTCTCCCAGATCACGTCAGACCAGAACTGCTTAACGACACCGGAGATGACCGGACCACGCCATACGACCGGCGCCTCTTCATTCTCCATAACAAGGTTAACGGAGACGATCTGGATACCGGAGTGAGAGGTCATCGGCAGGATGCCGTTCTCGTCACCCTTCAGCTGTCCCTTCAGGCCGAAAGCCTTCGGGATCGAAGGACCTGTTACGTCCGCATCAAGGATCGCGACACGGTAGCCGTCTCTTGCCAGTCTGGAAGCAAGAACGCTGGTAACAAAGGACTTACCGACGCCGCCCTTACCGCTGCAGACGCCGATGACTTTTTTAACTGTAGATTTCTCATGCAGAGGAGCGATGAGAGATTCCGGTTCGGAAGAGCCGCAGGAACCGCCGGCAGAAGCAGACGGGCAGGAATCCTTAGAACCGCATGAATCACAAGAACCCATTTTATTCACCTCATTAGAATTAATAGCTTTGCGCTTGAAACCATATTGTACGCTAGGTAATAGATAAAATCAAATAGTAAAATGCAGCACACTGTACCCGTAGCGCGCCGCGCCCGCTGCATGCACTTGCCCACCGCTCACACCATCACCTGAGAGATCACGATCCCCGCGATTTTCCCAATTACCGCATTGGTAACAAACGTGCCTTTTCCGTACTCCGTAGTGTAGAGGATATCCAAGCCGTTGCGGATACCGACCTCCTCATATAACGCCATCTTTTCTATGTTATCTATCCTGTATTTCGTTTTGTCCATCATTCCAAGATGCTCTATAAAGAAGTATCTCCCCGTCTCCGGACAGTACACCGCGAAATCCGGCCACTTCTCCTCACCTTTGATCAATATGACCGGCTCGTACTTATACTCCAGTCCTAATTTCTCCAAAACCTGCGCAATCAGCATCTCCGACTTCGATCGGAAGAGGTATCTCCCGTGCCTGTACCCCGGAGTAATACTCTGATCATTATGCTCTACGAGCGCACAGAACTCCTCGTAAGAGTAGTTTAAGAATCCTCCATCTTTTATATCCGGATGAGAATTAATCCTATCCCTCCCTGTCACAGGTTGCGCAGATGAACAGTTCACTTCTTTTGAGCATTCCTTTATCACATCTCGAAGAAGGGCATTCTGTTTCGCATATGGAATGAGTTTCTTCCCCTGCTTCGAATCAACAGAATACTCTATCCATCTTGTCTTACCATCCTTCATAGACCGAACCCGCACGACGCCTACTCTTTCTCCATGCCTGACATGCTGTCCAAAGGAGACCCACGGAATCACTGCAAGTTCTTTTCGCGCAGAAGCAACCGCAGAAACCCGCATGTCCAGCCCTGTTTTAACAATCATCGAAGATATCATATGGTCCTCCTTTTTCACGGAATAGTTTGGTAAGAAAAAACTATCATCATTTCCCGGGGAAACCAATATTTTATAAGCGATGTTTTGTAAGCATTTTGTGAATATCTTCAGCCGTGTCTAGTGACCGTCCTAATCGCATACCCGCACTAGACCACTTATCAGATATTTCGCGCTCTCGTCTGATTCTTGGCCTAATCACACCCCCTCATTAGGCCACTCGTCAGACCACAAGCGCAAATGTCTGACATCTTGCCTAATCTGCCGCCCTCGTTAGACAGCATATTCGACCAACAGCTTCGACAAACAAAAAACGGGGCATATTCTGCTCCCGTTTTCCGGTTATCACAATTCTTCTCGAAAAGCACTACTTCACCGACTTCATGATCCAGTAGCCCGACTCTTTGGCGATGACATCGCAGTTGCCGAACTTCTCCATAAGGTACTTCTCCGATGACGGCGCACCCTGCTTCTTCTGAAGCACCACATAAAGGAAGCCGCCCTCGGCAAGGTGCTCATACGCACCGTCATAGAAAGAGAACACGGTCTGCTTGCCAGCGCGCACCGGCGGATTGGTCAGCACCACATCATAGAGGTCCTCGACCTCCGAGCATCCGTCGGACTTTCTGATCTCCACGAACTTCACGCCGTTATTGACCGCGTTGTCCCGCGCAAGTTCGAGCGCACGCGAATTGATGTCCACCATGGTGACTTCCATCGCCGGGAAAACACGCTTCATGATGATACCGATCGGGCCATATCCGCAGCCGAGATCCAGAAGTTTTCCCTTCTTCCGGCCGGCCGCCGACAGATCTTCGATCGCCGCCTCCAGAAGCGTCCTCGAACCGAAGTCAAGGAACTTCTTGGAGAACACCTCAGCGTCAGTAGAAAAGAAGAAATCCATACCGTGCATCCTCGCCTGGATGACGCGACGGTCGGATTCCCCCTGTGGATTTTCTTCGTAATAATGTGCCAAAAGCACTTCCTCCTTACGGGATCATGTACTCGATCGAGACGATCTTACCGGCCTTGATGGTAAGTACCAGCTCCGAGGTGCCGCGCTTGTAAGTCCAGAGCACATCGGTCTCCTGATCAGCGTCGCCGTACTTCGAACGTGCATCCTCCGGTGTCATACCGATCTCCAGACCCTCCGGGGTCTTCACCAGGTCAGAAGAAATACGAACATCCGAGACATAGCCGGTCTCCGCGCCGGTCGCCTGATATACCGTCAGAACCATGTTGGTGTAGGTATATACGTGATCCGTACCATCGTGTGCACAGGACGGAACATCCAGCTTGGACTTCGGCTCGCCGAGCTTTGCGAGGATCTCGGTCGGCTCAGCACCGAGTGTGATATCTACATTCTCATACGTGAATACGAAATTGTCCTTGGTATCGAGTGTGACCTCGACGGTACCCTGAGCAACTTCACTGCTGGACGGAGCCGAAGTCTCATCCTTCGATGCCGCCTTATTATCTTCCTGGGAAGCTTGGGTCGTTGTTGTTCCGGCTGACTTGTTATCAACATTATTAGCATTTGAACAGGCCGCCATAGATGCCGCCATAACGAGCACAAGTACCAGTGATCCTAATTTCTTCATGTGTCTTTCTCCTTTTGATGCAATATCACTTCGCGTGGCACACCCGTGCCCGCGTTATTTTCCATTGCCTATTTTCGCATGATTCAGGATGACTTTCAATCAGTAAATCGTCACAAAAGAACGTCTCAATCCCCGGACTTCTGTTGATCCTTCTCTTCAGAAAACTTCTTATCCTGCTTCTTATGGATATTGGTGATATCCTCGAAAGTTCCTCCGCCGTTGTCATCCTCAGCTTTAAACTCACCTTTTTCCACCAGTCTCATGAACGCATCGACAACATCCGCCGTCAGCTGTGTGCCGGAGACTTCCTGAATAATGGAGATCGCCTTATCGAAATTCATACGTTTTCTGTACGGACGGTCGGAATACATCGCGTCAAAAGTATCCGCCACGGCGATGATCTGCGCGACACGCGGGATCTCGTCGCCCTTCAGGCCCTTCGGATAACCGTGTCCGTCCGGTCTCTCGTGATGGTCACGCGCGCCGATCGCCAGCTCCGGCATGATGCTGATATCTTTAAGAACAACATAGCCCTTACCGGAGTGGGACTTGATCTCCTTGAATTCATCGTCCGTCAGACGTCCCGGCTTATTGAGAGTTTCCGAGGAGATGCCGACCTTTCCGATATCATGGAGGAGAGCGATGTTTCTGTACTTCTCGACAGTCTCATCGTCGTATCCGAGTTCACGGGCCAGCATCGCCGTATACTCCGCCACACGGGTTGAGTGACCATTCGTATAGCGGTCCTTCATATCGATAACTTTCGCGAAGGCCTCAACGATCTCTCTGATCAAGATCGTCTGTTCCTCTTCCTTCTCCTTAAGTTTCTTCATTCTCTGGTTGCCGATGATCGTCGAAACCGCGATAACAAATGCGACTAATCCTAAAACGATCAGTGCCCTGAACCACCCGGTCTCTTTCAGCGCTTCCTTCTTAACGATCTTTACGGAAAACTCCTTCTGAACTTCTCCGTATTCGCTCAGAAGTTTCATTTTGAAGACATACTCACCGCCGGCCAGATTCGTATAGTCGACCGGTTTCAGCTCACTTCTTCTGACCGTCTTCATCGAACGGTCGAAGCCCTCGAGCTGGCAGGAGACCTCCGGATCCACCAGAGAATAATTGAAGCAGTATGCACAGACTGTGATCTTTCTTGCGCCGGACTTGACGGTAAAATTCCCGTTCTCGTCAGGGTAGACCGTTTCTCCGTCCACTTCGAGATAAGGCACAGTAAGCCGCGCATCGGTCTCAACTTTGTTCTCTTCATCGATATTCGTCAGGACAACACCCGTAGATCCGCAGATATAAAGGTCTCCTTCCTCTGTCAGTTCACTGTAGGAATTGGATGTCGAATAACAGGAAAGTCCGTTTTCCCGTCCGTAGAAAAACGGTACGATCTCCTTATTTGCCAGCATTTCCTCTGTCGGCACCACGTAGATACCGTTACTGCTTAAGATCCACATCTCATCATACTTATTCTGGTAGATGTCGAAGTTGTTGGAATACGGGAAATTCTTGATCGTCACGACCTCATAGTCCGAAGTCATATAGGCGATCGAGTTACTGGTAACGATCCAGTAGATCTCTCTTGTTTTATCTTTCTTGATACGCATGACGATATCTGACTTGAGGTCGCTGTTACCCGTGTTGATGTGCCGCAGTTTCCCGTCAGCGATGACATAGATTCCGTCACCGTCGGTACCGGCCAGCAGATCTCCGTTTGCCGCCTGAATGGCCGTAAGGACTTCAGTATTCTCGATGCCGTCTTTCTCATCGTAAATTTTTGTGACCGCATTATCACGAAGGATCGCCACACCACCGGTACAGGCGACCGCCATTGAACCATCCGCGCATTCATAAACGGCACGGACACGGTCACTCGGAAGGCCCTCGGCCATCGAATAGCCAACGGCAGTCCTTCCGTTATAGCAGACCAGAGGATATTTGCTAAAAGAACAGAACCAGATATTCCCCTTGCTGTCCTTGTAGATAGAGCGGATCTTCTCATTCTTGAAGATCTTGATCAGATTGGTCGACGGAAGTGCATTTCCACTCATGGTAAAGGCCATCTCGAGAGGGATCTCCGAAAGGATCGTCTGATTCTCCATAACGATCAGGCCGGATGTCTTCGTTCCGATGTAGAGTCTTCCGTCCGAGACCAAGGTGGAGTAGACTACGTCATCGCTCAGCTCGTACTGCTCGTAAAGGTTGTTGAAGCGGCTGGGTACGATCTTCATGACGCCCTGCTGCGAAGATACGAACCACAGATTGTTCTGGTAGTCCGCGGTCATGCCCTCGATCGAGGTCGTCATCGGAAGGTTTTCCAGAACGACCATACCCTGACCGTTATTGATCACGCGGCCGATACCGTTATCCGTGCAGACCCAGACCTCATCAAGATATTTGTGGATCGAGTTCACATATGCAAGCGGCTCAAGCGTCGCATAGGGCTTTCTCAGTCTGCCGCGAAGCTCGCCGTAATAGAGTTCCGAACCTTCAGTCGCAAAGTAGACCTTCCCCGCATTATCCGGGTCCGGCAGGATCGCATGGATATGCTGAGTATCAGGAATACCGAAATCATTCGCGTGGAAGTACTCGACCATCTCTCCGTCACGCATCGTGAAGATCTCGCCTTCTTTGGTCAGCGCATACACCAGGTTATCCGGACCGAGTTCGAGGCAGCGGATATACAGGGTTTTGAGGGATGCTTCCTGTGGAATGGAGACCGACATATCCGGGCGGACGAGCGCAATACCTTCTGTAGTCGCCAGATAGACCAGGCCGTTCCCATCTTCAACAATAGCATGGATCGACTGCGACGGAAGGCCGTTATCCTTGTTAAAGAGCTTCCATTCGCCCTTATTCAGGACGCCGACACCATTATCGTTCGTACCCGCCCAGAGGCGGTCCTTCGAATCGACCATAAGACTGATTACACTGGTGATTCCCGTCTCTGCCGAGTTGACACGTTCGAAATTGTTGCCGTCATACTTGATCAGACCGCTGTAGCTTCCAATCCACAGGAAACCCTCGGAAGTCTGAGCGATCGCATTGGCCTCGGAAGTCGGAAGTCCGTTGGTATTATTGTAGATGACTGCGGCATACCCTCTGGATGCATCGACCAGGGAATCCGCATCAGAATCGGCAGCCTGCTGAACTGCCTGTTTTTCCGGAGCCGCTGCCCGAAAAGCACTCGTAACACTCACCCCCGCGAATCCGAAGATCATCGAGAGAAAAAGACACATTATCCTTGATTTTGTGTTATAAGCCTTCATAAAATAACTTTAACACTTTATATAGGATATATGCAAAGCAGGTCAGTGAGTTTTCATTAAATATTTGCAATTAGTTCGGTCAATTTTTTGTTACTTTTGATTTTTGGCGGCATCGTAGCGTTCCTCGACCTCCGCCCAGTACTCACTCATATCGGGATCATCGTGGTGGTTCTTGAGTCCGTACTTCTCAACCAGGATCTTTCCCAGATAGGAGGAGCACTTCTCCGCGCCTGTCACATTCATATGCAATCCCGCATCATAGGTGTCGAGGCTGTAGTCGATACCGATCTCGGATTCGGCGATCTTCAGCATGTTGATATACTCGATGCCGTGTTCTTCGGCATACTTCTCCATATTCGCATCCCACTCGTCATACCAGTGCGGATAAAGGGACGGTGACTTGATCAGGACAAGCTTGATGCCCTTCTCCTTGCACAGTTCCGTCATTTTGTCCAGGTACTTCATCGCCTTATCGCCGAAGTTCGTATCGGCCAGCGGGCGCGGCGGCGGGAAATCTCCGGCCGGCATGATCTCTGTTCTCAGATAGTATCCGTTAAAGGACACAAGGTCCTTCTTGAACCAGTATTTGAAATCGTCGGAGGTCAGTTCGTTCCAACGGCTGTGATAGCGCAGGATCGGGAAGATATACTCGAGCATATTCTCGCCATCGCACATCGATGCATTGATCGCATCCCACTTCGTCTTGCTCCAGCGCATGCCATCAAGTGCCATACGGTTATACGCCTCGTTCTGGGGCTCGTTATACATCAGGGAAAGCACATTGAATACGACCACGTCCGGAGTCTCATAGCGGAGCGCATCCTCGAGCATGTAGTACGACTGCCACGCCAGCTGCTGCGCGCCGCCGCGGATAAAACTGTTGATGCCGTACTCTCTCCAGAGCTGAACCGTGGAGAAATTCTCATAGACCTCGCAGTCACCGACAAAAAGCACATCGTGGCTGCCGTACGCCTTATAGTACTCCGCCGTCAGCGCGCCCTCGGTAACATCTCCCATATACTTGGGCCGGAGAAGCAGGTCCGCCAGATGAATGACCACGCACGTAAGCACGATCAGCGCGATCACAAGTGCCACACGGAATAACTTACGGTGTTTCTTCGGTTTATCCTTGGCCGCAGAGGACTCCGCCGCATTCTCCGCAACCGGAGCGTCGGCAAGTGCTTTTGCCTCGGAATCCGACGATTCCTGTGTCTTTTCGATTTTCTGCTCGATTTCTTCGGACATACTCTCTCCTTCAGTTCTTCGTAAACAGGAGTATTTTAGCACAAGGCGGGGTATTTGTGTTAGAATGTCTTTCCGATAGGCGTGCCCTCGCGATATGATCCGGGCCGGCGCGCAAACACCTTGGGGAGGGTATTATGCAGTATCTGCTTTATGTTTTATATGTCATTCTGGCGATCGTCGGCATCAAGGTCGCCGGCATCCTGATCCTGTTCCTGACGACATTCATCTCGTCACAGTTCATCAGCACAAAGAAAGAGTATAACACCGACTCGAAGTTTTACCGTTTCCTGCTCGTTCACACGACGGCGGTCGGCATGCGCATCATGCGCGTCAAGTATGACCTTCAGGACTTTGACAAGATCCCCGAGGGCAAGCAGATGCTCTTCGTCTGCAACCACAGATCGAATTTCGACCCGCTCCTTGGCTGGAAGGTCCTTGCCAAGCACTATCCGTCCTTCATCTCGAAGGAAGAGAACTTCCATGTTCCGTTCTACGGCCGCATCATCCGCCGCTGCTGCATGATGGCGATCGACCGCGAGAATCCAAGAAATGCCATGATGACCATCGACCGCGCCAGCAAGCTCTTAAAGGCCGATGAGGTCTCTATCTTCGTTTATCCGGAAGGAACCAGAAGCAAGAAATGCACACTTCTTCCCTTCCATAACGGAGTCTTCAAGATCGCTCAGAAGGCCAATGTCCCTGTCGTGGTCATGACGATCCAGGGCTCCGAGAAGATCAGTAAGAACTACCCGTGGAAAAGCACTAAGGTCCGCATGAAGGTCGTGGAAGTTTTGGACGCCGAGCATGTCAAGTCCAGTAAGACATCCAACATCTCCGACGAGGCAAGAGCCATCATCGCAAAGGATCTCGAAGAAAATCCGCAATAAGTTCGTCTATTACGCAACATTGAGAGTAATACCCAGCGCCGCCCTTATGCTACAATGACAGTGGAATTTCCTTTTCAAGGAGGGTATGGGTATGAGCACTTTTATGGAGCGTGTTTCCGATAAGATGAAAGAAATCCAGGAGATGGCAAATCCGAAGGAGAAGCCGGAGGATCGTCTTCGCGATTCTTTCATGAATGAGATCACCCGATTCTATGAGGACGGCACCGAGCCGGAGCATGCCTCTGCCGACATGCGCTACTTCCTGCACGAGCACGAGAAGCGCCTCGCGGAAAAGGGCGTCAAGATCCAGCGCCGCTACACACCAGCCAAGGATCCGGCCAAGGGCACACGCTCGAAGATCAAGCCGCCGTATACCGCGAGCCTGTCTTTTATCGAGTGTTACTCTTCTTCCCAGTACACCAATGCTTCCACGCAGAAGATCATGAAAAAGCACAAGAAGAGCTCGAGTATCTTCTATACGAATATCCTCGACCGTGCGGATGCGCAGAATGCAGAATATGAGTGCCCGAACTGCGGACATCACGATACGCTGGCCGTGTTCTCCAACGGATGCCCGATGTGCGGCACGAGGTTCCAGATGAAGCAGCTCTTCCCGTGCGTCAGCAACTACTATCTTCTGTCTCAGATCGTCGACAGGAAATCCATCAACTGGCTGATCCCAACCGTAACTACTCTTGCCGTCCTTGGCGGCATCGGTACTGCTATCGGTGTCACGATTCACTACTGGCCTCAGTGTGATCCCTCATATATGTCGCTGCTCTTCGGTGCCGGTGCAGGTCTTCTGACAGGATTCATAGGATTCATCACGCTTTACCTTCTCTTCAGCATTTTCTTTGCATTCTTCCTAATGACAAGGCTCACCACGAAAGCCATCTCCACCGCAGATGTAGCCTCCGCTGCAATGACGAAAGGCTCGCTTGCCAAGGCGATGACCAGATACGACCCGGAGTTCTCCTACGATCTTTTCGAGGGAAAAGTCATCTCCCTCTTCCGTGCCATTGCTTTTTCAGATGACCGGACCAACATGAGTGTCTATCGCGGAGATCCGAATCTTCCGGAACTTGATACACTCATCGACATCGATTACAGAGGCGCGATGAAGTACCTGAACTCACGCATTCAGGACGGTGACAACCTTGTCCTGCTCGTCCGCGTCTATCTTTACACGACCCACCTGATCAAAGGCAAGATCGTGAACAAGAAGGAAGACTACAACATGACGCTGGTTAAGAAGCTCACCGCGAAAGAGAACTACGGTTTCTCCATTCACGCCGTAAACTGCAAGACCTGCGCCGCCAGCTTTGACGCGATGCACATCCTGCAGTGCCCGACCTGCGGCACCCCGTACAAACTCGAAGAAGAAGACTGGGTCGTCTACGGATTGAAGAAATAAGCAAACGCCAAAGAAATATCGTCGCTGGTCCTCGACGCTTCGCGCCTGCGGAATCGCTCCTCACATTTCTTTGGCTTTTTTGCGTTCTTTTAGTCAAATTCGCCCGATGGTTGAATTTTACCTCCATTTTCAACGATAATGTTATTGTGAAACGGGTGCTTTATCCTGCATACTGAAGGCAAGAAAACAAACGGAGGATCGCACTATGATCGACAGCAGCAAGGTTGGCAAGTTTATAAACGAGAAGCGCCGCGAGCTCGGACTCACCCAGGGACAGCTCGCCGAGCGGTTGAATGTATCTTTCCAGACGATCTCCAAGTGGGAGAACGGCAAAGCGTATCCGAACATCGAGATGCTCCCGGATCTGGCAAGAACTTTGGAAGTCTCCGTGGATGAACTTCTTTCCGGCGCAGAGAAGGATCAGGATGGTCTTTCCTACAGCAAAGCCGGTATCGACATTGCCTACACGGATTCGATCAAGAGCGAGATGAAAAAGCACCTCGAGACCAAAGACAAAAGAGTCCTCAATGGCCTCGGTCCTTTTGCCTCCCTTTACGATATCAAGTTCCCTGAGATCAAGGAGCCCGTCCTTGTCCTTAAGTCCGAGGAGCCGGGATCCAAGCAGAAGCTTGCAATGGAGTACGGCTACACCGAGTCCATCTGTCATGACATGATCAATCACCTCGTCAACGATATTGTTGTCATGGGTGCCACTCCCCTCGCCGTTCTCGATACCATCGTCTGCGGCAAGGCAGAGAAAGCCACGATCAGTGCGCTCGTTAAGGGCGTGTCCGATGCATGCCGCGAGAACGAGTGCTCACTCGTCGGCGGTGAAACTTCCATCCAGCCGTCTGTTGTAGATGCCGGCGTATATGTTCTCACATCGAGTATTGCAGGTATCTGTGAAAGAAAGAAGGTCATCGACGGATCCGCGATCCGGGAAGGCGATGCTGTACTCGCACTTGCGTCTAACGGACTTCACACAAATGGTTATTCCCTGGTACGTATGCTCCTCGATAAGATGCCTCAGATCAAGCTCGAGAAGATCAACGGCAACACGTTTATTGAAGAGATCATGAAGCCCCACACTCCGTACTACCCTGCACTCAAAGGATTGTTCGGCAAGGACAAGATCTCCGGCATGGCGCATATCACCGGCGGCGGAATCGCCGGCAACCTTTGCCGTGTCATCCCGGACGGTCTGACTGCGCAGATCGACAGAAGCAGGATCCGGATCCTTCCGGTATTCCGTTTCATCAAGGAAAAAGGAAATGTATCGGATACGGAAATGCTCACCACTTTCAACATGGGTGTCGGAATGACGATCGTAGTTCCGCAGAAAGAAAAGGCTCAGGTGATCAAGCATCTCAGCAAGTACCATGACTGCTATGAGATCGGCACGATCTCGCGCGACGATAAGAACAGAAAAGGACCGGAAAAAGTGCTTTTCGAAAAACGCCTGAAATGGGTGTGAAGAAGTACAGGTTCGCCACAGGTTTTCATTGAAAACTGGAGGGAGCGTAGTATAATAGTCATAGAAGAGGTGTTACCGCAAGACGGTTACCTCAATGGTATGTCAATAAAATGACCGTCACTGTGGTATGGGGACGGTCATTTCTTTATGTACTCAATAAGAAGGCTTACTACAATAGCTATTATGGTAAGAACCACAATATGAATCTCATAGTCACTCATCAGCACCACCTCCTCTCTCCGCGAGGGCGAGATAGAGGAAACCGTCTGTCCGTTAGGGTAACACCTCAGAACATAATTTTTCCAAGCCTACTGTCCTAATATTGGTGCGATTCCTGTGCTTCAAGTATGCAAATCAGAACTGATTATAGATGAACTGTGACGCGTCGTATCCGAGGCCGTATGCACCGAAGACGATGATGATCAGAAGCAACGCGGAGAAGATCGCCCAGCGTCCGGCAAAGGGGATCTTCTTCTCCATCTTGTCGCGCACAGATCCGGATCTTCCGATCATGGAGACAACAAACATCAGAAGAGTGCCGAGCGCGAGGATGACATAATCCGCACGGGCCACGCCAAGATGCAGCAGTGTGCCGTTACCGAGGGTATTCCAGTTCCATGTCGTGAACATCGTACCGAACATCTTGAAAGTAAGCGGTACATCTCTGTAGCAGTCAAAGAGACGCAGCGCACTCATCAGAAGGATCGTACGGCCGACCTGGAAAGACTTATAAGTGACGCTTCCGTCGGTATTTACCTTCTTATGGAATTTCGCATAGAGCGGCTCGAGTTCCTGGGAGATCATGATGACTACGAAGTTGCCTAAACCCCAGACAATGAAGTTCCAGCTCGCACCGTGCCATATACCTGTCGTGAACCATACGACGAAGGATGCCAGATATACCGGAAGTCTCTTTCCCATATGCTCGGGAAGATGTGTGCGGCTCCACTTACTGAGCTTGAGCATCGGACCGGATACGGAGATCGGATAGAAGATATAATCCGTGAACCACGTACCCATCGTGATGTGCCAGCGTCTCCAGTATTCCGCGATGTTCTTACTGAAGAACGGACGCTCGAAGTTCTCTTTGACCGGGATGCCGAGCATCTCCGCAATACCGATCGTGATATCGATACCGCCCGTAAAGTCAGCGTAGAGCTCAAGTGCGTAGAACATCATGACGAGGAAGACATACGCTCCCTTGAAGTTCTCCGGCGTCTCGATCATGGTGTTGACCGCAGGAAGAATACGATCCGCGATCACAAGTTTCTTGAAATAACCCCAGATGACTCTCTGAAGGCCTCTTTCCAGTACACGGCCCTTAAACGAATGCGGGTTATACAGTTCTTTGGAAAGATCGCCGTAACGGCTGATCGGGCCTTGCACAAGCTGCGGGAAGAATCCTACGAACAGCGCGTATTTAAAGAAATTCTTCTGTGCTTCGTGACGATCACGGTAGACATCGATGACATAGCCGACCGCCTGGAATGTGTAGAAAGAAATACCCATCGGCAGTGCGATGGTCAGGAAGTTGATCCTTTTCGGCGCATGAAATGCCGCGAGGATACCATTAATGTTGTAGATTGTGAAGTTGGTATATTTTACGACCGCGAGGATCAGAAGTGCGAGCGTGATACCGATCGCCATGATTCTGCGGCGGCGCTTCTTCTGTGCTTCCTTGAAGCGCTTTCTGGCTTCTTTTCCGACTTCCTCCGAGGACCCTTCACCGCTCTTTTCCAGTGCTTTCATCTCGGCAAAGCGGGTATCGGCTTTCTTCTTATTCTTCGAGATCAGAAGACCTGCCACATACGTGATGACCGTGACTCCGAGGATATAAAAGAGGCACGTCCATCCCGCAAAGTAATAGAAAACGTAAGACCCCAGCAGGAGCAGGGGCCACTTGGCCTTCTTCGGCAGCACATAGTAGAGCGATACCAGAAGGATTACAAATCCGATGAATTCGTAGGAAGTAAAAAGCATAGTTTATCCGTTAATCCGCGCCACGCTCTGACCGCATCAGTCAGATCCGGCGCCGGTCTTCTCTTACTCCTCGTCCTCGAGTTTCTGGATCAGGTCCCACAGGGCCTGTGCGGAGTTAAAGTTCTCCGGAACCATGTATTCCGCCGAGATGACGACGTCAAACTTGTCGGCGATCTCCGAAACGAGAGAGATGACATCAAAAGAATCGAGGATCTTCCCATCGATCAGATTCGTAGCAGTTGCATAATCCACATCCGGATGGATGTCCTTTAAAATCGCAATAAGTTCGTCCATATTCCTACCTCACAGGATTAATTACACCCGCTATCATACCATTTTTTGCAGCATTCGAAAACCACGGGACGAATTCGCCTTTCCTAATCAAGGGTTTTGATGATATTCACGATTTCCCTTGATGACTTTTCCTTGATCCTTCAAGGTTTTTTCTATCTTTCGCAAATTCCCGTGTTGTTTTTTCCTCGTCCCGTCACGGTTTTTTCCGTTTATTGCAAATACCCGTGATGTTTTTCCAAAATTACGTCAGGGGTTTTCTCTATAATTGCGATTTCCCTTGATTTCCTACTCAAAAAGCAACACGTGAATCTTTGTTTTTTCTATTTTCCCTTGATACGCGTCTGATTTTTCGACACGTGAAATCACCGATTTTCCTTTTCCCCTTGAAAAGCACTCGCTTCCCTTGAATGAAGAGGGCAGGATCTCAGTTTTCCTTCGCCTCCGCAGCCAGTAAAGCTCCGTTTTACGATTCCTTCATCTGCTCGTAGGTGACCCCGTATTTTAGTGCGATATTTTTCGCATAGGAGCAGTAGTCCGGCTCGGCGCGCTTGACGCGGAACGTGTTGACGTTATCCTTGATCTCCATGATCACACTGATGATCTTTCCTTTGCCGTCCCACTTATTCATCTCCGGGATCTCTTTGGCAAGCTCGTGGATATGCGTGTTAAAGATCACCGCCGCGCCCTTGTCCTTCAGGATGTGAAGAAGATCCTCGGACAGATAGAGCGCATCCGAAGAGGATGTCGTCGAATACGTCTCATTGAAAAGCACCAGTGTGTCGGCATCCGTCTGCGTAACGATCTCGCGGACACGCTTCGCTTCTTCGCCGAGGCGGCCATAATTTATCGTGAGGTTCTCGTCGATCGGGAAGTGCGTCAGGATATTTCTGAACGGGATCCCCCGGCAGGAATCCGCCGTGACGAAGAGTCCGACCGATGCCATCAGGGACACAAGTCCCAGTCCCTGTTCAAGGATCGTCTTACCGCCTCTGTTCGGGCCGGTCAGGATGAAGATCCGCTCTTCTTCCGAGAAGGAGAAATCATTCTTGACGACATTTTTCTCGCGGAGCATCGCCAGACGGATATTGTAAAATCCCTTCACTTCCCACTTCTTATCCTCTGTCTTTTCGATCACCGGAGTGCTGACTCCGTATCCTCTTTCCTGAAGTTTTTCCGCATAGCGCGAGCAGCAGGTATAGAACACCATGCCCTCGTAAAGGTCGGTGATGCCCTTCATGTCGAGATCGCGGTACTGGGAGATGACCTTCCTGACCGAAGCGAAATGGCGCTTCATGTGTTTCTCGATCATCGGCATCATCGCGACCAGAAGCGGATCTTTATACTTGCTGGAAACATTGTTTACATGGGACATACCGATCGCCTGCGCCCCCTGCCCCGCCTTTGTCAGGATACCGATACTGGAAGCAACATTGACGAAACTGTATTTTGAGCGGGTCGGCACCGGCATGAACTCGACAGCTGCGATGTTCTCGATATCAAGATCCGGTGTAAAGTTCACCCCGATGATCGCCGACCGCACGGTGGTCAGGTCGTCCATCATCTTCTTGACGTCTTCATTCAGTTCGCTGAATTTCTCCGTCGCGATGACCGCATCCATCTCCTTCTTCAGTGCCAAAAGGCCGCGGGAGCGGATCTCGTATTTCCCGAGAAGGTCCGAGAGAAACCGCACGGTATCCGAGTACAGAGAGATCGACCGCAGTTCCTGCAGGATCGTATAGAGTGCATTATCTTTCAGATTGGTCGCGCGGTTCGCGCCGGAGAACTCCTTCATGGAGCGGATCATGGAGACCGCCTCATAGAGGCCCTCCCGAAGCTCCGGGTTATCGATCAGATCGCGGAAGATCTCCTGGCGGAACCGCATATCCTCCGGATCGGCGAGCACACGGCTCATCGTCGTCGTCAGCACTACCCTCTCCTCGACCATCACCGACATCCACGAGGTGATCTCTTCGAGTGCGAGATCTTTTACCGTCTCCTTTGGCAGTTCCAAAAACTCTTTCTTCGATCCTTCAGCAAATAGAATATCCATCGTCATTCTCCTGAAACTTCACATGTAAAAGTGCTTTTCCATATGCGAAAAGCACTTTCCCTTCATCAATACTATATTTCTATCGCTGTTTTAGTTATATAATAATGTTAAGATTTGTATCACCTTCCAAAGGAGCACCAGCCATGTCCGAGACACTCATTCCTCAGAGCGAGATCACTCGTCTTCTTCATGAAAACAGTGAGAACAGCTTCCGCCACACGACATACCGCGAAGAAAACAGGAGATACCATCTTCTGATGCAGGGCGATATGGCGGCGGTCGATGAGGCCGTCCGTATCAGCGACCCGAAGATCCAGGGCAAGCTTTCTTCCGACCCGGTCCGGAACATGCGGTATCTATTCATCATCGGCACCGGACTTGCGACGCGCTATGCGATCGAGGCGGGAGTTCCCCAGGAGCGCGTCTATACACTCAGCGACCTTTATATCCAAAAAGCAGATGTTCTTACCACGGAAAAAGCACTGCGGGAGCTGGTGCGGGAGTTCTGGACGAAGCTCGTCGAGCTCGTGCAGCTTACCAAAAGCGACAAGATCTACTCCAAGCCGATCCTTACCTGTCTGAATTATATCGATTCGCATTTTTCCAGCAGAATCACACTTCGCGATCTTGGCGTCCAGACAGGCCTGCACCCGAATTACCTCGCATCCCTTTTTAAAGCAGAACTCGGAGAATCGTTCAGTGCATATCTCCTCAGAAGACGGATAGAGACGGCGCGGGCACTTCTGACCCGAACCGAGTACACCTATTCTCAGATCGCCTATTCACTGGCGTTCTGCTCGCAGAGTCATTTCATCAAAGTATTCCGGGAGAAGACCGGGTTCACCCCGCGCCAGTACCGCATGCAGTTTTCGGACTCGAATTTCGCATCTTCTTTCGTGCCGAAAAAAACGGAGCCGTGACTCCGTCTTCTTACTTTTAGATCATTCCGTTAAGCGCGACACGGTCGGTCTTGCCGTTACTGGTCAGCGGGATGCGGTCGAGTTTCTTCGTGACATTCGGCACCATATATCTCGGGAGAGAATCCTTAAGAAGGACTTTCATGTCGGCCTCTTCCTTATCACCGCTATAGAAAAGCACTATCTTTCCTTTTACCTTGTCGTACACGCAGGCAGCACCCGTGATCCCTTCGATCATCTGTGCATTGACCTCGATCTCGCCAAGCTCGATACGGTGGCCCATATGCTTGATCTGGAAATCTTTTCTCGAGACGAACATAAGCTCGCCGCGCTCATTGTAGCGTCCGATATCACCGGTTCTGTAGATCAGCTCCGGCCATCCTTTCTGAAGCGGATTGATGGTAAATGCTTCCGATGTCTTTTCGGGATTATTCATGTAGCCGAGCGTCAGCGAGGTTCCGCGGATGCAGATCTCACCCTGCTCTCCGCTCTCCTTCGTGACCTCTTTATTGTCATCGTCGAGAAGGATGATATCCGTATTATCAAAGGGGCGTCCGATCGGGATCGCTTCGCCGTCTTCAAAGTCTCTGTCGACTCTGTAGTAGCAGCACATGCCCGTGCCCTCGGTCGGTCCGTAGAGGTTTGTAAATGTCGCCTCCGGAAGGGCGGCTCTCCACATACGGAACTGCTTCAGCGGGAACACTTCAGAACCAAATGCGATGGTCTTTAAGTACTTCGGGATCTCTGTCTTGAATGTTCCAAAAGCACTGATGATCGTTAATGCCGATACTACCCAGCATACCGTGTTGACCTGATGTTCGTTCAGGTACTGCACGAGTTTCAGAGGCTGCATGAAGAGTGTCTTCGGAACAAAGTATGTCGTCGCGCCGTAGCGGATCGTCGGATAGAGCTCCTTGAAACATGCATCAAGATAAAGCGGGGTCTGGTTGCCGAAGACCGTCTCATCGGAGAATCCCAGAACCTCGGAGAGCTGGTCGATATAGTCGTTCACCGCTCTGTGGCAGCCGACAACGCCCTTCGGAACACCTGTCGATCCCGAGGTAAATACGATATAGAGCGGATCCGTGTCAATCGAAGAATTGTACACTTCCGTAAGCGCCGCATCATCGATGCCCGTATCCCCTTCCAGGATCTCACTGTATTTTACGATCCTGCCGTCAAAGCCGAGTTCCTGCGCAGATCCGGCAGTTGCATCATCACAGATCAGGAGCGGTGCTTTTACATTCTCGAGAATAAGATGGATACGTACTGACGGCATCTCCGCGTCGATCGGGACATAGTAGGATCCCGCGCGGATGATTCCGTAGAAAGAAGCCACCTCTTCCGGCGACTTCTCCATATAGACAACGATCGGGCTTTTCCGGATACCCTGCTTCAGGATATAGGTGCCGACCGTATCGATCGCGTGATCGAGCTGCTTAAATGTCAGCGAGGATTTTTCTCCGCAGAAGGCCGGCTTGTCCGGGAACTTCGCCACCGTATTTTTCAGATCTTTCAGCACATGATTATGCATTTCTTTATCTCCTTTTTCCGCCGCGGCAGGAGCACTTCCGCTTCCGTTATCCGGGTCCGCGGCGCGTTATTTCATACATTCACGCACACAAGCGCGTGCGAGAACATCGATGATATCCACGAATCTGTCGTCGAGATCCATCTCGACCATCGCCTGCGACAGTTCCGTACAGCCGAGCACGATTGCCTGTGCGCCAAGCCCGAAAAGCTCGCCGGAAACCATCTGGAAAGCAGTCTGATCCAGCGCATTTCCCGCCTTCACATCTTCGTAGATCATGGCCATGACGCTCTTCTGCCCGCGTTCGCCCGGCCATATACAGTTCACGCCGAAAGCAGCCAGTTCATCTTCGTAGATGCGGGTCTGACGTGCACCGTCCGTCGCCATAACTCCGAGGGAAGTCACACCGTTCGCTCTGCACCATGCGCCCAGTTCACGGATCGCATGAAGGACCGGAAGGCCGATGCCTTCTTCCATTTCTTTGTGAAAAGCATGTGCAGTGATACATGGGATCGCCAGGACCTCCGCACCGATCGAATGAAGATTTCTGCCTACTTCGATCAGGGCAGGACGCGGATCTTTCGCGCCTTCTTCCGACAGCAGGAAAGCGGTTCTGTCCGGGATCTCCGGGACAGATGCGATCCAGGTCTCAATATGTTCCTGATCCGTGGAGACATCGGTAAACTCGACCACGCGGCGATAGAAATATGCCGTAGCCAGCGGACCAAGTCCTCCGATGATGCCCAGTTTCTTCAATCGTTTATCCTCTCTTTCCCGTCGCCACAGGCGCGGTTTCCATTTCTATATCCGGTACAGATCCTGTCTGATTACGGGATCTCCACGTCGTAGCGGGAAGCATCGTAGTAGAAATATCCACGGTGCGTATCTGCATAATCCTTCATCTTCTTGGAATCCCACATGAAGAATCGTGTTCCGTCATCCTTCGTCAGAGCATCGCAGTGATACCAGACACCGTCGATCTTGACCGCGTTCCAGAAGTGCTGCGCGTACGTGATCGGGTAACGCTCGATCATGAATGTCTCGATACCCGCACGTGTGTAGAGCGCGTGGCAGGCAGAAGCTACATTGAAGCAGTCACCGATACGGTTCTTGATGCCTTCGTAAGCACCCTGCACCCAGCTGACCTTCGTCGCATGGCCCTGATACTTGATCGACCAGTCGACCCAGTTAAAGATTGCCTCGACCTTCTGCTTCTCGGTCATGCCCGGCTTAATGATCTGCGCCAGAACCTGATCACAAAGTTCCCACAGGTCATCTTCCGTATACGGACGGTATACGACTGTGACTGTAATCGTCACTTCCGCCTTATTGCCGGAGCGGTCCTCAGCCGAATAAATAACTTTATAAGTACCCTCCTTATCGACATCTACTTCGGAGTTGTCGACCGTAAAGGAGATGTCCGGATCGGCGTTATCGGTAACCTTGACCTTATCCTTATAGGCGATCGCCTGTCCGGTAATGATGCTGATATCTTTTGTTCCGGAGATGACCGGAGGTTCTGTATCCGCGTTCAGCTTGATGTGCGAAGTGATGATCTGCACGTTGCCGCCCTTATCGGTCAGACGGATCTGTACATCTCTTTCGCCCGGCTCATCAAACTTCGGATCCTCGACAAACTCTGCCTTAACTTCCGTCGCGTCTGTCACACCTTCGAGAAGATCCAGCGGTTCCTTCGGATAGCAGGCAAAGCCCTCGTAATCCACACCTACCGCTCTCGGCGGAGTCGTGTCCAGAAGGTGAAGGATACTGTCGTAGCGGACTCCTCCGACACTAAAAGAGATCGTATAGTCACCCGGCTCGTCCATCTTGATGGAGCTAAGCGGTGTCACCAGTGTCGCATTGGTCTCGCCAAAAGCGAATGTTCCGATCTCCGGCTGCTTGCTTCCGGCCTCCAGAGTTACCTCCGGATAGATGCCGATGACCTGGAGCTGTGTGGTCGTCGTGGAAACATTTCCGCCCAGATCGCGGCACAGGAGAGTTACATCCTGCATACCGACCTTCTCAAAGTTCGGTTCGTTTTCGTAGCTTACTTCACATGCCGTCTGGTCTTCCATCGTCACAACGAAGTCCTCGGCCTTCATGGCCTGACCGTACATTGTCGTCTTCGGGGATGCCGTCAGCGTCGGCGGGATCGTATCCCGGACGACCAGTTTTGATGAGTATTTCTTTTTTCCGATCTGGATCGAAATCGGGTATTCGCCCGGAACGGTGACATCGTATGCCGATGTGCCATACTGGAATGCCGCCGCTTTCTTATCCCACTTGAAACGTACGAAATCCGAAGCGCTTACCGGCGTTCCGGCTTCAACGGAGCACTCCTTGTAAACACGCTTTTCCTTCTCGATATAGATATTCAGCGCCATTCCCAGGCCGAAAACCACGACCGCAGTTGTCGCTATGATGATGATCCGACGGCGCAAAGCCTTCTTCATGTTTTCTTCCCCCGCAAAACCAAATCGATGTCCCGGGTCCATCCTCCGGACCCGCTTTTTTCTGCTAATACTATATCACTATTCCTTGATTTCAGCATTACGTCTTGTTTATATCGGCAAGGATCTTCATGGACCAGCCCGCATCGATCAGCTCGTATTCCGTGCCGGATGCTTTTCCGACCTTCTCGCCGAACATGCGCACGACCTCGTCATAAAGGCCTTCCGGGAACTCGACCCAGAATCTTCTTCCGTCCTTGCTGAATACCACGATGCCGTCTTTCTCATTCTGCCGCTCGAAAAGCACCTGTACCACTTCACATCCCGGGTCCTGCTTGAGGAACTGCGAGAACACGAAGGCCTTCGACAGTTCGACAAAACGGTCATCAAGACCTGCATCGGCGATATTGATCTTTTCTGCAAGTTCATTGACGGAGCGGACCGCGCGCATGGTGCAGACCTTTGCAGCTTTCAGCATCTCGTCCGACCAGGTCTTCTGCTGTGCGTTAAGCTTGGCCAGCGCATCTTCCGTCTGTCCCGGAAGAAGATAGATCATCAGTGCTTTTCCCATATCGTCATAAAGCAGAGGATAGGTAACGGACATTTCCTCGCCGCACTCGGGACATTTATAACGGAAGAAAGAGCCGTCGAGGACCTGCTCTTTTTCCTCAGGATGCAGGGAGACGTTGACACAGGCACGAAGCGTCAGTGTGTTCTTCTTCCCGCACTTGCTGCATGTGATCTCGGCCGTCACGGGCTTATACTGCTCGTTCTCTCCCGGAGTAAGATTGAAGTCTTTCGTTTTATCGCTCATCGTTTTACCTTTCTGGTTATCTGTTTTTCATCTTGTAGCAGAATGCCGCGCAGCCGGCGCAGATCTTCTGCTGATAGTCCGGATCGGACAGGAGACGGTCATCCTCCGGGTTGGTCATATAGCCCATCTCCAGAAGGAACGACGGGACCGATGTCGCCCAGTTCAGGCCGCTGTAAGTGGTCGAAGCGTGGCATCCTCTGTACTTGGATCCGGTCGCATCCGACAGGCAGTTGCCGAGCCAGTCACCCCACTTGACCTGACTGTCCGCGAGTTCACCGCGGCTGCAGACAAAGACTCCAATGCCGCGGGTAGACGAACTGTCCGCCGCATCACAGTGCAGACGGATAAAGACATCCGCATTGTTATCTGTCGCGATCTTCGCACGCTCGATATTCGAGATGTTTACATCGTTAGAGGTACGTGTCATGATGACCGTCGCACCCATCGACTCAAGATAATCTCTCATCTTCAGGCCGATCTCCAGAACGACCTCATATTCCGGACGCTTGGTCGCCACACCGGATGTTCCGGCGGAGACCTTCGGCTTCGTCTCATCGGACCATGGCGCAACGGACTCCTGCTCGGAGTTTGCTTTTCTCTGGTGACCCGGATCAAGAACGATGACCATACCGGACAGATCGTACGAACCGGCAGGAGTCTGCTTCTTCGAAGGTGTCGGTTCTGCGGTCGGCTCCGGAGTCGGAGTCTTTGTCGGTTCCGGTGTCGGGGTCGGGGTTGCAGTCGGTTCCGGTGTCGGCGTTGCCGTCTCACTGGAAGGTGTCGTATCTGATGTCAGTTCCGGCTCTGTGTCCTTGGAAGATGCTTCCGTAGACAGGGATATGTCCGGATTCTGAGTACCGTCTGTCTCCGGATCCGAGAGATCCGGATCTGAGCTTTCCTCGTCCGAAGGGTCCGTCAGGCTCACTTCAGTACCGTCTTTCGGTGCTTTTAGCGAAGTATCCTTCTCGGACTTCTTCCACGGACCGATCGCAAAAAGCAGAACCAGCGTGATGATCACCAGCACCCCTGTGATCACCGACATGATCGGTATCAGATTCTTGTTCTTCATTTATGTCTCCTCCTCAATGACGGACTCACAGAAATATGTTCCGGAAGGATTATACACCTGAATCTTAAGCGAACCGTTGACCGTAGACGGGACTTCGATCTCAATCTCCGCCATGGACGAGTTCAGCATAACGCAGGTTCCCTCCTGGATCTTCTTTCCCGATCCATCCATTACCTCATACCTGAAAGGCATATAATTATAGTATTCTTGCGTCTCGAAGTAATAGTATAACTTCTTCGCATCTTTGGGGATCTTGTCCACAAGAGCAAATGACATCGAGTTTAGGCTCCACCCGTTATATGCACAGAGTGCGTCCTGAGCATCCGGTACAAATTTCTCTCCCGGTAAAATAATATCAAAAGTGATATTTGTGACCATTGCCTGATCTGCATCCACAATTTCAAGGAAATACCTGCCTGCCGAAAGAGACTGAGGATCTTTCAGCGGAACGAGAAGCTCTGTAGTATCCGCCTTGATCGGTCCCGAAGAGAACGGCGCGCTTCCGGAATTCCATGAGTTGTAATCATAAAGATTATATTTGAGATCCGGATTCTGCGGCACATGATCGAGCGTCATCTTAACAGCCATATAATCTGTTCCCTCGTTATATCCGGGCACGGCGTTTCCGTCCTTATCGACCATCACCACGTCAAACGCATAGATGATTTCCGGCAGCGGACGGCTGTCATCATAGATCTCGATATATCCGGAAGTAATCAGGTTCATATTCTTATCATAGACCGAACACGTCAGCCAGCCTGCAGGAAGTTTGTATCCCGGCGACCAGTCGCAGTATGCGAAATCATCGCCGTCGTCCACAACAACTGAATCTCTATATGTATTTCCCGCCTCATCCGTAAACTCAAACGTCACGGTCTCACCGTAGCACTGTTCCCAGAAAGTAGCGACAAAACGAATAAACTTATCTGACTGGTGATATGCCATGACCTCATTGAACTGGTCATCGTACCAGCCGTGGCCCGCGTCTGTAAGTGTCTGTCCCGATTGGCCGGGAGCGGTGGTCGGCTGCGCAGTCGACTTCTTCTCAAACCTTATACCGGAAAGAAATGAGTACATCTCATCGATCATCTCATCAACACTTTTGCTGTCGATCAGCCAGTCTTCATCAAAGGCGAGATCGCAAGTGAACTCCAGGTCCTTGCTTTTGGCCTCTTCTATCGCCTTCTTGACCTCTTTTGCCGTGCTGTAGGAATTGACTTCTTCAGAGACTGCTTTTACATCAAAATACTTAAAGGTAAGGATCGCTTCTGCTTTATCCTCATCGACCTTAACATCTCCGACTTCATAGGTGAGACGTTGATTGGCAGCATCGATCGCGGTCTTTCCTTCTGTTCTCTGGCATTCCTTTAGTTCGCTAAGGCCACTGCTCGTGCCGTCGATCATCTTTTCCAGTTTCGTATATTTACCGATTTTATAATACGCACAGAAATCATCCAGCATAGCGATCGCCTTCTGGGTCGAATCTTTTTCCTTGCCGGATTTCTTCTTAGATCCGCAACCACCTAAGAATATCGAAAAAACCATCACGCAAGATAGCGCCAGCGCCTGTAATCTCACTCTGCCCATGGTGGTCCTCCTTTTTTCTCAATGTATAGTTTGCGCCTTCACACCGCAATTCGCAAGTCACCCAGCCTCATTATATTATTAAGTTCTGATTAAAAAGTTTCACTTCTCTCACATAAAGGGTTTTTTCTTTCCGTCTTCCTGTGTTATTATTGTTTTGGTTGGTTATTCTTCTTTATTGAAGGTGTATCTACTTGGGGGGAAGGGAGCAGTTTTTCTTTTCATGAAACTGTCGGATTTGACGCAATATAAAAACATCACCATCCAGTGCCATGATAACCCGGATCCTGATGCGATCGCATCCGGTTTTGCCCTCTACAGGTATTTCAAGAGCCATCGCTGCAATGTCCGTCTGATCTACAGCGGACGCACCAAGATCACCAAAGTTAATCTCACCATGATGATCGAGATGTTCCGTATCCCGATCGAGTACTGTGTCTCGGATTTCGGCACTTGTGATCTTCTGATCACCACCGACTGCCAGTACCGTTCCGGTAATGTCCGTTTCTTCCCGGCTCCGAAAGTAGCCGTAATCGACCATCACCAGTTCTGCGGGATCGATGTGGATTACTCCTACATCCAGCCGAACGTCGGCTCCTGCTGTACACTCGTATGGCAGCTGTTCCGTAATGAAGGCATCGACATCAACAAGGATCCGATCTGCGCGACTGCTCTCTACTATGGTCTCTACTGTGATACCAACCAGTTCTCTGAAATCTATCACCCGCTCGACCGAGACATGCGTGATGCTCTGGCCTTTGACCAGGCAGCCGTCGTCCGTCTTTCCAATTCGAACCTGTCTCTTTCCGAGCTCTCGATCGCCGCACAGGCGATGAATGATTTCACCTTTGACAGTGAACTTCGTCTCGCGATCGTACAGGTTCAGCCCTGTGACCCGAATATCCTCGGTCTTATCAGTGACTTCCTGATCCAGGTCGACCGCGTGGATATCTGTATCGCATTTAACGAAACGTACACAGGCTATAAGCTGTCCATCCGCTCCTGCATCAAGGAGACCAAGGCCAGCGAGCTCGCCGAATATATCACCGAGGACGTCGGTTTCGGCGGCGGTCATAAGAATAAGGCCGGTGGTTTCATCGGTAAGGATGAATACTCCGCCAAGTACAAGGATCTGCGTATGATGCAGTTCCTGCGCATGAAGCTGACCAAGTATTCCGGCGAATGCGAGATCCTTCGTGCCGGTGTCGATAAGATCAGCATCGAGGGCCTGCACCGCTTCAGAAAGAAGAGAGTTCCGGTCGGTGTTGTATTCTGCAAGGACTTCGTAACTGCGAATACTCCGATCCTCGTCCGTACACTCGAGGGAGATATCGAGATCAACGCCAATGCCGATACATGTATCATGATCGGTGTCTCCGGCAATATCGTTCCGACCACGATGACGCGTTTCAAGGAGAATTATGACATGGCCAGCGCCAAGTCCAAGGTCTCTTCCGAATACCGTCCGACACTTAAGAATCTCCGCAGCGGCGAGACCTTCGACCTCGTAGAGCACATCCGTTCCTGCATCAACAAGGGTTCCGAATATGTCTACATGAAGCCCATTAAGGATTCAGTAAAGATCTTTACCGTATGGGATGCCAATAACTATGTACGCGGCACCGAGGGCGACTACATCGCCATCCGCGAGAATGATCTTTCTGACTTCTATATCGTTGAGAAGGATCTGTTCGACCAGACCTACGAGCCGGCCGATAAATAATCAGTTAAAGAGACCTTTCCTCTCTATATCCGATTCCCGGACACCCTGAAGATAAAGCCCGTTATCCAGATCGACCGAATAGCCGATCCTGTCCAGATCTGCGATCGTTCCCGGTTCGCGCTTGCCGTATCGTCTGACATAGACCCGGTCTCCGATCCTGTACCTTCTTGATCCGGTTCCCCGCGAGCTGCTCTGGCTCAGTTTCTTGTCGATCTGATCGGCAACGAAAAAAGCACCGAGATGGCTGAGGAGCCCCGGTTTCTTCCCCGATGTATCTGCATAGTCATAAGAATCATCATCTTCATCCCAATCATCATCAAAGGCATGGGTCCCCAGTCTCTTGTCGAGCTTTCTCAGGTAATCATCATCAACGATTCCCTCGAGGTTCTCCATATCGGATTTGGAAATCTTCGTCTTACACTTCTTAAGTGCCTCTGTCAGCACTTCCTCAGAAGCATAGCCGTCCAGCTCGCTGATCTGCTTCGCAGTGAAATTATAACCCACTTTTAAATCATAGCGGATCATCTGGTCAAAGCACTCTTCCGGTACCAGTGAATCAAGATTCTGTATATCTGTGAAGGATATCGGCTTTCTTGTCGTCATATATCTGTCAATGATCTCCTTCCCCAGTTTCTCGGAGATCTGACCGTTCATCTCATAGATATCATTCGGTGTAAAGACAGTACCCAGGGAGATGGCTTTCCTGACAAGCTTCTCAGCCACATTATCTGATATGTAATTGACGCAGTCCGCAACTTCCTCAGAAGGGCAATTATCCTTAAGTGAAGCGATCCTGCTGAGCTGTGTGCTGTCCGACCAGTTATCGTAATTCTCGTAGAAATCCTGCCACGTCATAGATATCACCTAACGCTTTCTTCTCATCAGCGATCCGTCAGTTCTATCTTCATTATAGCATCCGTGATGGTAAATATTGGGACAACAAAAAAGCAGCTACTTTCGTAACTGCTTAATTTGGCTCCTCCAGTAAGACTCGAACTTACGACCCTGCGGTTAACAGCCGCATGCTCTACCGACTGAGCTATAGAGGAATTTAATCCGGCAGCGATCTATTTTCCCGGGCCGTCTCCAGCCAAGTATCTTGGACACTGACGAGCTTAACTTCTGTGTTCGGGATGGGAACAGGTGTGGCCTCGCCGTAATAACCACCGGAATGGTTGAGGGTCTTTAGCTGCACCCTCAAGACTGCATAGAAAACTATAACACATTTCAGAGGAAATGGGAATGAGAAATCTTCAATTGTATGTGTTCCGGATCTTGCGATCGGAATAGAGAATCTTAACTTGTGGTCAAGTCCTCGGGCATTAGTA
>JAEEGL012015813.1_pt1 | contig 54690 bp, 86 predicted proteins | sample 9134231 | NCBI WGS metagenome assembly JAEEGL01 (sample SAMN16246548, study PRJNA631951) | gut metagenome | biome: gut microbiome; feature: rumen; material: fiber-attached | host: Bos | place: Iran: Karaj | collected 2018-10
AATGCGAAGAAATAGAAGTGTTTTACCATCGTCGTCTCTCGCTCGCTCCGTCGCTCCTCCCAAACCGGACCCGTAGCTGTGAAGCACTCCGGTATTAATCTCTCTCGGACGGAAATAGGAGTTTTAACCGATTACTACAGAGTGGAGCCAGACGAACCAAGCGTCTGGCTCTTCCGTTTCCATCGTCATGATAGGCGGCCTGTTCGTCCTGTCGTGCCCGTTGGAAAGAGCGGAAGAATAAAAAGGGGCTACTGCTTCGGAGCTTAATGCACCGGGCAGTAGCCTCTTTTTGCATTCTTTATAACAAAATAGGTTATTTTATGCCAAACTTCTGCGAGGTTTTACTATAATTCGTAAAATTTACTCAAAGGAGCATGGCTATGATAAGGATTTTACTGTCTACCCGGCTTGGCGAGCGGAGGTGGACTCAAGCCGATCTCGCCCGTGCTACGGGCATCAGACCGTCCACGATCAACGACCTGTATCATGAGATTGCAGAGCGCGTCAACTTGGAGCACCTGGATCTGATCTGTGAAGCTCTCGACTGCGAGCTGTCCGATCTCATTGTCCGGGCACCGAACAGCGACGTCCGCACGAAGACGCGCATCGGCGCTGAAAAGTACAAGCGAAAGGCTCCTTAAAAATAGCCCAGGGCGAACAACCGCCCTGGGCTTATTCTTTACAGTCCGACGTCTTTTCCGTCCGGGAACATGAAGCCGAGCATAAGCCTTGCGCCCAAGGTCTCCGCGATTTTTTGCCATTCCTCCACGGTGAACTTTCCGGTATTCAGCCGCTTGTTCAAGAGCTGGGGCGACCAGTCAAGCCGCCGCGCCAGCTCCGAGTTTGATATGTGCGAATAGGCCAGCGCCATTTCGATAATCTGTCTTGCTGTCATGCTATCCCTCCTTAGCTGCCATCATAAACCAAAAAGGGGTAAATGTCAACGAAAAAATTTCAAATTTCCCTAAAAAAGTTAAAAGAAAGGGTTGACAAAATAAACTATTTGGTTTATAATGATACCAGAAAGAACGAAAGGGGATGAGAAAAATGACCGACAAAGAAAGAGCCCTGCAGGACCTGCTGAAACTCCTCGCTGATCATCCAGAGTTGGCAGACCGGATCACGATCACGATTAAGCCCAGCAAGGTCAAGCAGGGCGACACCGAGGAAGAATAAGCCCGGTGCGAGGGGGAGAGGAAATCTCCCCTCCCCCTCAAAATAACATAGCCGGGATAATAATACAAGGGGGAAAACGAAATGACCAACATCAAGACAATGACCAGCCGCGAGCTCTCAGAGAAGATCATCGAAAACCATGTGGTCCTGCGCTCCACCAAAGACGCCGACACGAAGCGCAAGCTGATCGCCGCCAATCACGAAATGATGACAGAGCTGGACCGCCGGTCCGCCCGATAAGGAGGACAAGAACATGACGCTTTACGCCTACAAGGGAACGCTGAGTGAGATCAGCAGCGGGAATAACGACATCATCCTGGAAGATGTTTGGACCGACACGCAGCCGCCGGTAAAGATCACCGCGAACACCGCTATGCACCACTACCTCTGGGGGCGCAGCAGCACCGACGACGAGGAGCGCTACATCACGCAGACCTGGGTCTACGACCGCTGCCTTTTCCTCCAGTACATCGAAATCCCCAGCACCCGGCAGGGATGGCCGGCAAAGGTCATCGCCTCGGCGAACCCGACGAGGGTCAGCATGGATATGGTAATCTTCGGGCCCACCGATCTGATCACGGAACGCAAGCCCGAGCCGATGAGCCGCGAAGAGTTCCAGCGCTGGCAGGACTTCCGCCAGCAGCACAACCTGTACAACATCCACTGAAATGACGATCCCGCCCCGGAGGTCACGAGGGCAGAAAGGAAAAAACAGTGCCTATCATCATCGAAACCACTCGTGAGGGCTACAGCATCGGCCAGATCAAAAGGACCATAACCGTCGGCGAGCTGATTGACTTCCTCAGTGACTACGACGAGAGCCAGCCCATCTATCTGAGCTTTGACAGGGGTTACACTTACGGCGGTATTACGGAATACTGCATCCACGAGAAGGAGGACGAAGACGATGAATAAGGTCCGCAGAAAATCTCTTCGGGATATCGCAGAGCAGCTTGAAGAGCTGAAGGCCAGCCTGGAGGAGCTACAGGAGGAAGAGGAGAAGTACCGGGACAACATGCCCGAAAACCTCCAGGGCAGCGAGCGGTACGAGGCCGCCGAGGAAGCAATCTCCAACATGGAGGACGCGGTCAGCACCTTGGAGGATGTAATCAGCAGCATCGAGGCTGCTGCGGAGTAAAGGAGGAGCAATATGTTCACAATCCAAGGCCTGATGATGAAGTCCGAGGCCATCATGGAGCAGATCAGGATCAACGCCATCGAGGACACCTTCGAGCGGTTCAAAGAAGCAGCCCGCCGGTACTACACCCAGGGATATGACAACGGTGAGGCCGTGACGCTGATCAAGGAGCTGGAGAAGCTCGGGGCCAATATGGAGATTGTCTTTGACACTGACCTCAGCATCCGCGACGAAGTATTCGGAATGTAACGACACGCCCTCCCGGCCGGGCAAAAGACCGGGAGAAAGGAAACAACCATGGAAAAGATCACTTATACTGACCTGGCCCGCATCTTCCGCGAGCATGAGCGCACCAGACCCAGCACCCACCTCACCGGCTGCATCGTGTTCACCCCGGATAGCTTTATGGAGCCCTACAGCCTGGAGGCCCGCACCTATCGCGTCAGCAGCGGCAACAAGGCCTATCAGCCGAATATGGGCGGCTACAGCATCTACGGCTCCGCGATCGACGGCTCCGATCCTCTGGTCCGGCTGGAAGGTTACATGGCCGCCGAGAAAGGCGGCAAGGACGGCTGGCGCGTTGATTACTGCTATCTGGAAACGGAGGTAGCGGGATGAAGCACTACACCGCCCAGGAATGGGCCAGGATGGAGCGGGAGCACCCGGACTACACCGGCAGATGGGAGCCGACGCCGTTCAACCTGGATCGTGTGGAGGCTGGCGAGCTGCCGGCCTCCTACATTGGGAAACGCAATTTGCTGGACTATGAGCCTGGCGTCGGAACGGTCCTCTTGACGGAGGGCGTTCACTTCACCATCGGATAAGGAGGCCGCTATGAAGTACACCTACACATTCGACCAGCTCCGAGACGTTCCTCCAGAAAACGCTCGCCGGCTCTTTCTGAATTTGGAGGCGACCGTCCGCCAATTTGGAGCCGTAGATCTCTCCCTCTACTACACAGCCGACAGCGGTGTGATTGAGGCGCCGGATGAGATTACCGCTTGCGAGCGACTTTTCATCGTGTACAACCGCACATATCCTGTCGGCTATACAGGCCGCAGCATGAGCGTCAGCGACGTAGTAACCCTTTGGGATAACAGTGTGAACCCGCCGAAGAAAAGTACTTGGTTTTGCGACAGCGTAGGATTTAAGATTTTGGAGGTAACGAAATGAGTAGAGATTGGACGCCCGAAGAGATCCAGGCCGTGAGCGCGGCCATGAAGGAAGCTGGAGAAATGGGCTTTGAGGAATTCAGCGCCGAGGTCGAGGCGACCACGGCAGCCAAGGCCAAGGTCGACGCCTTTGCCAAGGTGCAGACGGACGGGGTGCACTTCTGTCCCCGATGCGGCAGGACGTCCGTCAAGGATCGGCTGCACACCAACGCCCTAAGCCGTCATGCCAACGTCTATGTCTGCGACGCCTGCGGGACGGACGAGGCGATCAGGGACATGACCGGCTGCGTTCTTCCGCTGAAAGACTGGGCGATTGCGAAGCTCCCGGCGATCAGCCAGCAGAACGCCCCGCAGGAGCCCTCTGCGTGAGTTGCAACAGCAGGGCGCGGGCGTAGGAGTGTAGACGCCCACCCACGACAATAAAACGCGCCACGGGCGCAGAAACGCGAAAAAGCCCCCATGCAGGATTTTACTCCTACACGGGGGCTTTTCTCATGCGTTATTGAGCAGCTGCGCCCAGGTCTTCGCGCCGACGCAGCCGTCAGCCGTCAGGCCGCTCTTCGTCTGAAAATCGGTCACGGCTTTTTGAGTGGCAGTGCCAAAGGAGCCATCCATCTGCAGCCCCAAGTCCAGGCGACCGTTCAAGAGTATTTGCAGTGCACGAACTGCCTCACCCTTGTTGCCCTTGCTGAGCACCGGCAGCGCCACTGTGCATCCGGTCGCGGCAGGCGTGGGATCAGCTGCAGGCTGAACGCTGGCACAGGATTCCGCGTCGGTCTTGTCGATCCAACAGGTGGCCTTGCCGCTGACGCCGACGTATTCCTTCGAGATCGTGATGCGGACACGGCCGCTCACCGCAGCTGCAGACCAGAGGAAGAAGGTGCCGCTCTTGGTCGTGTAAGGCTCGGCAGCGGTGGCGCCATTGTAGCATTTCGTCCCGGCAAGCATCAGTGTCATGCCGTCGGCCAGTTCGACAGGAGCGGGGGCCGGCTCGGGAGCGGCACCGCTGAGCCGCCTGTTGACCTCGCTGGCGATCGCGCCCTGCTTGTCGAAGAGATCCGTGCCAGGGCAGGACTTATTCGCAAACCAGCGGTGCACGGTCAGCTGGATTTCATCGGCCGCCGGCGTATAGGCCAGCGCCTCGGCCTTGTTGCTGATCCAGACCACGCGCTTCTTCCCGTTGCGTCGGCAGATATCCTCGACGAGATCCAGGAGCTTCTTGTAGGCGGCATCCCGGACCGCGTAGGGCTCCTTGGTGTCGCTGGCCACTTCAATGGTGACAGCTCTGTTGTCGTTATCTGGGGAGGATGTGCACCAGGAACGATTGCTCTCCGAAACATACATCCCGACGTTGCCATCAAAGCTGATGCCGTAGTTTGAGGATGCCTTCGTGTTCGCCTGGGCAAACCAGGCGCCGAGACCCTGAACGGTGCACTGGCCGACGACACAATGAATGGATATCCGCGTGATCGGGTATTTCCGAGCGCCGCTCTGGCAGGGGGAAATGCAGGTGTATGACACCAGCGGACTATTCGTAAATCCCATCCTCGTCGTCTCCCTTCCCGTCCTTCAGTTCCGACATCGTTTCAGCCGTAGCGCCGCCAATGAAAGTGGAAATGACACTCTCTTTCAGCTGATCGAGTTCTTCCACGGCAGACTCGATCAGCGCATGGATCTCCGGGCCGCACGCAATCCCCTTCGATTCCAAAAGCGTAATGACATAGTTTTTCTTCGCGCCGCTCGTGGTAATCTTTCCTGTGCTGGCAAGTTTCTCCGCGGCCTGCACATACCGCTTGACCGTGGCATAAAGCTGCCGATCTTCCAACCAGGGGATAATCTTGGTCTTGATATAGAATGTCAGCACGACGGAGAGGATGAGGAAAAGTGCCTTGATTATATAACTCAAGGCCAAGGTGAAAATTTCGTTCATGGGGATCTCCTTTCTGATTATCGTGATTTCAACGGGAGCTCGTTGACAGCTTCCATGAGCTTATCCAGGTCGCCGTTACCCCCGAGGCCGGAATGATAAGACCGGTGCATATCGTTCAGAATGCGCCGGTCGTCGAAGTCAATCTCACCTGCGTCGATGTACCTCTGGCCGAGGTATCGGATTCGATCGTAGAGAATAAACTTGGTCGCTTCCACAAGGGCGTCGACCTTTTCCTCGACATTCTTCAGGCGCCCTTCGGAGTTCAGCTCGGCTTTTTCCTCCTTCGCTTCCTCGCGCTTGAGCTTGTGCATCTTTCGATCGTTCATCCCGTTCACCACGGCGACACCAATGCCGCCGCCGGCGACGAGCGCCAGCGCGAGAGCGCCGAGGAACTCCCAGATGCCCATAGACATCTCTCCCTTCTTCGAGGCATATAAATTGGAGCTGCTCTTCGCAGCTCCATGAGGATCATAGATTTATTCAGTTTTGGCTGTTATGGAGGCCCCACTGCCGCGGGGCAATCAGGTCACAGGGAGGGAAAGTTTACAAAAGCGGCACGGAAGCCGAGGTTTGTAAGCGTAGTGGAACGGTTGTAGAAGGCTCGGAAAGACGCAAACCCGTAAGAGTCTGACGAGTTGAAATAGCCGCCGCGGTTGAAGCAACGCTCGTCCTGAGCATTATTGAAATAGCACTTGGAATAGGCCGTGATGAGGGAGCTTGTGCGCGGGAGCATACCAAGCGCCTGAAGGAGCGTCTTTGCGTCATCGCTGATGTTGGCAGTGCAGGTGATGTCCTTGAAAAGGCAGTTGTGATCGCCGGGAGAGCTATCGCTAATGCTGGTGTCATAGGTCAGCTTGCTGCTAACATAGTCCATCTTGACGGACCCGGAAGTGGTGCCGCTACCATCGGGCGTGATAAGCGTTCCGTCGCTGGCCTTGATAGCCATCCAGGTTGCCGCTGCAGCCGCCTGGGAGTTGGCGGTGTCAGCCGCATCATTGTTGGTGAGGATCTGCAGCTCACCGTTGACGGTGCGGATACCGCCGGTCCACTCGAAACCATTGCCGCAGAGGTCAGCAATACCAGAGGGCGTCTGATCGTGATACCAGGTCAGCGGGCCGGTGCCTCCAGCGGTATGCAGCGTCTTGTCGCTGCTGTCTTTCGTCATAGGGATGGCTTTGTAGTTGGTCTCCGTATGATACTTGCCGTAGTCGCAGTTGCCGAGCGGAATGAAACCATTCTTCTCGCACCAGTTGATCATAGCACCCCATTCCATGGCGGTCATAAGGTGCCAACCGGCGCCCTTTGCTTCGCAATAGCTACGAGCGGTATCGAAGTTCATGTTGTTACCGTAGTCCTGGCCGGGCAGCGAGTAGCCGCGGCTATTCTTGACGATGTTCATGAACTTGCTGATGTAGATAGCATCCACCTCCTGGCCGTTCACGATGAACGCGGGGAACGTGGCGGTGCTGACGCCGAGCCCCACGTCGGCAAAGGTGAACTTCGGAATCTTCACCATAACGGAGGGCATACCCGTGTCATCGTAAAGGATCTCGTTGTTCGGGCAGACAGCTTTCAGGGCCAGGTTGGAAAGATCGAAATTCGCGGACATAGTTCGTTATCTCCTTTCTTATTCGATGCTCCACAGGGAGAGCGTCACCTTGTCCATGTCAATGGGCAGCGGCGTGGGCGGCTCCGGGTCCTCGCCCTCGCCGACCTCGTGATACTCATACTCCTTGGCGGGGATATCGAGCTCGGCAACGTAGGCGCGGCCGGCGGCGGCCCCGATCACCAGCTCCTGGTCGGCGTCATAGCAGACGTCGATGTGTTCGGGATCATCCTTCTGCCGCTTGGCCAAATTGATGGTCAGGTCATCATCGAAGGTGATCTTCGTGCCGTTGACCTCATGGGGGATCTTCGGGCCGGCGTTTTTTTCGACGATAATCATTCTGTGAATCCTCCTATCACAATATAGTCCACCACAACGCTGCCAGCGCTGCCGGTGGTGTTCAGCTTAAAGCCGTTGACCAGTTTGTCCGACACCTCGACCTCTCCGGGGTTGCCGGTTGCAGATCTGATTTGGCAGATAACCACATATTCGGTGTCCGGCATGGGCTCAGCCAGTGAAATCGAAACCTTGCTGTTGTTGAACGGGAACTTCTCGGAGTTCGTCAGCGTCGCCGTTCCCGCCTGATGGCTGACGCCGCGATCTGCCCAGTCCTCTTCATTCTGCCGAATGTAGCTGAGAAGCAGTCCCACGGAAATCTGCCTGTCAAAGAGGTCGGAATCGTCATTGACGAAAATGATATCGCCGATGGCCTTGTCCGTGTACTTCTTCGACAGGAGATAGGTCAGCATATCCATGGCTACACCTCCCGCCAGGTATTATCGGGACCGAGCAGATAGAACTTGGTCATGTTCTGGGTATAGGCAATGCTGCCGGGACCGGCGATTTCACCCGCAGCGTTGGGCGTCATCGTCGGCAGATTCGCCACATCAGACGCCGAGCTGATAATGAACTCCCGGTAATTGGTATCGGTCTTGTTGCCTGCCTTTACGGGGTCAATCATAGGTTATACCTCCCTGTCTGTCAGAATGAGGCCGTCTGCGGGATCACGGCCCAGGCGACTGTGACGCTGGATGCGCTGCCGGTGCAGGACAGCTTGAAGCCGTTCACCAACTTGTCGCTGACCTCGATCTCGCCCACGTTGCCGGAGAACGCCGTCACCTTGGCCTGGACCTCATAATAGGTGTTGTCCAGAGTGGCGCCGATGCTGATGCTCTGAGGCGCGGAGTGAAACGGGAACTCCTCTGCGTTCGTCAGCTCAGCGGTGCCCGCATAGACGGTGTTCACTTTGCCGAGCCATTTCAGGACATCTTCCTGCGTCCATCCGTTCTGCCGAGCGAAGTTGAGCAGAAGTGCGATGGCGGCGTGAGCGTCCACAATGCCGGATTCGATATTGTTGAAGTGTGTCTGATCCTGCGGTGTGCCCTGCTGCATGACCGTGCCAGCAAGGGTGATCTGATACAGACCGCCGCCGATATCTTCAATCCGGAATACATTGGAAGGGCTCGTTACATGATCGAGCCACTGCGTCCAGTCATACATTTAGCTTGCCACCTCCGTGATTTTGAAATCGAACCAGTACAGAATACCGGTCTGCCCCGTATTGATCGTGATGGACACGTCCTCATGGGCGAACAGTTCTCCGGCCGAGTTGTAAAGCTCCACGCGGTTGATCGTCATGGAGGCACCTCCGGAGTTGATGTTGAGCTGTGCCCGGACGGTACCGTCGCTCCGGATCGACACGTCGGAAAGCTGCACCTTGGTATAGGTGCTGCCCACACGATACCGGGCATAGGCGATCCGGCGCTTTGTGAAGCTGCGGTAATCCGCAATCCCTGCGGCATCAAGCATTCATCATCCCACCTTTCAAAGAATTCCACCCGGAGCTGTACCGCACAGCCGGGTTGTATACGCAAGCCCATCCGTAGTAGATGTGTTTACCGACAGATCGGCCGAGCGGATTTCGCCCTGAACCGCTCGCGCCGGATAGGTGCCGGTAATCCTTCCCCAGTACGCCACCCAGCCGGAGGAAAGCTTGATGCCGACATTGATGGTCGCACGGTACACGATCGCTTCCAGATGGCTGCGCAACGATTTGTAGGTATAAACAGCCTTCAGAATCTCCGAGTTGGAGATTGGGATGATCGGGAAGCCGGATTCCAGAGCGACCCGGAAATGGTAGGGCTGCCCGCCATAGTCAAACCATTCCTCGATGTCAGAGCGCGGGTACAGGGAACGGATCGCCTCTTTCACGGCGCCGGTGGTGCCGAGGTGCCGATGCACATAGTAGCTGGTCTTGATAAGATTCCGTTTTGCTTCGACGGGGTAATCGAAGTTGTACCAGTCGATCTTGTAGTCCCGGGCAAGAATATCCAGAACGTCCTCCGGGAGCTCGTCGATCCGGGTGTAGATCTCCGTCAGCGGGATTTCGTCCAGGTGAACGCCCAGCGCCTCGGCGATTGCGCGAGCCAGAGCGTTCATGCGCCGGTCCTCTAACAGAACGGCGGGCAGCTGCGCCATGAAGTTGTCAACGGAATAGCGGTGCGCCTCAGTCATCTTCGACGCCCCCGTTCGTAATGGTGATCGTCCCGATCTTCCCGATCTGCGGGATGAAGTCGCTCGGATCGGGGTCGTCTCCTTCATCGTACATGGACATGTTGCCGTCTCGCAGATGCGTGTACGCTGGCTCAGTCAGATCCACGCGCTTGATTCCGGTACCCATGAGCAGGCTGATCAGCTTCGACGGGTTGATATCCCGGCCAAGCTTGCCCTGCTGCCACATGATGTAGGACTGCACGGCCAGTGCGATGTCCGAAGCGAGATCCGCGCTCGTCTCTGCCTGGTCGGAAACGTAGTAGGTGAATGTGATGTCGTAGTCCACTTCGTCGGGATCTTCGACAAGAACGTGGTCGGTCAGCGGCCGAACAGTATCGGCGCTGCATGCATCCAGCACAAGCGCCTTCATCGTTTCCCCGGCTTTCCCCGGGTACTTCACGCCGCCGCCGTAATCCTGCCCGTCGGAGTCCAGTACATACAGCCTGATCTCCCCACCCTCCGGGGAGTTGACCACGACATCAGCGATTTCGGAGGACACAGCTTTTGCGTGGTAGATGTAGCCGCCCTTTGCGCCGGCGGTCGAATAGCCATCGAGCGACGCGCGGAGCAGCTCATAAAATGCAGCGTCAGACATCCGGTCAGAGCCGCCGTCCGACGCCGCGGTGTTCTCACACGCGGAATAGTAGTCGTAGACGTCGACGATGGTGTTAATCTCACCGGCGGCATATCCGTTTCCGGCCGAGCCGGGCGTCTGGCAGCGCACCGTCGCGTCAATGTAGGTTTCGCCGATGGGCACCCAGACATCCTCCTGAAGCTCCCAGTAAAGCGTCTGAGCGCCGTCCGTGACGCGCGTACCGGCGGGGATCAGCACGGCGCTGCTCTGCACTTCTGAAATGTGAAAGCGCATGATGCAGGCTGCGGCCGTGGCCTGCGGGCGTTCCTCGGTATAGAACAGCTCCGCAAGAGCGTCCAGGTTCTCGCCATCAGCTCGGCTCGGAAGATTCTGATTCGCCGCATAGTTGGTCTTGACTCTCTCGGCCAGAATGATGGACGCGACCCATGAGATCATCAGCCGCTCCGGGCTGGCCGGTCTGAGCGTTTCGCCCGTCAGCTCCTCATACCGGGCGATCATCTGCGCCTCCAGCTCCTCCGTGGTGGTCGGGACAAATTCGTATTCAGGATTCCTGCTCAATGATATCCACCTCCACTTTCGGAATCAGGACGCCGGAGCTGTCCTGTGAAAAATCAACCGAGAGCACTTCTGCCCTCGGCTCGTATTCGGCGATTGCTTCCCGCACCTCGACGATCAGCGTCGGCAGCGCCGCGTTCATCGGCGCGTCCAGGAAGCGCATCGGAGGCCCGAACTCTCGGAATAGGGGGACGGTTTGCTGACAGGTGCGAAGGATGATCGCCACGTTCTGCAAGATCGCCTTGGTGCGGTCTTTCTCGTTCAAGGAGATCTGTTTGCTGGGTGTTACGATGTATGCCATAGCCCCACCTCCTATTTGAGATATTCGAGCAGGCTCAAAGAAACGGTGCAGTGTGTCATGTCGCCTTCACCGTCGAAGAACTGTGCTTTTGTCTGGTGCTGCTGGATGGTCCAGCGATACTTCCCGTATGCCTTGCGCCCGATCACCAGCGGGAGCGGCGTCCCCGCACGCTCATACTGAAAGAGCTTAGCGATCACCGTCTGAGGGTTGACGCCGAGGTATGCGGAAAGGACAATATCGAATTTCATCTTGTCCGGGTCGATTCCGACGAACTCCGTCTTGGCGTTGGTAAGGAGGCGCTGATGTGTCGCATGCCGCGCGGAGCCGGACCAGTTCATGCCTTTCAGCGTCATCACGGTTTCATCGGAGACCTCGAAAACGATGTCCCCAAGCATTCCGATACGCATCAGCTGATCCCTCCCAGAATGAAGCCGTCGGCGTTGAACACCGGGAGATAGAGAACAAGCACGGTGTCGTTGACCTTCGGCATCCAGTATGTCGAATATGATCCGGGCGAATGGTCGTGATTCGGCTCCGTGCTGGCAGAGCCGCCGCCCGAGTAGGTGTCATAGACGGCGTGCGTGTGCGCGCCATCCGGATTGATGAACAGGCCGCCCGCGTAGTGCTGCACCACGAACAGCCAGCCGGAGGTCATGTTTTCGCCCTGGAACTTTACGCGGGCCTGGCGCTTGTCGGCGTTGATGTCCGTAACGGTACCGACACGCACAAGGCCGGAGAGGATTTTTTCGACGTCCATCAGTACCCCTCCAATACTCTGCGCGCGGTCACGACGGTCTGATAGCCGGACGTGCCGACGCTGTGCTTGGCTTGCTCGATGATATACTTGCCGTTCCAGCCGCCCCAGCCGGCGAGCTGGATGCAGAGACCGGCGACCAGGTACGGATCACCGGGGAAAGTGATCTGTGCTTTCCTCGCGTATTTGTTGTGCAGCCGCAGGTTTTTCTCGGCAAGCGCCTGGGCCTCTCCGATCGAGGACACGCGGCAGCAGAGCTCCAGCTGCTGGCTCTCGGTTGAGTCTGCGGACTCGTCCGTCGCCGTGGCCGAGATGCATACGCCGGTCGCCGGGTCGTTATAGAACACCCGGCAGCTCGCATACTGCACGTCTGCCGTCGACATGGTCAGCTTGTACTTGGTGTAGCTGCCGTCGCCCTTGGTGATCGTCCGGACTGCGGCCTTGCTCTCGTAATCCGCCTGGTCGAAGATCACGATGCTCTTATTTGTGGCCTTCAGGCTGCAGCCGGCATTGTGGCAGAGCTGCATCAGAAATTCGATGTCGCTCGTCATGTACTGCTCGACGCGGTGATAGAACGGGTCCTTCGCCGAGAGATACATACAGGTCATGCCGTTGGCCGCGGCCATTTCGTTGGCAATGCCGGAAAGGTTGTAGGCCTCCCAGCCCTTGGTCTTTTTCGTCTGCCGAATCCTCGACGTGAACGGCAGCGACGTGGCGCTGATCTTCACAACAGACGGCGGGCCGGAGCAGTCCACCTTGTCCAGCGTGAATTCGCCGGTCTCCAGGATGTCGTCTTTGCCGTCGCCGTTCCAGTTCTGCCGGACGAACACGGCGCTGATCGCCAGCCCTGCGCCTGTTGCAATGGCCGCTTCTTGCGCGGTGCCGAGCAGGGCAGCCCAGGTCTGCGGGCCACAGATGCCATCAACGAGCAGACCGTTTGCCTGCTGAAAGGCGATTACAGCACCGCGCGTTTCTGATCCGAAAATGCCGTCCACGCCGAACACCGGGAGCGGAAAGCCGGCAGCGACCAGCAGACTTTGCATTTGCTTAACCGTGTCGCCGCGGCTCCCCGTTCTGACGGTCTCGGGGATCTTCGTATCGGAGCCTGTCGCGGCCGCGGAATTGGCCGCAGCTGCGTCTACGATCTCCGGAAGCCACTTCTCCATCCAGACGCCGTCGGTGTCCTGGAGAGAGATCTGCAGATCGTCCGCGTCGTCTTCTTGATTGTCGGTATAGGTCAGCGCGGTCAGATACGGCAGCATGGACGAAGTGATGTCCGTGCCGTCAAAGCTGATCTCTACACGGGTGCGACGGGAAATATCACGATCGCTCACGCGCTCACCTTCTTCCACGGCGGGAGCGTGGAGGCAGGCGTCTCCGTGATATCGGGGATCGTGACGGTGACGCCTGCCGGGAAGATGTAGTAATCGAGCAGGGAGCGATTCGCCCACATCAGGTCTTTGGTGTGCTCGCAGCCGCCCATCTGCTGATAGGCGATCAGGTCCCAGGTGTCGCCCTGTTTGGTGCTGTAGGTCTTCATCGGTATGCACACCTCGCTTTATCTTCCTCGATTTCCTCCAGCAGCTCCTCCAGCTGCTCCTTCAGGTTTTCGTCATGCTCCCGGAGGACCGCTTCCAGCTCTTCGGGGCTCATGTCGCCGCTGATGTTGTAGACCGGGGAGAAGGTCACGATATAGCTTCCGTCGCCCCGGTGCGTCAGCGCATCGGAGATCGCTTCTACCGCATCGGTGCGCGGCGTGGCGAACTGCGCGCCTACAATCGTTTCGGGGCCGTTCTCGCCGAGCCAGGCAAGGCCGGGGGCTGCGTTGTCTGTTCCTCCTGCGTAGCCGCGGATCTGCTTGAACAGCGTCGGCAGGAACGCCATGACCTCGATGTACCCCGCTTGGAGCTCCCTGGTCTCGGCGGCGGTCAGAATCTTCTCGCCGCCCTGCAGCATCATCAGCTCGGGGCCGTACTCGCCGACGAGGGCAAGGCCGGCCTCGGCGTATTCGGTGCCGCCGGCGTAGGCGTTTGAATACCATCCGTGAGTGTTGACGGGGTTGCTGTAGTTTCCGGAAGCGTTGCTCAGCGCAGTGGAGGCGTAAGCCCCCAGCTTCGCATAAGCAGATCGGACGCGCGGCTCCATTTCCGAGGCAGCGTCGATGAACGCCTGGATGGTAGCCTTCCCGGCCTCCGCGGCCTCGTCGCTGACATCCAGCTCTTCGATATCGCCGCGAAGCTCCAGCGTGAGGTCGTTCATCTGCTCGGTGAAGTTGGTTTTGAACTCCGCGATCTTGTCCGAGGTTTCCTCCTGCGACTTCTGCAGCTCCTGCCACTGTTCGACCATAAGCTTCAGATCCTCGTCAGAGGCGGCAGCCATGCCGGCGATCGCAGCGACGGACTCATTGGAGCCGTCCGCGAAAGAGGCGATAACGTCACTCAGGCCCTCGATGTCCCCGGTTCTCGCCCGGAGGGCTGCCAGGTTGTCGTTGTAAGCGTTCCAGTGCTCGACCTGCGAGGAAAGCGCGGTGTTGATATCGTCGATGCTCTTGGCAATGACCTCGTCCGCTTCATCCCAGAGCGCATACTGCCCGGTGACACTGGAATAGGCCGCATTGTAGGCCTCCTGGTATGCCTGAGTCAGCGCCTGCACCCTCTCGGTGACGGAAGCAATAGTTTCCTGGACCTCGGCGGTCGAATCGCTGCTGGCGCCGATCGTTTCCATGTAGTCCACCAGCTCGTCTTTGTACCGCTCATAGTCGGCAACGGCGGTGTCGATGGTCTGCTGATGCTCTCGGATTTGCTCGTCGTACCGTTCCAGCGCATCCTTGGCGTCGGCAAGGGCGGCCTTCGCAGCATCCCGATCTTTTTTGTACGGATTCGTGCCTCTGCCGCCGGAATTGACCCAGAACGAATAAGACTCCTGAAGCTGGTCATACCTGTTTTGCAGGCTTTCTACGTTTTCAGCCTCCAATTCGCGCATGTGGTAGAGGCCGTAGGTTTCGTTTTCGAGCTCGCGGGTGGCCTGCACCTGGGCATTCATGGCATCGACCATGCCCTGCTGTGCTGCTTCATACCGCTGGGCTGCAGCCTGGGCCTTTACGGCAGATTCGAGCGCAGCGCCGTAATCGACGACACCGCTGACAACGTCATCATAGTTGAGAGCCAGATCGGGAACGACCTTGTTCAGTTCCGCAATAATGGCCTTCATTTCCTCCTGCGTCTCGACGGTCTGCTCCGTCTGGGACGCAAGCTCCTGAAGCCGGTGTACCAGCGCGAGGGTCGTTTCCTCGTTGGCGCCGATCTCGTTGAAGGTGTTGCGGTTGGAGTCCAGGGTGTCGTTCAGGCTGTCATTCAGCTGCTTGCAGCCTTCGATATAGTCATCGACCGTCTGCTTGTTGCTGTTGAAGCTCTCGGACAGGTCCTCGATCCTCCAGGCCAGATACCGGGCCTCTTCGGAGGTCTCGCCGTAGGTGTCACAGACCTCCTCATACTCGGCGCGAAGCTCCTGCAGCTGATAATACTGCTCCTTGGAGGTAGCGATCAGCCCGAGGGATTCATCGGCGTCTTCCTTCATTGCCGACGCCAGGCCCACGAAAACAGCCGTCAACGCGGCAACGCCGGCCGTGACGGCCATGATGATATTCAGACCGGGGATGGATGCGGACAGGGCGGCGCTGGCGATTGCGGCGAGCTTTGCCGCTGCGGTGTATGCGACGATCCCACCTACCACCAGGCCAATGACGGCGATAAAGGCGGTGATTGCTTTGATCAGAGCCGGGTTCCTCTGAAGGAAGCCGTTGACTTCCGAAAGGATGCCCGCGAACATGCCGTAGAGATCAGAGAGGATGGGGGTGAACTGTTCGCCGACGGTGGTCTGCACGGCCTCCCACGCGCTGTTGAGCAGCGTGAGCTGGCCGACCATGTTATCCATCTTGACGTCGGCCATATGCTGGGCCGCGCCGGTGCTGTTGTTGATGGCCTCGGTCAGCTTTGCATAGTCCGCTTCGGAGGCATTAAGGATCGACAGCAGGCCAGCATAGCCGCGCTGTCCCGCAATGGCCATAGCGTTGTTGACGCGCTCGGCCTCGGTCATCTGATTGAAGTACTCGCGCAGCTCGTCAATGGTGGTGGCGAAGTCAGCCATGGTGCCGTCCACCCGGACAGCAGAAACTTCGGCCTCGCCGAAGGCCTCGCCGGTGAGCGTGACGCCCTCCAGCAGACCGTTGAACACATTGCGCAGCGCGGTACCGGCGTTGCTGCCCTTGATACCGGCGTTCGCCATGAGGCCGATCGCCGTGCTCACGTCCTCGATGGAGTACCCCAGCGCACCGGCTACGGGCGCGGCGTATTTGAAGGTCTCGCCCATGACGCTGACGGAGGTGTTCGCATTGGCGGCGGTCGCAGCCAGCACGTCGGCGTAGCGCGCCGTGTCGGCGGCTGTAAGGCCGAATGCGGTCATGGAGTCCGTGACAATGTCAGACACCGTGGCGAGGTCTTCACCTGCCGCTGCGGCCAGTTGCAACACGCCAGGCATGCCCTGCAGCATCTGCTCGGCGCTCCATCCTGCCATGGCCATGTAGCCCATGGCGTCGGCGCTCTCTTTGGCCGTGAACTTGGTCGTGGCGCCGAGCTCCTTCGCCATGGCAGAGAGCTGGGCAAGCTCCTCTGCGGAAGCACCGGACAAAGCCTCCACGTTGGACATGGAAGCCTCGAAGTCACTGGCGACATTGATGCACTGCACGTACCCCTCGTAGATCTCCTTCAGGGCTACGGCAATACCTGCAGCTGCGATCGCGGCTCCTGCGGCGCTGAACGCATCGGTGGTTTTCTTCCCAAAGCTTTCCGCGCCTTCTGCCGCTTCCTCCTGCTTCTTCTTTACGTCGCCAAGCTCGGCCTCCAGGCGCTCGCTTTCCTTTTCCAGATTGGCGGTGTCAACTCCGGCCTCCCGGAGCGCAGCGCCCATCTGATCGAGCTTTTGCGTCTGCTGGCCGAGGGCGGCGGTGGTCTTGTCGATCTGCTGCTGTTTGGAAAGCAGCTTGTTCTCCAGGTCAGAAGAGAACTCTCCCGTTTCCGCGATCTCCCTCTGGATGTTGTCGTACTGCTGCTGGAGGGTTTCGAGCTTCTTCTTGGTGTTCTCAACGGCCTGCTGCTGCTTCTGGTAGGCTGAAATGTCGCCTTGCGTCTTATTCAGCTCCTGGATCTCCTTCTGGAAGCCGAGAAGCTGCTGCTGTGCCTTGCTGAACGTGCCGGCAAAATTGCCGTTCATCTGCGCGCTCAGCTGAAATAGCATTTCATATTCGCGGCGAGACGCCATAAACAGCCCTCCTTTCGGGACGAATTACTTCTTCTTCATGTCCTTCATGATCTCATTGTTTGTCTTGATCCATGCGACCAGCTCCCGCAACGGGCAGGACAGGAAGAAGGTCAACGGCGTTCCGTTGTTTCGTGCCAGGATCATGCATTGCTTTCGGAGCCAGCTCCCGCCGTCGTTTACTACGACCCCGCACGAAGCAAAAAAGAACGCGCCTTGCCGCGGATCTTCACATAGGCAGAGAGCGGCAGCTTCTGGAAGAAATCAATGCCGATCTTCATGCCGTTGCTCTTCCTGGTCGTGCAGGCCCGCATGGCCATCCGCAGCAGATAGTCTCCGGAAAACTCCGGAACGATGACGGGGCGGCCGGTCGCCTGCAGCTCCGCCTCAATGGACAAACTGTCCGCGGCGGTCAGCGTGCCGAAATCAAAGGACAGCGTGTCGAAAGACTCCCCCTCGAAGGAGAAGGGCGTCGGAAATTCGTGGGTATAGGTGTTGGGACTGTCCTCAGCCTCCTTCACTGCGATCTCATACTCCTGCTCGTCAACCACGGGCTCGGCCTCAACCGCAGCGGCGGTTTCCTTTTTGGTGCTCATGTTCTAACTCCTTTCGATAAATGGAGGCGCGAGAAACCAATTTGCCGGGGTCGACAAAATGATCTCCCGCGCCGATCGGTTTACTTGCCGAGGGCCTTGCGGACGGGGGCGAGGTAGTCCACGCCGTCGACCATGCAGATGAAGTTCAGCGGGTCGAGCTCGCGGACCTTCTGGCCGTTGATCCAGGTCGCCCAGTAGCGGACGGCGTACTCGCCGGAGCCGTTGGACGGGGAGGCGGGGGCAATGCTGCCCACATTGTGGGTCTTGGGGATGACCACGAAGACGTGCTTCTCGGCCACGGCGTCGATGCTGTTGTTCACCGGGTCCTCATGCTGCTGCGCCACGCGCAGGTCGATCTGATGGCGGCGCGGCTCGGACAGGCGAACGCTCGCGGGGGTGGTGGTGCGGAAGTTGAGGCCGAGCGTCATGGTGTCCATGTGGCCCAGGATGATGGCCTCGACGTTGCCGGCGATCCCGGCGCCGTTGATGCTCTGCACCAGATTGGAGAGGGTCGGCATGGTCACGGAGGCCATGCCGGCGTATTCCTGACCGTCCTCGTAGACGGCAAAGTTGATGTTGCTCTGATCCATGTGTCAGTCCTCCTTTAAGACAGGGCGCTCTCCACATAGGAGGCGTCATACTCCAGCGTGAAGTCGATCTCCTGCGCGGGAGAGGGCGGAGTCATGAAGATGTGCAGCCGGACGATGCCCGCCATCAGATCGGTGACGGGATTCTCGGAATCGAGCATCTCCACGCGGGCGCCGAGCAGGTAGCCGCGGCCGGTCAGACCGTTAAGCCAGATGTTGCAGGAGTCCAGGATGCCGTCGATCAGCCGACGATTCATCGGGGAGTCGAGCTTGATCCAGAAGGTCTTGATCAGCGTGTTCGCCACCCAGTCGAACATGCGGGACACGGGGATGAAGTAGTTCTTCACGTCCGTGTCGCCGGGGAAGCAGCCGGTGTAGTTGCCCCACGCCTTGAAGCCGCCCATGAAGTTGAGGCCGGTGCAGATGCCGGCGGCATTGAGGATGTTCGCCTGCGCGAGCGTCAGGGAAACCTCGGTACCGTCGGAGAGGCACAGGCCGTCAACGGAGATGGACTTGTTGGACGGGCTCTCATAGGGGACACCGCCGTTGTTGGTGTCGGTCAGCGCGATCCTTCCGGCCTCGATGGTGGAGCCGTGGAAGATCTGCGTGCCCAGCTTTCCGCACGGCCAGCACACGATCTCCTCCTCGGTGAAGGTGCCGCCGTTCTTGGCGGTAACCGCGGCGGTGTAGCTGGCGGCCTCGATGTCGACGATGGCCTTAGCCTTGAACATGCCGTTGACAGAGGCAGCCTTCGCAGCCATGGCCGCGGCGACGGTGGCGCTGTCGGAGAAGCCGGGGGCGACAATCAGATCAGGCACGACGCCGAACATGGACATGCAGAGGTCGATCTTCTCCACGGCGGCGGCAACACTGGCCGCGGTAGGCGGGGTCAGATAGTAGGCGGTCACGTTGTCCGTGCCGGAGGCCGGAGCGTTGACCAGGGTCACCTTTCCGGTGGATGCGTTGTAGGACGCGATCTCCACCTCGGCGCTACCCACGGTAACCTTCTGCACGGTCTTCGGCTTCGCGGTGATGGTGAACTCCTTCAGGGACCCGGTGCCGCTGAAAGCCTGCGTGGAGATCGTCTCCGTCAGCGGCAGGAAGATCACCGGCTGGCAGCCGGCCAGCTTGAAGTGGTGATACATGAACTCGCAGATGCCGTAGTCGATCCAGTTGTCGGAGTAGCCCAGGTGATTCTCAGCCTCGTCGAAGGACGTGGCGAGAACGGGGATCTCGACGGCGGCGCGGTCGTCGGCGTCGACCGAGGCCAGCGGCGCAACGCCGAGAACAAAGGGGATGCCGCTGGCCGCAGCTGCCGGAGTGGAGAGCGCGGTAGCGGCTTCGGTGGTGAAAACACCATGATTAGCCATAATAGAATCCTCCTCTTATCTCCGGAGCAGCGACCTGTACGCGGCGTACAGGGGCTCTCCGGGTTTCTTGACTTTGACGCGATCTTCGGGCAGCGTGGAGCCGTCCACGATCAGCGCGGCGACCCCCGGGCGCTGCGAAACGGCGAGCTCCACTTCCGGAAGCTTGACAGCCTCCGCTTTGCCGACGGGATAGATCGTGCCCTTCTGAATGACGCCCGGAATATTCGGGCCGATGTAACAGGAAAAGCCGGCGCTTTCGACGTCGGCCTTCGCTGCCTTGGGGTTTTTCATAGCCATTGGCGTACCTCTCTTTCGATAGCTGGGATCTGCCAGGTCGTCACCATTTCCGCGGCGAAATACGGGGCGGTGTCGTCGGGGTACACAAGGATCTCCGCGCCCTGCTTGAGATCGAGCATATACCGCTCGCCGATCACAATCCTTTTCAGCAGATAGATGCGCAGGCGCTCCGCCAGGCCGAGCAGCATAAGGCCGCCCTCCTGTTCGTCGTCCGAATACACGCAGAAGATGGTGCGGACCTGCACGGTAGAGGTGACGCGCTGGCCTTCCTCCTGGATGTCCTTGCCGGTGATCAGCTGATGGAGGATGTAGGGACATTTCTTAAACGCGCTCTTGGAGTCGGGAAGCCGCATCAGGTAGACGTCGGCCGTCCGGTAGGACTGCTCCTCGTCTGCCTTCTGGATGCGCGTCGGCAGGATCATATCCTTCACAGCCTCTGCGGTGACTTCTTTCAGTCGTTCCAGAAAGTCGACGCGGCTGCTGTCGATGTAGTTGATCATGTCAGCCTCCCCATCCATTCAGCACGCGAAGGATCTCATGCTCCACGCGCTTGTCGAAAGTGTCCCGGATCGTTTCATCCATCTTCTCGACCACGTCCTCGTTTTGCATCATGTGTCCAGTTGACGGGCCGAATTTCTGTTCAACGGGAAAGCGCGGCGCACCGACGCGCTCAAACACGGCGATCGGCCCGAAGACCTTCTCCGCGAATGCGTGCTGCAGCGTGGCCGCGCCGCCGTTCCGCTTTACCTGCGTCGTGAGCTGGCCACCCCGGGAATACCGGGTACTAAACTCAAGCAGAGGCAGGACGGTACCGGCGAAAGAAACGCTCATGCTGGCGACGCCGCCGGAGCCCCCCTCAGTGCGGACCTTTTCGGTGACGTTGCGCATGAAGGTGCCCTTGTTGATGGTGTACTCCGCAGCGGCGAACTGCCCGGCTTTGGTCTTGGCGGTGTCTCCGGCGCGCTTCAGGGCGGCGTATGTCACCTTGAAAGCGCCGCCGGGGATGCCTGCGAGGAGCTTGTTGATGCGATCAATGTTTTCGCTGCCGACGTTGTCGACGCGGATTGAACCGAAGCTCATTCGTCGATCGCCTCCAATTCCACACGGAGCATCCCCATTTCGCAGACCGAAGAGGCGACATAGAACTGACGGAAGAATCCGCCGCCGCCCTCCCGGTCGTTGATCTTGATGCGGGTGCCCTTCTCCGGCTGATTACCGCCGAGATCACTCATGGCGCAATGCAGCACGGAGTGGACCAGGTAAAGCCCCTGCACATGATCGCTCGTGAGCTGGCGGCGGTCCTTCTCTTTCATGCCGGACAGAACGATGGGGATGTCCTCATAGGTCTCTCCGTCGTAGACGACGGTGCGCTTCTCCGCGAACTCGTCCAGATTGAGAAAGACGCCGTGGATGTCCCCGGCAACCATGTCCTTGAAGCTCATACCACCGGCGCCTCCGCTTTCAGGTCGGGCGGTGTTTCGCCGTCATCGACAGCGTCCTCGTCCTCTTCCTCGGGCTCCTTGTCATCCTCCGGATCGACCTGGACTTCCTCGGCGGCGATCAGCGCAACAAAGTCGGCCTTCATGTTGCACCCGGAAGTGTCCAGCCCCATGTCCTCCGCGAGCTTCTTCAAGTTCGCCTTGGTCATCGTAGAAAGCTGCTCGGGGTCCAGGGAGCCGCTGAGGGGCTCCTGCGGCGTTTCCGGGGCGGGCGTGTTCTCGCCCGTCCCGGTCTCGGCCTGGGGCTCCTGGGGCGTTGCAACGACCGGAGCGGCCACGCCAAGGGCGATAAGGCGCTCGGCCTCTGCGTCGTCGACTTCGCAGGTCTGCCCGCAGTCGATCAGCTTCACGCCGAACTTCCCATCGGGGAGACCATAGGAGCCGAAGATCATTCTGATAGTCTTCATGGCTTGCTCCTTTCCGCGCCCGATCAGCTGACGGCCTGGGAGGCGTAGATGAAGGGGCAGTAGTCCTTGGGAGCAGCCAGAGGACGGGTAGCCAGACGCAGCTTGCGCTGATCGTTGGCCTGATCCACAACCAGCTTCGGAACGCGCTTGGCGGCGTGGGACGCGGGCTCGGTGGCGCCGTAGTCGATCTGGGTGATCTGGCCATACATCAGATGGCCGCAGCCGGGGGCGGTGACCATGGCGGCCTTCGCCGGGAAGAACTTCTGGACGTTGTTGCTGTCGTCGACATACTCCTCGTCGACAGTGATCACGTTCAGGCGGTGACCGCCGAAGTTGATAATGCCCTCGAAGGTGACGCCGTCGTAGGCGCTCAGCTGCTCGTTGATGGCGCCGATGGCGAAGCCGCTGTTCTTGTCGATCAGATCACGGAACTCGTCGATGGCCAGCAGAGCGTCAGCAGCGGAAACGCCCAGCACCAGATCGGTGGCCGGCAGGCCGCGGCTGGTGAGCTTCCGAGCCATGGCGCGGACCTCGGCGCGAACGGTCATGAAGGTGATGCCGACGGCATCCCAGTAGTTCGCGGAGCTGATCGTGTGCGCATGATCGGAGGTGGAGTCGTAGAACTGGACGTACTGGGTCTCGCCCTGGGTGTTGTTGTCGACGTAGGTCTGCATGGTGCAGGCGTTGTTCTGCATGACCTGGGCGCACATCCACTCCTCGCGAGCGGCGATCCGGCGCTCCATGTCGTCCATGTCGTCGCGCAGCAGACGGGCGGCGCGCTCGGCCGGAGTCGACACGGCATAGATGGCCTCACCGAAGCCGCGCTTGCGCAGATCGTCCAGCGTCAGCAGACGGGAGGGGGCGATCCGAGCGGGCTCGTACTCATGGATGGCATAGCCCCGGCGATCCATGGGGATATCACCGACGCGGTCAGAAATGAACGCAGCCATCTTGCGGTCACCTTTGCGGTACTCGGTCAGCACCTTGTCGGACCGGAAGATGTCACCCTCCCCGGTAGGGAAGTAGCGATCGCGGAAGAAGCTGGGCCGGGGCGTGACCTGCTCGTTGATCGCCATGAGGGTGTAGGTGTCGAAGAAATTAAGAGTAGCAGGCATAGTTTTTTACCTCCTTGCTTAGTTGGCAGCGGCGGCAGATTTGAACAGGATGCCGCGCTCGCGCAGCTTGTCCTTATCGTCCGCCGTGATGGTGTAGCCGGACTTCACCGTGCACTTGTTGATGTCGAAGCAACCGGCGATGTAGACCTCGGTCTTGACGTCGTCGGAAGTGCCGACGTCGACATCATCACAGAGGATGCAGTCGGGCGTCAGAGTCTCGTTGCTGGCGGCAGTGGTGCCGAGAACGACAAGCTTGCCGTCGCCGGCGCTGCCGGAGCTCTTGGCGAGGATGGTTCCGCGCACGAGCGTGGCAGCGGCGCCGAGCTTGCGGATGGTGCCGCCACGGACAATGGGCTCGGGGATGACGTCGGTGATCAGCCCGTCAAACTCCATCTCGCCGACCTTGATGTACAGGTTTTTCATGGCTTACTTTTCCTCCTTCTTGAAGATAGGTTTGATACTGGCGCGCGCGGATCTCATGCGTGCGTCGGGCGAACTGTCATCGGGGTCCTCATCGTCTTTGGCGGGCGCAGCGACGACGCTGCCCGCGCCGGAGTTTTCCGCGTCAGCGATGGCGTCGGCCAGGAACTTGCTGCCGGACTTAGCGGCAGCCTGCGCGGCCTGAAGCGCCATCTCGGCGGCGGTGCAGGGATGCTCGCCAAACTTGGCCGCCTGGACCAGCGTGGGATCGAAGCACGGCGCCACCTCGTCGATGGCCGCGATCCTGGCACGCTCGGCTTGGATGGCTGCGTTGATCGCTTCGGTGTTGTCGACGGCAGCTCTGGCCTCGGCCTCAACCTGAGCGACCTCGTCCGGGTACTGTTCCCGGAGCTCTGCAAGGGTCATGGAATGTTCCTCCTCTTCGTTGCCGGGATTATCCGGCGTATTATCTGTCTCAACCGCGGCCGAGGCCTCGGGTGTGACCGTGGGGATATCGTCGGGCGCGAACATGCCCGGCGCAAGATGCAGCTGCCGGCCGCGCACGAAAAGCGTGCGACCATCGGCGCTGGCCGCGATATTCGTCGGCTCGGCGTCTTCCAACAGCTCGTCCACGAAGCCCTTTTCTTTGGCTTCGCGGCCCGTCATATAGGTGGTGTCCGCCATCATGTGCATGATGACCGTGTTGCTGAGCCCGGTCTTGCGCTGGTAGACCTCGCTCTGCATCCTGTCCCAGGCGTCGGTCTGCTCCGCTGCCTGCCGCAGCTCGTCGGTGTTATAGCCGCCGTTCATCCATGTCCAGCACTTGTGAATCATGATGAGGCTTCCAGGATTGGCCTTCACGGTATCGCAGGCGCACATGATGATCGAGCCGCCGGACATTGCCACGCCGTCCACAATGCAGATCGTCTTGGTTCCGTTGCGGGAGATCTCCCGCAGCCGGTTGTGGATGGTGTTCGACACGCCGGCGTCGCCGCCGTAGCTGTTCATGCGCACGATGATGGTCTTGCAACCCTCGATTTGCTTCAGATCCTCCAGGAACTCGGACAGGGTGATGTACTGCCCCTCGACGGGATCACCCCACCAATCCGTGGGCTGGGTCTCGTAGATATCGCCGTACAGAGTGATCTCCGCGCTCTGGCCATCGGTTGTGGCCATGGCATAGGCCTTCTTGGTGATGGAGACGGCGGGCTTGCTTCGAAATGGGATCTTCATTTTCGTTTCTCCTTCCATACTTCGGATTCCGGGATATAGGGCGACCGCAGCCATTCGGCGATTCCGGCTCTGCAGTCCTCGTTGCATGTTCGCCGCAGGTTGCGGGGGCAGAACAGGCAATAGTCGTTGCAGAGGTTCCAGATCACCACGGCCATGCGCCAGACGCCCAGGGACATCAGGTGGTCGAAATTAGTCACCACCGCCATCACCGTCCCCGCCTCCCGGTTCGTGCTCCGTGGCCGCCGGATCAGCGGTGCCGCCGCCGGCCTCTGAAAGCATTTCGTTCTCCCGGCGCAACTGCTCGACATTCTCCTCCCAGTCGCCGCCGCCGCGTTCGCGGGTGACCTGCTCGTGTGTCTTCAGGGCGTGGTTGATCATCAGCTGATCGGCCTTCGCCTCTTTCAGCGGATCGAGGCTGCCCTGTACCGGACCGATCCAGCGCGCCTCAGACCAGGACAGACGGCGCAGCGGATCATCGAAGAATCCAGCCGCCAGGATGCGGCGACGCGCCACAGCTTCGGCGAGCCAGATCTCATAGACCGGCTGGCAGAAGTCCTCCACAAACCAGGCGCGGCGCATCTTGAAGCCCTCCCAGGCTTCCAGGAGCGCGCCCCGGCTTGCGCTATAGGAGCTGTTGAACTCCTTGGAGATCACGTCATAGGGCAGCTCCAGGGCGGAGCCGATCAGCCGCACCAGCGTCTTGGTGAAGGTCTCGAAGCCGGCAGTGGGAATATTCGGATTGCCGAACTCGATATTCTCCCCGGGCTCAAGGTGCGTGACGGTGCCCGGCCCCATTTCGTACTCGTTGTCATCATCGGACATTCCGCTGCCGTCGCCACCGTCTGCGTTGATGCCGACCTCGGAGGAAATATCTCCGGCTCCGACCTCGTTGATCGGAAAATCGGTAGGGTTGCTTTCGGTGACGATCCAGGCCGTGAAGAAGCTCTGCACCAGCGCGGCCATCAGCTCGCTCTCGGTGTATCGGCGCAGCTGCAGCAGCGGCTCGATCACCTGGGCGAGATAAGGAACGCCGCGGTACTGATCGGGGCGCTCTGCGTCGAAGATGTGCAGCACGTTCGGCAGTCCGGTTTTTTCGCCGAAGGCCAGAACGCGCGTCCATTTCAGATCCTCGCCGGCGAACTCCGTCGGGTACCCGCTGCAGATATGATAGGCGATCACGCGGCCGGTCTCGTCGATCTCTACGCCGTCATAGATTTTGTGGCCGGCGCCGTCTTCGCCTTCCGGGATGACGCCATTGACCGTGGCGCCGCCGAGAACTCCGCTGCGGTATTTTGCCGGGGTGCTGACGCGGTCCGCCTCGATCAGATGCAGACGCAGGGAATACGGATTGAGCGGTGTCGGCTTGTCGCGCTTGATCAGCACAAAGACGTCTCCGCTGGAAAGCCAGGACTTCAAGGCGACCTGCTGCAGACCGAGGAATCCGTTCAGCCCCAGCGCGTCGCAATTCTCGCGTTTGCACCACATGCGGAACTCCGCTTCGGTGCGGCGCTGCCATTTCTTCGCCGCTTCGGAGGTCAAGCCGAGCAGCTCATAATCCAAGGTGCTTTTCAGCGTCAGTCCTGTGCCGACTATCTTGGTGCGATTGGTGTTGATCGCTGCCGTGGCCACCGGCGAGCTCATGTAGAGCAGCCGGCTCCGCTGGCGCAGCGTCATGTTGTTGCGGTTGATATCTTCATTCGGCGAGCCGCTGTTTGGGATGAATCCCCTCAGCGCTCGCCGCGTAATGCTGGCTCCGGCCTCACTGTACCCCTTGGCCTGGGGCGCGCGTCCGTTCATACTGATCTCCTCCCGTGTTAAATAAAAAGCTGGCGCCCCGCGGCGAAAGGAGCGACAAACTCCGCGGGGTGCCAACTGACAAAAGCCCTGACCGGGGCCTTCATCCAAGCTCATTTTCGTAACGCTACGAAAAATGTGCCCGCCACAACGGAGAACCGAAGCGGCGGGCTGTATCGCTTATGGCCTTTTCTCATTCCTCCGGCGCCGGAGGGGAGCTTTCACCGTCCATCATTCCTCGGTGGGCCCGGCGTTCATAAAACCAAAATCGCGGCCTTTTGGGCGCAACGTCTCCAATATCCCTGTGATCGTGCATGTTACGCCCAAAACTGCACGTTACCAGTCGCGCGGGAGAATGCCCACGGCCTTGCGGGGGCGCTTGCCCTCCAGAGCGGCGGTCAGCTCGTCGATCTTCGCCTCGCACTCCTCGATCTCGTTTTTCAGGTCCGGGATGTCGAAGCGCGTGAGCTGGCGATCGTCGATCATATAAGACTTCACACCGCCCTCAATCAGCGCGATATAGGCGTTTTGGAGCTTTTCATGCACAGTCTCCCAAAAGGAGAGCCGCTGCCTGATGATTGTTCTGTCTGCCATAAAGCACCTCACCATTCATCATACTGTTCTTTCAAGCCGCGCCCTTTCTTCCGGCGCTTCTTTTGTGTCGGCGCGCTCGGCGGGGCGGAGCTCGCTGCTGCCGGATTCTTCTTTGCCGCTTTCAGTCTCCGGTCGATCTCGTCCAGATTGACCGGCAGGGACTTATACGCCGCCAGCGCATAGTTGCGGCAGTCCAGCGCCTCGTTCCTCTCATGGCCGGGGATCTTCTTCCATGACCACGGGAGCTTTTTGTTCGGGTCGTAGACCTTGACCTCGGAAAGCAGCCCTTTGAAATAGGCGCTGCCGTAATCGTCCCGGCGGGGGAAATGGCAATACTTCGGCCCGGTAGACTGGACTTTCAGATTGTCCATGATGATCTCCTTGCCGGAGTCGACGCCGAGCTGGTATTGCCAGCAGGTCCCGACCATGACGTTTCGAATCATGATCTTCTGCTTTTTCGGCGGGGCGGTATATGGCCGATCCTGCCCGGGCATGCCCTTGATGCAGAACAGCTTTTTGGAGAGCCGGGCGGCGCAATGCTGCCGGACCTCCATCGTGAAGTGACCGCCCTCGTCCATGAAGCTCATGGACTGCCGCAGGCCGACGCCGCACTCGAAGCGGTAGACGTGATCCAGGACGTCGTCAAGCTGCCGCCAGGTGTCCTCGTCGTCGGGGCGTCCCATGATGATGCCTTTGCGGATGCCCCAGGTCTCGCCGAAATGGCCATGCCCGACCACCTCATATTCAAGGCGGTCGTCCTGGGTGTCGATACCGACGGTGAGCACCAGTACGCCCTCCGGAAGCTCGATGTCGCTCCCGTCCTCGCGCTGGCCGTAGTCCTCCCGGCGCGCCATCATGGTGTCCTCGTCCTCCAGGTCGCCGCGATCCTCCCACAGCTCGCCGAAGCAGGTGTTGTAAACGACCTGCATCTTCCGACTGCTGCCCATGGCCTTCAGATACTTGAGGACGATGCTTTCCCACGTCGCCCACTGGCTGACGAAAGCATTGAGCCAGAAAGAGCGCGTCCCCTGATCATAAGCGGCGGGGTTGTCCGCCTCCCAATGCGCCGGGGCGTGCTTCATGGCCAGCTCGTCAGATATGCAGCCGCAGCCGGGGCAGACGTACCAGATCTTCGAGACCGTGTAGGTCTTCTGCCCGGCGACAACGGCCTCCTCATACTCAAAGCGGATGTCCGCCCATTGTATCTCGTGATATTCCCCACAATGGGGGCAGCGGCTCTTCCAGCGTTCCATCGTGCCGGTCGAATAGGCCGCCTCGATTGCGGAGGCGTTCTTGATCGTCGGTGTGCTGACCTCGAAGGCCATGCTGTTGTAGAACGTCGTCTGCCGCGCCATGGCCAGATCCCACGGATCGCCCTCGTTGCCTGCGCTCGTCGCCCAACGGTCCCGCTCGTCACCCAGAACGTAGCGGATCGGCTTCGACGCCAGGGCGTGGGCCTCGGTGCTGCCGCAGAGGGTGAGGATGCCGCCGGGGTAGCTCTTCTGGAGGATGGTGTTGTTGCTGTCCCTGCTCTTGGGATCGGCCACCTTCTTCCGCAGTGTGGGGCAGTCCCGGATCATCGGCGCGATACGGAGCTTGGAATACTCCTTGGCGTCGATGGTCGTGGGGTGCACGAAAAGGATGCTGCCGGGATCCTGGTCGATGATGTACCCGATGCAGTTGTTCAGCACTTCGGACTTGCCGACCTGGGACGCGGCCACCATGACGGTGTGCCTGATCTTCGGATCGGTAAAGGTGTCCATGACCTCGCGGAGATACGGGGTGCGTTCTGTGCGCCAGGGGCCTGGCTCGGCGCTGCTCTCTGAGGACAGGCGCCGGTATTTCTCGGCCCATTCGGTGACGGTGAGATCTTCCGGAGGGATCAGCCCGGCCAGGCAGCCGGAAATCAGCCGATCAAGGCGCTGAATATCGGCGCTACTCGTCATCGGAATCACGCTCCGACCAGTCTCTCCGCTCGCGTACCCGCTCCTCGTATTTCTTCGGGCTGTAATGGTAGCCCGCCAGCTCGCGCAGGCCCTTGTTGACCTCGCGGCGCAGCACGTCGCTGACCTCGGCGGGAGTGTCGCAGGCGGCGACGTCCACGGCCACGCGGCCGGGCAGCGCTACCAGGAATCCCCGGAACGTGTAGATCAGGTCCTCTGTGATCGCGGCCACATCCTCGGCTCGGTGCATGGTGCCTTTCAGTTCTTCCGCCTCGAGCTTGGCGACCATGGCCTTGGAGGCCTTGATCTGCACCTCGCTCTTGCGGCGCGCCTTTTCGAGCTTCACGTCCTCCTCGTCCACCGGCGTCGCGGTGGAGAAGCGGATGAAGCGCTGCACGGAATCGGCCAGCAGAAAGCGGCCTTTCTTCACAGTGGGCAGCGTCCCGTCCTGGGCGAGCTGCTGCACCCGCCGGGCGGTGACGCCCAGCACCGTGGCCAGCTCGGTCGTGCTGACCTCGGTTTCGTCGGTGATCTTCTCTTTGGCTTCGACCATACGGAACGCTCCTTTCCGTAGTGATGGGGCTGGCAGCAGGATTCGGACCCGCGACCCGCTGCTTACGAGGCAGCCGCTCTACCAACTGAGCTATGCCAGCATGGAGCAGACGGCGGGACTCGAACCCGCGACATACCGCTTGGAAGGCGGTCTCCCTTGCCAACTGGGCGACGTCTGCGTATGCAGGGCTCACCGGAATTGCACCGGAGCGCCGCTGCGACGGCGAGACCCTTACCCTGCATGTGATCTTATATTGTCAGGAGGTGCACAGGCGGGCGGCCATGGGCAAACCGCCCGTCTTTTATCTCGATTCCCCGGAAGGACAGGAGAACGGACGGAAGATTGAAAGTGTACTTCTATGAAATGCCGGATTTTATGCAAGTATGGATGCCGAAGCTTCCATAAAAGCGTAGCGAAATGCCCGAATTTGCGCTTGGTAACTGAGCGTTTTTCGGGGTCGACGAGCCCGCGACGCTCGGGGCGGGGCCGTCACAGTACCTTTTTCGGTGTTGCAACGCCGCTCTTCGCCTCTCTGCGGGAGTTCTCCGGCTGGGGCGTGTTCTGCGTTGGCTCAAGGTGCCCCGCCCTCCTGCACGTCTCTGCCGCTTCGTGCGTCGCTCTCAGATGCGCGAGAGGATCTCCGCGCGGGAGTACGTCTGCCCCTGAGCCATCATGTTGATGAACTCCTCCTTAGAGAAGTCCGAGAGGCGGAAGATCTCTTCCGGTCGCATGCCGAGCTGACGCGAGATTTCCTTGACGTCCTTACCCTCGTCCAGCAGGCTTTTGACTATCGCTTTCATCGGCTCCAGCAGATGGGTACCGCGGGCGCGGTTATGCGTGATCGTGCCGTACATATCCTCGCTTCGGTCCCCGTGATGATCCACGATGACCACCGGGACTTTGCCGCCGAGCTTCGACAGCAGCGGCTCGCGTCCGGAGACGGTCCAGCGGTGGAAGCCGTCGATGATCGTCAAGTCAGGGCGACACACGATCGGAAGCGTCCACCCATTCGTGAGGATGGATTGCACCAGCAGGCGCAGGTTCTCCTCGGAGACTTTGTTCGGGTTGTAGTCGTTGGCGTGGAGCAGGGAGCGGTCCACCCACTGCAAAGAGCCCAGCGGGGCGAACAGGTCAATTTCAGCCATTGCTCTCACCACCTTCCACGCGGAACTGCTTGGCATATTCTGCGTAGGCACCGTACACGTTCTGGAATACGGCGCGCAGGGTGCGGAGCTTTGGATCCCCGGCGATCAGCGCATCATGCATCTGCTTGTAGTCTTTGGGCCGCGCCATGCCGTCCACCTTCGTGAAGCAGCGCCGGTATTGCTTGGCCACGCGGCGGGTGGTGTCATTGGTGAAGTGGCGGTCAAAGTCCTCGAAGAGCATCTTGCGCACCAGCTCCTTGAAGTCGCGGGTGTCGCCGGCCTCGTTCTTCTTTCGGGTGCGGGAGTTTCGCTTGTACCATTCCGTGTCCCAGTAGAGCAGGGTCAGATAAGCGTTCGGCTCCCGGCGCTCGATGCGCTGCCAGAGATCGGGGTCCGTTTCGGCGACGTGCTTCAGACCGCGGAGGCTGTCACAGGCGAAGAAGTTGGAGATCCGCAGGGAATGGCGACTCTCGCCCGCCTGGTAGATCCACAGATATGCCTCCGGGATGTCCAGGTGGTGATCCCGGATGTACATCCACACGTCGTTGTCGGTCCAGTCGTAGATCGGATAGATGGTGTTCGAGCCGGTGATCCCCTGGCGGCCGAGGTTGAGCGTGCTCATGTACTGAAGCCGCTGCAGAGACTCCGCAGCGCGGACGCCAGTGAGCATGATGCCGTCCTTCGTCACGCGCGGGAGAAAGCTCTGGTAATTGACGCTGCCGACTTCGGTCATGTAAGGGCTGGACATGATAGCGAACTGCGGGGGCTTCCGCACCCACATGTCCTCCTTGCCAGGTTCCCAGGTGATCCAGCTCTCGTCATTGGTGAGCATATTGAAACAGGAGACCTGCTTCAGCGGGAGGCAATACCAATCGAACTTGGCTCCGGCCATGAGAAATTTCTTTCGCCAGAACTTCATGGCGTCTATGGAGCAGTCGTAGATCGCTTCCTCGTCGATGAAAATACAGGTGAGCTGCCCGGCGTCGATAGCACCGCTGCGGATCAGCTGATAGACCAGATCCGCCATGCAGATGGAATCCTTGCCTCCGGACAGGCTCATATAGACCTTGACGCCGTTGGAGAAGACGTTGCGCACTCGCATGATCGCGGCGTCGACGCAGCTCATGGTGCCCTTTGCCCGCTTTACAGCCATACCTTCTCACCGCATTTCGGGCAGACCACGTACTTTCCTACGGGCTGCGCGTCCTCGGTGCGACCGGCATCTGTGTCGGTCGCAGCTGCAGGCTGGGCTGCGCGTGCTTCCTCTTCCTTCTGGTAGGTCTCGGCGGCGCCGGCCATCTCCGCTTTCTTTTCCTCGGTGATCAGGCCGTAGGAGGACATCATTTCGTCGATCTCGGCCTCATTGGCGACAAGGGAACGCAAGAGCTCATCGTCGAAGCCGGGAACGTCCAGATCGTCGCCGAGCTCGGCAATGAACTCGTCAAAGGCCTTCATGTCGTCCACGCCCAGATCGAAGATGCGGTTGTCGGCCAGCATGAGCTTCTTCTTTTCGTTTTCGGTCAGACCTTCGACCACATAGCAGTCTGCCTCTGTGCGCCCCATGGAGAGCAGCGTTTCATACAGGCCGTTGCCGGCCAGGATGACGCCGTTCTCGTCGATGACGATAGGGCGAATTTGGCCGAACATTTCCACGGAGCGTCGGAACTCCACCAGCTGCTTATCGGTGTGCATCCGGACGTTCTTCTCCGGACGCTTCAGATCGGAGAGCTTCTTGGTGACGGCTTTCATGCCCTCACCGCCTTTCGCTTTTCGACCAGGTACCAGATGATCGCGGCCAGGATGCCAGCGCCGACGAAATAGATGCGCACCGACGCCATGAGCGTCCACATCCCCATCACGCCGAGCGGGATCAGGAACTGCCATCCGAGGATCAGCCCGGCGTTGATGCCGAGGCCGACCTTCTTGCCAAAGGCGATATAAATGCTGTACATGGAGCTGGACAGGGTCGACGTGCCGATAATGGTGATCAGCACCGCCTTGATCATGTTCAGCGCCGGGGTGAACTGCGCCCAGGCCAGCAGGAAGGTGATCGCCATGTAGACGCCGAAAAAGATGCCGCCCAGGGTGAAGGCCAGCTTCGTGTTCACCGTGCGTGCCCCGTCCTCGTTTTTGTCGTTATAGTCGATGATGCGGAAGAAGTACGGATAGGTGAATGGGCCGGGCAGCAACAGGATCGCTTTCCAGATGCCGGTTTTCATGTTCTCCGGCTCCAGGCCGAGGCCGATCACATTGTAGCCGCCCCGGGAGTGGAGCAGCGCCGCGATCGTGACGCCCAGAGCAAGGGCGTAAACCACCAGCCAGCCGAAGCCGTCCGTCAGCACGTTCCGGATCATGCCGAATTTGAGCAGGATAATCAAAAAGAACACGGCCAGGACGTAGGCGACGATGGTGCCGCCGGTCGAGCCGAAGACCGTGTCCGCGAATACCGTCTGCATTCCGTTCATGGAAAGCCACGCCTGGAAGACGCACATGATCCCGCAGATCCATTTCATGATCCGGGAGTTGAAGACCTCCCGCACCTTCGGAATCTTCAAGGCGACCAGCCCGAAGACGATGCAGGCCAGCGTATTGCCGAGCACCCAGATCACCGAAGGGATGATGCCATAGGTCTGTGTCATGGCCACGCCGTTCATCAGCGATCCGATGCCTGCCCAGGTAGCGCAGATGCTCAGGGCGTAGTACAGCAAGGGGTTGTCTTTGAATTTCTGCTTGATAGCGACTAACATATCGCTTTCCTCCTTTTTGATCGTGCCCGCTGCCGACGCCGTTGGCGATCCGGTGCCAGCCCAGGCCAGACCTCGCGCAAAGGAGAAACGCGGGGCCGATGCCCTCCTTTCAAAAAGACTGACGGCCACCCCGCGAAGGGTGGCCGCCTGGCTATGTAGGATTTTACAGGGTACACGATACAGATGTACTTGTGAGACTTCAAGATATACGATGCAACTCCGCGAAATTCGGCGCTCTGGCGCGTTGCAACGGGTCAAGGCGCGTTTTCTCCATCGAGGCCAACATCCTCCACACCCAAGTCCCGAAAGAAGCGATAGCAGGCCGCCTTGACGCTTCCTTCGGTAGTGTACTGTCCGAGGATCTGCGAGACCTCCTTCCAGGATAGGCCGCGAAGGAAGCGGAGCCGGAAGACCATGCGCGTCTGATCGTCCTCGATGCCGGAAACGAATGCCTCGATGGGCGGCTCCTGCGCCTCCACTTCGGCGGTCAGATATTCGATGCGGGAAGTCAGGTCTGCAATCTCGACGGCGAGATCGCCCACCTTGTCTTTGACACCCGGCGCGTGCGGCATCCCCGTCAGCTTGGCGGCTCCCGGCGTTGCAGCTGCGCGAAGAGACATAAGCAACTCCTGTGCCTTATCCAGTTTTTCACGCAATGCCAAATGCTGATTCAGATCCTCAAGCGTCATTTTACCACTCCTCGCTTATTTTCCTCTGCGCATATCTCCCAGGTGCATCTGTTCATATTCCGGCCTCCTCGGCTGGACTTCCTCGATGGAGACGACGCGCACATCCCCGTATTTCTCCAAGTCCTGCGCTATGGCCTCTTTGATCCCGATGGCCTGTCCCACCGGACGGTTGACATGAATGGTGATCACCAGCATTATCCCGGCCTCCTGTATTCCTCCCGGATGCGCCCGAGGCCCAAAATGGCGTAGCCCTCGCGCAGACCATATTGCGGGACATCCCGGAGAATGTATGTGATGGTGGCGACGATGACCTCGCCGGTGTAGCCGTAGGGCTCTCCGCTGCTATTGAGTGACGTGTCATACTTCCGGAGCCGGAGACGATCCCCGACCTCGAAGCCGCGGTCATCTTTCCGCAGCTCGAAGGATTTCCCCTTGTGCATGATCGCCTTGTAGTATTCCGGCAAGATCTTCAGCTCGTGTACTTTCATGGCATCACTCCATCACCCGGCAGCCGCAAGCCTCACAGACGCCGTGAAAGTGCCCGTTGGACTTTGCCCGGTAGCCGACCACCGTTCCCTTTCCTCCGCAGGAAAGGGAATCGAAGTGCAGCTCCTCGGGCGTCTCGGTGTACTTCTTCACAGCCTCGTCCTCGACAAAGCGCTGCCCGCAGAACAGGCATTGATCGGTGCTGTACGGCATTTCCCCGCAGGCGGGGCAGATCGGCCATCCCATCCCCCGGCCGGTGATGTCCGGCTCCCATTTCAGCGGGAGCGGTGGCGCCTTGCCGTTTTTCTTCTCTTCCGGTGCCGGCTGGTGCTCGCAGCCGTCGCACATCTGCCCGTTCGGACAGGTAATCTCCTCGTGCCAGTGGCACGGCCATTTCATATCGCTCATTTTCAGCATGACTTTTTCCTCCTGAACTGATCAGCGCACGGGCAGGTGCTCCAGTGCGAGACATAACCGACGCCGGTAGCCTTGCTCAGATCGCCGGAGAACTCACAGCTGAGGACCATGCCGTTCGGCGTGACCACTTTCCCCTTGGCCTTCGCTTTTTCCCAGTAGATGACTTGCTCCGGACCGCAGGGGATTTTCCCAATCCAGATAATCTCGGCACCGCAGCCCTTACACTTCGCCATGGTCGGCCTCCTTCAGCAGCTGCTCCGCTCGGGGCTTCAGCTCGGCCATGAGCTTCTTCTGCGCGCTGATGATTTTGTTCTGCTGAACGATCATCTGCCGGATGGTCTTCTCCCGAAACTTCCCCATGCGCGCCGTCCTGATCTTCCTCTGGAGCTCGCCGCGCTCGGCGATCATCCGCTTCATTTCCGCATCGGCGGCGAGGGTCACGAACTTCCGGCCGCATGAGGGGCATGGGAAGAACTGGATCTCCAGATCGTCCAGCGTGACGGTCTCGATGTCGGCGGGCTCGATCTCGAACTCGTCCAGACAGTTATTGCAGGTCATTCTCATTTCTTGGCTCCTTTTCTCCGTAGCGCGCCAGTAGCTTCATCACCTTCAGGGCGTCGCATTGAATGATATGGTCTTCGATCATCTGCAGCTCTGCCCTTGTTGGCTTGAAATACTGCCCGCAAAGGGTTTTCACGTTCTCTATGCAATCCTGGACATTGTCGGCCTGGAGCTCCATTCCGTAAACAGAATCCAGTGCCGCCGTGAAGTCCTGCCTGCACAGACAGTTCGCAAACTTTCTTCGTAGGATTTCCAGGATAAACGCTCCTTCTCCACACGTCGGCTCCAAGAACGTCTTGCGTGGCGAGAAGCATCCCGGACTTTCTTTTTCAAGATCGTCACACATCTGCTTCACGATGTGATCAGGAGTGAACACTTCGCCGTATTTTGCTACACGCTCCTTAGACTGCTTTCTTTGCATTGAGCCGCCTCCATTTTCTGAAATACTGCTTCTGCCTGGCCTTTCTGCACGGCGCACAGAATCGGTTTTCTTTTCGCTCGTAGAAGGTGCCTCCGCAGCGGGCGCAGTATTGCGGCCTGATCCTTCGGAACTCCGTGCAGCTGTCGCAATCCGTGCAGCCGGCAGAGCAGCCGCCGATGTCGTCCCAGTTCATGCACATAAACCGCTGCCAGAAGGGATCATAGCCGAGATCGTTCAAGCGCTTTCGGAGGATCGCATCGAGCAGGGACAGGTCCTTCTTGACCTGCTGCCGCGTCCGAGAAAGGTGGATGCCCTGCGCCACCGTAGGCGTCGGGGCACCGTCGCCCCATTTGCCGTCGCCCATCAGCGCCCGCACTTTATCGGCGTTCTCGGTCAGATACTCGTAGTAGACCTTCCCGCGTATCGCTTTCTCCGACTTTCCGAGGACCTGGCCGATCAGCATATAGCTGTCGCCGTTCCGGATGCCATCCGCGAGTGCCTGGTAATCGGCCTCCGACCACAGCACGCCGTGATTGTCCGCTTTCACAGGCCTTTCCTTGATCCCCAGGTCCGTACACCGTCGCTGGATTGCCCCGGCGCTACGGTGGAGCATTTCGGACAACTCGGCATATCCATAGCGGTGCATTTTCAAGAGCATCACAAGCCGGCTATCCTCTTCGGGCGTCCAGTGGTCCTTCCGCTGGATGGCGAAAGCGGCGAAGTCTTTCCGTCGCTGCTTCAGTACCCAGTCAGGCTCCACACCGAGCGCCAGCGGTTCCATTTTGGAAAAGTCGATGAAGGAGCGGTTTTTCTCGGCCCACTCCCAGAACTCCTCGACGTAGACCACCCGCACCCGCTTCTGCTGGATGCGCTGGTAGTGAATGGGCATCCCTCGTTTCTCCACCCAGCTTTTCAGCGTATAGGAGTGTGCGTTGTGCCCGGTGACCGCCTGTATCAGCTGATTGAGCGTCACATACTCGCCGCTCTCCAAATACGGGCCAAGCCCCAGGCGAGCAGCACGGACGATAATGGCGTTGTTGCTGCGCTTCAGGCTCTTGGCAAGACCGCCCACCGTCATGTGTCCCCAGTTCTCCCGAAGGAAGTCGTGCTCTTCTTCGGTCCACGTCCTTTTACCGCGCTTGTTCGGCCCCCGCCTATGAAGCCCCAGGGCGGCCCCGCGCTGATACACGGCGTGGGGCGTCCTGGTAATAGCCTGTCCTATCTGCTCGCAGGTCTGATCTCGCCAGTGTTCGATGATGTAGGCGTCGTCCTCTGCAGCCCACTCGGACAAATCGGCGCGAATCCCGTTCTTATACCTGGTGATCTGAACGGCGGTCGCCGATCTGCCGAGCTCGGCTCCGATCTCCGCGTCGCTCATGGCCGGCCAGTGCGCCCGAAGATACCGCAGCTCCCAGTCAGCCCAGCGCCTCATTTATCCCTCCATCTGAAAAAGTCGTCCGCCCGGTAAAGCGTCACATAGTCGCCGTCCAGGTCCTCGGTGTCGTAATACTGATCCATGCACCCCTCCATGGCCTCGATGACCAGCATATAGAAGTCCTGATCGTAGGTCATGCAGGCCTCGGTGATCTCGTCCAGGGTCAGCTTGCCGCGTTTCTTCTTGATGTGCAGCTGCCAGTGACCGGCGCGGTCGTAATCGGTCCATGTCTCGATATTCTTGCTGAGTGCCATATCACGCCCTCCGTTCCATCGTTATAACCCTGGCCAGAAAAACCAGCGCCTCCGGATTCTCGAATACCTCCCACCGGAGGGAATGAACGTCTCGCTCTTTGTGGATCAGGTTGCGGTCGCGGATCGCGTCCTCGCGGGTCTTGGCGCAGGTGAATGTCCGGCAAATATAGGGCCGCGCCGGGTAGACCTCGCACTTTTTCGTCTGCTGATTCCGAAACGGACAGGAAAGATCGGTCGCATTCGGATCGTAGAACGGGGCCTGCCGGTGCTCCTTGACGTTGTGCTTCCTCACATACTCCCGGAGGCGGCTGATCTCCGCTGGCGTGACGGGGAGAAGGTCGACGCAGCACTCGCCACAACCGGAGCACACCCCGTCGATGCAGTTGTTGGCGTAGTTGCCGACATGATTTGGGAGATCTTCGAGCTTAAAATATGCCATGTCACCACCCCAGCTTTCGGCCGCAATTCGGGCAGAAATTCATAGGTACATCCCAGCTTTCCTCGTGGGTCAGCGCTCCATCATCGCTCAGCCCCTGGATCAGGATTGACATAGTGCCGTTATCCGGATAAACCTCAAGCTGCACAGACACGTTCCGCGCATTATAGTCAGTCTGTATAAATTGATCCTGTTCGCACCACTCGCACGGCTTCTGTTTACGTCCGGCCATCGTAGGCCTCCTTCGCATGGAAGCCGGCGTGGGTGCCGTCCATCATCGACTGTTCCTCGGTGCTGATCTCATAGCCCAGGCGTTGAAGCCACTCATAGAGCAGCTTCAGCTTTCCGCTGCACTGGAACTCCGGGAAATTGCCCTTATAACAATGCCCGGTGCAGAGGTCCTTTTCGTTATCACCGAAGCCGGCATAAACCAGACGAGGCAGCGCGTCATCCGTAATCGCATCGAGCTTCTCTGCAACCTTCAAACCCTTGTTCGGCTCATAAGAGCCGGTATCAATTCCGAGCAGTGTCTTTATGGCAACTCCGTCATGGGTAACATACTCAACGCTGTCCAGCAAAACCGTCAACAGAGCCCCGAAGATGACGGTCTCGCGGTTTTTCTTCGTCACGGTCAGCTTCTCCACAAACGCCTTGCGGAGATCGTAGGCCAGCGAGGCGGATTCCTCCAGGGACTTCCACGCTGCGGAAATGGCTTTCTCTTTGGCAATCTGCTCCGGCGGCTTCTTCTCCGGCTTCGCCTTTTCGCGTTTCTTATACAGCCGAAGGCTCGTTCTTTCGAGCACATAGAAGACTTCGCCTTTGATATTCTCCGGAGGCTTGTTCCCGTCCTCGCCCCATTTGGAGAGGTAGATGTAATAGCCGCAGCCCGGGTAGGATTCGTACTTGTTGCTCCAGGCCTCCTGTGACGTGAGCTCCTTCGCCCCGATCTCCTTCAGCCACGCCTTGACGATCGGGCGGTTTCTCCGTTCTGCCTGCACGGACAGAGCTCGGGACAAATTCGCGTCAAAGTCACGGGTGCCTATGCTCTCCAGCACCTTGTTTCTCTCCTTGATATCCTCGACCTGGGCCAGTGCGTCAAAATCGCCGAGTGTCAGCTGACGAGCTGACACTTCCTTGAGGGTTTTCTGATCCAGCTCCATCATCTTCACACGGCGCCGAATAGTCTTTTCGGAGAAGCCGGACTTCTCCGCGATCTCCTCCACCGTTGCGCCCAGGTCAAGCATCATCTGGAAGCCCTGGGCCTGCTCGTAGACCGTGAGATCGGACCGCTGCATATTCTCCAGGAGCATGGTCTGCACCTGCTCCTTCGGCGTCATTTCCACGACCAGGCAGGGGAGCTCTGCCAAGCCGGCGAGCTTCGCAGCTGCCAGGCGGCGGTGGCCGATGATGACGGTGAAGCGATCCTCGACCTCCGGGACTACCGTGAGATTCTGAAAGACACCGTTTTCCTTGATGCTGGCGGCCAGCTCGGTCAGGTCGCCGAGATCCTTGCGGGGGTTGTCGGGGTGCGGTACCAGCCGCTCCACCGGAATGAATACCAGTTCTGACATGATTTTTTGCTCCTTTCATGTTCCGCGATTCTCGCGGCGAGTTGTCATACTACATACTTTTTGTGCGCCGCCGCCAGCTCTTCGTCGGAGAGATCAAGATATATCTGCGTGGTGGCAATATTCGCATGGCCGAGCATTTTGCTGACCTGTTCAATCGGCATCCCGCGGCGAAGGGCAAAGGTGGCGCACGTCCTCCGGAAGCGGTGCGGGTGGCACTCGACAACGCCGGCGCGTTTCCCGATGCCCCTCACAATGCCTTCAATCACGCTCTTATCGACCGGACCGCTTGCGGCCACAAGGCGCGGATCCTTGTACCATTCCGACCGCAGCTTCCGCATCAGATCGCCGTTCTGGCTCTTTTCACCTATGGACACACCGCTTTTCGGGAAGAGGTACGGGTTTCTGTCGTTCCGGTCTTTTAAATAGTTGTGAACTGCAACCGCGGCCTTTGCATTGAGATAGACATTTCTATACTTATCGCCTTTTCCGAGGATGTTGACGCCTGACTGCTGGCCGGATTCGAGATCCTCGATCTGAATGCTTACCAACTCGCTCACGCGGCAACCGGTTGACAACAGCAGCTCCACGATGGCCTTTTCCCTGCTGTTCTGGCAGGCGTCCCGAATCAGCTCAACGTCATATTCTGTGAACGCCGGCTTCTTCTTTTTCGTTATCTTGATATTTTCGACGCGGTTCATGGGATTCTTGGCAATCAGTTCCTCCCGCACGAGGTGTCCATAGAACGAGCTCAGATCCCGCCGCACATTGTCCGCATAGACCTTTGAGCTGTGCTGCATGATCTTCGCAAGGTGGATCTGAATATCCTGCGCCGTGATCGTATCGGCGTCCTTTCCGATTTCATCAAGCGCTCTTTTGATCTCGTTCGTATAATTCCGCAGGGTGTTCTTCGAGCATCCAGCCACCGCTTTCGCAAGGATGAATTTCTTAATGAACATTTCATTTTTGCCCTCGGTGTAGATAACCAGTGCCTCTTCCTTCGCGCCGATCTGATAGTCATTCAGAATGAGGGAAAAGCGCGATCTGATCTCCGAGATCTGCTGTACGTCCATCTGCACCAGGACGAACATCAGGCGGTCGAGGGCGGCCTTCGACAGATCCTCATTCATTTCCGTTTTTGCTCCTTTCTCTTTCGTGGAGTGACCTTCCGGCTCCACCAAGCACCACGCACATAGATCGCCTCAATCCCGCACCTGCTTAGAAGAATGAAAGCTGTCCCGAACCATCGGACAAAAGCGCTGCGGGCGTTTCTTTCGTTTCTATGGGGCTAACATCTTCCACCATGTCGACGCCCGGGGCGCTCTCCGCTTCGACCGCAGCGGGCGTTGCAACGGCCGCCGCGGGCCCATGCGCCATCAGGTCAATCGTGCACATGGCGTACTCCCATCTGATGCGATCCTGCCAGACTTCGTCATAGAACATCGGCATAAACCAAAAGTCTTGGCTGGGCTTTATCTGCGGGAGAAGAGGCGAGGCCCCGGTCAAGGGGTCGCAAATGCTGTCGGCGATCACGACATAGCCGGCGCAGCCGAGCAGGGAGAGTTGAATGTAGCACATGAGCCCAGCCACATGGTCGATGTCCTGCGCTACGAAAAGCACCCGCCGGTGCCCGATGCCCTTCAACATGAACTCGTTGCGCGCAGCGATCAGGAGCGCGCCGGCGCCGCAGGCTGGGTCCATGATCCCGACCCAGCCCCGGCGCTCGACGGATTCCTCCGCGCCGCCGATCTGCATGGCAGCCATCATCTTGCAGACGTTATACGGGGTGAAGAACTGGCCTCGCCAGTGATTACTCAGCTCCAGGGCCATGAACATTTCGCCGAGGAAGTCTTGATCCGGCCTGATCTCCATGGCGTTCACCATGATGACGAACAGCTCCCGGAAGCACAGCCGCTCTTTCTCGCGGTAGGTCTGCATAATCCGCTTGTACCGGGCCTCGCGCTCCTCGCTGGCCTTGCTGACGTGGTCGACGGCGTTTGATATTCCGATCGCAGCGCACTCGACGAAATCAGCCCAGACCTGCCAGGAGCTTTTCGATTCACACAGGATGGAAAAGACCCTGTGGAACTCCTTCTGCTCGTCGCGCAGATGCCGGATCACCTTCGCCATGGCTTATTCCTCGCTCTCGTCCTCGGGCTCGTCCGCCGGCAGCACGTCGCGGGGATCAGAGCCCTTATAGGGGCCGACGATGCCCTGCTTTTCCAGTTCGTCCATCAGTCGGGCGGCGCGGGCATACCCGATATTGAGCCGCCGCTGCAGCATGCTCGTGGTGGCCTTGTTTTCCGCCCGGACAAGGCTAATCGCCTGGCTGAACAGCTTGTCATCGACAACCAGCGTTTCCTCCTCGTCGTCAAACTCCTCCAGGGGCTCGGCGCCGTCCGGAGGATCGTTGGCCTCGTCCTCGTTGATCACCGGCATCATGCCCTTGCGCAGCGCGTCCTTCTCGATGACATCCCGGAAGAAGTACTGCTGCCAGTAGGAGATCATTTTCAGTAGGACGCTTTCGATCTTCGTACGCAGCACCTTGGAGATCGTGAATGTGCCGCCGCTGACCTTGGTGGTCAGATTGCCGTCCTCGAAGATCCACGTCATAGTGCTGTCGGGGCTGCGGTACCCAACTTCCTCCACGTCCTCCAGCATGGACATCTGGGCGTCCATGCCCTGCAGCGGGGAGATCGTCAGCGTAATAGGGTAGCTGTCCTTCCGGAAGCGGAACGAGAGCTCGTGCTCGTCACACAGGCCCTGCAGCTTCTTCTTCTGGGCTTCGTACAAAGTGATTTCGCTCATGGTGTAAACTCCTTTCATCAGTTGAGGATCAGCAGCACGTCGTTCCACGCCCGCTGCACCCGGTATTTATCCAGATCGGCCTCAGTCACGTATTTGCGGCCGAACTGCTCTTTCATGGTCGACCACACCCGCCAGGGGATGCAGTAGACTTCGCCGGAGTCAAATCCGGCAAGGACGAAGCACCGAGCTCCCAGCGCCGTGTGCTTGTCCATATAGGCCGTCTGGCTGTCCAGGACCCTGTTCTGCTCCATACGATCGGAGCTGGTGTATTTTGCCTCGAACATAACCGTGCGCCCGCCTTTGATCGTGCCCTTGTAATCGGGCTGGGCCTTCTTTTCGTAGTAGGCCACGAACTTCCCGTTGCCGAGGCTTTTGGTGGGGCGCATCGGCTCCGGCGTCTTCTCGACCACGGCGTAGCCCCGCTCTTTGTAGTAGGCAAAGGATGCGTCAAGCCTTGCTTCGAAACGTTTGCCCTTCTCCTTGGCGACCTTTCCCAAATACTGTCGATGCGGGTCTTTCGGATGTGTCATCGCATCAATCCTCCGCGCCGGCAGCTGAGCCCGAACACAAAAAGTCCGACAGTGGCCCGACCGAACATCTGTATCGTGGATATCTGTCCGGCATCACAGGCTCCTACCGTGCCGAGCAGAAAAATAACCGCCGCGACTGCTATCCCGCCGCATACGCGGCGCTTTGTTTTGCTTTTCATGTGTCCTCCTTCGGTAAATATCTTTCGTCTATGTAGACCTTGCAGATGTTGTTCCCGCAGACCACGCCGTGCGCCTGCAGGACGTTCCGCGCGATCTTCGCATCATTCTCCGTGCGGTACAGCAGCAGCGTTCCACGGGGCGGCTGCGGATTTGCTCCGACAAATCCCTTCTGCTCCTTTGCGAGCAGGAGCGCCGCCTTTGCCTTTTTCTTGATATGCGGCATCGAAAAGATGCTCGGCGCGTTCCCGACCGCCACTGTCCAGACTTCCGCTTCTTTCATCGCCTACCTCCCAAAATACAGCCCATCTAAATAGATCACGTCCGAGCCCTGCTGGAACTCTGCCTGCCATATGTAACCGGCGCCGTACAGCTCGCTGTGCTCGCCGCTCAGCAGCGCCCGGGCCGTGTCATAGGCCCGCTGCACCGCATCGGCCTCCCTGGGATTGCTTGCTCTTTCCGGCCATATGATGCCTGTCCAATGAAAGCGCCCATATTGTCCTTGCTGGGTCAGCACTCCCTCCAGCGTGTCCGGAAATCTCGGATCCTCCACGCGGTTTAAAACCACGTCGCCCACATAAGCCCGGCACAGATCGCTGCAGGCGTCGCCCCCGGCCTCCTGGTAGATCACGCAGGCCAGCATTTCCAACCGAGCCTCGTCGATCTCCGGCTCCGGTTCCTCCGTTTCCTCCGGGAGCTCCGGTGTCGGCTCTGGGGTAGGCTCCGGGGTGGGGGCTGGCGTCGGCTCCGGCTCCGGTGTCTGTTCCGGCTCCGACGTCTGGATGACCGGTGCGGCGATCACCGCCGTGAGCTGGGCGGGCTCGATCGTCTGCTCTCTATGTGTTGCCTCGCTGGAGCGTACCGCACCGCTGGCGAACACTGCGCCGAATATAACGATCAGAATAGCGGTGATAGCTGCCCCGGTTTTTCTGCGTTTCATTTCTTCCCTCCGATCTGTTTCATGCCTCCGGCACCAATTGCCGGGCGGCTCGTTCCCGAAAGGGCGTCATGCCCTCGCAGGATTTTCTCGTAAGCGGCCTCAAAGGCCTCATAATTGAAGCGTTCAAAGGTCTTATGGCTGCCGTCGCCCATCGTGTGCGTTTCCGTGATAATCAGCTTGTCCGGGCCGCCCATTGCATCGACGACCGCTCTCATTCTCGGCGTTGCCCTGTCGTAAGCCTCCTGAGGACTCGCGTCGCTGAACTTCATCGGCATCCTCAAGAGATTCCAGTCCTCCTGGATCTGGTGCTGTATCTCACTCGCCACGGCGTCGGCCTTTTCCTTGAACTCGGCAATCGTCGGCGGGAACTTGCACTCCCGGCAGAGCTTGATCACGGCCTGCTGGCCTGTCCAGAAATCCACTTCCGGGAGGCATGCCGTCCAGAGCTCGATCGTCGGCCCCAGCTTCTGAATGCCGCCTTTGAAGGTCTCTGCGTTCGGATAGGCCAGGAGCATCACGCCGAAGATCTCCGTCATTTCCTTCTGGGTCATGGGCTCTCAGCCGCCTCGAACATCTGATGCAGCTGCTGCAGATCGTCCATGGCTCCAGCGCTGGCACTCGGACGAGGCCCTGTCCCGTGCGTCCGTCCCCAACCATTCCGCGAGCATTTCCGAATGACCAGGTTCCAGTCCTTCCACTTGTTCCGATTGCCGTTGCTCTGGGCGCTCTCGTCGACGTAGGTAATGCAGCGTTGCAGCTCCTCGTCCCCGAGATCAGTCAGCAGGCGGGCGTATTCAGCGTCTGAGAGGCGGACCCAGCCGTACTCGCCGTATTTGTGCCTCTCGATTTTCGGCTCCGGCGCATCTCCGGCAGGATCGTACGGGGCGCCGATGCTGTCGCGCTCGTTGTAGCGATCAGCCAGGTATTGCCGGAAGCTGTCGCATTTGACCTTCTGGATCTCCGCCAGCAGCGGCTTGTTGATCTTCTCTGATGCCGTCCAGTTGTAGCGGTACCAGTTGAGGACAAGCAGCTCCTTCGTCGGGGCGTAGTACCGGATGACGTCATGCGGATGGTCGAGGCGTTTCAGCAGGCGTTCAACGGAGTCCGTGTTGTACCCTGTCTCGTTGGCGATCTGCCGAATGCTGATCTCGTAGCAGCCGCAGAGGTTGGTGTGCGGGTTTGTCATCACATAGAGGTATATGTACTTGTCCTCCGGCGTGAAATCGTCCACCACCTTGCTGTCCGTCCAGAAGTTCATGCTGATATTCCGATAGTTTGCCATTGTGTCACCTTCTTTCGGGGAAAGGCCGCCCGGATGACCGAGCGGCCCATCCGATTAGAACGGGAGATCCCCGTCGTCCTCCACTTCCGTGAAGCCTCCGTAATCGGAGGAGGGGTAGCCGCCCGTCGCCTGGGGAGGATAGGCCGGAGCCTGCCCGCCTTGGTAGCCATAGCCGCCCTGTGCTCCGTAGCTGGGCTGGCCGTAACCACCCTGCGGCGCACCGCCGGAGCGCGCGCCGTCGCCGTCCCGCTTGCTGTCGCCGAAGTACATGTTGTCGACCACGATCTCGGCGGAGCGGCGCTTGTTGCCGTCCCGATCCGTCCAGTCCCTCAGCTGCAGCCGCCCCGAGGCGACGGCCATCCGGCCTTTGGAGAAGTACTTGCTGACGAACTCAGCGGTGGAGCGCCAGGCCACGCAGTCGATGAAGTCCGTCTGCTTCTCGCCGCCGTCTTTCCCGGAGAAGTCCCGGTCGACGGCCAGAGTGAAGCTGACCACGGGGAGCTGGCTCTGGGTGTAGCGGAGCTCCGGATCACGGGTCAGGCGGCCCATGAGCACGATGTGATTAAGCATCGTCTCCCTCGCCTTCCTCTTCCGGAGCGGAGATCGTCAGGGCACTCGGGCCGATGAGCCCCTTGATGCGCAGTACTTCCTTTTCCGTCTCCGAAGGATAGGCCTTGTCGACCTTGCAGGACAGGATCACGTCAAGGAGCGCAGAGCGCCGGATCAGGCCGGCATATTCCTCGACGTCGATCGTGATAGTGTTTATGGTGTTCATTCAGAAGCTCCTTTCTTTGTTGCAGATCTCGATGACGCGCTTGCACTCGGCGACATCGAACATTCCGATGTGTGTTTTCTCGATCGGCAGATGCATCTGCTGCGAGAGCCATGCATAGGCGGCATTCCGGCGCTTCCGGAAGCGCCCATACTGCCAGAGAGGGTCAAAGGCAGCGTGTGCTTTCTTCTTCCACTCCCGCAGCTCCGCATTGGCCAGGCGGCCGAGGGGCTTGTCCGTCCCCTTGTGTACGCCCACATAAGCCATGCAGTTCCGGCAAAGGTAGATCATGCCATAGCTCCGACCGTAGACAACTGAGCTGTCCACGTACTCAGCCAGCCGGCCACAGTAGGAGCAATAAACTTTCCTCATTTTCTGTTCCATTCCTCCCGGTATCTGGCAAGCTGCTCCGGGGTATCAGTCTCGATCCCAAGCTCCTTGGCCGTCTCGATGGCGCCGTCGATCAGCCGCGCCATTTCCTTGCTGTCCATATCGCTGGTGTGCTTGTAGACCAGGTAGCATTTGAACAGCTTGCCGTTTTCCTCGCGGGTGTCGAAGCAGCGGACGTAGGGATAAATCTTGTCCACGTTCACCGAGGCGGGAAGTTTGAAGCCGATCACGGTACCGTCTTCGTCGCGGTCCAGGGCGCCGTATTCGACCACAAGTTGCCGCTTCACATCGTCGTCCTTGCCGCCACGCTCGGCGGCGATCCTGTTCACAAGGACGTGGAAGTAGGCGTTGGCGTCCTTCGACCGCTTCTCCCGGTGCTTCTTGATCTCAATGTCCAGGGGCTGATCCTTCAGCTGGTCGTAATCCTCCCGAAAGTCCCTGTCGATCTCGACCGTCACGCGATACTTGCGGTTGAGGCCGATGGTCATATCCACCAGCCTCCCGCGCATCGGGCCGCTCATGTGGCCGCCCATTTCTCTTGGTACAGCGGCATCAGGCCGGTGTCGCTGAGCCAGGACAAGAAGCTCTCAATCGTGGGGATGATGCTCTGCGTTTCGTCCCGGCGGTATGTTTCCGACCATACCCCGCTGCCGTTGCTCGCCAGATAGGTGAAGCTGTTGGCCTCCGGGATCAGCTCGAAATACATGGGATGCTGGGTGCTGCCGAAGAATTTGCCGGGCTCGTAATTCTTGGAGAACTTAATGTCGAAGATCTCCCCGGCTTTCAGAACGTCCAGCCGCCCGTTCAGCAGCAACGTCATACCGCCGACCTGCACTTCCTTGTAGGCCTTGTACTGAAAGATGCCGCCGCGAACGCGGTCTGCGATCGCCGCTGCCGCTTCGCCCCAGCTGTCGCCCTCCGGGCTCATGCCGTAGGCGATCCTCGTTACCAGGTTCTCGAAGTCGATGCCGTTCTGCATGGCCTCGTTCATCGGGATCGGCTCGCGCCGGAGTGCCTGCATGAACTCCTCGCCGGCGTCGCGCTCGGTGGTCGCGTCCTCGTAGGGGTTGTCCTTCATGGAGTGAAGCCAGGACGAGAGCAGGGAATGCGTGATTGTGTACCGCATTTACTTCGCCTCCTTTTCCTCCTCGGAGGCCGGGGCGGCGTTGTCCTTCGCGGCCGGTGCTGGGGTGTATTTGCCGAGTACCTTGTCATAGAACAGGCCGAGGACCTTGCACTTGGCATTCCATTCCGCGTGAAGCTCCCGCTTGGAGGTCAGCGCGTGGGGGATCTTCAGAAACTCCGAGAAGACGGCGTTGACGCTCTCCAGATCGGTGACCTTGCCGATCAGCTCATGGCCGATCTGCATGGCGTTCTCATAGGCCGCCTTGTCAGCTGCCGCCTGCTCGGACTCCTGCGCGCTCACGGCGTTGTACTCCGTAAACAGCTTGGCGAGGAAGTCATTGGGGACGCCCGGCGCCAGCTCCGGAATCTGTCGGATGCCGTGAATGCCGCGGGTGCCTTTGGCGAAGTACCTCTCACAGTTGGAGAAGCCGATCGTGCGGGTGTTGCCGCGCATTTCCATGAAGCCGCCCAGGTCCATGACCTCCCACACGGAGTTTTTGGAGCTGCCCTCGGCCTTGATGCGCAGCTTCACATCGTCGCCGTCCTTGTCCTCAATGGTGTGGAAGACGATTACGATGTGTTTGTCCAGCTGATAGATGCAGTGGTCCAGGAACCGCTGGAACTCCTTGCCGAGCCAACCGTAACCCTTCAGCGACAGGGAGCCGTCGCGCTGGCCGTACTTCGGCTCGATGCCCTTGCCGTACTGTCCCATGATGGTGAGCAGCTTCCCGCCGGTGTCGATGACGATGGTCTCAAAATCGGCCAGGTTGTTCTTCACAGCCTGGAGCTCCAGTTCGGTGCAGCCGATGCCGAGATCGGCGCGCAACTCCTTGTAGTCCCTGGGCTGGGTGATGCCCGCAGCCATGTTCAGCACGTCGCGGTTGATGCGCTCGGCGGACAGGTCAACGTCGATGTACAGGGGCTTCGGCGCGGAGAGCGCCAGGGTGGTCTTTCCGATACCGGGGTAGCCGGCGATCAGCATGCGGATCTTCTTATCCGCAAAGGTGAGAGATTCGGGCTTTACGATCATTTCAGTTTCTCCTTTCGTTGTGTCGGACCAGCGTTTTCTTGAACAGGTCCATAAATGCGTCGGCCTCTTGATCGGTCAGGCCAACGATGTCGGGCTCGCCATCGACGAAGCCCTCCTTCATAATCACGATGTCCCCCACAATGGGGTTTCCGTGGGCAAGCGTCCCATAGAGGAAGCTGCCGAGCGCGTTGATGTCCAGGTCATGCAGCAGGCCTTCCTCGTTCACGATCATCACGAACGGGCGCTTCATGCCGACGGGGTGGACGATCTCGATCCAGCCTCCCACGGCCTCCCCGAGCGTCTTATGCAGCGGCTCCGCAAAATCGCGGATCTCCAGCTCGTCCTCGGTGGTAACGACGATTCCTTTCACAGCTGCACCCCCTCGGGGTACTTCGGGGCAAACGGGCGATAATCCGCTGCGGCCCTCTTCCCGCATTTCGGGCAAACCTTGTCGGGAATGACCTTATTGTGGAAATAGGCGTCATCGTAGCCGGAGCCCTCTTCCTCATATCCGCAGTGCTCGCACTCGTAAACCGCTGTGAAATCGCGGCGGTGCTGGGATATGAAACGCTTGATTCTCATTCCTGCTCCTTTCCGGGGAAGCATTCTTCGACTTCCCACGCATCCCGGCTGCTCAGACACTCGCTGCAGCCGATGACCTCAAAATCTTCATTGCGGATGTAGATGGTGTCACACTCGGCGCCGCAGATCGGGCAGTGCGGATATTCCGGCTCCTTGCCGTCCGGGTACCCGGTGCGTTCCATGTTCCGAATGACGGGGTGATCCGGGAGATTCACGGCGCGCCCCCTCTCTCTGCGAGATAAGCCTTGACCTTCTCGGTCAACCACTCCTGCGCGGTGGCGTGTCCTTCGGCCTCTATGAGCTGTTGCAACGCCTCGTAGACCGGCGTTTCCAGCCGGGCCCTGATGGAACACGTCAACCGATGCCTGTCCTTCCTGCACGCTCTGGCGGCTGCCTCGCCCTTCGGGTCGAACTCCTCCCGGAGTGCGCGCATGGCGTCCGGGGCGAGGATTGTTCCGTAAAGCTCGCTGTTCTCGCATTTGCTCTGCACGGTCTTGTCGTACTTCGGATAGATCTTCTGCACGACGGCGACCATGTCTTTGGCGGGGATCTTCTTCTCGATGCGCAGGGCTTTCATCTCGTTCATGTCGGCACCGCCTTGATTTCCGCGAAGCTCGCGGCTATAATGGCTATGGGTGTTCTTTCGCCTGAGGTCGTTTCCCGTACCAGCGGGGCGGCCTCTTCTTTTTCTGTCCGGCAATCACAGATCTCGCCCGGGTCGATATTGCAGCCGCAATTCGGACAGACGCGGTAGTACGCCACAGCATCACAACCTTTCGAGCTGGTGCCAGAGCGCCGGCGCCATGGTGATGATCTGATAGCCGGCGGCCTCAAGCTCGGTGGACCTGTCGTAGCTGACTACATCCTGGGCGTGGCGGGTGACGGCGTTGGCCAGGCCGTACAGGGAGAGATCACCGCCGTCTATAAGGTGGCCGAGGATGCCCTTGCCCTCGTTCTCGGTGAAGCCGTACTCCTTGGAGGTCAGCTCGATCACCTGCGGAACCGTTTCGGCCTTGAGCTTCGCGTCCGTGGCCTCGCGCATCTGGTCGACGATCTTCTCAAAGCTCGCCTGGCTGACGGCGGCCCGCACGGAGTCCTCCAGCCGCATGATGAAGGCCTTGTCGCTGGCCTGGATGGTCTCGTCGCGGAAGATGCTCATGTCCTCGTTGGTCTCGTTGGTCCTGCCGACGTGGTATTTCCTCATGGCTCCGCTCTCGGCGACCATGCCGTTGGAGCAGACCAGCCGATAGATCAGCGGCTTCACATTGACGCTGCCCTGGCCGACCTCGGAATTGGTGATAATGACGCCGGCTTGGACGGGATCGCCGACCTTGACCTCGGCCTGCGTCCTCGGGGACACGACCTTGATATACATCCGGCTCTCCGTCAGCTCGCAGCTCTCCACCCTCGCGTCCTCGATGCCGCCGATGATCGGCAGCACCGCCGAGGCGATCTCAAAGTTGTCAATCCGGCGGTAGCGGTCGGAGAGCAGCGCCCGGGCGTCGCCGTCCATGGTGCGCAGCATCCGTCTTGTCCCGCCCAGGCCGCCGAGCCAGGCGTTGACGTTCCGGGCCAGCAGCTCCGGATTCTCCGCACGCATCCGGTCATAATACGTGGCGGGGATCTTCGTGAAGTTGCCGATCTGCCGGTGGGCGATCTCCGTGATCCCGTACTCGGCCGGAGTGCCGTTGTTGCCGACGTCGAACTGAAGCCGGGGGTACTCATCCCCGATCATCGTCAGCGCGCCGGCGTCCACGATGTAGTCCTTCTTTGCCGCGTTCTGCCGGTCCAGCTCCACGGCAAGCTCCTGTAGTGTTCTGCCTGCTTTCATAAAATCGCTCCTTTCACTTCGCGGCCGCAGTAGCCGCGTGTCTGGCAGCCGTCCGCGCATCCAGCGCCTCGCGCCCTCCCGGCTGCCGCAGGATGGCGTGGATCAGATCGAGGGTCGCCGCGGCCAGATCGTCCCGAACATGGGCCGGGATCTCGGCGGTGTTAATGTGGATGGCCGAGGTGATCTGCTCCTCACCCGGGGCGGATATGTACCGCGATTCGTTCATGCACTTCGCCTCCTTTTAAAAACTCTGTGATTTTTGGTCGCCTTAATAAGTTCACATAGTGAACACAGAGCCAAAAAAAACAGGCGCAACAGACTGCTGCGGGATTTCCAGCAGCATGATCAGCTCCTCCATGTCGCCTTTACTCGGCTGCTGGGTACCGTTCACAATCCGTGACGCCTTTCCGCGCGACCATTTGATGGCGTCCGCAAACGCTGAGATCGACGGATACTTGGAAAACACAAGGCCTCTGAGCGTAGTGGTCATCTTTTATCACCTCCTTTGTAGTTCACTCTGTGAACCTCGTCGCGCTCATAATACCAAATGATTTTGCGCATGTCAACCACAAAATGAACATTTCGGTTGATTTCCTGTTCACAATGTGCTTTAATGTAGGCAGCCACAACGCAAAGGAGGATCCGTAGATGTCTGATTCTTTATTCGATAAAGATAGATTTCGTGAGGCAATGGGGGATATGAGCGCCATTGATTTGGCTGCAAAACTTGGCTGCACGAAGTCTCTTGTCTCCATGTATTTAGCCGGACAGCGATCTCCGTCGAAAATGGCGATCCAGTATATTGCGCTGATTCTCGGCGTCAATCCTGCGTGGCTTTGTGGTCTGGATGTTCCGAAACTTATGAATGCCAAGATCATTTCCGTAGAGGATGCGCCCACTGCAAGCAGTAGGCGCAAAAAAGAGTTTAATGAGCTGTTCGATCAGCTCGACGAGGATCTGCAAGACGCTTTTCTTGCTCAGCTAAGAGCAATTGTAGGTAATCCAAGATAGCTTCTTGCTGCTCTGGCGTTGCCAGAGAAAACAACTCTTCGGCCTCTGCCGCTCGTCTTTTCCGCTCCATGTCGCAGCTCCTTTCTGTCCGAATTCCCGCAGCGGTAAAGGCAATTATAGAGGGTATTACTCAAAAAATTTTGAATTTGTCATATTATCACTTTCGACTGACTTTGACCTGCGATTTGTGCATGAGAAAGGAGCTTTGACGGGAAAAGTGGACTTTATCTATATCGTCCTGGGCGGCGTTGTCGTCGCCTTCGTCGTGATCCTCGTTATCATAAAGGCTAATTCCAAAAAGCAGAAGGCCGAGCGCGAGGCGCTGTTGCAACAGCAAAGGAAGCCCTACGAAATGCTGGCCGCCGATTTCGCTCGCGTCGGCTGGCCCGCGTGGGGATATGCAGCCCATCGAGCAGAGGGGCAGGACGAACGCATCCAGCGAGCCATCCATTCGAGGAAGATGCGGCTGATCGGCTATGACGCTGTTTCAAAGACGGCCACCGTCCAGGGCGAGCGCGGCGCAGAGTATGAGATCACGCCGCAGGGCTGCTCGTGCCCGGATTTCGCCATGCGAAGTTTGCCTTGTAAGCACATGTACTTCGCAGCTATGGAAATCCCGGAAAATACCGACTGAGATACCCTATCCATACCGTATAGATACCGTATGCATACCGTAGCGATACACGCGTGCGCGCGTGCGTGTGCGCGCGATCGGGCGCGCACTGTTTCTGTATCTGATACTGTATCTGTATCTGTAATCTGTTTCTGATTATCGTTCTTAAGTAGACTATCCGTAGAAGGGAGGTGGCGCTGTGCCGAAAAAAAGTTCCGGCTCTCAGCCGGCGAAGCCGAAGCGCGGGCAGAAGCTCGACGAGCCCGGCGTGTTCTATGGCCGGTACAGCAGCCACAACCAAAAAGACATCTCCATAGAACAGCAGCTGGAGAAATGCCAGGAGCTCGCCCGCGAGTTCGGTATTCACATCATCGAGGTTTACCACGACCGCGCCGTGACGGGCAGAACGGATAAGCGCAAGGACTTCCAGCGGATGATGAAGGATGCGGCCTCCGGGCGCTTTAAGTACGTGATCGCCTGGAAGTCAAACCGTATCGGCCGAGATATGCTGGAGGCCCTGGTCAATGAGGCCCGGCTGCAGGAGCTTGGCGTGCGCATCCTCTACGTCGAAGAGGACTTCGACGACACGGCCGCCGGGCGCTTCGCCGCCCGCTCCATGATGAACGTCAACCAGTTCTACAGCGAGAACATGGCCGAGGACATCAAGCGGGGCTTGTACGACAATGCCCGAAACTGCATGGTGGCCAACGGGCACCTGCCGTATGGGTACAAGGCCGATGAAACGCTGCACTATGCCATTGACGAGCCCAGGGCGGCGGTGATCCGGGAGATATTCACCCGCGTGGCCGCAGGAGAGCCCTTCGTCGATATCTTCAATAGTCTGAACGACCGGGGGATTCTGACCTCATACGGTCAGCCCTGGAAGCGAACCAGCCTGAATAAAATCATCACGAACGAGCGGTACCGGGGGGTCTATCTGTACGGGGATATACGAATAGAAGGCGGCATTCCCCGCATCGTCAGCGACGAGCTCTTTTTCAAAGTCCAGGAGGTGATCAAGACGAAGAAAAATCCGAGAGGCCGGCACCGCGTGAACGGCGACTATCTTCTGACCGGCAAGCTGTTCTGCGGAAAGTGCGGCAGCCCCATGACGGGGTACTCAGGCACCGGGCGCACCGGCGAACTGCATTACTACTATGTGTGCCAGAAGCGGCGGCTGGAAAAGACCTGCGACAAGAAGAACGTCCGGCGGGATGACATAGAGCTGCGCGTCGCCCAAGCCATCAAAAACTACGCTCTCCAGGACGAGATCATAGAATGGATCGCCGATCAGACCGTGGCCTACAACGAGCGCAAGGAAGCCGAGAGCCGGATCGGGGTGCTGGAAGATCAGCTCGCCGCCGCAAAGCGCGGGATTAAGAATATCATCACGGCCATCGAGCAGGGGATCATTACTCCGTCGACGAAGGATCGGCTGCAAGAGCTGGAAGCCGAACAGTCGAAGATCGAAGCCCAGATCGCAGCCGCAAGAGCCGACATTGTGCTGGTATCGCGGGACGACATCATATCCGGCCTGGGGATGTTCCGCGACGGCGACGTGTACGACAAGAAGTACCAGGCGCGCCTGTTCGACACCTTCCTTGTGGCCGTCTACGTCTACGATGACGAGCTCAAGATCGTGTTCTCCTTCACGGGGGACAAGAACACCGTGAGAATACCGATAGATAGCCCGCCGGAGGCGGCAGAAAATAACGCGGCCGAGTGTTCGTTTAAGCTCCACCTTGCTCCACCATGAAAGAAACCTGATTTGTCTACCGGACAAATCAGGTTTCTTTCAGTTATATTCGCCTGCGGCGAGTGATATTGCGTTACAGTTCTATTCGGCTTACGCCGAGTGATATTGCGCTTCGCGCAGTTTCGGAGGCGAATATAATATCACTTTGCGGCATCCCACGGGGTCCCCGAAACGAGCCACGCG
>JAEEGL011495595.1_pt1 | contig 54689 bp, 43 predicted proteins | sample 9134231 | NCBI WGS metagenome assembly JAEEGL01 (sample SAMN16246548, study PRJNA631951) | gut metagenome | biome: gut microbiome; feature: rumen; material: fiber-attached | host: Bos | place: Iran: Karaj | collected 2018-10
CAAGTACTGCAATATTGTTAAGATGTCTGACGTTGTTAAGAAAAAGTGCATCTATCTCGAACATCAGTGTCAGATGTTGAGGAAACAGATCAAGACCTGTAAGTTCAGCAGTCTTCTCTGCAATAAAGGCAATCCTCTTCTTATCGCTCGAGAGTCTTCTAAGAGATTCCGATAGTGGCATCCCATAACTTTTGAACAGGTGGGATAGAGTAACAATAGACTGCCCCTTCTTAAGGAAGTTTTTACTGGAGCATCCGGTTCTGTCTACTCCATGTGCATTAGTGATCTCAGGTGAATAACGAACAAACTTGAACGGTGTATCACGTTCTATGGAACTAAGCTTAAGAAGACTACTTACAGTAACTTCGGCAAGTCCTTCATACCCGAATTGGTCAAGCTTATACCAGCGACCATTATCCTGCCACTTCTCTTGATTGCCTTTTGATGAAGTCTCAGCAATTCTGTCGTCAGAATATAGCTTTATGCTCTTCATAGCTCTAAAATCTCCAGCCACTGCTCATCTTCAGCCATACGGCCTTGGGTCTTCTTCACAATATCCCACGGATCGTAAGAAGGAAGTTCCAGAGCGTCAAGGTAATGTTGAAGTCCTGCACGCTCCTGTGGAATACATCTACTCTCTATAAAACTCTCAAGATCTTCCCAGGATGGCAACTCACACACTCCGAAAGCTCTCTTCACAGGATTATCTACATAGTTCTTTACATACACCTCATGGGTAGTATCGTCTGCGTATACAAGCGAACACAACTTCTTCCTGTCGTAGTATCGTATCTCGAGTAAAGAGTGACCGTTGTCAAGGAGGTTGTTCTTAAACTCCTCCGCATTCTGCCGAGGGGTGATAGTGATGCTTTCACCATCGAAACTCATTATTACATCACGTGTATCAATAATTTTCACCCAAGAGGATGGTAAAGAGATTTTATATGTTTTGCTCCCGGCAGACGCGGTTCCGCCTGCTGAGGAGGATGATATCTTAGTGTATCTTGTTTCAGGATGGTTGGTCATAGAATTATATTATAGTATTCGGGACGAATAGACAAGAATAGAACTGGGGTACATGTGCATCTGAATTGACAGATATTATTAAGATGATTCAAAGATTGTTTATATATGTGAAAATTAACCTTCAGTAAGGGAATTCTCCCCCTTGTAAACAAGTGTTTTCTCATTGTTTACATGGAGACAATACTATGTTAGCGAACGGAAGATAATATTAATTTAGTGACTTTTCTGTGGTGGCAAGGCTTACTCGAAATCTTAGGAAACTGATTAAAGATAATAACGAAACATTTAAGCCAATAACACCAGGGAAAGAATTCAAGAGTGTAGAAGTGATAGCAATATATCAATAAATATTAGTGAATCAGTTGGAGGACATTAATTATGAGTTTAGATGATGAATTCTATGGGTATGAAGAAATTGCAAAAAGAATACTATTTGAGATTGGTGCACTTGCTTGTTGTGATGCTCATGACGCAATTAAGTCAAATATCGACAATTACGGGGGAAATTGCTCGCTTGATTGTCCATATTGTGAATAGACTATATATTCGTCTGCTAAATCAGTTGATTGATCATATTTACGCCAACTTCAGAATGGGGTGATTTATGAGTATTAAGCATTTGTTCATTATCGGTAATGGCTTTGATCGCGCACACAACTTGCCTACGGCCTATTCTAATTTTCGCAGTTATTTGATTGATACCTTCCCCGAAGCAGAAGAGTATGATGGTGCTGTTCCAGAAATTATTAATAACGATTATGGTTATAACCACAACGATGTAGCTGGTTATATTATCAGTGTTATAGATAGTTGCGAAGATGAAGGATGGGGCAGCCTTGAGGAGTGTTTGGGAGATCGGGTGTTTGATTGCTTTTCTTATGATTTTGATGAAACAAATTTGGATGATTCAGAGAAAGAGTTTAGGCATGCATTCTATAATAACGAGGATATTTCACGAAGTATATGTGATTCATTTCAACATATTAAAGAATTCTTTGGTGATTGGATAAAGGAGTATTACAGTAAGTTTAATTATGGCCATATTCCTCCATTAAGCGGAAAGCCAAGTATCCTGCGTCAAGATTCCATTGACTCTGTTTTGCGCGAGGGAGATGGCTTTATTAACTTTAATTATACTATGACACTCGAGCGTGTATACGATATAACTAACGAAAAGATTTGTCATATTCATGGTAAAGTGGGGGAGTCCCAAGAAGATATCTACTTTGGTCATGGTGATGAGGATTCGATTTCGGAATCGTCATATCAAGCAGGTTCGGAATCTAATCTAGATGAGTTAAAGACTGTGTTAAGGAAAGATACAAATGGCGCTTACACTAAACATAAGGACTTTTTCGATAGAATAGATAATGAGCTCGTCGATATTCATACTTATGGGTTCAGTTTCTCAGATGTAGATATGTATTATGTTAAAAAGATAGCTGAGTCTGTTGATCCGACCTGTATTACGTGGTACATAAATAAGTATGATGCTGATAAGAGAACGGAGGATTCACCTCAAGGGAGAAAACTTGATGCTCAAATAAAGAAAGTTGAAGCAATGGGTTTTAAGATTGTTGTAGATGATAGGTGGTAAAGGTAAGGAATTAAAGGCTGATTTTGTGATTAAGAGTTATTGAGACCTCCTATGGTAAATATATCACAAGTAGGCCTTTAATTTGTCCAAGAAGGATAAGAACTCCGGACAATACGCAAGATGTGATTAGATGGAAACAATATAATTCATACCTTTGCCAAGCTCTCCCACTGAAAGTATCTACTATGGGAGATACAGAGAAGAGTCATTTCCTTATAAATATATAAAGTATACGTTTAGTGCAAACGAAAACTGGGTAAGTAAATTTAAGTAGTATCGGGCAGTAGCAGAGCATTAGAAAAGCAACTTTAGAATGGAATTTCATGCCATTAGTTCCTATTCTATGTCCTTGGCTGATGAGCTTTTGTCGAATATCTTCGTCCTCGATCCTGTTTTTGGCCTTAAATCTAGCATATAGCGATATATTTCCTTTAAGGCTATTCTGTTGTTTTTGTTTTAGTTCATCTGAGGTGAAGATGTTTGGTGTATTCTTTTCAACAAATTCATCAAAGTATGAACATGCAAGAATCTTGTCGCATATGTTTTCCCAAGTGTAAGTAAACACAATGCTGCCAGCTCTTAATTTGTGTATGTATAGACACTGGTCAATTATAGTAATACGTTTGCTTATATTGATTATTTTGTATGTTGTAGCTATGTCTTCATAAACATGCCCTTCTGGAAATCGAATATCTTTCCAGAGCTTACGTAAATATAGTTTATTCCATACCACAACACTTATATCATCATTTATGAGTGCGTGTAATGCATCGTCACGGTTAAGTGTTCTACATCTTATGGTTTTATCAGTAGTTTGTTTTGGCTTAAAATCCTTGTCTTTTTCACATAACGATAAGATTTCACATATTGATATATCGGCTTTTTCTTGAATTTGTATTTCAATTAGACGCCGTACATAATCAGGGTAGTAAGAATCGTCGGGATCTAGAAACACCACATAATCTCCGGTCATAACATCTAGACCCACATTACGAGCGGCACTTAGTCCTTTGTTATCCTGATGAATAACATAAATGCGCGAATCTCTACTTGCGTATTCATCGCAAATAATCCCTGATATATCAGTAGAGCCATCGTTGATTACTATTATTTCAAGGTTCTTGTACGTTTGGTTGATTACACTATCTAAAGCTTCTTGAAGATAGGATTCTACGTTATAGACAGGAATTATTACACTTACCAAGGGAAAAGACATAAGAATGACCTTTAAAAATCAATTGAGCTTTACATTCTAGTTTTCATTATACATCAAATCTTGGGAGTTTTAGTTTATAGGTCGATAATGGATATGTTCCCTTATGATCATACTCACAATATCATGCAATGCCATTTTGAATGTAGATTAGCTAAATGATATAATTAATTAGTTATAAGAATGGAGATTACTATGGGGCAGAACGATTCGCAGATAATCGAATTGGATATCAATGATATTTTGGGGTTTGTGCTAAAAAAAGCACATATCGTATTCATTGTCGGTATTTTGTTTGCTGTGATGGCGGGTGGTTACTCATATGCAAAGAGTTATAAAAGTGTTGAAACTGCCAGCACTAACAGTAGTGTTCTTGATACAGAAAACAGATTATCAGGCGAAAGTGACTTAGAATATAACCAAAGAGTGCAGTTGGTAAATAGAGCTCATACTATTATTTCTACTATAGATTCTTTGAATAATCAGAGTGACAATCTTCGTAATTATCTTACTCATTCTTTAGTGATGCGGCTTGATCCAATGAATGTATCTGTATCAGAGGCACAGTTGATCATTGAACTTGATGATGGTGAGAGTGTTGGATTGGATGATGCTTTAATTAGTTCCTATACCAATGCTTCGTTAACTGGCAGTTTTCTATTGGGGGTTTCCAATGAATATGGATACGAAACAAGTGCGTTACAGGAACTGATTCGTGTCAGCAACAACAAGTATAATGATGAAACAGTATTTAATAATGACTCTCTTACAGCAATTGTTTTAAAAATAACCGTTTGGGGAGAATCTGAGGATTTAACGGAAGCGTTGTTGGATGGTGCGCTTGCTGAAATTAATGATAGATATAGCGAATACAATTCAACTATTGCGAGACATACCATCTATGAAACAGGAAGACAGCATTATGTATCATTTGTGGAAGATATAAGAACTCTTCAAATGGATACAATGGCTACTTATCAGGATATTCAAACTCAAATAGATTCAGGTAATAAGGCGCTTGATGACATAGCAAAACAACTGGGCCTTTCTGATCGTAATAGTTTTTATACAGATTATTTTGGAAATGCGAGTGTAAGTAAAGTTGGCATTTCAAAGAAGTACATTGCGATAGGTTTCATTTTGGGAGCTATATTTGCGATGTGCGTTTATGTTAGCATTTATATTTGGGGACGCAAGATTTATTCTCAGACACAGTTCTTCTCTTTATTCTTAGGTTGTAAATCCATTGGAATACTTAAGCCTCAAGATAAGAGAAATCGTTTTGTTGCATTTATAGATAGGATCAATTGTGATGATTCAGACCTAGATGCGAATAAGACAAATGCTCTTGTTGCTGCAAACTACAAGAATATATCTCGGGGTATTGGCAGAATACTTATAACAGGAACTATAGATGATGATACAGCTAAAAGAATTGTTAAGAATATCAATATAACGGGTGATGTTAAGGCTGACATAATTAATAATCCTGTTATTCTTGAATCATTATCAGATTATGATGGAGTCGTTATTATCGAACAGCGCGGGGTGTCTGAAAAGAAGAAGATAAAGAAAGAACTTGAACTTATCGACAACGCCTCTAAACCTATAATAGGTGCAATCATTATTTGATTATTATGGTTAGCGACAACAAGACAAACAATTCTGGTATAACCAAAGCACCACGACTCAGGTATATTTACCGTGGGATATGTACGATTATACTGACAGTGATAGCTTTGTCGATGTTCCTGTATGTTTGGATTCAGTATGTTTCCACTCATAACCATACTGGATATTTACTAGGGGCTGGTAATATTGGAATGGCTTCACTAATCTATGTATGGTTGTTCTTTGTTAATGGTAGGTTCCTTAAGGCCTTTCAGATTGGTGTAGAACGTAAAACAAAGCAAATTGCTAGCATTATACTCGCTACATGCATTACGGACTTTGTAGAAATCATAGTATCCGCCACGATTCTTAATAACTTCAGATTTGTTTTTCCTTTTGCATGGAGATATGCACTTTTGGCTTTGTGTCAGTCTGCAGTTTTATCTATTCTTGTTAATCTTATGGTAAATTTTTACAGAAAGATGATCAGACCTTTGCCCGTTATAGTTGTTTATGGTGACTATGAGAATGATATAGAGAGGAAGATGAATGGTATTCCTCAAAAGTATTATGTAGAAAGTAAAGTTCGTTACGATGACGCTAATTTGAATTACGAAGAATTAGTTAAGAACTGTACGAGTATTCTGATTAATGACATTCCTGCGAATGCCGAAAATCAGTTGGTAAAGCTTTGTTTTGAATATGATAAAAGAGTGTATGTAGTTCCTAAACTTGCAGATATTATTCTAAAGACATCAGATAGTATAAATGTTATTGATACGCCTCTATATTTGAACCGTAATCTGTGCATGAGTACTTGGCAGAGGTTTGTAAAGAGGACATTAGATATCATATTATGTGGGTTTGCTGTTATTATATTGTCGCCGGTTTTCCTTATCACTGCTATAGCGATTAAGTTGGAGGATCATGGACCGGTTTTCTTCCGCCAAGAGCGTGTTACCCGAGGCGGAAAACACTTTATGATCCTTAAGTTCCGCTCTATGATTGTTGATGCTGAAAAAGATGGTCGTCCTCATCCTGCAGGTGAGAAGGATGATCGTATAACTAAGGTCGGCAGGATTATCAGGGCTTGCCGCGTTGATGAATTACCTCAATTGTTCAATATTCTTTCAGGAGATATGAGTATTGTCGGTCCTCGTCCGGAACGATATGAACACGTTGAGAAATATACCCAAGATATCCCAGAGTTCAAATTCCGAGAGAAAGTAAAAGGTGGACTCACTGGATATGCCCAAGTTTACGGTAAGTATAATACAACAGCGCTTGATAAGTTGAAGTTGGACCTTACATATATAACCAATTACAGTTTGTTATTGGATTTCCAAATAATGTTTGAGACGTTAAAGATATTGTTTCAAAAAGAAAGTACTGAAGGATTCGATAGTAAACGTGCTCAAGAGATGCACGATGCAGGTTGTAAGTAATGCATATTCTTATTGTTTCACAGTATTTCTATCCTGAATCATTCAGAATCAATGATATAGCAACCGAGTGGGTTAAGAGAGGATATAAGGTAACTGTTCTAACTGGCATTCCCAATTATCCAATGGGGAAATTCTTCCCAGGCTATTCTTGGACAAAGAATAGAAAAGAGAATTGGCATGGAATCGATATTATCAGGATTCCACTTATAGCACGTGGTCATAGTTCAATCGGCATGGTTTTGAACTACTTTTCATTTGTCATATCCGGTTGGTTTTGGAACCGATTTAATAAGATTGATGCCGATCTTGTTTTTAGCTTTGAGACATCTCCAATGACACAGGTTAAGGTTGGCTGCGGGTATGCCAAGAAACACAAGAAACCTCATTTTGTTTATGTTCAGGATCTTTGGCCTGAGAATGTTGAGACGGTAACTGGGATTCACAATAGACTGATAATTGGTCCAATAGATAGAATGGTTGATAAGATATATAAACAAGTCGACAAGATATTTGTTACAAGCCCTTCTTTTGTCAATGCAGTAGTTAATAGGAAGAATCCGGTTGATCCTAATAAAGTCCATTATTGGCCACAGTATGCAGAGGAATACTATGCTCCGAAAGAAAAGCATAGAGTTGAAGGTATACCGGATGATGACAGCTTTAAGATAGCTTTTACTGGTAATATTGGAACTGCTCAAGGTTTGGATATTCTTCCTAAGGCTGCACGACTTCTTAAGGGTGAGAATGTTCGATTTGTTATAGTAGGAGATGGACGATATCAAGCTGTATTTGAGAAACATATTGATGAGTGTGGAGTTAGGAATCTGTTTGTTATGATTCCCCGAGTTCCTGCTACACAGATTCCAGAAATACTAAGCGCCTGTGATGCAGGTTTCATTAGCTTTAATAAGACTCCTCTTTGGGAGATGACCATACCTGCGAAACTTCAATCCTATATGGCTTGTGGTAAAGCAATAATAGCTTCAGCCTCTGGAGAGACTAGAAGAGTGATTGAAGAGTCTGATTGTGGTATTTGTTGTGAGATAGGGGATGCAGAAGCACTTGCAATGGGAGTAAAACAAATGATGACATCTGACCGAGACGTTATGGGGACAAATGCAAGATCGTATTTTGAAGCGCATTTTTCGAAAAGCATGTTGATGGATGAGATGGATACATATATAAAAAGACAGGTGATTGAATGAGTTGTGATATTACTGTTGTTATACTAACTAAGAACGAGGAAAAGAACATTGAGGCCTCTATTAAGTCTGCCAAACAATTGGCTAATAGGATTATAGTTGTTGATTGTGGTAGTGAGGACAATACTGTTGCTATTGCAACGAACAATGGTGCTGATGTCTATTATCACGAATGGATAGGACATGCTAAACAGTTTAATTGGGCATTGGACAACTGCAATATATCTACTGCATGGGTGTTTCGTTTAGATGCGGATGAAAGAATCTCTGGAGAGTTGGCCGAGGAGATTAACAATATCATTCATACAACTGATGCTGATGGGTTTGAGATGAGATGGAGGGTATACTTCATGGATAAGTGGATAAAGCATGGAGGTACACATAAACTCTATTTTCTTCGCTTATTTAGATTTGGAAAAGGCAGAGTAGAGGAGCGAATAATGGATGAGCACATTATTGTTGATGGAAAGGTTTGTCAACTAAAAGGTGATCTTATGCATTATGATTACAAAGGGTTGGATGCGTGGTTAGAAAAGCACATATGGTACAGTAATTTAGAGCTATCTATGTATGAGAAACAAATGAGCAACAGTCTAAATGAAAGTCAGCTCAAAAAGAGAAACTTTTATTATAGGTTGCCATTGTTTATACGAGCTAGATTATATTTCTTCTATCGTTATGTTATCCAACGTGGTTTTTTGGACGGAAGAGAGGGATATATTTTTTTGTATTTACAATCATATTGGTATCGACTTCTTGTGGATGCAAAAATATATGAGAAAAGAGTTAGAAAAGGAATTCGCGATGCATAAAGACATTCTAATTATGTCAGCGTGCCCTCCACCCGCGGGGGGGATTGCTACTTGGACAGAAGATTATTTGGAATTCTGTTGCAAATATGGATTAGAATATGATTTGGTTGATATTTCTATGACGGGCAAACGTCGTACAAGAGTAGTTAACACCAATAGGAGTATCTTTGATGAAATCATAAGAACTATCAGAATAATGCGCAGTATGAAACTGTTCTGTAGAACCAATGATTATTCGATATTTCATATCAATTCTTCTTGCTCAAAGTTTGGGATTATTAGAGATTATTTATCAATTAGAGTGGCGAAGAAAAAAGGAATACGTGTCTTCTTTCATTGTCACTGCCATGTTCCAACACAAATGAAATCGCATATTGCGCTTTTAGTGTTTAAACGTATACTTCGGTGTGCAGATGATGTCATTGTATTAAATGGTCAATCCATGCAATTCACAAATGATTTAGGCATAAAGAAATGCAGAATTATCCCCAATTTTATTGATTCAAATGACATAATAATGAGAGATTGCTTTAGTGCTCGAATTGATGAATTGATTTATGTTGGTCATATAATTAATCAGAAGGGCATCGATCTTTTGATAGATGTAGCGTCACATTGTGAAGATAGACGATTTGTCCTTGTTGGACCTATCGATGAAGAATATCAAAAGATACAATTCCCCGAGAATGTCGTTTTGACCGGAGTGAAGAATCATCAAGAAATATCTGATTTGCTTGCGAAAGCCGATGTTTTTATTTTTCTGAGCAAATCAGAAGGGTTCTCTATTTCTTTATTAGAAGCAATGAAATCTGGTCTACCTGTTATTGCTACAGATGTAGGTGCAAATAGCGATGCAATAGCAAATGATGGTGGTGTTATTATCAATAATTATGATTCAAACGAAGTAATAGAAGCTATTGGAGCGTTGGATGATCCAGAAATTAGAAGAAGAATGTCACATTATAATTCCAATAGAGTTATTAACGAATATGATAAGGACAAGATTCTTCATATGCTGATTAATGCCTATGGATTATCAGATGAATTAGGAGAAGAAAAGAGATGATTATAGTCCTTATCGAAAGAATAAGAAATGCTTTTAATCGAATAGTTGTATCGCCACTAAAAAAGCATGAACTAGGTAGTTATGGGGCCGATATTTCTATTGGTTCACGAACCACTATGACATATAAAAACGTTCACATGGGGAATAGTGTATATGTGGGACCTAACTGTGAATTCCTATCTACACGAGCTAAGATTATCATCGGCGATCATGTTATATTTGGCCCTAACGTAAAGATAATAACTGGTGATCACAGGATTGATGTTTTAGGTAAGTATATATCTGACGTTTCTGATGAAGATAAAAAAGATGAAAATGATCAAGATGTTGTCTTTGAAGGCGACAACTGGATCGGTGCAAACGCAATCATTCTTAAGGGTAGCAGAATTGGATTTGGTGCAGTAATTGCAGCTGGTACTGTTGTAAATAAGGATGTTCCTGATTACGCTATAGTTGGTGGCATTCCAGGTAAGGTGTTAAGATTCAGATTTAATGAAGAACAAATACGCGAACATGTCAAGCTATTGAAAAGGTAGTACTTTGTGTCATAAATATGAGAATTGTTGTGAATAAAGTCATTATGAATCACACGATTAATAGAGCGTCGCTTCTGCTTTTTTGGCTAATGATACCATACTCTTTTCTGAATCTTGCTTATTCAGATAGTTTTATAGGTACGATAAATAAAGTCGTACTTCTTGGTCTTCTTGTTTGGAATCTATCTAGTATCAGAATTATATTAAACCAAGTTAACACGCTGTTTATACTATCAATGGTTTATATGTGTGTTTCGTCTGTGGTATCTACTTTGACATATGATTATTCAAGTTCTGCTTTATTGCGAGAACTCTTATATGAAGTAGCACCAATTCTGTGCTTTTTTATTGGCATGCAAAACGATTGGATCAGAAGGAATATATATAAACTGTTTGTAGTGTTGATGATGATTTTGATAATTAGCAATATTCCTTTTTTTATTAAGAGTATGCCAGTTCCAGTATTTGCATCGGTAGTAAATAGAATTCGAACTAGTATTGTTGGGTATGGATTTGGTGGATTTATAGGAGTTATAGGAATGGGTTTCCTTTCACAATTGGGATATTCATGTTCATTGTTTGATGTGATAGAGAATAGGAGACTATCAAGGATATTAATCTTTGTGTTCTTGGTAGTATGCTTTTTAACATTTCAAAGATCTCCGTTAATCGGGATAGTAGTAAGTACTTTTATCTATTTAATTTTAAGTGATAATACAGTTAAAAAGACTGGTCAAATCATAACATTGTTTATTATTTGTTGTGTGTCTCTCTTTATATTACTAACATTCAATTTTGAAAATGTATTACATTTTTCGCTCGATAAATATATCGCCAATGAACTAACCCGTATAACTAACTTTGGCTCATTAACTGAGCGTAATTATCAATATGTAATAACCAATGAGAACTTGATTGAATTTCTGTTTGGAAAAGGAATGGGGACATTTTCTCCTAATAACCCGGATGCCATTATGAATCTATCAGACGCATGCTATTTCAGAATGCTTAATGAGCAGGGAGTTGTTGGGATGACTTTGTTTTTCTTGCCACTTTGTTTTTGTGCAATTAAGTATTGGGGAAAGAGACGGTGGTTTGCCTTATATTTTGTTCTGTTTTCCTTAATCTCTTTCTTTTTTAATAGAACTATTTGGTCAATTCCATCTGCTTATGTATTCTATTTAATTATTGGTAGAGAGTATTATATTGAGCATGAGCAAGAATAGTATGTCATTAACAAAAATCGCTTTAATAGCAATGATAATAGCTGCTGTTGGTAAAGCCTTTGGTCTGTTCAGAGAACTGATGATTGCGGCCTATTACGGTGATTCTGCATACGCAGATGCTTATATTATGTCAACAATGGTTCCACTTATTCTAATGGGTTTTATTCAATCATTTGCAGTTGTATTTACCCCTACTTATGTTCGAGTGAAAGACGATAAAACGGTTAATTATGCTGATGATTATATGAAGCAACTTAGTTTAGTGGTAGTGTTAGTCTCAACGCTTGTCATTGGTGTTTCACAGATGATCATGCCTAGAATAGTAGACATCTTAGCCCCGGGGTTCAATGATGAAACCAAGAGCTATACATATTTTTTTGCTAGGTTGAGTATATTTACAGGATTAACAAGTGCTTTAGTTGAATTGTGCTTGGCATATTTAAGATGCAATTCAAGATATATATTTGCTAGCTTAGTGTGTTTGATAGTAAGTCCTGTTGAGTGTGTGTTTATATTCTGGGGAGGTACTACTCATAAGTGGTTAATTGTTTTGGGCCCAGTTGTGGCTCAGTTGTTACAATTGTTTTTGTGTATTCTTTTAATTGAGATAATCTTTTCAAAGCATAGAAATATTGAGCATAAGCATGTATTTTTGACAAATGAAATAAAGCATTCTTTTGCTACTGTTGTCCCTATTTTTATGGGAAGTATGGCCTCTCAAATTAGCACATATTTTGATAAGATGTTTGCCTCTTGTTTACAAGAAGGAACGGTTTCTTCTTTAAACTATGCTGAAAAAATATATTCAATGATTAATACTTTAGTATTTATGACCATTAGTACTATTTTATTCCCCAATATTGCTGAATTATGTCATAAAAAAGATAAGACCGCTTTAAAAGAGCAATTAAGAAGCATTATATCGATTGTAATTATGATAGGTGTTGTGATTTCAGTGGCAACGTTCTTCTTTGGTAATTGTATTGTTGGAGCTTTGTATGAGAGAGGAAGTTTTGACAGAGAATTGACCAATAAGACTGCAATGTCATTTTCATTATATATGATAGGTTTCTTTGCATTAGGAATTCACGAAATACTGTCTAGAGTTTTCTATGGTTTGGAACGAGTAAAAGATGAATTGATAATTGGATTAATCATAGTTGCCGTTAACATATCTTTAGATTATGTTTTGGTCAACGCATTGGGGCAATCAGGATTACCAATAGCAACAAGTATTTCTCTATTATCATCTATTCCAGTAAACTGCATGTATTTACGAAGAGAAATCGGTGGATACCACATTCGAGTGTTTCTGATAGTGTTTGTTAAATGTCTTGCAAGTGCCTTATTAGGTTATGGAATGGTTTATTGCGTTATTAAAAGAATAGGAGTAAGTAATTACTACGTTATATTATTCTTTGCGATGATAATAGGGTCCATTATTACTTTTATACTACTTAAGTGTTTGAGAGTGAAAGAGATTAATGATTTGATTAATAGTATATACAAGAGGTTGGGAGCGAAATCATAATGAAGACTATAATTTTGTTTTATGAACATAAAGCAAGAGAATTACAATTATATGAAATGTTGAAAAAACAATTAGAACGAGAATCAAATTACTCTGTAGCCATTTATATTCTTTCATACCATTATGAAAAAGATAAAGCAATAAGTATTCTTCGACATAATGAGGTTGTGGCGATTTTTGTACCATTTGCCTACGATTATGAAGCACTTAAGTTTTATGTGAAGTTCTATGAGATTAATCCCAAATTAGTGATAATCAATTTGCATCACGAAGAAATAACTATGCCGGCTATGGATGAAGTAGTCTTGCCTAGAGATGAGTACTCTAAAAACTCAATATATCATTTTGTATGGACAGATAATTTTAAGAATAAACTCATTAGTGTTGGTACACATGATAATTTGGTTTATGTTACCGGAAATGGTCGAAATGATATTTCGAAATCAGTGTCTATTTCGAAAGAGCAATTAGCTCAGGCTTATAACCTTGATCCTCAAAAGAAATGGTTGTTATATGCTGAGAATCGAAAACCGGATCAAATCTACTCGGCTTTGATTTCTTTTGGTGTAGTTAATGATGCAGAGGCGATAACAAGTGCCTTTAGGGAGTCATACTATCAAACAATTAAAGAATTTGAGGATTTACCTGATTCATTTTTCAATGATTATGAATTGATTTATCGGCTACATCCTGGCAGTAATCCTATTTCTATTAAAAACGACAGAATTAAACAAATTAGAGAGCATTCAATATATGACTGGCTTGTGGCAGCAGATTGTGTGATTGTATTTAGTAGCACAACGGCTTTTGAAGCGGATATGTATGATGTACCAGTAATAGTACATGATCCTAATGCAACAAAGAAGGATTATTTTACTGAAGGACTAGATTTTTACTACAAAATAGAGCACTTAAAGAGTGTTAATAATGAGGCAATCAGTAGTGCGCGAAAACAACAATTAGGTAAGAAGCATTATGAAGAATATATGGGGTTATCAGACGGAAATTGTATATCTAGGATAGCTAGTATAACTATTAGCCTAATTTCAAGCAATCAAGTATCTACTGATCCATTGAGTATTGATTTACCTCCTTACTATTATTTATTGAGATTAATACGAACAAAACTGTTTAGAGTTTACAAGAAATCGGGGTTACTGAACTTGATAAGAAAACCTGATTTTATTTATAATAATCAAGAAGATGTACCATATTGATTTGCTGTTCATTCTGCCATGTTAATGGAAACTGGATTGGTGACATATTTGAAAGGAAAAACTGAATGAAAATAGTTGCTATTATACCAGCAAGAGCTGGTTCAAAAGGTGTTCCGAATAAGAATATTCGTATAGTTGGCGAACACCCATTAGTGTATTATTCCATTAGGAATGCTCTATCTTCAAAATGGATATCTGAAGTAATTGTTACGACAGATTCACAGGAAGTTCGAATCATTGCCGAACAGATGGGGGCGAGAGTTAGGTGGCGCGATGCTTCATTATGTGAAGATAGTGTTACTTTGGATGCAGTGGTATATGATGCAATTCCTCATAATGAAAGTATTGATTACGTAGTGACTATGCAACCTACTTCACCTACACTAAGAGTCGCGACATTGGATTCTGCAATAGAATATGCAATAAATCAAGGATTAGATACGTTAATTTCGACTGTAAATAGGCCACATCTGTCCTGGCACGATCAAAATGGTAAAAAAGTTCCTAACTATGTAAAGCGATTAAATCGACAATATTTGCCTCCGTGCTATTTAGAAACAGGGGCGTTTCTAATATCGAAAGCATCTGTAGTAACTGAACACAATAGAATCGGTCCTCTAGTTGATATTTACGAAGTGCCTGATGATGAATCTCAGGATGTCGATACGTTTGACGATTTGAGAAGTGTTGCTACAACATTGGAACGTTTAAAAGTTGCCATCTATGTTAATGGAAACACTGAACGTGGTGTTGGTCATATTTATCGAGCTCTTGAAATGGCAGACGAGTTCTATGTAAAACCAGACATATACTACGACATCAATCAAACAGAGAGACGGATATTTGGAAATACAACACACAATCTTATTCCTGTGAACGGAATTACCGAGTTGTTTGAGAAGTGTAGAGAAAAGCAATACTCTGTTTTTATTAATGATATTTTGTCTACTTCTATCGATTATATGATTGCACTTAGGACTGTTTTGCCTAATGCGAAAATTATCAATTTTGAAGATGATGGAGAGGGCGTAATTAAGGCGGACTTAGTGATAAACGCCTTATATTGTGGTTGTGATTTTCCTCATGTATATTCAGGAGAAAAGTATTATATTTCTGGTAAGGCATTTATGTTTTATGAACCAATTGAAATACATGATACTGTAAAACGAGTATTTATTTCCTTTGGTGGAGCAGATCCACAGAACTATTCTGATCGAATACTAAATATGATTACAAAACCAGAATATGAAGCATACCAATTTGTGGTTGTATTAGGAAGAGCTAAACATAATATCAATGCTCTTATGGAGTATAATAAGTATAGCAATATTGACGTTTTATATGATGTTTCTAATATGCCAGAATTAATGAGCTCTTGTGATGTCGCAGTCACGTCAAGAGGTCGTACCGGGTATGAGTTAGCGATGCTAGGTATCCCGTCAATTTCTATGTCTCAAAATTCCAGAGAAGAAAAACACAGTTTTGTGAGTAACGAAAATGGGTTTACATACATTGGCCTTAATCCTTCAGATGAGATAATTGAAAGCAGTATTCGTATGTATCTCGCTCTATCGAAAGAAAGCCGGATAGATTTTCATAATAAGCTTTTGAATCATGACTTAAGGGGAGGAAGAAAAAGAGTGATGGGACTTATTAATGGGTTATAAGGAGAATACTAATGACTAAACCATATTTAATTGCTGAAATGGGAGTTAATTTTTATGATACTGCGCGAGTGATGGGTATTACTCCATTAGATGCTGCAAAGATCTATATCGATAAGGCAAATGAAGCTGGTATTGATTGCGCGAAATTTCAATCATATAAGGCTCATACTATTGTCTCTAAGAATTCTCCAGCATATTGGGACACAAACAAAGAACCAACTAAAACACAATATGAATTGTTTTTAAAACATGATAGTTTTGGGGAAGATGAATATAGAGAATTATGTGAATACACTCATTCTAAAGGTATGGACTTTACCTCTACTCCTTTTGATTATGCATCAGCTGATTATTTGGAGAATATGGTTGATTTTTATAAAATCTCATCATCTGATTTGACTAATATACCATTCATTAAACATATTGGATCCAAAGGAAAACCCGTTTATATTTCTGTTGGTGCTTCATATTTGTCTGAGGTTGATATAGCAATTAGATCTTTGCGAGATTCAGGCTGCAAAGATATAGTGGTGTTTCATTGTGTTCTTTCTTATCCTACAAATCCACAAGACGCGAATCTTAGGATAATAGAGACTTTAAAGAAAGTCTTTCCAAATGTAAGAGTTGGATTTAGCGACCACGTTGCTCCTGATGATTCGATGTTAACCTTATCAACAGCGTATCTATTGGGGGCAGAAGTAATAGAAAAACACTTTACTCTTGATAAGTCACTCCCAGGCAATGATCATTATCATGCTGGGGATCCAGAAGATTTTAAAAAAGCAATAGCTAATTTCAAATGGATAGATACAGTATTGGGTTCCCCTGAAAAGACTGTTTTGGATTGTGAAGAGATTCCTAGACGAGAGGCGAGACGGTCTCTGGTTTTAACTAGGGATTTACGGAAAGGTGAAACTATCGGCGCAGACGATATTATGCCTAAACGTCCGGGAACGGGTATATCTCCCGAGTTTTCAGAAATAGTAATAGGACGTTCAGTCGTTTGTGATTTATCGGAAGATACTATACTAACTTGGGATATGATTTGATATGAAACTTGAAGAAGAATATTCAAATCTCAAAAATTTAAATGTAGGTTTGACGGATAAAGCTGGAACATCGAATCAAAAAAGAGGGTTATTTCCGATATTACGGTCTCTAATTGTTCAGCACAGATACTTTGATTCTTATGGAAGTAATAATACATTCAGGAAAGTATCTATTAGAAAGACGAATGGCGCCTATTTATCAATAGGCAGTAATTGTACTATAGACAATAATGCTACAATTTTGCTGACAAAACCAAGTCCTAGATTATCTATAGGTGATAACGTTACTATTGGAATGAATACAATTATCTCGGTTAAAGATACAATGATAATAGGTGATTATACTTTAATAGGTCCCTTTGTTATGATTGTTGATAGTAATCATTCAATACGACGCAGTAATTTAATTAAATACCAAAAAGCTTCCATTAAATCCATTTCGATAGGTCAAGATTGTTGGATAGGGAGTGGAGCAAGAATACTTGCTGGCGTTACAATTGGAAATGGTGCTGTAGTAGGAGCAAATGCAGTTGTAACAAAAGACATTCCTCCTTTCGCCGTCGTAGGTGGATGTCCGGCACGTATTATTAAATTTAGAGAATGATGGCATAAGCATTATAAGAGGAAAAAGAGATGAGTGAGTTTAATGGCGCAACACTAATGATCACAGGCGGAACTGGATCTTTCGGTTCTACGGTACTTAAGCATTTTCTTGAGACTGATATAGGTCAAATAAGAATCTTTAGCAGAGATGAGAAAAAGCAGGATGATATGCGTCATGAGTTGCAGGCAAAACTTCCTGAAGCTGCAAAGAAGGTAAAATTCTTTATTGGCGACGTTCGTGATCCTCGCTCTGTTGCTGATGCTATGCCTGGCGTTGACTATATCTTTCATGCGGCAGCATTGAAGCAAGTGCCCTCTTGTGAGTTTTTCCCAATGCAGGCGGTTAAGACGAATGTCGAAGGAACGGATAACGTACTTCATGCTGCAATCGATGCGGGTGTTAAGAGAGTTGTATGTCTTTCTACTGATAAGGCAGCTTATCCTATAAATGCTATGGGTATTAGTAAGGCTATGATGGAGCACGTAATCTATGCAAATGCACGTGTTGCAGCAGAGCGTGGTGGCACAGTAATATGTTGTACGCGTTATGGGAATGTTATGTGTTCCCGAGGTTCTGTTATTCCGTTATTCATTGATCAAATAAAAGCAGGCAATCCTATTACAATCACTAATCCCGAGATGACACGATTCCTAATGAATCTTGATGAAGCGGTGGAGCTCGTTAGGTTTGCTTTTAATAATGCTAACCCTGGCGATCTTTTTATCCAAAAGGCGGATGCATCTACGATTGGGGATCTTGCAAAAGGCGTTCAGAAGTTGTTTGGGGATACAGGCACAAACATCATAGGCACTCGCCATGGTGAGAAGTTATATGAGACTCTTATGACTCGTGAAGAAAGACTTCGTTCTGAGGACATGGGGAAGTATTTCCGCGTTGCTGCTGATAATCGCGACCTGAATTATGACAAATTCTTTGTTGAGGGTAAGGTAGAAACACAGGCGGAAGAAAGCTACACATCTCATAATACTGTTAGATTGGATGTTGATGGTGTAGTAAATAAGATTCTTACTACAGATTATGTCAAAGAAGAACTGAACGGTATCAGTCATAACTGATATATGGAGTATTATGAAAGATAAGCTTTTGTTAGTTGGTGCCGGAGGCCTTGGTCGTGTTGTTCTAGAGCATGCGATCTGCAATTATGAATGTGCCTTCTTAGACGATGGCCCAGAAATAGGGACGCTTATTGATAGTGTCCCAATCATTGGAAGAACTAGCGAGTTAATAAAGTTCTTTGGGGAGTATACGAAGCTTATAGTAGTCATTGGTAACAATACTCTTAGAGAGCGGATATATCGAGAGGCTTTAACTATTGGATATTCTTTTCCCAATATCATTGTTTCTTCCGCTTATGTAAGTCCCAATGCATTTATAGGAAACGGATGCATAATCCTTAACAATGCAGTTGTTCAGAATAATGCTAAAATAGGGGATGGATGTATTCTTAACCCTGGTGTTGAAGCGCATCACGATTCCAAGATTGGTGACTATTGCTTGGTTTACACCAATTCTGTAGTTAGGTCGTTAACTAGTGTTGGAGATAGGGCGTGGATAGGATCCTCAGTGACAGTTTCAACTGGGGCAACAGTGTTGCCCGATGCTATTATTGAAGATGGGTCAGTAGTGAAGTGATTGGAGATTTTATGAGTGCAGCAGCGTGGAAGAATAACGGTAAACTTAAGCTTCTGATAATTGTAGGTACACGCCCAGAGATCATTCGTCTCGCGGCAGTAATCAAGAAATGTCGTAAGTACTTTGATACTATCCTTGCTCATACAGGACAGAATTACGATTACAACCTTAATGGTGTATTCTTCCATGATCTCGAACTCGAAGATCCTGAAGTTTATATGGAGGCTGTCGGAGCTGACTTGGGCGAGACGATGGGCAATATCATTGCCAAGAGTTATCAGCTTATGGTCGAGATGAAGCCTGATGCAGTATTGGTTCTCGGTGATACAAATTCTTGCTTGTCGGTTATCGGGGCAAAGAGACTTCATATCCCGATCTTCCATATGGAAGCTGGTAACCGCTGTAAGGATGAGTGCCTCCCTGAAGAGACTAACCGCCGCATAGTAGATATTATCTCTGACGTTAACCTTGCTTATTCCGAGCACGCACGTCGCTATCTTGCGGACTGCGGACTTCCAAAGGAGAGAACTTATGTAACAGGTTCTCCTATGGCTGAAGTACTTCGTATGAATCTTGAGAAGATTAAGGCTTCAGATGTTCATGCTAAGCTTGGACTTGAGAAGGGTAAGTATATCTTGTTGTCTGCTCACCGCGAGGAGAATATCGATACAGAGAAGAACTTTCTGTCTTTGTTCACGGCAATCAATAAGATGGCAGAGAAGTACGATATGCCGATTCTTTATTCTTGCCATCCCCGTTCTCGTAAGAGACTCGAGGCATCTGGTTTTGAACTTGATAAGAGAGTTATCCAGCACGAGCCTTTGGGATTCCACGACTATAACTGTCTTCAGATGAACGCCTTCGCAGTTGTATCTGACAGTGGTACACTTCCTGAAGAGTCTTCATTCTTTACATCCGTTGGCAATCCCTTCCCCGCAGTTTGTATTAGAACATCTACAGAGCGTCCTGAGGCTCTTGATAAGGGGTGCTTCATTCTTTCTGGTATCGATACCATCGGATTGTTGCAGGCCGTAGATACAGCCGTAGAAATGGTTAAAAACGGTGATAACGGTATCCCTGTGCCGGACTATGTTGATGAAAACGTATCAGACAAGGTTGTTAAGATTATTCAGTCTTATGTAGGCGTAGTTAACAAGATGGTCTGGAGGAAGGATTCATGAAGATCCTCGTAACAGGTGCGAAGGGCATGGTTGGAACCGCCCTTGTTAACAACCTTAAGAATATCCGTGACGGTAAGAATAAGACAAGACCGGCTCTCGTTGTTGATGAGATCTACGAATATGATATCGATTCAACCACTGAAGAACTCGATAAGTATTGCTCTGACTGTGACTTCGTATTTAATCTCGCAGGCATTAACCGTCCTGAGAATCCCGAAGACTTCATGAAGGGCAACTTCGGATTCGCAAGTCAGTTACTTGATTGTCTGAAAGCTCATTCTAATAAGTCTTCTATTATGCTCAGTTCATCAATCCAGGCTACTTTGTCAGGACGCTTCGGTGATTCCGAGTACGGAAGAAGCAAGAAGGCTGGAGAGGAATTGTTCTTCTCTTATGCTGAAGAGACAGGTGCCAAGGTTGCAATATACCGCTTTCCCAACCTTATGGGACATTCACGTCCAAAGTATAATTCCGTTGTGTCTACATTCTGTTGGGCAGTGGCTAATGATGAAGAGTTTACGGTTAATGACCGCTCTACAGAGCTGGAGCTTCTTCATATTGATGACCTCGTAGAGGGGATGTTTGATCTTCTTGAAGGCAAGGAGGAGCATTGTGAGTTTGAGGGTGTCGAGACTGTCATTAAGGCGGAAGGTCGCTATTGTTGTGTGCCAGTAACACATAGAGTTACTTTGGGTGAGATTGTGGATCTACTAGAGTCGTTTAAGCAACAGACGACAACTCTCATGATGCCTAAGATGCCGGATGGATCATTTGCCAAGAAACTATATAGCTTGTATCTTACTTATCTGCCAGCGGATAAATTTAAGTATGCGCTAAAAATGAATGTAGATGATCGTGGCTCATTTACTGAGCTTGTACATACGGAGGATTGCGGTCAGGTATCGATCAATATAAGTAAGCCTGGAATCACGAAGGGTCAGCATTGGCACAATTCCAAGTGGGAGCTTTTTATTGTTGTTAAGGGACATGGCCTTATACAGGAACGCAACATCAATACTGGTGAGACGGTTGAGTTTGAAGTGTCTGGCGATAAGATTGAAGCAGTATATATGATTCCTGGGTGGACTCACAATATTACAAATTTGTCGGATACAGAAGACCTGGTTACAGTTATGACTTGTAATGAGGTGTTTAATCCGAATATACCGGACACGTTCTTTGAACCTGTATGATTATAATTAAGATAGTTATAGCTTCCATAATTTGCATTTTTGTTCCTCTCTTGGTTGGGGATCTTTTGTTGCCAAACGAGACTAAGGGAAAGCAGTATTTAATGGGCTTTTTGGGCACATTGGCTATATCACAATTGTTGTTTATACCATTTATTATTTATCAACATCACTTTACTCCGTATTTCTGGGTGTTTGTATTAATAATTGGCGGATTGTGTATTGCATCTATTGTAAAGCGACATGTTTTATATAAGGATCGTTTACACTTTGTTTTTGATTATAAGGATAAGATTGGTCCAATTAACATATGGATGATCTGTGCGATATTACTTATTGGATTTCAGGTCGTTAGAGCTGCTATTAGTCATTTTTTTGTTTATGCGGATAATGCTCGTTATATACCAATAATTAACGACATTATTGAAACGGATCTGGATTACTATTTGGATTTTATAAACGGAATCCCTGGTAATAGAGAAAAGAATATAAAATACTTAGTCACTACATATTTCCCTTATTTGGCATCTGTTTGTAAGGTGTCAGGTGTTCATCCTGCTATTTTAGTTCAGACCATATTACCGGTTGTTTTAACGGTTGTTTTATATATGCTTGTTTGGAATTATGGAGTTTTGCTGTTCAAAGATAAAAAGCAGTCATGGATTATGGTGTTCTTCTTTGCCGTTCTTGTTGAAACTATGAGCGGGTATTTATTAACCCATGCAAATCATGTTGTTGTTGATATATATTTCGGGAAGAAAATTGTGTTTACGCTCTTCTTACCGTATATTATGTTATTTGTTGCCGAAAATACTTCATTGCTGGAAGATGAAGTGAAGTGTTTAAACAAATGGGATTTAATGCGATTGATGGTATTGGTGCTTGGAACAAGTGCTGTATCATTAATGGGAACTGGACTAACTCCAATTGTATTGTTGTCAATTGGAATTATTCTAAGCCTAAGGAAAAAGTCAATTATTCCAATTGTGCAGATGATGATTGGTATGTCTCCTTCCCTTATAGTGTTAATTATGGCTATTCCTTATATACTGGATAAGAGATGAGATGTATTTATGGACTATTTTACCGACATAAACAATTTGCATACTATGCAAAGGATATTTTGGCAAAAACCATTTTATGTGATTGTTTACATTTTGTGTTTGGTATCTTTGGTTTTGTTCATGAAAACAATGAAACGAGGGCGACGTTTTTTCCTCGGATATTCATTGATCTGTTTAGTCTTTTTTATTTATAACCCGTTGTTTATTAATCTTTGTGAGCAATATTTGTTGAGTGGTATACGAGTAATTGTAAGGATTTTCCTGCTATTGCCTCTTTTGTATACTGAATCATATGTGTTTGCTAGTATAGTATGGCGTGTTTCAAATAAGAACAAGGTTCTTTCTTCTATATTATCTATCGTTCTAGTAGTGCTGTTATTTGTATTTGGAAATAAACCTTGGCAGGGAGCATCAGAAAGTGGTTCTGTTTATGATTCTCCTATGATGATTGCTGCGGAGAATATATATAAGATTCCGCAAGAACATATTGATATCTGTGATGCTATTATTAACGATATGGATGGAGCACGTTGCATTTTGTCATTATACGAGATTCACGGAACCAATGATGTTGGTGGTACACTAAACTATTCAATACGCATGTATACTTCAAAGATACAACTAAGATGTGTTATGAGTTATGAAGATTATTCTTTGATGACTAGTGAGGAAAGAGATGCTTATTGGGGTGATTATATTCATATGATTCAAGATGGTTCCACAGATAGTTCTTCATACTATTTCTTGTTCCCTGTTGGAGATGAGCGAATCGATGATTTGTTGGATTATGGGTGTGTTGATTTCTCTATAGATTCGTCAGCATATCGTTTGTTAGAATTTACACCATCAACTTAATATGTTGACTAATTGAGATAGAGATATGATGGTTTTTTTGAATGAAACGAGTTACTTAGAGAGTATTTATTTAGCTTTCATTATTGTTGCGCTTGCAATTTCTGTATTTCATATAAGAAAAGATACTGATAGTAAGAAAAACTTACAATGCTTCATATTGGCATTTGTTGTTACTATGTTAGTTTTTCTAATAGTTTGGCTTATGAAGAATGTGGTATTCAAATACACCAATATTCCGGATGATCCAACGTTGAATTTCTGGGTTGTAATAGCAATACCTCTAATCTTTCTTATTGCGTACATATTTTTTTGTTGTAATGTGAAAATGATGTTTAGAAATATAACAGCTTCTCTATGTATAATTGTTGTTATTATTATCTCTATTTATCCCTCATTGATGGCATACAAGGATTATAAAAAGTATGAATATGTTCTTGATGGTTCGTATTCAATATCCAACAATGAAGACAGTATTGAGGCTGAGTTTTGGGACGATGATAAGGTTTTAAGAATAGGACAGAAAGGTTCCGGAAAGTGTATAGACGGGTTTAGTGTTAATCTACTGGAGTCAAATAAATTGGATGTATCCTTGTCATACAGAGCTCACATACAGAATGTTGGTTGGTATGATTGGACCTCAGAAGGAACGAATATAACATATGAGAACAATTATGCAATCGATTTAGTTCAGTTTATGTTGTATGGAAAGGATGCCTTTAAATTCGATATTGAATATAGAATTGCATTCATTGGAGAAGATTGGCAAGATTGGATTTCTAATGGTAGGCTTGCGGGTGTTGTTGATGATTATAGGGCAATTGAGGCTATAGAGATTCGTCTTATACCAACCGGTAATGATGCTAATAATGAATGGACTGTAACTCAGTATTCTGCATACTCCTATGATCAATCAATGTTTTATACAATTTATAATAATGATACAGGTACATTGTTAGTAGTTGATGGTGGAGGAGAAGTTTTTGGTCAAGCTTACGCGATAATTAATCTTCTTGGCGGACATGTAGATGGGTGGTTTGTTACCCGTCCTGATTATGAGCACTCCGTTGGTTATAGCATAATTAGTGAAAATGATTATGGTATCGATATAGATAATGTTTATGATATGTCAAATTGCTGCGATAGTTCATTTGAGATTGATGGATTAAGAGTGGAGTTTTTTGATGCTTCAGTCGAATATGAAGACAACGCGAACTACGGATCACTTATGTTTAAATTGAGTGGAAATGAAGATAGTTTTCTGTTCTGTAGTGATGCATATTGTTTAATGGATGAAGATCTTTTGGAAAGATATGGAGAAGATTCGTTGTCGGCAGAATACATAGAAATAGGAAATGTCGGTGCATCTTTTATAGATGCGACAAGATATGCTAATTTGAACCCTAGTATGCTATTCTTGGATTTCCCAAGTTGGATGATGCAAAATGGTGATTATGCGGTTGATGATTTTATAACGTGCTGTGGAGAGCATAATATAGTAATCTATACTCAGGGTTCGGCTCCTAACAGAGTACCATTAGATTAAATCTATGCTAATCGTGATAACATATATTGATTGGAGATAAGTAATATGGCTTTTGAATTTGAAAAGACAAAGATTCCTGGGGTTGTTATTATTCAGCCTAAAGTATTCGGTGATAATCGCGGATACTTTATGGAAACATATAAGAAAGAAGATTATGCACAAGTAGGCATAGATCGAGAGTTTGTTCAGGATAATGAGAGCTCCAGTACAAAGGGTGTTTTAAGAGGTCTTCATTTTCAGAAGAATCATACACAGGGAAAACTGGTTAGAGTAACTCATGGTGTGGTTTTTGATGTAGCTGTCGATGTAAGACCCGGATCAGAAACATACGGACAGTGGGTTGGAGTAACTCTTTCATCTGAAAAGAAGAATATGTTCTATATTCCTGAAGGTTTTGCTCATGGGTTCCTTGTTCTTTCAGATACTGCTGAGTTTGTTTATAAGTGTACAGATGTTTATGATCCCTCATCAGAAGGTGGAATTCCTTGGAATGATCCCGATATTGCCATCGAGTGGCCCGAACTTGATGTTGAATACAAGACAAGTGAAAAGGATGAGAAGCATCCCGGATTTAAGGATCAGTCGTTTGATTGGGCACAAAAGTGGGTATAAGATTTGACGGGCATAGTATACTAATAAGGTTAAGTATTAGTATTCAGTGTTGAGTCAAAGGTAATAAGTAGATGAAAGAAGATATGACCAAAATTGATGAATTGCAACATCAAATCGATGAGCTCAATTGTGAGATAGTCTCACTTAAAGATGAGCTCATGACGAAAGAAGATGAGTTGAATAAGATATACTCATCCTTTGGTTATAAGCTGATTAAGTTGCCTAGGAAATTCGTTGATTTAGTTAAGCGAATTCTTTCAAAGACTTATTTTACGCAGTGTATAGCTGATGCTATAGCGATTCTTATTTATAAAGGTCCCAAAGAGTTATGGATATCGTTTAAGCGTTTCCTGGACAGAAAGGGTGCGCCTCTTGTACCGCGTGGATGTCTGGACGTGAATGGCGATGGGGTTGTTCCATACGATTCTGAATATGAGGATAATGTCGATTTCAGCAGTTACTCGACAGATGTAAAGGCATTGGCTTTCTATCTTCCTCAGTTTCATGCTTTCCCTGAGAATGATGAGTGGTGGGGAAAAGGTTTTACTGAATGGACCAATGTAAAGCGTGCACATCCCCGTTTTACTGGACATTATCAACCTAGAGTTCCCCACGATGACATTGGTTACTATAAGCTCGATAGTATTGAAGTTATCGAGAAACAGGCAAAACTAGCAAAACAGCATGGTATTTACGGATTCTGTTTCTATTATTATTGGTTCTCCGGAAAGCGTTTGATGGAGAAGCCGGTTGACCTGTTGATGGATCATCCCGAGATAGATTTACCGTTTTGTTTATGTTGGGCAAATGAAAACTGGACACGTACTTGGGACGGTATGGAGAAGAATGTCCTGATTGCCCAAAACTATTCTGATGAAGATGATTTAATCTTTGTCCGTGATATGGAACGCTATATTCGCGATCCGAGATATATAAGAATCAATGGTAAACCGTTGATTGTGGTTTATAACCCCGGACAAATTCCTAATTGCCACAAATCCTTTAAGGTTTGGCGCGAAGAAGCTAGAAAGCTTGGTCTTGGTGAAATACTCATATGGACATGCCAGACAGCCAATAATACTGCTAAAATCTTGGGGATTGAGGATTGTATTGATGCTGAGGTTGAATTTCCTCCCCATAATATGTGGCGAGGTGAATTTGGCGTTACAGGACTGGATGTGAATGAGGATGAGAAGTCCTGTATCTATAATTATCAGAGACTTGTAGATCAGGTGATAAAGGATCTGCGTAATGAATCGCCTCGCAGTGTTCCTATTCATCATACATGGACTTTGGGATGGGATAATTCAGCTCGTAAAAGAAACAATTTCTTCTGTTTCTATGGATTCTCACTTAAGTATATGTACAGGTGGATTTCGGCAATCCTTGAGCGTGCCAGAAAGGATTTTGCAGAAGAAGAGAGATTCATATTTGTTAATGCATGGAATGAATGGGGTGAAGGTACATATCTCGAGCCTGATGCTGAGTATGGATATGCATCCATAAATACGGTATCCCGTGCGTTGTTCAATCTTCCGTTCAAGGAGGATTTGTGCGTAATACATGAAGACTCTGATTATCCTTGTAAAGCTACAAATAATGAAAATCCCCGTATAGCTGTTCAGATCCATATGTTCTATGTGGAAACAATGGAGGAAATAGTTTCATTTCTTAATAACATTCCCGAGAAGTTTGATTGCTTTATCTCAACTGATACAGAAGACAAAAAGGGACAGATTAAGTCATATTTTGATGAAAAGTGCACATGTGCCAATACCTTTGTTGGAGTATATGAGAACAGAGGCAGAGATGTTGCTCCCTTTATTGAGCAAATGAAGTCTGTTTGCACTAAATATGAATACATCTTACATATTCATTCCAAGAAAACTAATACATCCGTCTATGGAGATGACTGGCGAGAGTTTATATTCAGGCATTTGTTGGGGTCAACTGAGTATGTAAGCAAGTTGATCGGCCTTTTTGATAACAATTCCGATTTGGGCATTATCATGCCTGAAACGTTCTCTCCTTTGCAGTTACAGGCAATATGGGGTGGAAACAAAGAAGGTACTGAGAAACTTCTTGAGAAATTAAGCTGCAAGGTAAGTCTTCCTCAGCAGCCGGTTTTCCCTGTAGGCAATATGTTCTGGGCTAGAACAGAAGCTGTTAAGGTAGTTTTTTCTGACTTGATCAATCAAAGAGATTTCCCTAATGAGGCAGGACAGTTGAATTCAACGTTGGCACATCAGATAGAGCGTGCATGGGTATACATTGCAAAGAGTAACGGATATCGATATTTGAAGGTTGTGAACGGATTACCGGACAAGGGATGTGTTCTTGAGCCCCTTAAGAGAACTGCAATCTACGTTCATTACGATAAGTCGAATTCAATATCTGATGCTGATATCAAGGCGTTAGAGTACTATTCGGATTTCGTTAGTGAATTGTTGTTTGTATCTAATTCATCATTATCGGAAGACGATATCAATACTATCAAGAAATATACCGAGCATATTGTAATCAGAGACAATGTCGGATTGGATTTTGGAGCATGGAAAGAGGTTCTGCTCAAGTTCGGCAGAGACTATTTTATGGATACAGATGAACTTGTTCTGCTGAATAACAGTTGCTTTGCTCCTGTATATCCGTTGGAAGAAGTTTTCTTCAATATGGAGAAGAAACAATTGGATTTTTGGGGTATAACTGTTTTCCCTGAATCTTCTGATGGTAAGTATCTTGGATTGGATAAGATACCGGAGCACCTGCAGAGCTATTTTACAGTGTACGGTAAAAAAGTTCTTAATAGCGATGTATTCTGGGGCTTCTGGGAATCGATGCCCGTTTACTCCACATATAAGGAAGTTGTCAGAAATTGTGAGACACAGTTAACCGGGCTTTTGAAGAGGAATGGTTTTACCTATTCTCCTTACATTACAGAGTCGTATTACATATGCCAATACCTTAATAACTATGCTGTTCCCTATGAAAAGCCGGGTGCATTGTTGTTGTTAAGAGATCCTTTCATTAAAAAGAAGGCTTTGGCGATGGCTGAAAAACAGGAATTGCTTTATATGAAGCAACTTGAAAGCGGAGTGGAGATATCCTAAATGAATCGCATCACCGGTCTTGACTTTGCCCGAGTCCTAATGACTTTAGGAATAGTCTTCTATCATTTTGCTTGCTTTTCTTCTGCAGGATTGTCGTTTTTTAACGTTTATGCTAATGGTGTTTGGGGCGGAACGTATAATGCTGCTTTTTTCGCCCTTTCGGGTTTTTGCTTGTATAACAAGTATGGTCAGGCTAAATATCGAATCGGAGATTTCTACTATAAGAGATGGAAGACGGTAGTTTTCCCTTATGCGTTGATCTTTCTGTTTGCTTATCTGAATACAGTTGCAGCTACCGGGCGCTTTTTCTATCTCGATATCCCTAAGTGGTATCTTGCTTTTTCTTTTTTGGGACTTGATGGATATGTTCAATGGTTTCATAATACATACTTTGTTACCGGAGTATGGTTTATTGGCGCAATTTTAATTGTTTATCTTCTTTATCCGGTTTTGAATTGGTTTTTTAGTAAGCTAGGTATAGTTACAGTGGTAATACTGTTTGTTTTGTATGAGCTGTTAAGAATCAAGCATAGTTCAGAAATCCCGATAGACATTAATCCAATTGTATGTCTTACCAGCTTTTCTGTAGGTATGGTTTTGTCGAAGACTAAGAAATACCTGTTTAGCAAGGTTACTTTTATTGTATCTGCTGTTTTGAGTGCTCTGCTTATTTTTGTACCAGTGTTTGGAAGCCACAATACTAAGGAGATGGTTTTGGGTTGGATCTTGTTTGTTCTTTTCTCAAATATCGGCCACTTGATAAAGGCTGACCGAATTAATGCTGTAATAACCGCCTTAAGTAGAGTTTCTTACTTGGTAATTCTTATTCATTTGCCAATTATCCATAAGTTGTTGATCGGATGGGATAGCCCATCCATATCAAAAGCTTCGGTTATTCTTACAGGTCTGACTGTTATTCTGTTTCTCTTAGCTTTTGCTATAAATGAGGTTCTGAAGGGAATTTATGCTTCGAAGGCGTTTAAATGGTTGGATGGTAAGTTCGCGGGGGCATCGCCCAAGTCCAAATGAGTTGTCATCATTAGAATAGTGCATTTATGGTATCATTGGTATGTGTAAAATGCGTAAACAAAGCTGGAAACTCAGCATTATATAGTTTGTGAGGATGAGTGATTATTAGATGGATTCTTCGAATAATAACAAGCGAATGCTAAGCTTTTTGATTAAGAATGATTTTAAGAATAAGTATGCAGGATCATTCTTTGGTATTTTTTGGGCATTCGTTCAGCCAGTTGTAATAATTCTGCTGTACTGGTTTGTGTTCCAGGTGGCATTTGGAAGTGGGGATGTAAATGGAACTCCTTTCGTCTTATGGTTAATGTCCGGTCTTGTTCCTTGGTTTTTCTTCTCTGAATCATGGATGAGTGCTACAAACAGCTATCTGGAGTATAGCTATCTTGTTAAGAAGATAGTGTTTGATATTAAATTACTTCCGTTTGTAAAATCGGCATCTTCTTTGTATGTTCATGCCTTCTTTGTCAGTGTGCTGATAATTATATTTGGTGTATCCGGTCATTTCCCCGGAATCATCATTATTCAGTTGTTGTATTACTCGTTTTGTTTATACTGCTTAGTTTTAAGTTTGTCTTACTTCACTTCAACTATTGCAGTGTTCTTTAAGGATATCACTCAGATTGTTAACATCTTGATGACTGTTGGAATTTGGGTTACTCCCATCATGTGGGATATAAGCAAGGTCAACGGAGTTGTTGCTACGATATTGAAGGTTAATCCTGTTTACTATGTAGTACAAGGTTACAGGGACACGCTGATCAATGGAATCTGGGTTGTCGAGAGAATGCCGAGCACATTGGTTTTCTGGGGTATTGTCTTGTTCAATTCCTTGATTAGTTATGTAGCATATATGCGCTTAAAGCCGCATTTCTCTGATGTCTTATAAGGTGTTGTTATGAGCAAGGTAATGATAGATGTTAAGCAGATTAGCAAGCAGTACAGATTGTACAGCAGAAAATCTGACAGAATAAAAGAAGCATTCAGCGTAACGGGCAAGAAGTATCATAAGTTATTTGATGCACTTGATGAGGTTTCATTTACCGTCAATGAGGGCGAGATGGTTGGCATTATTGGTAAGAATGGTGCCGGAAAGTCTACGCTATTAAAGATAATAACTGGAGTATTAACTCCCACATCCGGATCACTTGAGATTAACGGAAAGATCTCAGCATTGTTGGAGCTTGGTGCAGGATTTAATCCGGAGTATACGGGTATAGAGAATGCCTATCTTAATGGAACTATGATTGGTTTCACTAAGGAGGAGATGGATTCGAAGATTAACGATATCATCGAGTTTGCTGATATTGGTGATTTTATTAAGCAACCTGTTAAGACCTATTCAAGCGGAATGTTTGCCAGATTGGCGTTTGCTGTTGCAATCAACGTAGATCCCGATATCTTGATCGTTGACGAAGCTCTTTCAGTTGGTGATGCCTTCTTCCAGGCAAAATGCTACAAGAAGATGAGTGAGTTAAAGGCAAGCGGCAAGACTATTCTTTTCGTTTCTCATGATATGGGAAGCGTACTTAAATATTGTGATAAAGCAATAATAATCGACCATGGAAAGAAGGTCGAAGAAGGTAACGTAGAGGCTATGGTTGACATCTACAAGAAGATCCTTGTCGACCAGTATAAGAAAGATGATGTTAAGCCTTCCGCTGATGATAATGATAAGCAGGAGACTGTAATTCCTGAGCCGACTGGCGAGTGGAAGAATAGTATGCTCATCAATCCCAATAAAGAGATTTATGGAGATAGCCGTGCCGATATTATCGACTTTGGTATCTTTAACACAGATGGCAGCATTACCAATTCCGTTAGAAAGCTCGATGAGTTTGTGGTTAAGATGCTCGTTAGATTCAATGAAGATATTACCGATCCTATCTTTGCTTTCCAAATCAAGGATCTGAAGGGTACTGAACTTTGTGGTACGAACACCTTTATCGAGAATGCAGGTTTTGGTAATTATTCCAAAGGCGAATTAGTAGAGATAAGTTTCCGTCAAAAGATGCTTTTGCAGAATGGACAATATCTGTTGCAACTTGGATGTACAGGATATGAAGATGGAAAATTGGTCGTTTACAAGAGATTATATGGAATATGTTGTATACAAGTAGTATCAGATAAGATTACTAACGGATACTTCGATATTGATACAACGGTTAACATTGTGAGGAGAAAATCTAATGATTGAAAAAGGTATAACAATACTTAAATCAGTTGTAAAGCACCCGGCTTTGCTTCCCCAAGGCATGGGATATATTAAGACACACGGAATTCGTAATACTTATAGAGCACTTGCCTCATATAGGGGGTCCGAGTTTTATCCGTATAGCAATGGATCCGATATTTCATCATATAGTGGAGATGTAAAGTTCTCTATTTTGATGCCAGTTTATAACGTTGAAATAAAGTGGCTTGAAGAGGCCATATCATCTGTAAAAAAGCAGAACTATACGAATTGGGAGTTATGTATTGTAGATGATTGTTCTACAGATCCCAAGGTAAGAGAATATCTCTCTGGAATTAAAGATAAAAAGATAAATGTATTTTTGTCTGATGAGAATAAGGGTATTTCAGGAGCGACAAATAAAGCAGCTGAGATTGCAACCGGTGATTTCTATCTTTTGATGGATAATGACGATGAGCTTGCATTTGATGCACTTGATCACTTTTACAGAACGTATTGTGAAACAGAGGCAGACATTATCTATAGCGATATGGATATTGTTGATATGAATGGTAATCATAGGGATCCTCTGTTTAAGCCTGATTGGTCGCCTGATCTGTTCTTAAGTCAGATGTATATTGGTCATCTGGTTGGATTTAAAAAAGAGTTGTTCGATGCTGTTGGTGGTTTCAGAACTGAATATAACGGTAGTCAGGACTATGATCTGATACTTCGAATGACCGCTAGAACTAACAAGATTGAACATGTATCTAAGATTCTCTATTCCTGGAGGGACATCCCTTCATCTACTGCAGCTAATCCTGAATCAAAGCCCTATGCACAGACTGCCGGACTTAAGGCTATCCAGTCATTCCTTGATGAGAAGTATGGCGCAGGAGTAGCCTTAGCTAATGAGACTAATGATCTGTTTGTATATGACGTAAGATATCTTTTGAAGGATGAAGTTAAAGTTGGAGTCATTATTCCCACTAAGGATCATATTGATTTGTTAAGTTCTGCTATAGACAGCATAGAGGAACTTACCGAATATAAGAATTATGAGATTATCATCTTGAATAATAACTCATCGGAGTCCGAGTCTTTTGAGTATTTTGAAAGTGTTCAGAAGAAGTATCCGAATGTTCACGTTCATGACGCTTCGTTTGAGTTTAATTGGTCTAAGCTTAACAATTATGGATTCTCACTTTGTGATGCGGATGTTTATATCTGTCTGAATAATGACGTTAAGATCATTAGTAAAGATTGGATGACTCGTCTTGCTGAGAATGCAGTTCGTGATAACGTTGGTGTTGTTGGAGCTTTGCTTTTGTATGAGGATGATACTATTCAGCATGCCGGAGTTGTTGTTGGCATGGGTGGTTGGGCAGAGCATGTATATAAAGCAAAAGTCCCGGTTCATTATGGTTCTCCATACATATCTCCTATGGTAACAAGGAATGTTACTGCAGTTACCGGAGCATGCCTTGCCGTATCAAAGAAAACGTTGGAGATGATTGGACGCTTTGATGAGCGTTTCATTATTTGCGGTAGTGATATTGAGTTGGGAATTCGAGCTCACAGAAGAGGGTTGTTTAATATTTATGATCCTCATGTGAAGTTATATCATTATGAATCAAAGTCACGAGATTCATATATTCCTGAAATTGATTACAAACTTTCTTATGAAGCTTATACACCTTATAGAGTAGGTGGAGATCCTTATTACAACAGCAATTTGGATTATGACGTTTTCTATCCAAAGGTTAAGGAAATAGAATCTCAGGTGCAGGTTCCTAAAAACATGTCTTCAAATGAAGAACACGTTTTGACAGCTTTTGATGTAAAGGTTGATGAGATAAATCCCTATAAATTCGTACCTCAGGAAGGTGGAAATAAGCGTTTGAATCTCTTAGTTCCGTCAATCAATCCGGAACATGTCTTTGGCGGTATTTCTACAGCTTTAAAGTTCTACAAAGAGCTTGCAGAGACTTTGGGTTATGATCAGCGTATCATTCTAGTTGACGCTATTCCGTCTAAGCAGGGATTAGCGAACTTCTCTGATTTTAAGGTTGTGATGCCGGGCGTTGTCAGCAAAGAGAAGAAACAGATTATTTCCTATGCCACGAGAAATGATGCTGGTATACCGGTATCAGAGAACGATTATTTTATGTTTACTGGTTGGTGGACTGCACATTGTGCTGAGGAGGCATATGAGCAGCTGAAGCGTGATCATGGTATATCACCTAATCCATATATCTACTTTATTCAGGATTATGAGCCTGGCTTCTATGCGTGGTCTACACGATATATGCTTGCTGATGCAACATATAGAAGTGACAATGAGATGATTGCCGTCTTTAATACTCAGTTGTTGAAGGATTTCTTCGATAAGAACGGTTATTCATTCAAGCATTCATTTGTCTTTGAACCCGTGTTGAACGGATCATTAAAGGCTCAGTTGGATAACATGGGCAATATTCTGTCTAAGAAGAAGCAGATATTGATCTATGGAAGACCCAACACAGAAAGAAATGCGTTTAAGCTGGTCGTTGCAGCTCTTAATAAGTGGGCTGGCATCTATTCTGATAGTTCGGAATGGAAGATTATTTCTGCCGGAGAGCAGCATGAGAATATCCAGTTAGAGAATGGGGTTATCATTGAATCAGTTGGTAAACTTACGATTGAAGGATATGCTTCGTTGTTGGCTGAATCATATGCCGGTATATCTTTGATGGTTTCTCCTCATCCTAGCTATCCGCCCCTTGAGATGGCTACATTTGGAGTCAGGATAATTACAAATACCTTCGTTAATAAAGACTTATCTTCGTTCTCGGATAATATTGTTTCCTTAAAGAAAGCTAATCCCAGCACTATTTCTAAGGCGTTGTGCGATTTGTGCGATGAATATGCTCCCGAGAAACATTTAGGCAAGCTTGATGGTGATTATGTTGACAACAAGAATGTATTCTCATTTGTCGATGACATAAAGAGAATACTTTCGTAAGAAGGAGTGCCTTTGTGATCAAAGAGATAGGAAATGTAAAACTGGATTATTCTTTCTTCTCTGAAAAGAAAACTGATCGTGTCTCATCTGTTGAAGAGGAGATCCTTGAGTGTGTAAAGAATGAGCCGAATGTTTTGACAATCCTTCAGAATGATCAGCGTTGGCAGGTGCTCTACCACTTGTCTCCAGTCAGACAGAACATATTAGAATGGTATGATTTTGATGGTAATGCGGAATGCTTGGAGATTGGTTCTGAGTGTGGTGCAATTACAGAAGTCCTATCTAGGAAGATGCGTTTTGTTGATTGTGTAGACCCCTCAGATTTGCGTTGTCAGATTAATGCCTATAGGAATAAAGATCTTAGTAACATCAACATATTTGTTTCAGACTTCCAGAGTTTTAATATTGATAAGACGTACGAATATATAACACTGATAGGTGTTCTGGATCATGCTGATGCTTATTTCAATGACAGTTTTTCATATGCAGATTTATTGATTAAGCTGAAGAGTATGCTGAAGCCTAACGGTAAACTGTTGATCGCAGTAGGAAATAAGTACGGTTTGAAAAATTGGAGTGGTCATGCAGATGACAGGACCGGTAGATATTTCGACAGCATTATTGGTGCTAATGAGACATCGGTTAATTCGATAAGCTTCACAAAAGAAAAGTTGAATTCAATTCTGTTAGAGAGTGGTTTTTCAAGCTGTCGTTATTTTTATCCAATTCCTGATTACAAGTTTCCTACTCAGATATTCTCTGATGACAATCTTCCTAAGAGCTCAGACGTAGTATTTGAGAATGTTACTTATGACAACATTGCTCTTAAACTGTTCGATGAGAATGATGCTATTAAAGAGTTAATAGCAGATGGTATGTTTCCTGTTTTTGCCAATTCGTTCTTCGTCGAATCGGGGGTATGAGTATGAATAATGTTATATATTCGAAGATTAATAGGGAACGAAGAAAAGAATTCCAGTTGCTGACTAATATAGTCAGACTTGATTCTGGAGATAAGATTGTTGTAAAGAAGCCATTGCTTCCTGATGGTAACGATCATCTTATTCATATGCATGACTATTTAAGTGCGATTAAGAATGATAGAGTTCATCCCGTTTCATCAAAGATAGATAATGGTTGCTTAGTCATGGATTATGTAGAGGGTAATAGTCTTTGTGAGATTCTTTTGGGCTATTTGAGGAATTCAGATTTCACTCAAGCAATGGAATTCTTAAAGAAGTATAGGGATCTTGTATATAGTCTCGGTAATGATTCCCAAGAATTCATTTGTTCGCCTGATTTTGAAGCCGTGTTTGGTTCTGTATCACTTGATGGCGTGTTGGCAGGAAAACAGTTGAATATAGATTGTATCCTTGAGAATATTATTAAGTCTCAAGATGAATACTTGATAATTGATTATGAGTGGTTCTTTGATTTCTACATTCCCTATGATTTCCTTTTGTATAGATCTATTCTTGATTTGTATTGCAATTACCATGCTGATATTAAGGGGTTGGGAAGTTTTGTTGATCTTTGTTCAGAGATGGGAATATCTGCTTCTGCTATAGATGTCTATTCTCGAATGAATAACAGATTTATTGATTATGTCTATGATGTTAGCAATGGGTACAATTCAATTAAGTCCCAATATGCTAAAGAAAAACTGGATGTTCAGGGTATTTTTAAAAGTGATAGGAACACTGCATGTCTCTATTTGGATGTTGGAGAAGGGTTTAGCGAAGACAATGTAAGGTTGAACGAAGTCTTGGAGTCAAAATCGGACGAGTTAATAGAGAATAAAATAGAATATGACCTTTCGGAGGTTTCCGAACTTAAACAAATCCGTTTCGACCCGATGACGGGGGCATGTTTCGTAAAGATTAATTCTATAATTGCCGATAACACTATTGATCTCATGGAGAGTATAAAAGATATGGGATCCGATGCTATTAATAATGGTAATGGTGAGTTTATCTTCATTTCGGATGATCCCCAATTGGTGTTTGTTCTTGATTCAGATGTTAGTAAGTTGGTTATCAGTTATTGCATATTGCCTCTTGATGCCGGATTGGTTGGAGCTCTTAAAGACTACAATAAGGCTCGCGACAAACGTGAGAACAGTCTCCGAAATTTGGTGGATTCTTTCAATATCGATGCCTGTTTGTACTACGACGTTGGTATGGGGTTTACTGAAGAAAGAAAACTGATAAATGAACTTAAGATCTCAGATTATTGTGATAATAAAAAGATAGTTCTGAAGTATGATCTGTCCGGAATCGATGGAATTAAGAAGTTAAGATTTGATCCGATGACGATTCGTGGATTAGTTAGGATTAATTCAGTACGAGGTAATGATTCTATTGATTTAGTGTGGGATAAAAAAGAACTCAAAATGAATGCAATCAATCTTGAGAATAATGAGTTCTTATTCTTTACAGATGATCCTCAATTTATATTCCCAGTTAGTTTTGATATTAGTAATTTGGTGATAGAATTTTGTATTACGCCAGTTAGTATGACTAGTGTTGACAATATTAGTAAGCGTATCCGTAAGTGCCGGTGGTAAGGAAGATGATTAAAGAAAAGTCACAAGTGATAATCAATAAAGTAGTTTATGCGGTAGTTGCATTTGTTGTGCTATCGTTTTTCTTTGTTCATTCACAAGGAAAGTTTGAATGTGTTTCTGAAGAACCAATTTCGGACAACTATATAGTCCTAAATAACGACACAGAGATAATACAAGACATTGCCGTTGATAATAAAAAAATAGATGTAATAAGTATTCTATTTGGAACCTTCGACAGGACTAATGAAGGTATTTTATATGTGTCGTTATATCAAGACGAAAGTGAAGTTGATAAGTGGTGTATTGATACAGCAACACTTGTTGATAATGAATATGCTGATTTCAGACTTGAGAAAACACTTACGCTAGAAATCGATCATCACTACTACGTTACGTTAGAAGAAGAGTATCAAGGCGATAATTGCGTTGCAGTCTATACACATGATGACGCTCAATTGTGCTACAGAACATCATATACAGATAAATCACTTTATGTAAAAGCACTGTTAGTGTTTGTCTCTGTTATGACAGTTATAGTAGTAACGGAGTTGTTATCCATCGATGAAAGGATAACAATGACTTTCTTATTACTGCTTGTGGGAATGGCCTTTTTCTGGATTTGTCCGGTTGGTATGGCTCCAGATGAAAGCACACATTTTTGTAGAGCTTATGAGATATCATATGGAAATCTAGTTTCAGCAAGAGTTGGTGAAGAACAAGTAGGAGGTAATATTCTTCCACGAGAATTATTAAACTATGAGGATAAGGAAGCAACTATAGATTGGTCAGATACAGAGATTCTAACCTTTCCGAATACTTCATTATACGCCCCCGTATCATATTTGCCTCAGACTACTGGCATAACTATAGCCAGATTGTTTACTAATAACGTTAACTTAATCTTTTATGCTGGCAGATTGGGCGGCTTTATTGTAAGTATAACGTTATGTATCCTTGCGATATGGTTGATCCCGTTTGGTAGAATAATTATATTCGTTATTATGATGTTTCCTATGGCTATGCAGGAAATGATATCTATGGCACCTGATGGTTTTGTTATAGGACTTTCGATGTTTTTGTTAGCATACGTGCTTTATTTGAGCTATGGGGAACGTAAACTTAAGTCTTCAGATATAGTTATTATTTCACTTGTTTGTTTGCTCCTTTCGTTATCCAAGATAGTTTATGTTGTTTTGCTGTTAATTGTTCTAATTATTCCAAAGGAAAAAATAGGTAGTACAAAAAAAGCATTACTTATTAAAGCCAGTATAATCGGAATCACATTCGCGTTGAATTTAATCTGGTTGTCAATATCATCTTCGTATTTGATTGAATACTATGTACCTGGAGTTGATTCTGAGGCCCAGGTGCATTATGTTTTGACACATATTATTGATTATTATGCAACTGTAGTGAGAACTACTATCGCGAATAGTAATTTCTTTGTTCAAACTATGATAGGATCCAATCTTGGAAAATTTACAATTGCCATATCACCCATCATGTGGATTGTTTACACCATTCTACTGATTTATGAGGTTTTGACTAGCAGAGAGTTACCTTCGAATATCCGTAAATATGAACGATATGTTTTCCTGTTTGAGTTTTTATCCTGTGTTGCTTTGATCTATACAAGTCTATATGTTCAATGGACCCCATTAGGACAAAACATAATTGATGGAATTCAGGGCCGTTACTTTATTCCGATAGTTCCTTTGCTGGCACTTTGGACTATGTATTATTTACGTGAACGTGACGCTAAGAATGGTAATACAGCTGTTTATTCAAGCAGAAGCAATTATTGTTTTATGGTTATTGCTTTGCTAAATGGTATTACAGCCATTGATATGATAAATTACTATATTGGCTAAACAGTTAAATGTATTTAGGAGTTATATATGGATAAGATTGCTGTTCTGATACCCTGTTATAACGAGGAACAAACCATAGAGAAAGTTGTTAAGGACTTTAAAGCTGCTTTGCCTGAAGCCGTTATATATGTTTATAACAATAACTCTCAAGATAAAACTGCAGAGATTGCTGCGGCAGCAGGTGCGGTTGTGCGTAATGAGTATATGCAGGGTAAGGGCAATGTAATCCGTAGAATGTTTCGAGAGGTTGATGCTGAATGTTATATCATGACTGATGGTGATGATACATATCCTGCAGAAAACGCTCGTGAGATGGCTGATCTTGTTTTAGATAAGCACGTAGATATGGTCGTTGGTGATCGTTTATCGTCTACTTATTTTACTGAGAACAAGAGACCTTTCCACAACTTTGGTAATTCCATTGTACGCAAGAGCATTAATGTACTGTTTAAGAATGACATAAAAGATATAATGACAGGCTATCGAGCTTTCAGTTATGAATTTGTTAAGACATATCCTGTTTTGTCCAAGGGCTTTGAGATTGAGACAGAGATGAGTATTCACGCTGTTGATAAGAATATGTTCGTAGAGAATGTAGTAATCACATATAGGGATCGTCCGGAGGGAAGTGAATCGAAACTGAATACTTATTCCGATGGATTGAAGGTCTTAAGAACAATTGCTAAGCTTTTTGCAACATATAAGCCTATGGCTTTTTGGGGCATGATATCAGCTATATTAGCTGTTGTTTCCGTAGGCTTTTTTATTCCTGTACTTGTCACATTTATTCAGACAGGTCTCGTGCCTAATTTTCCGACTCTGATAGTTTGTGGGTTTACGATGTTGGCTTCAATCCATTCGCTTTTTGCCGGTATGACGCTTCAGACGATGGTCCAGAAGAATAAGCAGGATTTTGAGATGAGTCTGAATAAGGCATCGGATGAAAAAAGAAAGATGCTTTCTAATTCTTAAGTCTCATAAATGATGAATGACCATTGCTGCAATAATTGTTCTATAGCATCATCATTGCCGGCATAGAACTGTACAAGTAATTCTCCTGAATCAAGGTGATCCTGAACAGGTATGGTTATTGTAACCATCTCATCGTCATTAGGATGAATCGGTCCATACCATACGATATCATCTTGACCTTCAGCTGAACTCCATACAGGGAACCAATATGTGTTGTACAATTCACTATTGTTATAGTTAATAATAATGCTCTCTCTGTCTTCAGTAAGGTTAACTGAACAGTCGGATGTGGCGTCTATGGACTTAAGTTCTAAATCATCAGCTCCATAATACCTAGATAAGCCATCTGGCAGCATTATGAAAAAATTAAAGTGGTAATTGCCCAGACTATAGAAATAATCCTCTAGGGAGATTGTACAAGTATAATAACCCTCATCTAATTCGAGAGTGTATCTTACCTGTTCTGTGAAATTTCCAAAGCCGTGAGTTACCTCACAATATAGGTAATCAAATTCTCCGCTGATGTAGTTTTTACTATTTAACTTTACAACGATACTATTTGCAGACTCATCAATTAATAGCTGTATTCCAAGATCTAATTCGGATCCAAGGAAGGATTCAAAGAATAAGCTGTTCTTCGAAAGCTCAATGGTAAGATAATCAATTCCATACATCTCTATTAGTGTTTCTTCGTTCGAGAATAGATTAGTGCCTAAAGCAAGGCGGTTGCCTTCTATTGTTGCTCCGAGTGCGGCGATTGTAGTTGGGAATAAATCCATTGTCGAATACTCTCGATAGACATCAGATTCACATTCAATAGCCGGATTAATGAATACGGAATATACTTTTCTGGAATAATCCGCTGGGATGTCGCTACAAAAATCGGAATCCATGGTACAGTGATCGCCCGCTATTACGATTGTTGTGTTTTCATAGAAATCCTGTTCTTGGATCCAAGCGACAAAAGCAGCAACTTGATGGTCAGCACAATGAAGAGCATTGGCATACTGATCAGCAAAAGAATTATCACACCGCTCGCATATATAGCCGTTTTCCGCGTGTGTATCGACGGTTAGCATAGTAAAATTGAACGGCTGCCCAGAAGCTGCAAGTTCTAATAGTTCCGTCTTTGCATTCTCGTACAAGAGGTAGTCATCATAACCCCACCAATCTCGATGATAGTCAGCCGGAATCATATTTGTTTCTATAGCTGAATTGAAGTCGATAATCTCATAGTTTCCATGACTTTGGAAGTATAAGTCACGTTGTCCGAAAGAAGCATCCGTTCCAAGGAAGAACACATTATGATAGCCCTCGGATTCTAATATGTCGCCTAATGCTTGGATATCAGGAAGAAAACCATCTCGTTGAGCAAGTATATCGTTTGAGATTATTAGAGGAAGCCCTGATGTCTGGGCGAATAGGCCACCCATAGTGTATGTGGTTCCTGGAAGAGCGACGCCTCCATTGAGAATATTATCATTACCAGAGAACATTTCGTTATCTAAGCCTATTTGCGTCAATTCAGGAATAATATTATCTGTTTTACCACCACCATTACTCTGGTCTGAATACGATATTTCCATGGATTCAACGAATATATATATCAAATTGCGTTTGTTTTCAGGAAAATCAATGGACGTATATGCTGGATTAACATAGTTGATCTCGATGAAATCTGAATCTTCATTCTTGTAAATGAAATATTCGATGATTCCTACTTTATGAACAAACACTCCGATTGATGTCACGAATACCATAGCGGCTAATGCGCTGGATGCTTTTACGAACACTCTTTTATCCCTATCTCTTTTCAGTAAGTGGAATGTCAAGACAAGGATGATACATACAATAACAGAAGGCACTAATACATATATCAGACCTTGACGAACCATAAATGGATTTGTTCCGGTCAAGGAAGAGGTAAGTGTATATATTAATTCGTCAGTTTTCAGATTTGCCCAGTTGTTGAATATCCAAGAAACCAAACGAAGCGTGACTATTGATAACATACACAGGAATAGCCACAAAGAGTATTTTATGTAGTACCTACGCTTTTCTTTTCCCATATATATTTCACAGTTTAACTGAACATCACCTTTAAACAGAAAAGGAACACAGCACCTCTAATGTGAATAGGCAGATTGCCTCTTTTTGCCTTGAACCAGCAGTGAAAGTAATCCGGGCAATTAGTCTTAACGTAGCTTGTGAAGTACTGGTTAAGTTCTTTCTTGACCTGCTTATTAGCACCCTTGGATAACTGATATGTGAACATGGCAAATGTCTTGAGAATTCCGTATACAAGGAATTCTCTGCCATTATGTTCCTCGGCTGTGTTAAGTACATTTGCCACTCTCTCGAAGGCTTCCTTAGGGAATGTGAAGTGACGAAGTCCTGTGAACTTCTTCATAGCGGAGCCTTCGTGCTGGACGTAATGGTAGCCGGAGCACTTGGCAAGTGCGATGTTCTTTCCAACGTAGTTAGCCATGAGACAAAGCGGTGTGTCTTCAGCTCTTACGTTACGCTCAGTTGTGAATCTGAAGTTGTTCTCATCCCAGAAGCTTCTCTTATAAAGATGAGCCATAGTAGCCATAATTCGGTATGCCCACATCTCATCCTTATTAGCTTCGTAGCTTGTTGGGATTACAGATTCGAACTTGGTATCGTCTTCAATCTTATAGCCGCTTATAACGAGATCGGAATCGTTCTCTAATGCTACTGTCATCATGTTCTCGACATAGTCGGGATCTACATAATCATCACCGTCTACGAAGAGGAGATAATCGCCTGTAGCCATATCAATACCGTTGTTACGAGCGACACTGACGCCCTGGTTAGACTGACTTATATACTTGATACGGTTATCCTGAGGCTTTAGTTCTTCCAGGATGGCGCCGCTGATATCTCGGCTTCCGTCGTTGATGGCAATAATCTCAATGTTGGTATATGTCTGCGCCATCAGTGATCTGATGCACTTGTTGATATATGATTCAGCGTTATAAACAGGAATGATAACAGAGACCAAGGGTTGGTTGGCCTGGTTCTGCATTAAGTTGTCTTGAGCGATTGTGTCCAATTGTGGGCGTCCTTATATTTTATTCTAAATGATTATAAAACACATAAGCGGTATAATGAACATTATGATTGTATTTCTGATCCTACATTACGGCGAGCACAGTGTGACCGAGGCTTGTATTAAGTCTATACAAGGACTCGGGTTAAGTGTTCCGCATGAGGTGCTTATCGTGGATAACGATCCTGTGCCCGGTACGTGGGATTATCCTCATGTGGTTAAGACAGGTAATGTCGGATTCTCTGAAGCTAATAACAAAGGCTACGCCTATGCGAAGAATGAGCTTAAGGCTTCGATGGTTATAGCTTGTAACAACGATCTGTTGTTCGATGCTGCCGGATTCCCTGAGGACGTGCTTACAACTTATGTAGACGGCGACGATTATGTCGTAGGTCCCGATATCGAGAAGGTGGGTACAGGAGAGCATCAAAGCCCTATAGATACAGACCTTAGAACACCTTCGCAGGTGAAGAAGACGATATTTCTTAATAAGCTTGTGCTGGCGTTCTATCCCATAACATATCCTTTTATGAGGAAGTACTTTAACGGCAGAACTCAGGTTGGAGTAGAGGACAGGGGTTCAACTCCCCTCGCCGATATCGTTCCCTGCGGAGCATGTATTCTGTTTACGAAGAAGTTCGTGGAGCGGGAAGATAAGCTTTTCGAGCCGGAGACGAAGTTTTATTACGAGGAGTACATTCTTGCCAAGAGATGCCGTGACAAGGGGTACAAGATTGTGTTCGAGCCGAAGCTTCATGTTATGCATGTGGATGCAGCCGCAACCAATTCAGCTTATAATAGTGAGAGTGCAAGAATTAAGCGCAAGATGAGAAATACGGTAGAGTCGAGTAAGGTCTACCTTAAGATGTTTGACGGTAAGGAGTAATTATGCAGGCGATTATCTTAGCAGCAGGAATGGGAAAGAGGCTCAAGGAGCTTACTTCCGACAATACCAAGTGTATGGTTAAGGTAAACGGGGTTACGCTTATCGAGCGTATGCTTCGTCAGATAGAGAAGCAGAATGTATCCCGTATCGTCATAGTTGCAGGTTACGAGAGAGCTAAGCTTATCGATTATGTCGGTACATTAGATCTTAAGACTCCCATTAAGTTTATTGAGAATCCCATTTACGACAAGACGAATAATATCTATTCCCTGGCTCTTGCTTCAGCAGAGCTTTGTGAGGAAGATACCTTGTTGTTCGAGTCAGATCTTATATTCGAAGATTCAGTACTTGATGAGCTTGTTAACGATCCCCGTGATACTTTGGCTCTCGTTGATAAGTACGAGTCATGGATGGACGGAACGTGTGTGAAGCTTTCTTCTGACGATGCCATCGAGGCTTTCGTTCCCGGTAAGAAGTTCGTATTCGAGGAGATATCCCAGTACTACAAGACAGTTAATATCTATAAGTTCTCGAAAGAGTTTTCCAAGAAGTACTATGTGCCTTTCCTTAAAGCTTATGAGAAGGCATTGGGCGAGAACGAATACTACGAGCAGGTTCTTCGTGTAATTACGATGCTCGATGAGCCCGTTATCCGTGCTAAGCGCTTATCGGGACAGAAGTGGTATGAGATAGACGATATCCAGGATCTTGATATCGCAGAGTCTATATTTACGCCGGATCCTGATAAGAGAGTTGCACTGCTTCAGGGAAGATACGGCGGTTACTGGAGATATCCGAAGCTTCTTGATTTCTGTTATCTTGTTAATCCTTACTTCCCGCCTCAGCGCATGAAGGATGAGTTGAGGGCTAACTTCGATACTTTACTTACTGAGTACCCTTCCGGAATGAAGGTAAACTCATTGCTTGCAGCAAAGCAGTTTAATCTTCATCAGGAGAACATCATTGTAGGTAACGGCGCGGCGGAGCTTATTAAGTCCCTGATGTCGTTCTTGGAAGGCAAGACGGGATTTGTACGTCCGACGTTCGAAGAGTACCCTAACCGTTATTCTTCCGAGGATGCGGTGTGTTTCGTTCCTGATAATCATGATTATTCTTATAGCGCAGATGATGTAATGAAGTTCTTCACGGGATCAGGCGTGTCTAACTTGATTATTATCAATCCTGATAACCCGAGCGGTAACTATATTTCTAAGTCTGACTTGCTCAGGATGGTAGAGTGGGCGAAGTCCGAGGGTATCCGCCTTGTTATCGATGAGTCTTTCGTAGACTTTGCTGATGAGTTGGATTCTTCATTGCTTTATACTTCGATACTCGAGCCTAACCCGCACTTGTTTGTAATGAAGTCTATTTCTAAGTCTTATGGTGTACCGGGCTTGCGTCTCGGTGTGCTCGCGTCAGGTGATACTGAGACCATCTCCCGCATGAAGAAGGATGTTTCCATCTGGAATATCAATTCCTTCGGCGAGTTCTATATGCAGATTGAAGAGAAGTATAAGAAGGATTATGCGGCAGCACTTGTACGTATCCGTGCTGAGAGAGCAAGATTCGAGAAGGAGCTTGCCAAGATCCCGGGAATCAGAGTTATTCCTTCACAGGCGAACTTCATCATGGTGGAGCTTGCGGATGATATTAGTCCCAAGGAACTTCTTAAGACATTGCTCATTAAGTACGAGATCCTGATCAAGGAGCTGACGACTAAGACTAACGGAAGAAATTACCTGCGTCTTGCAGTTCGTAATACAGAGGATAATGACAAGCTTCTTGGTGCTCTGAAGACTGAGTTGGGGTAAGTATGAATCACGCAGATCCGCAGACAATAAAGAATATCAATGAAGCGGCGATGAAGGAGTTCATCGCTCACGGATATAAGAATGCTTCCTTGCGTTCCATTGCACGTGAGGCAGGTGTTACCACCGGCGCGTTCTATGGTTACTACAAGAGCAAGGGTGATGTGTTCGACGACATAGTCGCACCTCATGCCGATTATCTTCGTAAGTTGTTTGAGCCGGCTTCTGATGACAGTTATTCGGATTTTGGTAAGTCAAGACTTGCGAAGCTTATCGTGTATACATTCGATAATATTGATGGTGTAAGACTTCTCGTATCAGGCAGTGAGGGAACGTCTTATTATGATTTCTTCCATGAGTTGACCGAACTTATGGTAGAAGGCCTTAAGCCTTACTGTAAGGATCTTAATGAGGATTTTGTCCATTCTCTTATAAGCGGATTGTTCGCATCTTACTGCGAACTTGTGTATCATGATGCAGGCCGCTGTCAGGCAGGAACCGCTATGAATACTTTGTGGCAGTTTTATGAGGCAGGTTGGATTAAGATACTTAACAAGGAGTGATTGATATGAAGCACGTAAAGTCCAGCCCTAAGGGCATATGCGCACAGCAGATTGATTTTGATATTGATGATGAGGGCAAGATCCATAATCTTGAGTTCCTCGGCGGCTGTAACGGCAACCTTAAGGCAATCGGTATTCTTACAGAAGGCATGGATGCCAAGACAGCTATGAATCTTCTTAAGGGCAATACATGCGGCTTTAAGCCCACTTCATGTGCTGATCAGTTCGCTATTGCTATAGAAGAGAATCTGTAAGACTGTAATTGTAAACTGACACAAGTTGCTGAAGACGGCAAATGCCCGTGAACAGGCGGTTGCCGTCTCTTTGTGTCCCATTAATGTGCCAGAAAAATGCGACGAAATACGTATTGTGAATCTCCCCGCCCGGGTGTAGGGTGGAGGTATGGATAAGGGAATAATTAAAAAAGAATACTATATTGGGAGATATATTTACCTGACACGAGAGTTGGAATGTCTTCCCAAGATTACTTTTGTCTGTCTGGATAATGTTGTGGCTGTGTCTGTTAAGCAGAATGGTAAAGAACACCGATATACTGATAAGAATCCGCGATGGGAAGAGTATGCTGATATTGCCCGCAGAAGACAAAAGATCAGAAGTGACATAAAGAAACTGAATGCTTTATGGAAAAGTGAGTATAAAGGATCGTTAAAGTCAGAAGCCGCTGAATACACTCTCAATACAAATTCGGATAATATGTACAGTTCACAGCTGTGGGATAGTTTCTGCAGCAATGATAACAGTTATCCGTGTGAGCATCCGGTAATATATAACGGAATAGTAATGAGATCTCAGTTAGAGGCTGAAGTAGCGCATATACTTGATGAGTTGGGTATTGATTACAAGTATGAGGTTAGGCTGAACCTCGGGCCTCAAGGACTTGTGTCTCCTGATTTTGCTTTGAATTTTCCGGAGTTTAACAGATGTGGATTTATAGAAGTGCTCGGAGCCATGAGTAATATCCAATACATGAGCAAGAATGCTCAAAAGTTTGAAAAATACTCGAACGCCGGATTGTACATCAACAGAGATATTCAATTCATAACCGCAGATTACGGTTACCGTCCGTCTCCTGATCTGATAAAGAAGATGATTGCAGTGATATGTGATTCTTTTGCTGACCAATATGTGCTGAGAAAGAATGCTCACTGAGGATTACACTGAGTTTTTGAACCCATATGTGAGTAAAATCCTCAATAGAAGGCTTCCATTGAGGATTTCACTGAGTTTTTTGATCTGTTAGTGAGAGTTTTTCTCACTCAGCGCACTTACGCGGACTTTACAGCCGATTTCTTCCGGTCCAGCACCCCGACAACTGCCAATCCCAGTACCCCGACCACTGACATCAATGCGCCGGCCTTAAGTCCCGGAGGAGTGAAGCGGAGTACCACTTCGTGTGTGCCGGGCTCAGCATCGATGCTGATAAGTGCATCCTGGTAAGGGATGATCTCAGTCTCAACGCCGTCAACCGTGAGTGTCCAGCCGTCCTCGTATGGGATGGAAGTAAGGATCATCTCGCCGGCCTCTACGTCAGCAGTAAATGCCACATAACCGTCGTCCGCCTCGATGATGGAAGTGGACGCCGTATCAACCCCTGCGAACTGTGCCTCGAATGCCTCGCAGTCGAAGTAAGCGAAGATTACCTGGAGGTATGTCCAAGTATCGTAATTAGCCATGATAGTTACTCTTACCATATCGCCGACCTCGTGAGAGCCGAGACGCACGATGGAAGAATAGTATGTTCCGGGGGAATATGTATCGATCATGTGGCCGTCCATATAGACGTCACAGCCGCCGTTCGTTCTCGGAACACTGATGTTTATGTAAAGCTCGGAAGAATCAGTGATCTCGATATCGTAGTTCAAGATGATCGGGATCTTCTCATTCGTTCTGAAGATATCGATCTGAGTGTCGTAAGCGGCACCTGTGACCTCGAGACCGAGATTGTCAGGATCGAATACCTCTGAATCTTCGCTCTCGCTCTGAAGATCGTCCTCGATCTCCTCGTCTGCGCGCTGGTAATCGTTGAGATTAATAGCACTTCCGTTCAGCATTGTCTCCTCGATGCAGGATTCATCCACCGGAATGAAGAAGTCTTCAGAGAATGAAGAGAACAACGATCTGTACCAGTCGTTCTGGAACTCAAAATAATCCTTATCATCAACATTTGTCTCGAGTGAATAGAAGTTAAAGTCTCTCGCGCTCGCCTCGCATGTAAACGCCAACGGCAGTACGGAACGAGAACGATAGAAGAACAGGTTGCCGTCATCTGCGATGAAGTCAGCGCCCTGATAATCGTCTGTTACACCATACAATGAACCGATAGAGAAGAATGCATCTGCTGAAGGTGCATTGTAGTTATGTGTAGCCGCGAAGTAGTTATAGTTAACGGAATATCCTAACTGCTTCATGAATCTTGCGAACGCCTTGTTGGAGTTCGAGTTAAACAAAGAGATTCCTCTGTAACCTGAATACTGTGAAGCACCGCCCAATCCGATATCATCGATTACACGTACGAAGTCATACTCGCTTCTGAATCCGTTGCCGAGCATATCGGAAGCGTTGGCGCAGTCCTCGAATGAGAGGATGGCATCAGCATACTCGGCACCTTCACCTGAGAATACGGAGAGGGTAGATGTACCTGATGACTGCATCGGCGCAAGGAAAGCAACCTCATAAATAGTAAATACCGCGATCATTACAGGGATGATCTTGTTCATGTCCTTAAGCTGGCCGGACCAATCCGTCTTCTTGAGGCCAAGAAGCAACAAAGTAATTACAGAAACGATAACTGCATTGAAGATAAAGAGCTTACCGTTAGTCTTCATGTGTGCGAAGCTTTGTGCTGCAAGGAGGAGTACTGCCATTATGCCCGCAGTCTTTAAAATCTCGTTAGAAAGAACCTTGCCGATGTTCTCGAACACCTTGTAAGACGTTGTAAGGAAGAACGTGATGAACACGAATGCTTCTCTGTGCCAGAACCAGTTCGGGCTGTCGAATACCTGCCATGCAACATCGAGTGCATTGATGGACAAGGATGCGTAGATAAGTATGAATGCTACTGCATAGAACTTCTTCTCTTTACCCGTGAACGCCTTGCTTACGAAGTAGAGTATGCACAGGAAAGTAACGATCACGCTTACGAATACCAAAGGCATGTTGCAGATGAGAACGTCGGAGAATTCTCCGGGATAGCCCATGAATAAGCGATCGAGGAAACTTGTGAAAGTGAATCCCACATAGATACTCTCTTCGGCACCGTTCGTAGGGTCTCCGTTACGGAGCGTATCAAGTCCTACGGGTAGGAGCATTACGCACAATGTAAGTCCCGTGAATACGGCGCGAAGGATGAAACGGCCGATAACGCTAAGCGGCTTCTGCGCCTTCGTAAATCTTCCCGTAAGGTACATTCTCGACAGAAGGTAGAAGAACGAATAGATACCTGCCATATAAGCGATGTAGTAATTAGACAGGAACAGGAAGAACAGCACGACAGTAACGCCGCCGAGCTTACCGTTCTTAAGATAACGCTCGATCATGAGAAGGAGCAGGGGAAGAAGCATATAGCCGTCGAGCCACATGATCTGGAACAAGAAGAGCATTGTGTAGGAAGAGAATGCATACATGATGCCCCAGAGGATGGGCCACTTTGTTCCCTTCTTCTCGGCACGCTCTTCAATGAATGCGCACATGAATGCGGAAGCAAGTGAGATCTTAAGTCCCATGAGAAGGAGTACGAACTCATTTACTTTCGATGCATCGAAGAACAACACGAGAAGGTTAAGCGGGCTTGCAAGATAGTAGCCGAAAGTACTTGCGAAGTTACGTCCTGCACCTAACAGGAACGAATAACCGAAGTCCGACACGATACGTCCGGGATTTAAGTTAAGAAGCTTGGACTTAAGAAGGAACAGATAGGGCGCATACTGTGCTTCAAGGTCAGATACAAGGACTGTGTACCTGCCGAAAGGATACTTCTGGCTTGCAAGAAGCAGAAGAATAAAACATGCCGCGGTGCATATGAATGCTATCGCGGGATTTCTCATCTTCTCCTTCACCGAAGCACCGGATAAACGGGAAGTGCGTCTTTTAAGCGTTTGCTCTTCTTTCATAATTAGCCCTGTCCTTTTGCAAGATATTTAAAGAATACTGTGTCTTCGTAGTTATAGACGTAGAACTGAGTCCTTACCATGTCGAGCTGATCCTCGTGGTTGATGTTGCCGAATGATTCGATATCACGGCTTACGTCCTCATCAAGGTGCTCGTGCTTAACGCGGATCTCATATGTCATTACGGATGACGTAAGAATTACGTTAACCGGAACAAAGGAAGCGACAACAAGCGTCAGCACAGCAAGGCGGGATACAAGGTCGAATCCCTTCTTGTTAAGGCAGACGTCGAAGTAATCGCAGATGAACATCGATGCATAAAGTCCTATGAGGAACATCGGTGCCATCGTGCCTCTCATGATAAGGTCGTTCGCGATAGTAATCTTGTAGACAGGCATTATAAGAAGGGTAACAAGCGAAGCCCAGAGGAGTGCGTCCTTTTTGTGCCTGCGGATGATTAAAAGGAACCAGATTCCGAACTCGAACACAGCGTACTTAACATAATCGATAAGAAGGTCCATCGGCTTCTCGTAGAACAGCCAGATGAAGCCGTCAGAGGAAGTTGCCGAGGAGTTCGCTGTATAAAGTGTTGCGAAGCAGATGAAGAACACCACGGGAGCGATGAGGTTGCCGGGGTTCAGGATATCCTTGATAAGTGACGTGGAGCCGTCCTTCGGCTTCATAAAAAGCTTTGTCGCGCACAAGGGGGCGATACCGATAGCAGCCCAGGGTGAGTAGCAGAACATGAGTGCACCGAGGAAACCGACGCACTTCCTGTTAAGGCACAGGATAAGGAGTATCGTGATAAGCCAGCCCGGAATGCTCTGGTTAAAGACATTGAGAATCTGGTAGTAATTTCCGTGAATATGAAGGTGCTCGTTCCAGCCCTCCCACGTGGTGCCGAGGCCGAGCAGCACATTAAGGTAGTAGGGGATGACATCAAATCCCGAGAAAAACATCGTGGCAATAAACATCATACGGGAAGCCTTGCCGTAAAGAAGGCTTGCACCTATGGCAACAAGCAGCATGCCAAGCGTCGACCAAGCGAAAAGCACCGCACGTGCAACCTGAAGTCCCATTACTTTTCCCACTACTGCGGGTACCATCCAGAACACGAAGTAGTAAGCAAAAGCGACCTTTCCCTCACCAAGTTCTGCGGCAACTACAGGGTTTTGCTGTGTCGAGAAATCGAAAATAACGGGCCACTTGTAGCTTATGAGGTCATTTAAGATGGCGTAGCGGACTCTGTGATCGTCCAAAGTCCAGCTGTACTCGGATACACCTCCTAAGAACAGGAGAATCATGATAATCGGGATAACAAATGCGAAGTAAGAGGGCTTAAGCTCGATAAAAGGCTCAGTGTCCTTGTTCTTACGAAAATCTCTAATGATCCAATACACCGTGAATGCGGTTAATCCGGAGAACAAAAGTCCCCACCAGATCTTAAGGTAGCCTATGAAGAAAATGATGACCGGAAGCGTCAGATAAATAAGCGCGGCCGTGAAGAACGAGCTTAGCGTTACCTTCACCTTGCCTGATCCGAGCGCAGGTCGTGTCTTAAGTGTATCCTGAGTTCTCATGTGTGTTATTATAATACAAAGTTCTTATTGGAGGACAGTATGCTGGTAAGTCTGATAGTTCCCTGCTATAACGAGGAGGAAGCGCTCCCTTTTCTTTACAACGCTTTATGTGACGTTCGTAAGGAAGTAACCAACCACGAGTTCGAGTTCATATTCGTAAATGACGGCAGTAAGGACAAGACCGCCGACGTTATCAAGGGATTTGCCAAGAACGATCCGGACGTTAAATACATCATCTTCTCCAGAAATTTCGGTAAGGAAGCTGCGATGTATGCCGGCCTTAAGAAGTCCACGGGCGATATGGTCGCCATCATGGACGCTGACATGCAGGACCCGCCGTCACTCATACCTTCCATGATCAAGTCATTAGAGAACGACGAAGCTGACATCATCGCTTCAAGACGTGTAACAAGAGAGGGCGAGCCCAAGATCAGATCTTTGTTCGCACGCTTGTTTTATAAGCTCATCAACAGCATGGTCGAAGTCGAGATTGCCGATGGCGCAAGAGACTTCCGCCTCATGACAAGACAGGTAACTGATGCGATCCTCGACCTTAACGAGCGTCAGAGATTCTCGAAGGGTATCTTCGCCTGGGTAGGATTCAGGACCAAGTGGATCGAGTTCGTTAACACTGAAAGAGTCGCAGGAGAGACCAAGTGGAGCTTCTGGAAGCTTCTTTTGTACGCGATCGACGGTATCGTCGCATTTACGACGGCTCCGTTAAGACTTGCTACTTATGCGGGCTTCGGCACGGCTTTCCTGGGATTTTGCTACCTCGTTTACTACTTTATCAGGGCCATCATCCTTCAGATCTATAACGAAGTTCCGGGTTATCCGTCACTTTTGTGCTTCATCCTCTTTATCGGAGGCATGATCCTTATGGCATTGGGTGTGCTCGGCGAATATATTGGCAGAACCTTCATCGAGGTAAAAAGACGTCCTCTCTACATTACGGCAGAGGAGTCTCAGCAGGAAGCCAAATAACAAATATTATTTATCGGAATATAGGCTATAATATCCGAGGAAAAATCATAATCCGGGGAGGAGTATGCATAAATGAGTGCAGCAGAATTGTATAAGATTTGGAGCACAGATCCTTATTTTGATGAGGATACAAAGGCCGAGCTTAAGGCTATCGAGAACGATTCCACTGAGATCGAGGACAGATTCTATAAGGATCTCGAGTTCGGTACAGGCGGACTTCGCGGCATCATCGGCGCAGGTACTAACAGAATCAACGTTTATACAGTAGCTAAGGCTTCCGCAGGACTTGCTACATATATCGTAGAGCAGGGGGAAGAGGCTAAGAAGAGAGGCGTAGTTATCTGCCACGACTCAAGACACTTCTCACCTGAGTTCTCCAAGGTAGCAGCTCAGGTATTCGCACACTACGGAATCAAGGTTTATCTCACAGATGAGCTTCGTCCGGTTCCTATGTGCTCATTCTCAGTAAGATATTTCAACGCTTTTGCAGGCGTTATGGTAACAGCATCCCACAACCCTCCGAAGTACAACGGTTACAAGGTTTACGGCGAGGACGGCGGCCAGGTTACAGAGGTTGCTGCAGCAGCTATCCTTGCTAACATGGCTAAGTTTGCTGATGTAAGAACAGTAACAATGGCTGACTTCGAGGAGTCCATCGCATCAGGCCTTATCCAGAGATTCGGACCTGAGGTAGACATCGCTTATACAGAGATGCTTAAGAAGCTCGTTATCGACGAGGAGTCCATTAAGAGACAGGCTAACATCTCCGTTGTTTACACACCTTTGCACGGTTCCGGTAACAAGCCCGTTAGAAGAATTCTTAAGTCCATCGGTCTTAACAACGTTTACGTAGTTCCCCAGCAGGAGCTTCCTGACGGTGCATTCCCTACAGTCAGAACACCTAACCCTGAGGATCCGGCAGCTTTGACACTCGGTATCGAGCTTGCTAAGAAGGTTGGCGCTGACTTGGTATTCGGTACAGCCCCTGACTCCGACAGACTCGGAATCGCTGTACGTACAAAGGACGGCGAGTACAAGGCTCTTAC
>JAEEGL016457883.1_pt1 | contig 54689 bp, 42 predicted proteins | sample 9134231 | NCBI WGS metagenome assembly JAEEGL01 (sample SAMN16246548, study PRJNA631951) | gut metagenome | biome: gut microbiome; feature: rumen; material: fiber-attached | host: Bos | place: Iran: Karaj | collected 2018-10
GGGCTACATCGTTGACAGTGCATTCAAGACATGGTGCATGGAGTGTGTCAGCGAGATGCGTGGACAGATTCCTCGTTCAAATGTGACCATCGAGCTGGTTGATATCAACTCAGGTGCACCTACAGCAGCTCTTACAGCAAATGTTGGTGCAAGACAGTGGACATTGACCAATGCCTGGGTTACTAAGTATCAGGCTCCTGATCTTGATGCTAAGAACTCAGACGTAGCAATCGAGACAGTTGAGATTGCATACGAAGAACTGGTAATCCCTAACTAACACTTCGTGTTAGTTGTGGGGGGTGATATGAGAATCGCTTCGCGATGAATCGCCCCCATCGACTCATGTTCTCACGAACTGCGCAGCGGGGTGCGCAGTTCTGCAGCGAAGTATCTGTTTTTCGGGCATGGGAGCTTAGGCTCCTGTGTCCCATAAAGCAGATAAAGCATAATACAACTACATAGGAGGACAGTATGGAGACTATTTATGAATTTACTCTTCCAAAAGGGTATATCGATGCATCAGGTGAGGTGCATAAACGGGGGAAAATGAGGCTGGCAACCGCCGGTGATGAGATATCGGCAACAAGGGATCCGAGAGTGCTTTCAAATCCCTCATATCTCACTATAGTAATACTCAGCAAGGTAGTGACAGAGCTTGAAGGGCTGGACGCAGTTACAGCAACCACGATAGAAAAGCTCTTTACTGCCGATTTGGCGTATCTGCAGGATATGTATCAGAGGATCAACGATGTGGAGCCTCCCACAATGCAGTGCGTATGTCCCGACTGCGGCAAGGTCTTTGAGGTGCCGCTAAATTTTACACAGGAGGGCTGAGGCTGTACCCAAAGGATGATCTCTACAGGGAAATGTCCTTTATCTCCTACTACTTCCATTGGGGAGAGGAACAGGTAATGGGCCTGCCCCACGCCGAGAGGAGAAGATGGTGCAGCGAGATCTCCAGCATAAACAAGAGCCTTAATCCCTCTAAGAAGGACAAGGAAAAGAGCATTTTTGATATGAAATCTTCAAGGTAAAGAGGAAACAGCATGCCAAGAACCTATATCAGTAGAAATGATGATGGAACAGCTGAATTACAAGATCAGAGTGCAATGAGAGGAATTGCAGGCGCCATAGAAGGCGTCGCCCTGGGTAACACCAACTTTGACGACATCAACAACCCCATTACAGCCTTTAACTTTGTACTGGAGGTTGAGGGTGTATATTTCCTCGCGCTGAAATCTGTAAGGGCATTTACCAAGGAGAATGAGTACGAGTACATAAGAGAGGGCGGTGTCAACGACTACGTCCATATGAAGAGGAAGCCTATTTCCAAGCCCTTTACCTTCCAGATTGAGAGGTATGTGGGAACAGAGAGATTCCTGGATCCTCTGGCTAACGGTACCGAGCTTATCCTCCCGCTTATTCTGTACGTTTACAGGCATGCTTCCAGGGCAGGTATCACGGAGTCAGGTTCACCTGCATGGCCTTCAAGGATCTATACCTTCACCGGATGTACTGTAATGAGCAAGGAGTACGGGGGTCTGGATGCGGAAAAGAGTGGTCTTGTTACAGAGACAACAACCATCGCCTACAGGGAACTGGTGGTACTTACCAATCCATTTAACTCCATGACTGAAAATCCTGAATGGAATCCTAAGGATGACGCGGATCTTCAGCAGTCAGACAGCCCGGGCTACAAGACAAAATATGCTGTTACAAGTACCCATGATAAGCATGACAACGGTACTTATAAATATGAGTGGACTACAGAAGACGGCGTAAGCCGTATGAAGATGAAAGAGGATGTTGGCTTTGAGTTTGCAGCTCCTGTATGGGATGGCGATCCGGAGCACAGCACCAGACCTAAGATGGCAGGTCCTGATAATGCTGATGAAACCTATGAGGATGGAACTGTTGACGGCAAGCCTGCCAAGGTCAGAAAAGACACCTCAGACTTCAACAGACCTGCGTACCAGTTTGCAGTGGATGGCAGCAGGGCTAAATACGCAAGCCAGAGCGCCATTGACACCAACGAAGGCGAAAAGATATACGATGATGTTCCGGGTAAAGACGGAAAGAAACACAAAACCAGAGTTGACCACGCTGAAAATAACAAGCCTGCATGGAGCGGGGAAAAGGATACAATGGTTTCGTGGGCAGCCCAGAGTGCTCCTGACAAGGCCGGATCCACTTACTCTATAGAGAAGAAGAATGGCAACAAGATAGTTAAGAGAAAGGATTCCGGACAGTTCAACCAGGTGCCTTATGAGATCGGCAAGGACAAGACCAGGAACAAGAGAGCCGAGGTCAGCGCCGTTGACAAGAATGCTGCTGCAGCAATTTACGAACAGGAGAACGGACATACAGTAAGAAAAGACAAGTCCGATGTCAACAAGGGTGCTTACGACATTGACAGGGACAGAAGCACAGCCAGGTATGCCAATGAGTCCCCGAAATCCAGGGTTAAACCAGTAGAGAGACCACCTTACTCCATCGAGGAGGACGGCGTTAGTGTTAAGTATGCCAAAGTGCCTGCTAATGCCAATGCAAAGCCCGAGGCAAAGGATCCTTACAGCATAAAGAAGGATGGAAGCAAAGCCAGGTACGCCGAGACATCACCTAAGGATGTGGAGAAGCCCACAGCCAGGGATCCATACAAGATAAAGGATGGTTCAAAGGCAAAATACGCGGCCAAGTCTCCTAAGGATTCTGAAAAGCCGGAGGCAAGAGGACCATACAAGATCAGTGATGGAAGCGGAGCAAAGTTTGCAGCCAAATCCCCTAAGGATTCTGAAAAGCCACAGGCGCGGGATCCATATTCCATCAAAACTGATGGTGCCAAGGCCAAGCACGCAGTACCATCCGCAAAGGATAAGCCACTGGCAACGCCTGTGACATGGCCGCCAACAAGGCGAGCCCTCATGGCGGAAAATCTTAAGAAATAAGGACAGCTAGATGTTAACGATATCAGCACCCATTGAGGTTAAGGCAAAAAGTACATACATCAGAGATCCTGAAGCGTTCTACCATAGGATAGTGGGTAACTACTCACTCATGGAGACACAGATAGGAGAGGAGGATCTTCTCCATATCGCTTCGACACCTCCGGAGATCTACGTTCAGGAAGGGGAGGGAATGACCTCGATCCTTCAGTACAATGAACGCAACGAGACCAATCTAAACAAGGTAGATATCCTCAACAATGTGCTGAACAGGATCGTTGCTTCTGCAGATATCAACCTTACCTACCAGGACAGAGTTTTCATCACGGATGCGCTCTACAAGTTGGGAGTCAGGGATGACAGAAGGTTCATGAAGGCCTTCTACCAGATAGCTGAGGAGACCAGAAATACCAATACCCTCATCAATCTCTATCTTGAGAGAGGCGGAGAGTTACGGGAGCTCATCGAAGAGGTTGAGTCAAGGGAGAGGGAGCTGGTAAGCACCACTAAGGAGGCTGCTCTTACAGAGCGAGAGAATTACCTGTACAACACCGTGATGGACAGGCTCAAGACAGGAGCTGTTTATCAGATAGTATCCAACTTCAACAGGACCATAGATAACAACAATATTGATGCCAGCGAGTTTACCATCGCCAACCAGAGCTATACAGCACAGCACATACTGCTGTCGGTACTAAGGGACAGGGCAGGAGTTGCAGCTGAGAATCTGGTGTTCCTCAATGAGAATACCTACGAGGAGACCATCGAGAACCAGGAGAATCTGGAGGGTTCAGTTAAGAACGAGCTTACAGCCGCAGTTCTAATGGACATGGTAAAGAATATTTACCACACAGCCTTTGACAGGTTCTACACCAACAACCAGACCTTTTACAGGTTTGAGGACACCTTCTTTAAGTCCTCGGATCAGACCTTCTTAAGGCTTGTTGGCGGAACCCGGGAAAGCTATTTTACAGAAGAAAACGAAACCGACAATTACTACACAGAAAACAACAGGCTTACTTCAAGCGAGATAGAGCTTCTTGAAAACAAACCTGAGGGCGAGATGAGCGAGGAAGAGCTGATTCGGCTCACCGAGACGGTAAATGCCATCAATGTTCAGAATGAGAGAAGACGCCTTGAGTATGTAAAGACCGTTGAGGAGCTTCGAAGTAAGGAGGAGCCCGTCAGTCCTGTGGCAGGGCTTTCCCAGACCAAGAAGGATGCAGTTCTGGCACTGTCACAGCCCGAAAAGCTCATGGAAAAGCTTGAGCAGAGAAGTCTAAGGAGAGAGAAGAGGCGAAAGGAAGTCCTTTCAGAGCTTCGAAATATCATCCCCGACCAGTCCATGGAGATATATCAGCTCCTTGAGCAGTACTACGAGGGAGACACCAGCGTAATAAACAACTTCGTAAGAAGAGCAGATGTAGGCGAGCTTATCTATGACATCAACGAGGTGGAAGCACCTCCCATGGAGACCTTGGCGCCTAAGACCCCTATACGTGAGCCTGAGGTTGAAGAGAGCCTGGCTCAGCTAAGGGCAGCAAGGGAAGAGGAGCAGATAAGGCGACTTGATGAAAAGGCAAAACGGATTCCCGTTGAAACAGTCCACCGACTCAATGAGACCATAACAGCTGAAGATCTTACAGAGCAGCTAAGTACCATGGAGACCAACCTCCAAAGGAACATCAAAAAGGACGTTGAGACCCAGATCATAGAAGAAACAAAGACTGTTCATCAGACGGAAGTCCGGACCAATGAAAATCAGGTCAGACACTTAACTTCAAAGGATGTACAGCAGCTGGTGGAAAACGGTATCAAGAGTCAGATGGGCACCATAAGCAATCAGGTCATGACAAAGCTTGAGCGCCAGATGAGAAATGAAAAGATGCGCCGGGGCTACTAAAACAGGCAACAAGGATAAGGCGCGCAGCACCCAAAAAGAAAGGAGGATAGTCCATGGATGTTATGTCTAACCTAGGCCAGAGTGCCAAGGGAATGTTTTCCAGTAACGTTGGCGAAAAGGCTATCCTGTATATTTACCTTGTTAATCTGAACAGCAAAAAAACCATTACCCTGGATGAGGCCAAGCAGATGCTGAAAACGGAGACTGATGCCTTAAATAAGCTCCAGAAGGACCTGATGGGCAAGACAAAGGGCAAACTTAGTGCATCGGGAATAGCAAAGAGCATTGGAAGCTCTATTGCAGACTCAGCTGCCGGTACCTTCAAAAAGGGAGTAAACAGCGCAGATCATATTGCTGACCTTGATCTTGGCCATCCCAGCTTTGTTAAGTTCTATGTCCAGTACAATCCTGCTTCCATAAGGCTCTATTCAGTAAATGGTAAGGTCCAGGCCAGGAAGGACGAAGCCGGTATCGACAAGCTGGATGTGTACAATTTCTCAGGAAAGAGCAAGCTCTCCTTTGACCTTATATTTGACGACTGTGACAACATGAATGCTTTCGCCCTTAATGAAGTAGCAAATGTCAATGTCACATCGGCATTAAACAAAGGACTTTCAGCTCTCCAGCACGGAGGACTTAACTACAGCGTCAGGAAAAAGATGGACGCCATAATGTCTCTTTTGTCCTCATCAGCAACCCAGCAGGTGGTGTTCTTCTGGGCAAACATGGCATTTCGAGGAACCATCACCGACGTAGGAAACAGGTTTACAATGTTCAATCCTGCAGGCAATCCCATAAGAGGTGAGATGCACCTTGAGCTTACCCAGGATAAAAAGAGTACAGAACTGGCCTACGATGAGACCTACTGGGACAACGCTTTTGAGAAGTGCTTTAAGAAAAAGGATGCTCTTGGAGCTATAGCTGGTGGAGTATCTACCGCCAGCAAGGCTCTTAACAATAACTTTATCAATCTTAATTTGTAAACAGGAAAGAGGGCGCCTATGCCATTTAATTCAGAAGCGTCAAAAATAAGCAATATAAAAACGGGCCTTAGCTCCATGGCAGGGTTCAACCAGAAAGCTGTTATTGAGATCGGTGATTTTTCGGGACTTAAGCTGAGAGAAAAAAACGCAGCCAAGCCCAGTGCCGGTTCGGGAGGACTTCCCGGCGGAGGAATGGGAGACCTTCCGGGGCTTGATACCGGAGGCTTTTCCCTGCAGGCAGTAAAGAACTATGCAAAATCCATCGGAGTAGGCGGAGATGATTCCTTTGAGCTTTACGGAAATCTCCAGAAATTCAGGTTTGAGTGCCAGTTCAATCCCAATGAGCTCTATATCAACGGCTACGGCGGTGAGGAGTTGCCTATCCAGAAATACCGTACTGCTGAAGATATGGAAGAAGCCAAGAAAAAGAGAGAGGGCGGAGGCGCTCCCGAACCCAAACAGGGTGATGAAAACAAGATCCACGGCGGTTCCACCATGGCATCAGCCACCACCCGTATAGATATGTCCTTTAAGATTGTTTTTGATAAATCCAATCCCCAGGACGCATTCTTTTCAGACAAATTCTCGCTGTCAGCCACCAACATCGGTAAAGGAGTGGCAAGAGCGGCACTAAAGGGAACAGGTAAGCTAAGTAACTCTGTTCAGCCTGAGGTTGAAGCCCTGACAGCCATTGTAAGAAACGGAAAAAGACGTCTTACCCGCTTTGTCTGGGGCGACATGGCCTATGAAGGCGTACTTAACAGCGTAAATGCTGAGTATGTAATGTTCAACATAAACGGTGAGCCCTGCAGGGCATTTGTATCACTTAGCATGGTACTTTACGACCAGGAGGTTGCAGGTGCCAACACAGACATCTGGCAGGCCGAGTATCAGACAGACTTCTGGTCACTGGCACCGCCAATTTAAAAATACTTATTCCAGTAAAAGGAAGACCTTAGAATGGCAACTATCGATCTTGAGGATCTGTACAAAAAATATGAAGGCTATTATTACCCCGTGGTCAAGGTGTACATGGGCGGCCAGGATATATCGGAGTTTAAAAAGTTCAAGATCACCCCGGTAGATTTTAACGTGGAGGTGACCAGCGAGCTTAAGGCCAGCATAGCCTCTTTTTCCCTGCTTAATGCCTATGATGCGGGAACAGGCTCCTACAGGACCAAGGACCTTAAGAACTACATCTCCCTTGGCACTGATGTGAAGATCCTGATGGGCCATTCGGCGGATGTTATGGAAGTTTTTAAGGGCTACATTGCCGGGGTTGATTTTGTCTATAGTGCCAGTTCTGCTTCCGAGTCCGTAATAAGGATCACTGCTCTTGATATCAAGGGCGTTATGATGGCCAATAACTATTCAAAGCGCCTTAAAGCCAACTATTATTCAGATGCGGTAAAAGAGATCCTTGATGAATCAGTTTATCAGAGCCTTAAAAACGGCGGAGTGGTGGACAGCATATCAATTGCAGACACTCCTGACAAGCCGCCGGGAGGCGCTGCTGCAGGAGGCGGACAGGCTCCTGACATCAGGATAGAGATGGTGGGTGAAAGCGACTACGACTTCGTGGTAAAGGCAGCCAAGAAATTTAACTACGAGTTCTTTTCCGTAGGTGGAAACGTTGTCTTTCGTAAGGCCAAGTTAAACACCCAGAGCCTTGGTACCATCGAGCCTCATGTAAGTATCCTCTCTTATGACATCGGTTACAACATCACAGGGGTTGTGGGAGAAGTCAAAGTCAGGACCATGGATATAGGCAAGGGCTCCAAGATAGAAGTAAAAAAGAAAAACCAGGGAAAGGTTTCCCTTGGATCAAAGGCAAAGCCTCTGGTATCCAGCCAGCAATACGTCTACATAGACTCCTCGATTGAGAGCCAGGCTGATGCGGAAAACAGGGCAAATTACATCATGGAGGACATATCCTACAGACTTGGAAGCCTTAAGATGACCCTCAGGGGAATACCGGAATTTGTTCCCGGAAGATTCATAACCCTGAAGGGCTTTGGAGACGGGGCATCCAACACCTACTACATCACTGATGTGATCCATGAGTACTACGGAAGTGGCAGCTACACCACAACCATCGAGGCTAAGGCCTCAACACTTTAAAATATAAGGCGGATAAAAGAAATGCCATTTTTTGACATTGTTGACGACGTGGCCAGACATCAGCTGGAAAAGACTGATATGGGCGACAACAGAATACAGGGCGTAATGGTCTGCCAGGTGGTAAAGAACTACGACCAGGAGAAGCAGGGCTTTGTTCAGGTCAATATCACCACCAGGGACTACGACGAAAACAGGCTTGTGTGGGCCAGGATGGCTTTTCCCTACGGGGGAAACAAGTGGGGAGAGTACTTCTACCCTGAGATCGGAGATCAGGTCCTTGTGGTATTTGAGCAGGGCAGCATAGAGAGAGCCTTCGTCATAGGTGCGGTTCCAAAGGCTAATTCAGGATTTATGAAAAAAGCCTTTGATGAGAACAACCAGATAAAGCGCATCACCACAAGAAACGGCAATACAATAGATATCATCGACAACAAGGAGGGCGAGGGTGACAATGACAAGATCACAATCACGACTTCCAAGAGCCTTCACAAGATCGAGATAGACAATGAAAAGAAAAAGATCCTCATCTCCGACAAGGAGGGGGATAACAAGATAGAGATGAAGACCGAGAACGGTCAGATGGAGATCAATGCCAAGCAAAAGCTCACCATCAAGGTAGGGGACAATATAAGCCTCATCATGAACGGCAGCAACGGAACAGTCACTTTAGAGGCTCAGAAGTTCAAGATTGATACTTCAGACACAACAGAGATAAAGGCCAACAACAGAATCAATACGGAAGGCGGAAACGTGACGGTATCCGGCAACTCTATGCTTAGTCTAAAGAGCAGCGGACCAGTAAAGGTTGAGGGAACGCCTATCAAATTAGGATAAAAAGTAACTATTTAAAACCGGGAGCATGACAATGGAACAGACTTTTTTAGGAACGGGAGTGACCTTTCCTCCCCAGATAGATCCTGCCACAGGAAGATTTAAGATGAGCAGCGGATCCCAGTCCGTGAAGGAATCAATATACCTGATACTTATGACTCAGGTAACCGAGCGTCTTACAAGGCCCTCCTTTGGTACGGAGACAGCTTCATATGTGTTTATGGATGTATCTCTTACAGAGCTGACCATCATGCGAAGGGATCTTACAAACAGTATCCTGAGGCAGGAACCAAGGGTAAGCGCAGTGGACATTACAACAGACATGCAGGCCCAGCAGGGGTACATAATGATAAACATTGACTACACCCTGGCAGCCAACAACCAGAGGGATAACCTGGTGTTCCCGTTCTATTTGAACGCTGAACCGGAACCCACCGAGGAAGAAGAGTACTTTGAACCAGAAATCATAGACGTGGAGTGATCAGCGGATGACTAACGCATTTAAGCCCCTAAGCGCCGGGGATATAGAAAACAAAATAGAAGAGCTTAGAAAGAGCTACGCTCCCGAGTGGAAGTTTGACAGGGTAGATCCTGACGCTGGCTCTGTGATCGCACAGATCTTTGCCCGTCAGATCGAAGAAAATAACAGGCTCATGAGCCAGATGCCTGAGCGCTATCACATGGAGTTTGTGAACATGCTTGATGCCACCCTCCGCCCGGCTCAGCCTGCAGCCAGCATGGTTATTTTCAACTATGACTCTGCAACTCTTATGGGAACCCAGGTACCAAAGGGGACAAGGCTTACTGCCGAGTCCACTGACACAGAGTCAGGCTTTATCGTGTATGAGACAGAGAGAAACATCTATGTCACCGATTCCCAGATAGAAGCGGTATTTATGACTGATGCTGAGGATGGAACTCTTTCTCCCGTATTTGGAAAATTCGATGTTCCGGAGATCATATCCGGCGAGATCGTGGCAGATACCGAGGATGAAGATACATCAGGACTTGCATCATCGCAGGAAGAGGAAGAAGAGCCTGATCTTGGTCTTTCAAAGCACGTTCCGCCATATACTCTTTTCGGAGAGAGAAACAACCTTGGAAAGAGCATTCTCATCATGTATGAGGAGAGGCTCTTTGACGGAGTTGACGAGCCCATCTACATTAAGCTTGAAGGGGCGCAGGATGTTGTAAAGCGCATTCAGGAAGGCGAGATCACCTTTAAGTACTACACTAAGAAGGGCTTTAATGAGTTCGATTCTGTTGAGCTCCTTGAAGACGAAGTGACCTTTAAGCTGCTTAAGAGCGGGGAAGTTAAAAAGACCTCCATCGGTGAAAAGAAATATGCAGTGGTTATCCTTGAAGAGAATCAGGTCATGACCGACTCCCTTGATGTTGGCAGAATATCTCTTTCTGCCGGCGGTGATTCCAAGGCCCCTGAATATGTCGGGGACGGCTCCCAGGAGCTGGACGTACACAAGTTTAACCCCTTCTCAGATGAGATCGCGGTTTTTAACGAGTGCTACATAGGACACAACCCATGTTTCTCAAAGGGCGGAGCAAGGATAAGGATCGACTTCAAGGTGTCCTACCATGAGAACAACATAAGGATAAGCGCAGAAGAGGAGGAGGCTGAGCTTCTTATCATCAAGAGAAAGCCCAAGAAAACTCCTTACGACAGCCCGGCACAGGCCAGGGTTGACGAGATAATAATTGAATACTTTAACGGCATTGGATGGAAAAAGCTAAGGTGCGACACAGAATATGGCGGCCTCTTTGCAGAGGGCGAAGAGGGAAACTACAACCTCTCCTTTATCTGTCCCGATGACTGGGCTGTATCCGAGACGGGACCATATGCCGGAAGGTGCCTTAGGATCAGGGTTTCAAAGTCGGCAAACTGCTACCTTCGCCCTGCGATCCACACCTATCCCACCATGGAAGACGTGCGGATTTCCTACAGCTACGAGGGAAGATTCTCTGCTCCTCCAAGGCTTGAGAGGATAGCAGGAACAAGAAAAGAGGACATCACATCAGCTCTGTATACCGGAAAGCCCTTTACCATTCTTTCCGGAAACGAATATGTTGATGATGCCATTTACATAGGCTTTGACAAAAAGCTTACGGAGGGTCCTGTAAGTATCTACTTCCAGCTCTCCGACAACAACAATCAGAACGGAGTAAAGACAAGGCTTGAGTACTATGGAGCAAACGGCTTTACAGAGATGAGGTGCACTGACCTTACAGAGGACTTCACAAGGTCAGGAACTTTGATGTTCATGCCACCTTCAGATCTTACAGAGACTACCCTTGAGGGCAAGAAACTGTACTGGCTGCGCCTTGTAAGGGCAAGAAGGCAGAAGGACAATGAGAAGGATGCCTTCCTTCCAAAGATCGTAAGGATGTGCCTTAACGCCGTGGTTGTAACTAATGTCCAGACCACAGAGGAGCTGGACTACTACATAGAGGACGTAATCCCTAATAACAGCGTATCCCTTGGAGCAGAAAACATCCTGGACGCAGAGGTGTGGGTCAACGAAGTGGGATATACCCGCAAGGAAGAGATAGACAGACTTCTTGCCGAGCACCCTGAAAAGGTAAGGGCAGAGTACGACTTCCTTGGAAGGATCTCGGCGTTTTACGTGCTGTGGCAGGAGGTTGAAAGCTTTGACGGAGCGCCAGACAGAAGATGCTACAGGATAGACCGCATGACCGGAAGGATCCACTTCTCAGACGGCTACAAGTGCGATATGCCAAGGGTTACCGAGGACGTAGCATTTAAGGCAAGGATAAGATCCACTGACGGAGAGACCGGAAACCTTGGAGAGGGCGAGATCGTCGGATTTATCGGAGCAGCTCCCTATATCGAGTCGGTGTTTAACCCCATAAGGGCCCACGGCGGATCAAACCTTGAGACCATAGACCACGCCATGGAGAGATGCGCAGGCATCATGCACTCCAGATACAGACTGGTTTCCGAGACAGACTACAACAGGTTCTGCAAGGAGTTTTCCGACAGTATCGACAGGAGCAGGGTGGTAACCGGACAGACCATAGACGGCAGTATAAATCCCGCGGATATTTCAGTTGTGCTCCTTATGAAGGACTATGCGGACGGAGCCTTCTCTTTCCACAGGATAGCAGCAGCCCTTAAGAGGGAAATGCTTGAAAACTGCGAGCTTACAGTATCTGAGGACAACCTGCACATTGTAGAACCCATATTTGTGGACATTTCAGTGTGTGTTTGGGCAATGGTAATGGAAATGGACGATGCCTTTGAGGTACAGAACGAGGTAAAGACCGTGCTTTCCGAGTACCTGGATCCTGTAAGGAACGGCAATTCTGAGGGCTGGGATATCGGAAGCCTTCCAAAGCAGACCCAGATCCTTATGAAGCTGGGAGTAATGAGATCCAAGGCGGTTATCCAGAGGATCACCATGATAGGCCACTACGTGGATGCAAATGGCGAGCACGAGCTGGATACCAAGGATATAGAAGTAACTCCGTTCATGGTTCCAAGAAACGGAGAACACAAGGTAATAATAACTAACAAGTAAGGACTGTTGAGAAGATGCTAAGTGTAAATGAACTCATGAGCAGAACCTATGAAGAGAGGATGGAGGATGTCCTTAGGGAACTCCCTGTCAGGTCATCTGAGTGGACCAACTATAACCCCTCAGACCCCGGAATTACCATTCTGGAGAACATTACCGCATTCTCTGCCCTTCAGGGTGCTGAAATAGTTTCATTAAGCTACAGGGCCAAGATGGCTCTCCTTAAGATGGCGGGCTTTGTGCCAAGAAGGGGAAAGTGCGCCAAGGTTCTTTTGTCCTCTGACCACCTTGACAGTCAGATGATGCTAAAGGCCGGGGAGAGGTTTTACCTTGGGGACCTGGTATTTGAGGTGGCAAGGTCCACTCCTGTTGGTGCTACCAGGATCGTAGGCGTCTATGCTCATGAAAAAGACGTTTTCAGGGACGTGAGCTTTACCCTGGACCGTGAGATCTCGGTTCCTGCAAGGATCTTCGGGGAAGAGCCCCAGGCTGAAAACAGCGTTTACTTCATTTTTGACAGGGATCCTTCGCCGCTTAAAGAGCTGATCCTGTACGTAAAGGCCTCTGAGAGCAGCCACAGAAACGTGACTGTTGACCGCACCGAGCACATCTTTGCGGACATTGAGTGGGAGATCTATACCCAGGATGGCTTTGACAAGATAAATGTCAGGGACTTTACCTGCGCCTTTGTGGGCACAGGTGAGATAAGGGTTCCCCTTCCTGAAAAGAAACTGGCTAAGTACACAGAAACTCCAATTGGCGGCTACTGCATAAGGGCGACCTTAACAAGAGCCGAGTATGACATAGCTCCCAAGATAACCAATGTTTACGGGCCTTTGTTTGAGGTATGGCAGAGGGATACAATGGCCTTTTCCCAGACCTTTGGCAAGAATGACAAGATAACCGTTGAGTCCCCCATTGGAACCGACGTGTACTATCTGGTTTTCGGAAAAGAGAAAAAGGGCTCATCCTACAGAAGATATGAGCTCACCAGCCTTCCTCAGCAGGGAAGATACTGCTACTTTGAGCGTACTAAGGGCGGAATGACCTTCACCTTCAGCCAGGAGGAGTTCGGATATGCACCTGCAAAGAGCAAGGACTGCGTAAGGGTCATCATTTACAGCGAAGATGTGATGCGCAGGTACAACGTGGGTAAGGTTGTGGGATACGACGATCAGGAGATCGATATCCCCAGCAGCAACATCGTCCATGAGACCTTCTTCCTCATAGCCAGAAGACGGGACGAGGACGGCTACATCTACGATTTTGTAAGACCTGAGAAAAAAGATGACGGAGCCCTTTACTATCACCTCCTTGAGGGAGAGGGCAAGATCATTATAGAGGATCCGGGAGATTTCATCGACGCTGATCTGTTCATGGGAAGCGTTGCAGTAACAGGAGGCCCCAGGGGCAACATAGGACCGGGGAATCTCCTTGCAGTTGATGACGAAAATATACCGGATGGCTTTTATAATCCCGGTGCCGGAACAGGCGGATGCTTCAGGGAGAACTTGGATCAGGTAAAAGACAGGTTCCTGGCTGACATGAAGACCCCTTACAGGGCAGTTACCGCAGGAGACTATGAATACATCGTTAAAACTACTCCGGGGCTCTGCATAAGAAAAGCCAAGGCCCAGATGGACGAGAGCAAGAACCTTGTAAAGGTTGTTGTCCTTCCGGATTCCGACGAGAGGTTCCCAAAGCTCTCCAAGATCTATTCTGACAAGATCATTGAAAGACTTAAGGAGAGGCGCCTCATTACTTCGGAGTTTACGGTAATAAAGCCAAGCTTTGTGGCCATTGGCGTAAAGTGTACGGTCTACGTTAAGAGGCATTACACCGACTGCCGTGGACAGATCGAGAAGAGGATAAGGGGCAAACTGGATTACATCAACTCCGACAGGAATTTCGGAGACAAGCTCATGTTTGAGGATGTGTTCCATGCCATAGAGGATCTGCCCTGTGTAGAGTATGTATACGACTTATCCCTTCACTCCGAGAACGGCAAGCTTGCCCAGATGAAGGAATATGATATCTATCCAAGATTTGACTGTCTGTGTTATCCGGGAGAGATAAATCTTGAGCTTGTAACATCAGATAAATAAAAGCGGGAGTTTTTTAGAGAATGGCTAATGACATATGGTATTCCATCAAGAATAACAGAATAAAGCAGGGGTACGTTGAAGGCTTTAACCTTCTTGAGGACGGCACCTTGGAGCTGGATGAGGAATCCCGTGATCATTTCCTCTTCCTGCGTCCCATAGATGGCGTAAGTGACGGCGCTACCTGGGGCAGGCTTTCCTGCAACCTCCTTTTGTCGGAGGAAATAGTATGTTATATTTATGTTATAGCATCAGATACACTGGATATCGTTATCGGTGAGGGAGAGAGCATCCGACTTGACGAGGTCATGTCGGGAAAAGAGTTTGACGCCTTCAAGAAGGTATCGCTCCTGACTAACCTTGGTGCAAAGAGGCTGGTCAACACCGATGATTTCCTGCTCTATGACCTGCAGGGAAGATATCTTTTCATCGCAGTGGAAATGCTTGGTAATGGCAAGGCCTCAATAGGCGGCATCAGAGTAGGTGTCAGAGGTGACAACTTTACCGGAGCCTTCCCTGAGGTTTACAGGGAGAGAAACAGCTTTTTCCACAGATATCTTTCTATCTTCTCCAGTATCTACAACGATATCAGCGAGCAGAACGACAAGCTGTACGAGATGCTTGACCTGGACAAATGCTCACCGGATCTTCTTGAGATGTACGGTTCCTGGTTTGGGATCGACCTTCGGGGCGGATTTTTGTCGGAGGATGTGCTCCGCACCATAGTAAAAGAGGCATATCTTTTAAACCGCATGAAGGGCACCAGATGGGTTCTTGAGAGGATTCTGCAGATAATGCTGGGGAATGACGCAGTGCTGCTTGAGAACAGGCTGCAGGAGGGTGGCATATTTGATGTGACCATCCTGATAAACAGAAAGCTTACAGAGGAGCTTCGGCATCAGCTGACTTTTCTTTTGGATCAGTTTAAACCCATTAGGACCAATATCCGTCTGCTTCAGATGGAGAAAGAGGCTGTTATGGACGGTAACAGCTATCTTGACATGAACGCAACAATTCCTGCCGAGAAGCACGTGATCCTTGATGAGGAGGCACTTTACGACGGAGCTATTACCCTGTTGTAAGCAGTAAGGGAGAGATAATAATGACATTCGACGAGACCATAAGCGGGGACAAGTTGCAGTTAAACCTCCACGGCAAGGTTGACGCAGTATCAAGTCCGGAGCTTCAAAACGAGGTTTTGAAGGCTTTTCAGAAGTGTCCAAATGTAATACTGAATTTTGCTGACGTTCCGTACATATCCAGTGCGGGACTTCGGGCGCTGCTTATAGGACAGAAGACTGCAGCTTCAAAGGGAGGTAAATTCCTTATTATCAATGCCAGTGATTCCGTTATGGAAGTCCTCAGGGTTACAGGGCTTCAGAAAGTGTTGAGCGTGCAATGATATCTTTTTCTCATGTGACTAAAGAGTACGAAAGTGAAGACGGCAAGGTTTTAGTCTATGAGGATTTCTCTGAGGAGATCGAGAAGGGGGAATTTGTGGTCCTGACGGGGGAGAGCGGATCAGGCAAGACCACACTTATCAAGATGCTGCTAAAGGAGACTGAACCGGACAAGGGGACTATCCTGGTGGACGGCAAGGACATAAGCAGGATCGAACACAAGGACATTCCTTTTTACAGGCGCAGTATCGGAGTCCTTTTCCAGGACTTCAGGCTCATACAGGAGTTTAGCGTCTATGACAACCTCATGGCTGCAATCCTTGCAACCGGAGGCTCCGGGAAGGATGCGGAGCAGAAGATAGTAAATGTTCTTACCATGCTGGGAATAGATTCTCTCCACAAGAGATATCCCAAGCAGATGAGCGGCGGCGAGCAGCAAAAGGTCTGCCTTGCAAGAGCCATCATAAATAATCCCGGGATACTTTTGGTGGACGAGCCAACAGGTAATCTCGATCCCACGTCATCAGCTGAGATAATGAGGCTCCTTGATGTGGTAAACGGCCAGGGCATCACCATAGTCATGGCAACCCATGATATATCTGCGGCAGAGAGCCCCGGTAGAAGGCGAATAGATTTAGATAAGTTAGTCAAATAAACTAGATAGATGATCATTTTACTTGAGGGGGAAATAATCAGATGTCCAGAAACCAGAAAGTTTCACTTGTACTAGCGTGTATCTTCTATGTTCTAACTGTAGTAGGATTTTTCTTTTTCAGTCTTACGCTGATAATCCTGCTTTTTCTTGGTTTTTCACTTTCAATTGTATATTTTGCCTGGCAGTGCTACACCAGCCACAACGACTACACAGGGGCTGAGCATCTGCAGCAGGAGATAGGAATCCTTACTGCAGAAAAAGAGCAGCTTAAAAAGGACTATGAGATTTTCCTTTCCGAGAAGGACAAGGCCCTTACAGCCAATCAGGAATCCATGGATGTTCTCACCGCTGAGCTTGAAGATGCAAAGAAAGAGCTTGAGAAGTTCAAGGAAGAGAACAGGGACCTTTCAGAGAGGCAGGTAGCAGTAAATGAAGGACCTGCTTATGAGAGCCTGCTTCCTCCGGATGATGATGACGACGCAGCAAATGTGGACATCATCGAGATTGCACGAAAAGCCATAAAAGAACTTGAGGCCGACGCCATAAAGGCAGGTCTTAGGGTTAACATATCAAGTGCCTCTGACAAACTGATGGTACATGCATCGGCCAAGAGGCTCCTTATCATGTTCAGGAATATCATAGATAACTCCATCAAGTACATGCAGAAGGAAGGAACTTTGGTAATCACCATTTCTGCGATTGAGGATGATATCTTTATCGTACTTAAGGATACCGGTAAGGGTCTTCCTGAGAACGAGACCAAGCATATCTTTGAGCTGAACTTCCAGGGCTCCAACAGGATAAGCGGAAACGGTCTCGGACTTACCCAGGCCAAGGCCATTGTAGAGCACTACGGCGGAACAATCTATGCCCGCAGCCCACAGGGTAATGGCATGGGAATATACATCCAGCTTCCAACGACTTGATGAGGGGGAAATATGAGAGACAATCAGAGGATTTTCATATTTTTAATGACATTTTTTGCAGTTGTGGCGCTGGGATCGCTTTTGTTCATGACACAGACGGGATCAGTGTTTAACAGGACCAATAAGTCCCTGGGAGCAGAGACTGCGGCCCTTACCCAGACTGTTATAGTTGATAATACGGATGAGACGGTGGAGGAAGAGCCTGAGGCCGTTGAAGCACCGGTTGTGGAGGATACCATGGCCAGTGTTGCCGAGACAGCGCCCGAGCCTGAACCTGAACCGGAGCCTGAGCCAGAGCCAGAGCCTGTGGTTTATGAAAAGAGATATTTCTCCTACAAGGTTGATACAAAGGTTACTATTTTGAGACTTCGCGAGGAGCCTTCAGAGTTTTCAGATGTTAAGGCAAAGCTTGCCAAGGGAAGCACAGGATACGTGCTTAAGCCCGGTAATCAGTGGTGCAGGGTTGTTTCTGCCAATGGAAATGAGGGCTACTGCTCAACAGATTTCCTGGTGCTTACAGAGATGACTGAGTCGGATTACCCGGATAAGTACAGGGATCAGGTAGAGGCCCCTGAGGAGGAGCAGTCAGCTCCCTTTGAGAGCCTTATTGTAAACCGCAATGAGTTCAATGCAGGCGGTGCTTCTTTGGACTCAACAGATGCAGGAAATGCAGAATCATCTGAGATCAGTACAGAGCCCGACAACGGCTGACAAAAGAGGAAAAAGCTATGCATAAATTTGTTGATGAAATGATGGCCGGGGAGCAGGAAAAAGAAAAGAGAAGAAAACGACAGCCTGAAGAAAAGGACATCGATGACCCTGTGGGTGAAGAGACCTATATATACGATATTAAGAAACCCATGGAATTCATCAACGAAGGAGAGCATGGAGTATTTGACATAACCAAGCAGACCGGGATCAATACTGCCAAGAGCATATTTGATAAGGGGGCTGTATTTAAGACCTGAAAAAATATATCCCGTGTCGCAGATGTCTAAGCTGCGGCACTTATTCAAACAAGTCACATATCTACAAATTATGAGGGGTTTAGAGATATGGGAAGTTATGAGAAGGATAGGAATGAAAAGCCATTCAAGGACTATACTGAGTACATGCAGTATATGTTCGACTGCGTCAATGGCTGCTTAGATGCCTATATTTCAAAAATGAAGGTTACCTTTGCCAATGGTGAGGGTGGCTATAAAAACGTGCTTTATCCTGACATTGAGCTGGCAGGTGATGCATGTAAAAACAGGCTGCAGGCTTCATACAAGGAGAGATTCGGGGAAGGTGACGGCGGTGAAGGAGGAAGTGCCACGGCAACAGCCACAGAGGACGACGAGGATGCAGAGGCTATGGCAAACGACCTCTTTGGCGGCCTCTTTGGTGATTCCGGCGACAGCGACAGTGATGAGGAGTCAGAGGACGACATCGATGATGATCTTATGAGACTTCTTGGTAACTTTGCTTCCGACAATCCTGTTGAGGAAGATCACGAAGAAGTTGCTGCTACCCAGGTATGGGATGAGATCGACAAGGATACCAAGATCCCTGTTCTTGAGAGACTTGCCATAATCGACCAGAGGGCAGAGCTCACCCTGGAAGAAGGGATAGAGCTTCCTTTCTACGAGCTGTGCAAGCGCCTTAAATTTGAGCCATTCACCAAGTTCTGTTTTGCCTGCTCAATCCTGGCTTCAACCCAGACCGATTATGCGGGCGTATTCCACATCGTCAACGAGAACAGTATGCTTTCTGCGCCAACAATCGAGTCGGCTGCAAAAGTCTTTTTTGGCACTGCCTATTCCATAACCGGTGCCTACGGCGACATGAGTGCCTGCCTTGAGCAGCTTATTCCGGTGCTTCCGCTGCAGGTTCAGAACAGTATGCCATTTTCTACAGTTGTTTCCCCGGACAAGAGAATAATCGACTTCCTGTTTGGTAGAAATCCTCTTCTTCTTGATGAGAATTTCGACCGCTTTATCAACATGCTTACAGATGACAAAGAGCTGGATCCCATCATGGCCAACGAAGGAACCTATGAGGCTATGAAGACATCCTACGGTGACGGCGTCAGGATCTTTTACTACTACGGCGATGATGGCAGCGGAAGAAGATTTTTTGTTAAGCATTTTTGTAAGGAAAACGGCCTTAAGGCCATTGCCATTAACTGTAAGAAGCTCTTTAACTACGACTTCCAGTTTGTAGACAAGGCGCTGTGGTCAGTTACAAGAGAGTGTATCCTTGCCAAGGCCTGCTGCTGTCTGACAGAGCTGACATACAGGGACGAGGAAAAAGAGAAGTTCTTTGGATATATGGATATGGCTTTTAGTAAGCTTACTGAAAAGGGAATCCTTGTGTTTGCCATGAGTAAGCTTTATATCGACTTCAGAGAGGTCACAAAGAGCGCGTTTACCGACCTTGAGCTTCCAACACCAAATACCACGGAGCGTGTTACCTGTTGGGAGTATTTCGCCAAGGGATACGAGCTGGCAGATGATGTTGATCTTCTTGAGATGTCCACCAAGTTCCTGTTTACGTCAGGTAAGATCCACGACGCTCTGGTTAAGGCAAAATCCCTTTCCAACATGGCCAAGGAAGAGAAAATATCAAGAGGGTGCCTGTTTAAGGGATGTTATGCACAGATGAGTTCCGAGCTGTCTCAGAAGGCTACCAGAGTAGAGGCCAAGTTCGGATTTGACGATATCGTCATGAACGAGAGCCAGAGAGAGACCATTTCCCACGCCATAGAGCAGATGACCTACAGGAAGCAGGTTTACGAGAACTGGGATTACACCAAGAAATATCCTTACGGCCGCGGACTTACGGTTCTTTTGTTCGGTGCTCCCGGTACCGGAAAATCCATGATGGCACAGGTTATTGCCCATGAGCTTAACCTGGAGCTGTACAGGGTTGATATTTCAAAGGTTGTTGATAAGTACGTGGGTGAAACTGAGAAATCCCTGTCCATGATCTTCAGGGAGGCAAAAAAGTGTAACGTCGTACTGTTCTTCGATGAGTGTGATACCATCTTTGCGAAGCGTTCCGATGACGGCGGTTCCAACCAGGCTTCAGCCAATAACAAGACGGCGCTGCTGCTTCAGGAAATGGAAGCTTATGACGGTGTCTGCGTTCTGGCTACAAACTACAAACACAACATCGATCCTGCGTTCTTCAGACGTATGAAATATATTGTTGAGTTCCAGTTCCCGGATGTGGATACAAGAGAAATGCTCTGGCGTACCACTATTCCAAAGAGTACACCTCTTGCAGACGACGTGGATATCAGGTTCCTTGCTGAGAAATTCGAGTTCGTTGGTGGTAATATCAAGAACTGTATCCTCAACGCGGCGTTCCTTGCTGCAGCTGATCCTGAGGCAGGCGGTCAGATCCACATGAAGCACTACCTCAATGCCATCAAGTATGAGTTTGTCAAGGTTGGTAAGGTATTCACCAAGTCAGACTTTGAGCCATATGCTGAGGATGTTGGACTTGCGTAAGTGCCCTTTAGCTAAGCTCATTCGTATAAAGATATAAGGATTATTTGTAGGATTTGTCAGTTGGGAACAAGGCGAAAAAATCCGATATATATACGTAAGGGATAGTAGGTAGTTTGTGCAGTTTTATCGTGATGAGACATCCCATACTCATCACAATGAGGGGAAATATTATGAAGGTGAGAGAACAGTTTAAAAATCTGAAAGTGGGTGCAAAGAGAGTATTTGTAGGAATGCTCATCTTGTGCCTTTTTAGTACTGTTACCGGAATTGGCAGCATATTTGCATATGCGGACGAGCACGACACCCACATAGTCGACCGGACTGACACCAGCCAATATACCTGCAACGGGGATGGCACCCATACCTTTTATTATCATTGCACAATAGAGGGATGTGACTACGTCGAGACAGAAACTGAGGGCTGTAATACCGATGGAGCTGACGGAGCCTGCTCAGTTTGTGGCTACAAGGCACCGGCAGATCCGCCGGCATGTGAGCATTCATCAACACGTGTAGCATATGATGCAAATGGTCACTGGACAGAATGCATTGATTGCGGCGAAGCTCTTTCAAGCTCCGAGGCACATTCTATCGGAGAAGACGGAAAGTGCACAGGGTGTGATTATCAGACAGAGGTTCCGCCAACTCCCCATGAGCATACTTACGGGAACTGGACCGCTACTGATGCAACCCATCATACAGGAACATGCACCTATGAAGGCTGCACTGAGACAATCACTGAAGAATGTACATTCAGTTATTGGACAAGTGACGGACAGGGCAACCTGATTTCAAAGTGCGACAAGTGCGATAATGTATCAAGCAAGCCGGATGATGGCTCTGCTACTCATCAACATGAATATACATACACAAATAATGGTGATGGCACCCACACGGGGGTCTGCTCTACATGCCCTGAAGGCAGTGCTGAAAAGACTGTTACCGAACAGCACCGTATGGGCGAGTGGATGGATGTAGATGGCGTTCATACCAGGACCTGCCTTCTTTGTGATTATTCAGAAACTCATGCTGCAGATTACGATGAAAATGGAATCTGCAGAATATGTGGTTATGATCCAAATGCTCTGACCAGAAGCCTTGGAACAATGATGTTCAGGTCTCCAATTGTAAGGAGCACTCCTAACAATACAGATGGGTTCAATGAAGATACCCATGACGGTCCGTATGTTTACTCTGATTTCTACTCATCTGCTCCAAGCATAGCAACTGGACTGGTTTACACCGGCCAGGCGCAGGATATCTTTAGCTCCACCGGCACGTTAAAGACCAGTGCACAGCTCAGCGAAGATTTGAATATAGATAGCATCAGTTTTTCTCCTGGTGTGCCAATTGAAGCAGATCAGTCCAGAAAGAAAACTAATGCACAAACTTATACATATTCAAGTACGATCACTTATTCTTACTATGATGAAGTAGGAACTAAGCAGGAGAATAAGACAGCTACCGGAACATATACTGTAACTATAGCTCCGGCACGCTTTGCTGATGCAGTATCTTTCACACCAAGTAGTGACAGCTATGCAGATATGCCTTTGGCAACTGCACCATACTATCAGCTTAAGGTTAATAACAGAACTCTTACCTACAATTCTGATTTTACAAGTTCCGGCACAGGTTTAGATAGCATTCCTGCAGTTAATAGTACCTGCACACTTACTTTTAGTGCTACTTCAAGTAATGTTAATTTTGATAATTCTACAGTATCAAAGACTATTATAGTACAGGATATAAGTCCTACTTACAATGGCAGTACTGCGCTTAAGGATAAGTATAAAGGTACTGTTACGATAGGTGCGCCATCCGGATACACTGTATGCTTGACGTCAGGTGGGACTTATTCGCCAAGCGTTGATGTAGATCTAGATGTGACAGGTGATTTTGATGCTGACGTTTACTATAAGAATACAAATACCGGCAGAATAATCAGAAAGCATACAGTTTTTGATAAGGCTGGCACAAATGAGTACACAATTGACGATCTTATTTCTACCCTTCCTGAATTTTTCGACACACGTACTTACACTGGAAGTCCTATAAAGCTTACCGCTGTAGATCCTGTTGTGAACGCTACTACTATAGCTGCACATCCAGGGCTTATAATAAATTATTACTTCTCAAAGGGTGGTGAAGAGCTTGCTGCAAATACTCTGCCTACTGAGACTAATATGGGAACTTATGAATATGAATTCCTTGTAAGGTATGACGATGGGAATGGTTTATCAGCGCCTATAAAAGTCCAGACTCCTTACAAAACGAATATATTTAAGAAAATCACTCACTCTGATATTGCATATTCACCTAAAGCTTATCAGGGGACAAGATATACGGATTATCAGTCTATTCAGCCAACAGATACGGTCAAGACCTTCTATGAAGTCACCGATAATGGACGTGGTGGTCGACAGCTGGATGAAGATCATGAAGTAACCATAAAAGTTGAGAACGAGGCTTCATACTATGAGACCGGAACAGACATATCAGTTACATACACCGGCATAAAAAGCGCTTATTATACTGATTCTGTGACTAAGAAAATACCTGTAAGCAGAGTTAATGTTCTCTTAAATGGTGCCGCACAGGTCAGCAGGTACGACGATGAAGTAGTATTTACAGCACCGGGGTACACAATATGTGATTCAGCTGAAGGGCCATATTTTAATACAAAGTATACATATTCAGAGCCTTGTGAGAATTATACTCTACCTTTGTATTTTAGGAAGGAAGAAACAGGAAGAATTGTTAAGCAGAATATTACAGGGCTTAACATAGGTAGTGCAGCTGCAATAACTCTTTTGTACGACGGAGAAGAATTAAAATCTTTCTATTTTGATTCAGTTAGGATATCTGCTGCTGGCTACAGGGTATCAGATGCAATTGATGGCACGTTTAATGAGAATTATCTTCTTAATTATTCAGATAATAAGGCCATGACCCCGGTGGAAGATTTTACTCTTTATTTCAAGGATAATACTACTGGATTGAAGTATCCTAAGACTATTTCAGGTATTAATCTGTATAAGACGCCTACTATAACTATTCTTTATGACAATGAGCCACTTAAAGATTGGTATAAAGGAACTGTTTCAGTCTCTGCTTCTGGATACACGATTTCAGATAAAGCAGATAGTGGTTTTGCAAGTACCTATAAGATGACAGGAAGTGGAGTTGTGAAAAAGCCTTTGTATTTTAGAATGACAGCAACTCCAAATACAGTGACAAACTACCTAATTGTCGTCAATATAGATAGTAAAGCACCTACAGGTACTATTACCTTAAATAGTGTTTCAAGTAACACTTTTAACAATGAGGATAAGGCAATAGCGTATGTAAATACCAGCCAGACTGCAAGTATAGCGGCTTCTGATGATGCTTCCGGTGTGGATTATGTTCACTATTATGTATCGGATGTATTCTATCCCTCAGCTTCAGAGTTAGTAGCTTCCATGGAAGAGAAAAAAGCGGTTTGGAGAAACTATGCAGGTAACAGCCGTCCTACAATAACCAGAGATAAAAAGAATTATATTTATGCATCTATACATGACAAAGCCGGGAATACCACCTTCATTTCCCTTGGCTCCATTATCTTCGATTCAGTAGTACCTAAGATGACTGTTGGCAAGGTTACTCCTTCTAATAACAGCGAGACTGAATCCCTGATTGCCCTTGCGGGAACTGACAAGCTAAGTGGTGTCAACAGATTCAAGATAATCTACAGGGAAAAGAGCACCGGTAAGAACGATCCTCCGGGAAAAGAGGAGATGTTCGACAACGGCATCACTGTATGGACCGAGAAGGAAGATGGCGATACTGCAGTAGCAAGCCACAAGATTGACGACATCGATGTTGAAAAGACCTACATGTTCTACTATGCAGCTGTGGACAGGGCAGGAAATATCAGTGAGATCATGAGTCAGGAGGTCAAAGGGTCAGACGCTGTTTCTGCCAAGAAGAAAGATGCGGCAGCAGGCGGCGCAGCAGCCGGTGGCGCAGGATCAGGCGCAGCAGCAGGCGGAGCATCAGGTGGCCTTTCACCTGCACCTAACGGAATAGCAGGAAGCGGCTCAGGCTCCGGCAAGAAGACCGGCCAGGGCGGCGGATCCACCAAGAAAGAAAAGACCTCCCAGAGTCCTCTTGGAGACAAGGACAGAGAGATAAACAGAAATCCATATATCGCAGATGCCACAGGCAATGTCAAGATAGGCATCAACGAGACCAGTGGATGGAACAAGATCGCCGGAGAAGTTAATAAGGCAAATAAGGGATCGATCATCGAAGTTGATATGGCAGGGCTTTCTACCGTATCCAAGGAACTCTTTACCTCAATGAACAACAAGGACGTGCAGCTCAAGCTTCGCATGGCTGAGAACGTTCAGTGGGAGATCCAGGGCGAGGAAGTACCAAATCCTGTAGGTGACATAGACCTTGGAGTAAGGCTTGGCAGCAGAAATATTCCTGAGCCGGTTCTTACAGAAGTGGTTGGAAGCTACCCTCACGTGGAATTCTCCATTAACCACGACGGAGACTTTGGATTTACTGCAACCATCGCAGTTCCTGTAGGCGAGTCCAACAGGGGTATGTTTGCTACTCTTTATCACTACGATACAGAGAAAAAAGAACTGGATGTTGCCGGAAATGCCAGGATAGACGAAAAGGGCTTTGCAAGATTCCCGTTGACTCATGCCTCAGACTACACAGTAGTAATTACTCCTGAGAGGATCCTGACTGCAGCAGATGAGGAAGGTGCTGCATCTACCCTTACTGATGAGGATGAGACTACTGCCACTCAGTATCTTGACAGCGCAAGGCTTCGCCTCACTGATCTGTTCAGGATAAAGGGAAGCATGAGGATCTGGCTCTTTGTAGTAGCACTTATGAGCGCAGCAATCTGCGTTATAATACTTTTCCTTCCATCACTTCAGCTTGGTAACAGGGATAATTTTGGGAGATAAATTCTAATGGCATTTTTGGAAGAAATTTCACCGGCCAATCTGTACGCATTTGATCCCCTGATTCCTGAAGTCCTGAAAAAACAGGCCATGGATCAGGTCGGACTTCACTTCTATGGCATAAGCGAATCAGAAGAGGCAGCCGGAGTCATTGTTTTTCAGGAAAAAGTAAATGTTGCGGAGATAAGGTACCTTTACGTGGTGCCTTATCTTCGTGGAACGGGAGTGATGGACCAGGCTCTTGCGGAGCTGTTTTTGCAGCTTCGGGACAATGGCTATAACTATGTGAGAGTCAATTATCTTCCTGAGGAATTCAGGAATTTTATCCCCATATCCAAGCGCTTTGGCTTCAAGGAAGATGCGCTTGATATGGCCTACTTCAGATTCAGAGCAGAGGATATCAAAAAGTGCCGGGCGACCACATTTGCCCCCAAGGGGATATTGCGGCTTAAGTACCTGCCTGATGACAAGAAGACCCAGCTCTTTAAGATCATCGATAAAAACATGACCTTCTACAACTACGATCTTACGGAAAAGAGTGACATCCTCCCCTACAGTATGGCCTATCTTGAAAACGACCAGCCCAAGGGAGCGCTTGTGGTTGAAAGCCCAAGGGTAACCCTTCTTCCGGCTACTGACGACAAGCAGAGATTTCCTGATCCGGAAGCTTTCGACCTGGTGCTTTTTTTCGTGGGAACCAAGACCATGATGGCGCCTATGTATCTTTTGAGCGGCCTGTGCAAGATCATCCAGACTGAGCTTAATGACAACGTGGTCATGACAGGTTATTTCCCGGAAGGGCACGTCACAAGGCTGCTTGAAGGTACCCTTGGAATCAAGGGCTACCACGAGGTGTGTGCCACACTTGATCTTTCACTTCTGTAAGGAGGTTTTTCTATGGAACCTACCCCCCAGCAACTAACAGAACAAAAAAACAGGCAGTCCCAGTATTTCCAGACCCAGCAGTGGGAAGACCAGGATGCAACTCTCCAGCAGTTTAAGAGCGGAGAAATCTCATATAACGAGGAATTCATAACCTCGCAGATAAAGAGTCAGCAGGATTTCTACGGTGACTACGAAAGAAAGTGGAATCACCAGCCTGAGGGCTTTTTAGTTACGCCTCCTGAGCAGTTTGATGCCCCGGAAATAGAGCTTCAGAATACAAAGCTTGGCTACAGGGAACGAAAAGAGAGAAAGCAGACTGTCGAGAATAACTACGATCTGTGGCGAGGCAAGATGGCCGGGTACGTCAAGGAGAGGGATGCCATAGAGCCTGACTATGGACTGCGGCTCAGGGGAATTTATGGCCTTAAGCTCCAGGAGAAGCGAGTAAAACATAATGTAAACAGGCATGTCGAAAGAACAGTTCCCATAAACCATGGAGCATATGCCCTCGACATAATGAAGAGCACCATGCGCATGGGTGAGACCGAGAAGTTCCAGATACAGGCCGTAAATGAGATGATGCAGGAAAAGAAACCTCATCCTCTTTTCATGAAATATTTCCGTCAGATCATAGCAATGGCTCCAAAACTGGAGACCACAGAGGGACAAGCCTTCGGGGATATATCCATAACACAGGGCTCTATGGAGACATACAAGACCTACATAGCAAAGGCCATGGATAATCCCATTGAGGTTATGAAGGGCGCAGCCTGCGACGCTCTCTTTTCCCTTAATCAGATTTCTGAAAAACTTCTGGATAAAAAGAACATTCCCCAGAAGTTTGATGAGGTCAAGGCTTTAAGAGACAGACTCAAGGCAGTCTCGGATCTTTTCGACCCTGATGAAAGTGATGAGATGACTGAAGCCTTCAGGCAGCTTGCCGATAACAAGGAAATAGCCCTTTCAGATAACGTGACCATAGCCAAGGCCCTCTATCAGAGGATCGACATGGATATGAGGTATGTCCTTGAGAAGGAGAACATTCAGTTTGAGGACACGGGACAGCTGGTAGACAGGCAGGATGTCAGAAATGCCCATATCAAGAAGGATGGAAATCAGGCGGTAGCTCTTTTGCGCGCGGCTAAAAACAAGCTTGCTGGGCAGTTTGGCAGAGATAACGAGAGATACTGGGACAGACAGTGTAAGGATCTGTTGCAGGAAGATAAAAAACAGGAGGACGAGAAGGAATCTAAAAAGAGCAAGAAGGACAGATCGGAAACCTCAGATGACAGTTTTGAGGATACCTACAACCTGGCCGGAGCCCTTGAGGCCGTTAAGGCAGGTAAGAGGGGCATTGTCAAGGGAAAAGAGAATAAGGCTCTTTTTGACGATCTTGTTGACAATGGCAATCAGATCGCTCTTGCAGTGTCCAGAATAGACAAGGAGCTGGCCCAGTCAGAAACTGTGTTTGAAAGAAGGGCAGAGGAGTTCAGGTCCCGTCCTGAGGCTAAGATAAGACTCGAGAAATATATAGCCAAGATCAAGAAGCAGCAGGTAATACTCCTTGACAGGGCAGCAGGCATCATGAATGCATTAAACTATCTGGCGGGCGCCGGCGAGCTTAATGCCAACGGCAACAACGTCCTTGAGGAGACCAAGTTCATAAAGAACAAGGCAGTGGAAGTAGTCCACGACAAGGATGGTCAGGTCCTTTCGGTAAATGAGTTTGATAAGATTGAATATATCAGGGGAGAGATGTTTGGAAGCAGACAGGATGTAAAAGAGCTTTCAGGTGCACCTCTTACCTTTAAGAATGCCAAAAACAAGCTCCTTGATAAATTCAAGGACAAGGCTGATAACAGGCTTCGCGGCCTTTTGGAGCGCGGAAGCGCAGAGCTTAGGTACAACTTCCTGGTAATGCAACAGGAGAACCTCTTTAACATGAATTATGAGATGCTTTGCGACAAGCTTGATGAGGCTACCACCATAGAGCGTTATACGGAAAAGCTTCGTTCCACCATAGTTAGCAACAACAAGAAAGCAGATAAACTGTACAGCATACTTAGTTCCCAGGAGCTGGCTCCCATGGATCAGGCAGAGAGGGCAAAACTTATTGAGGATTATAAGGATCTCCAGAAAACTATCTATGCAGCCAACAAGCTTAAGAAGATGAAGCCCGGAACCAGCAATATGACCCTTGATGTACTTCTTAAGAACAACAAGACTGTGGCAGAGGTTCAGACATTTAAGAACAATGAGCTCATCACCAGCATGAAGTTTAAGATGGTGGGCGATATGCTTGAGGTCTTCAGGTGCAAGACCATAGTAAAGGAAATAGAAAACGGTGGAAATATTTCCGAGATATGCTCTGAAGCTGAAAAGAGCATGATCCTCAAGGTTGATGACGTTAAGGAGCTCAAGCAGTATTTTTCCAATAAGGCTGAAGCTGCCGATTTTCTCCACGGAAAGCACCTTGTAGAGTATGTTGAAACTGCCCAGAAGAACCAGGAGATCGATAACCTTATTGATCAGAGATTTAATGAACTGGGAGACCAGGAGCAAGAGCAGCAAAGAGACATCATTCTTAATGACCAGTACAACCTCAACGAGCTGGATCTTGAAGATGAAGAGCTCAATTACGACAATGTCATCCACGAGAACGAGGAGTATACAGAACAGGAGCGCAAGGGCCGCCGCAAAAAGAAGACCGAGGTTGTGGTCAGCACCCAGGAGAAAGAGGGCTTCAAGGAGCGCGATTTTGTTGCCCGAAATAATTATATAAAGACCTATGGACTGAAAGAGATCACAGAGCTTGAAAAGACTGTCAGGTACATCAAGGATTATTCAGGTGCTGATAACTGTCTCGGGAAGGGACTTTTCGAGTTCTCGAAGTTTATGCTTGGTGGCAATCTTGCTGGATTCAAGCAGCAGGTACATGATCTTGATGCAACATTTGTGGATATTGAGAAAAAGGAAGGCGACGAACAGCTCATTGCTGATCTTCAGCAGGCCTTTAAGACTCTTGCAGAGGGTGGATATGAAGAAAATATCATAAAGAAGATCATTCCCGGAAAGACCCTTGAAGGTTCAAATATTGATGCAATCGACATGTCGATACAGGCAAACGACAAGGACTACAAGTGGTTCATGAGTCTTTTAGGTGGTATCTCATCCCTTAAGGATGTCGCTGTTGTACGAGAGCACTGGCAGCTGAGGGACAGATACCTTAGGACTGTATATGGCAAGGGCTGCAACGCTGTTGTTTATCACAAAGGAAATGCCATTCTTTCTGCTATTGCTGACATTTATGAAAAGCGGGAAAAGGCGGAGAAGGTTAAAAAGAACGTTGACGGAATCAGTGGATATCAGAGCAGCGTCAAGGATAAAGAGAAGGTATTCAGCCTCAAGGATGACGATAAGGACAGCGTTTATAAGTTTGACCAGCACCAGCAGGGTAATTACGGATGCTGGGCTGCTTCCCATACCTATGTAATGAACGCCTACATGAAGGTTCATAAGATTGAAGGTGAGAAGTTTACCCAGGCCAAGTTCAAGAACGGTGACCTGTTTGTGCCACATGAGACTGCCCTTAAGTACATGGAGGATCAGAGTGACCAGAATCCTGAGTCCATGAGCTTTAATCAGGAGGCTTCTAATATCCAGAACTTCCTGCAAAGAGATAAGACAGGTAACCCATATGTCACAGCAGATACCGTAATAAATGCCCTGCCAAAGACAGCAGAGCACCATCTGGTATTTACCAACTTCTATCTCAATGTAATGGATGAGAAAAAGGATGAGGTTAAAACAAAACTCACAGATTATGTCATGGACAAGGTTGAGGGTGAGTTAAACAGGACCAAGGTTCCGATCTCTCTTTTGAGAAACGGACATTACCTGTCAATTGTCGGCGTTGACCGCAAGAACCAGCAGCTGATAACCATGGATTCCTTAAAGAAGGGCACCAAGATAGAAGAGCCCACCCTGGTCAAGGTCAGCGACCTTATCGAGATGGATAAGTTTGAGCTTGTCTATCCTGAAAATCTTGAGGCCGAGAATCTTAAGTACTTAAGCGGCAAGTTCGGACTTAAGGATGACCTCTATGACCAGGAGGGCAAGATGCAGATGACCGATGAGATCAAGAAGATCGAGAAGGAAGGTCAGGAAAAGCCGCAGAACATGCTCCACGTAAACGGTGTCGAGTTCGAGCGAAAGACCAGGGACTTCGACTTCGAGGAGAACTTCGTTGCCGAGCAGATCTACATGCCAAAGGATCTAAAGATCGGCGGAGAGAAAAAGTAAATAGTATAAAGGGACGGGGGGACAAATGTCCAATAAGATCAGTATTCTTTTTCCAAATAAAGACTTAGACTTTAACAAACTCAGCGATATTGCTGTCCATGACATTGCCATGGACAGCATTGTTTGTAAGCTGTCAAAGCAGGTGACTGAGCAGACTTATATCATGAACGTCATGAAGCTTGTGAGCTCAGATGCCGGCAATGCAAGGTTTCGAAGCGATGTCTTTGAGGACATTATGAACAACAAAAAGATGCGTGATGACATCGTAAAGATCCTTGATAAGATCAATTTCCTTAGGGAATTTGGAAGCTTCAAGCACGACCATGACCATGAGCCCCAGGTGTGGGATCTGCTCCACAGGCTTGGAGAGCTTGATGATTACATAAAGAGCATCGAGGCCATAACTGACTGCCTTAAGGATGCAGACATCCATTCAGAGGGACTTCTTACCCTGAAATCATACGTTGAGGGACTATATAACCACAACGGTTTTGGAGAACTGAAAAAAGATATTGCAGATCTTCGTGCTACAACCCAGAATCTAAAAAGTGTTACCCTGGGAGTCAACTTAAACGAGAGGTTTGAAGCCTGCGGGATAGGGATCATTTCTCTGAACAACAAGCCCTTTACCAAGTCCAGCCTGGTTGGCCGTTTTATTGATAAGGTTTCCGGAAAAGACAACATAAAGGACGGTAATGACTGGGATGGAGATTACAGATTTGATGAATTCAAAGCCCAGAGCCCCTATGAAAACCATATGATTCCGGTTATACCGCCTCTGAGCCCCATGGCTCTTATGAGCATCAAATACATTTCGGAAAACGACGATCAGATCCGCTCTGTGACCAACTATATGGATGAAATTACAGAAAGGATGCTTACTAAGACCGTCAAGCACCTTAGGGATGTACTATCAAAATATACAAGCCTCACCATTACTGATATAACGGATCTTATGCCGGAATTTATCTATTACATCAGGTGGGCAGAGTACATAGAAGGACTACAGGCTAAGGGTCTTGAGTTTTGTAAGCCAAAGGCACTTAATGCTGATTCTTCTGATGCTTATCTTGTTGATGCCAAAGGCGTCTACAACATGAAGCTGGCTGAAGATGGCAACGCCTTAAGGGAGGGCATTGTCCCTAACGATATCTCTTTTGACAGGGACAAAACCCTCTACATTCTTACCGGTGCCAACCGCGGCGGCAAGACCACCATTACCCAGACGGTGGGACAGCTGTTTTTCATGGCACAGGGCGGCATTTATGTCACAGGAAAGGAGTTTTCATATGTGCCAACGGACACCATCCTTACGCATTTTCCAGCAGATGAAGATAAAACCTTGGATCTTGGGCGACTTGGTGAGGAGTGCAAGCGATTTAAAGAGCTGTATGAACAGGCGACGGAAAAGAGCCTTCTGCTCCTTAATGAGACCTTCTCAACCACATCCTTTGAGGAAGGGTATTATATTGCAAAGGACTGTTCCAAGGCCATCCTGAAAAAGGGAATCCGCACAATATACAATACCCACATGCACAAGCTCGCCATGGACATTGATGAGATCAACGATGGAGCAGATAAGGCAAAAGCATCTTCTCTCATTGTTCTCTCAGAGGCCGGAAACCGTTCGTACAAGGTAAAGGTTGCGCCTCCTGTGGGGCTTTCCTATGCTGTGGATATTGCAGAAAAATATGGTGTAACATATGGTCAATTGGTTGAGGAATAATGGATATAGTGTTATGATGTCATAAGTGTTACAGACAGTTTTATTTTGATCTGAATATGAATGAAGGAGTAGGGGAGATGGAACGTTACAAGGAAGAATTTATCGAGTTTATGGTTGACAGCAATGTTCTTAAGTTTGGAGACTTCACTCTTAAGAGCGGCAGGAAGTCACCTTTTTTCATGAATGCAGGGGCATATGTGACAGGTACACAGCTTCGCAAGCTTGGTGAGTATTATGCAAGGGCTATTCACGACACTTTTGGCCTTGAGTTTGATGTTCTGTTTGGACCTGCATACAAGGGCATCCCTCTTTCAGTAGTTACATCAGTTGCTATCAGTGAGCTCTACGGAAGAGAGATCAGATACTGCTCCAACAGAAAAGAGATAAAGGACCACGGAGACAAGGGAATCCTCCTTGGAAGCAAGCTCCGTGACGGAGACAGAGTCCTTATCATCGAGGACGTTACAACCTCCGGCAAGTCAATTGAAGAGACAGTTCCGATTATCCAGGCGCAGGCTGATTGCGATATCGTGGGACTTATGGTTTCCCTCAACAGACAGGAGAAGGGTCAGGACTCAGACATGAGCGCCCTTGACGAGATCAAGGACAGATACGGTTTCTCAGCTCATGCTATCGTTACAATGACTGATGTTGTTGAATACCTCTACAACAGGCCAATTGATGGAGAAGTTCTTTTGACCAAGGACATCAAGAAGTCCATTGACGAATACTACGCTGAGTATGGCGCAAAATAAATTATAACGCAGGGGGTTACTTTAACATGGAAGAACGTACATATAAAGTTATGGGCAGCACAGGAGCGCTTAATATCACTTTTGGAGTTATCTCAATAGTGGTTGGAGTTACAGCCGGAGTGCTTCTTATCATCAGCGGCGCCAAGCTTCTTGGAAGTCGCAGAAACGTGATCATTTAATATGAAAAAGATTCGCATCAAGAAGTTTGAACCGGTCAGAGACCGATATATGTTTACCGACAACAGGCATCCCGAGAAGGGCGTAATGTCCTCTATCCTGGGATGCATTTCAGTGGGAGCTTTGGCTGCTGCCGTTATATTTACCTACAACGACGGCGGCCAGGCACAGCTCAGGTACGCCGCAGCGGCTTTGGTTGCGGCCATTTTTTCTGTAGTGGGACTTGTGCTTGGTATCATGTCAAGAACAGAGAAGGACATCTTTAAGCTGTTCCCGAATCTGGGGATAGTCCTTAATACATTGGCTATAGCCTTTGTGATTTTTATTTTAGTGTTAGGACTTATGTAAATATGAACAGTGAAGAACTTATTTTTGAATTTGATAACGGAGAAGACGTGGTAGAGGAGAGGCTTTTGCTTGCAACTGAGAGAATCAGACAGATGCAGGAAGAGTCTCTTTCTGATGAATCGCTTTCAGACTATTTTAAGAAGACTGCCGCTTTTGTTTCAATGGTCATTGAAACCTATAAGTGGGTAGCAGAGGGTGGCCCTGTAAAGGACAGTCTTGAAGAGCTCCAAAAGAGAAATCGTGAGCTCTTTAAGGATATCCTTCCCGGGAACTATGGCAGCAGCTACGGCAATCCTGAATATGCCGTTTCTCAGCTTGGTGATGATTATGGCCAGCTCCTTTCTTCTTTATATTTTGAGCTTCGCTCCATGATCGGCTATGCTTTTGAACTTAATAAGAACGAGCTGGTCATCAGGATAGAGCTCTTTTTAGAGATCTACGGAGTGTTCAGGGCAGCAAACGAATCCGGAACACTTCCAAAAGCAGAAGAGATCAAAAAGATCATGTACTGGTTCTACAGTGACTATGCTGAAGAGGAGAGGATTGCCCGCTTTGGCAGTATTGTTGATCCTTCGGAGTGCTTTTTTAGAAATATAATTGAGACCAGTGACCTTTCAGATATCCGTTATCTGTACAGGTTTGGTGAGTACGTAACAGATAATGAGATAGAGACTGCAAAGCATCTGGCTTCCCTTTCCCAGGATGATATCGACAAGATGGCCACAACCTTTACAGAGGGCTATCGCATCGGCTTTGAGATGACCGGCAAGGACATTTCCATCAAGAAAACAGCATCTATCATCTACAACCTGGGCTTTGAGCGGATAGTGAAAAAAGCTATCGAGAACCTCAGAAAGCTGGACATGGAAACCACCATATACAGGTCCATCCAGAGCACCTTCTATATGAGCGGTAATGCCACAAGGAGCGCCTGCACAGGAGCTGTGCCTAACAAGCAGTACGACTACGACCACAAGGACGACGAGGGCCTATTCCTTGACAGCCAGCTGGTGAACAGGCGTCTTGAGGCTGTCAGGGCAGCAGGTGAAAAATATAAGGCAAAGGCAAGGCTCTTTGGCGGTCCTGCAGTAATAGAGGTCTTTGGCGAGAATCCATTTTCTCCGGAGCCCAAGGAGAAGGCTGTGCACCTTACCCCGGTCCAGAAGAAGATGATGAGCGAGTACAAGATCCAGGCCTCCCTCATCCAGAACGAGTATATCATTGGAAAAGAGAGGAGCTTTACCATTATCTCTTTCCCGATTCCTGAGATCGGTGAGAATTTTAAGACCATTTTTGATGAGGTTGTCAGGATAAATACCCTTAACTACAAGCTCTATCAGACCATTCAGCAAAAGATCATCGATGCCCTGGATGATGCAGAGTATGTTCTTGTAAAGGGAATGGGAGACAATCACACAGATATGAAGGTCTGCCTTCACGAGCTGACTGACAGGTCAAAGCAGACCAACTTCGAGAACTGCGTGGCTGACGTAAATATCCCTGTTGGCGAGGTGTTCACATCACCAAAGCTCACAGGAACAGAGGGTGTCCTCCACGTTACCGGAGTTTATCTTGAGGGGCTGTTCTTTAAGAATCTTGAGATCAGGTTTAAGGATGGCTGCACCACAACATATACCTGCACCAATTTCGATTCAGAGGAAGAGAACAAAAAGTACATCGAGGACAACATCCTCTTTAATCACAAGATGCTCCCCATAGGAGAATTTGCCATCGGAACCAATACTCTGGCCTATGTTATCGCCAGAAAGTATGGAATAGAAGAAAGGCTTCCGATCCTCATCGCCGAGAAGACAGGCCCCCACTTTGCTGTGGGCGACACCTGCTACTCCTATGAAGAGGACAACGTCACCTACAATCCTGACGGAAAAGAGCTGGTGGCCAAGGAAAATGAGATCTCCTGCAAGCGGACCACTAACCCCCAGGAAGCATACTTCAGCTGTCACACAGACATCACCATTCCATACGACGAACTGGGTGAGATCAGAGCTGTCCGCCACGATGGAACCTCTGTGGTTATCATCGAGAACGGCCGCTTCATCCTTCCCGGCACCGAGGAACTCAACGCGCCGTTAGATGAATGAAAACATCTGTTTCTGAGGAATGGAAGAGCATTTCTATAATTGTTAAAAACTTTGTAAAATCTCTAGCACTATATTTGGTATTATGGTATGATATGACCGACTAAATATTGAATTTTACAAAAATGTAAATACAGGGTCCTGGGACCCCCCCCGGGACTTGAGATACACTACATGCATCACATACATTGGAGGATATGCACATGCCAAAAGTTGGTATTGTAATGGGAAGCGATTCAGATATGCCCGTAATGAGCAAGGCTGCAGACATCTTGGAGCAGCTTGGCATTTCTTATGAGATGAGGATCATCTCAGCCCACAGGGAACCGGACGAATTCTTTGAATATGCCAAAACCGCAGAAGATGCTGGTTTTAAAGTCATCATTGCAGGTGCAGGCATGGCAGCACACCTTCCGGGGATGTGCGCAGCAATTTTCCCAATGCCGGTCATTGGTATTCCGATGCACACCACTTCCCTTGGGGGAAGGGATTCACTTTACAGCATAGTACAGATGCCATCCGGAATTCCGGTAGCAACTGTGGCCATAAACGGAGGCGCCAACGCCGGCCTCCTGGCAGCCAAGATACTGGCAACAAGCGATCCTGAGCTGTTGCAGAAGCTCAAGGACTACAGCGCATCACTTAAGGACGCTGTGGTGGCCAAGGATAAAAAGCTAAAGGAAGTCGGATACAGGAATTACAATTAAATATAGAAACATATCATTACAAACGTAGTAAGGAAAGGGAGAGCACATGGCACTGGATTACAAAAAAGCGGGAGTTGATATTGAGGCAGGCTACAAGTCTGTTGAACTGATAAAGGGATATGTCAAGGAAACAATGAGACCTGAGGTACTTGGCGGTCTTGGAGGTTTCTCCGGAGCATTTTCCATGAAGGCAATAAAGGACATGGAGGATCCGGTTCTTTTGTCGGGAACAGACGGTGTTGGAACCAAGATAAAGCTTGCATTTCTTCTTGATAAGCACGATACCATCGGAATCGATGCGGTGGCAATGTGTGTAAATGATGTGGCATGTGCAGGTGGAGAACCTCTCTTTTTCCTGGATTATATAGCCTGCGGCAAGAACTATCCTGATAAGATAGCAGCTATAGTAAAGGGCGTGGCAGAGGGCTGCAAGCAGTCAGACTGTGCACTTATCGGCGGTGAGACTGCAGAGCATCCGGGGCTTATGCCTGAGGATGAATATGACGTAGCAGGCTTTACTGTTGGCGTTGTAGACAGAAAAGACATGATAGACGGCTCTGATATCAAGGACGGCGACGTGCTTATCGGCGTTGCATCCAGCGGCGTTCATTCAAACGGCTTTTCTCTTGTAAGAAAGGTCTTTGACATGACAAAGGAGAGCCTTGAGACTTACTACGATGAACTGGGAATGACCCTTGGAGAGTGCCTTCTTACACCAACAAGGATCTATGTACATATGATGAAGTCCCTTAAGAATGCAGGCATCAGGGTTAAGGGCTGCAGCCATATCACAGGTGGCGGCTTCTACGAGAACATCCCAAGGATGCTTCCTGAGGGAATCAAGGCTGTCATCAACAAAGGCAGCTACGATATTCCTCCTATCTTCAAGCTTATGCAGGAAAAGGGCGGAATTGAAGATAAGATGATGTACAACACTTACAACATGGGCCTTGGAATGGTACTTGCAGTTGATCCTGCAGATGCTGATGCTGCCCTTAAGGCAATTGAGGCATCCGGAGACAAGGCATGGGTAGTTGGCAGAGCGGCTAATGGCGAAGAGGGTGTTGAACTGGTATGAAGATAGCGGTAATGGTGTCTGGAGGCGGTACTAATCTTCAGGCCATAATAGATGGAATAAATAACGGAACCATAACAAACACGGAAATCTGCCTGGTGTATTCCAATAATCCCGGGGCTTATGCTCTGGAGAGGGCCAAAAAGGCAGGAATACCGGGGATATGCAGATCTCCCAAGGACTATGAGACAAGGGAAGACTTTAACAAAGCACTTTTACAGACCCTTGTGGAAGCAGATCCGGACCTTATAGTACTGGCCGGATGCCTGGTTGTTATCCCTGAGAGTGTGGTCAAACATTTTGCCGGCAGGATCATCAACATCCATCCTTCGCTTATTCCATCCTTCTGCGGAACAGGATATTACGGGCTTAAGGTTCATGAAAAGGCACTTGAACGCGGCGTCAGGGTATCGGGAGCTACAGTTCACTTTGTGGACGAAGGCACAGATACAGGACCTATCATCCTTCAAAAGCCGGTCATGATAAGAGATGACGATACAGCAAAATCACTTCAGCAGCGGATCATGGAGCAGGCTGAGTGGAAGATACTTCCAAAGGCTATCGACCTTATTGCGGGTGGCAAGGTTAAGATCGTGGATGGTCACGTAGTAATTGATGATTACGATGACAAGGTTCTTTCAGAACTGTAAATGGGGATAAACACTAAGGAAAGAGGCTACTTATGAAAGTTTTGATTGTTGGCGGAGGCGGAAGAGAGCACGCAATTGCGGAGGCTGTTTCAAGAAGCAGGCAGGTAGACAAAATTTACTGCGCACCGGGTAATGGCGGAATTGCGGAATTGGCGGAGTGCGTTCCCATCACGCCAATGGAGTTTGACAAACTGGTTTCTTTTGCAAAAGAGAATCAGATAGACCTTACAATTGTGGGTATGGACGATCCTTTGGTTGGAGGTATCGTAGATGCCTTTGAGGCTGAGGGACTCAGAGTATTTGGACCAAGAAAGAATGCAGCGATCCTTGAAGGCAGCAAGGCTTTTTCCAAGGATCTTATGAAGAAGTATGGTATTCCTACAGCTGCCTATGAGACCTTTGATGATCCCAGGAAGGCCCTTGATTATCTTGAAACCTCAAAATTCCCCATCGTTCTTAAAGCTGATGGACTTGCTCTTGGAAAGGGTGTGCTTATCTGCAACAACCTGGAAGAGGCAAAGGCAGGCGTAAAAGAGATCATGGAGGATAAGAAGTTTGGCAGTGCCGGTAACCATATGGTTATCGAGGAATTTATGACTGGCCGTGAGGTCTCAGTCCTTTCTTTTGTTGACGGTAAGACCTACAAGCTCATGAGCAGCGCCCAGGATCACAAGAGAGCCGGAGACGGAGATACAGGACTTAACACCGGCGGAATGGGCAACTTCTCACCAAGCCCCTTCTATACTGAGGAAGTAGATAAGTTCTGCAGAGAGCATATCTATGGCAAGACAGTTGAAGCTATGGCAAAGGAGGGCAGAGAGTTTAAGGGAGTTATCTTCTTTGGACTTATGCTCACTGCTGATGGCCCCAAGGTACTTGAGTACAATGCCAGATTTGGAGATCCTGAAGCCCAGGTGGTGCTTCCAAGACTCCAAACTGATATAATAGACGTTTGTAATGCCTGCATAGACGGAACCCTTGCAGACCTTGACCTTAAATTTGAGGACAAGGCTGCTGTTTGTGTGGTTCTGGCAAGTGACGGTTACCCTCTTTCCTATGAGAAGGGCAAGCTCATCACAGGCCTTGATAATTTCAAGGGCAAGGAAGGCTACTACTGCTTCCACGCAGGCACCAGGCTCACCGATGAAGGCATTGTAACAAATGGCGGAAGAGTTTTAGGCATAACAGCTAAGGGTGACACTCTGAAACAGGCCCGTGCCAAGGCATACGAGGCTACAGAGTGGGTAGACTTTGAAAATAAATACATGCGTCATGACATCGGCAAGGCGATTGATGAAATGGAGGAGTAAGATATGAAAAATCTAAGAAAGAGAGTACTGTCACTGGGACTGTCCATAGTGGTTTCAGCGGCTATCTTCGTATCAGCGGGAGTTTCAGCTTATGCTTATACTGAGACAACCGGTACAGTTAAGACAAGTAATGTTAAAGTAAGATCATCAGCAAGCACAACAGCTTCACAGGTATCAAGTCTTAGAGAGGGCGATACCATAGATATCGTTGATGAGGCTACGGATGCATCAGGATATGTTTGGTACAAGATCCGCGTCAACAAGAGTGAGTATGGATATGTAAGAAGCGACCTGGTTTCAAAGAGCGGCTCATCTTCATCATCTTCAACAACAACATCAACTACCGAGTCCAACGGAGCAGCTGCAGAGATGCCTGCTACAACAGCTACAGCAGTTGATCCCAAGACAGCGACCATAACTGAGGACAGCGTAAATGTCCGTGAAGGTGCAGGAACCAAGTACAACTCAGTTGGCAAGGTTACAAAGGGCGATACAGTCACCATCACAGGTGAGGCAACAGGTTCAGATAACAAGACCTGGTATCAGGTTACATTCGGAAGTAACAGCAAACAGGGCTACATCAGATCAGATCTTCTTCAGGTTAGCGAATCAGCACCTGCTGAAGGCGGTGAAGGTGGAGAAGGAGCCGAGGGCGCTGAAGGCGGCGAAGGTGAGATGACAGAAAATCCTGAGGAGACAGCCGAGGCTTCTGAAGAGCAGAACAGCACCGGTGTTGCCAGTGAAGCAGGCGATGGTCACTATTCACTTGTATATACTCCCGATGACACAGGAGAGAACATCTGGTATCTCTATGACAACGTAGAGGGTTACAGAGTTAAGGTCAATGAGCTGATCGATGCTGCAAAGAGCAGTGATGAGGTAAACAAGCTCATTAAGACCAACAATAATTTCAAGACTATCCTTATTGTTCTTGCAGTAGTAATAGCAGCACTTATTATCGGACTTATCATTATGGCACTTCGCCTCAGAGATTCACTGTATTATGAGGATGAAGAGGAAGAGGAGTATGACCGCTACGGACAGAACTCCAGAAGAAGAGCAAGACCTGATGATGACGAAGAAGAGGATGAGCGTCCTGCAAGAAGGGGCAGAGCTTCAGATGAAGAGCGGACTGTAAGGCCAAGCAGACCTTTAAGAAGGGATGAAGAAGAGGATGACAGACCTCTTCGCGGCAGAAGGCCGGCAAACCAGGAAGATGATGAGGATGGCAAAGCTGTAAGGCCAAGACGTCCTATGAATGCTGCAGATAGCGATGATCGTCAGGCAAGACAGTCCAGACCTGTAAGAAGAGATGAGGAAGATGAAAGACCTGTCAGAAGAGGCCGCAGTGATGAGGGCGATGCCAGGAGGAACTTTAGGGATACAGACTCACAGGCTGCGCAGAAAGAGGCTCCAAGGCGCAAGGCCAAGAACTTCATCGGCGACGAGGATGACTTCGAGTTTGAGTTCCTTGATCTTGATGATGATAAGTAATTGTTTATATTGTTTTTATAAGAGCAACGCTTTTGCGTTGCTCTTTTTATGCTATACTCTAATCAGATAATTGAATAGTTATATTTGTCATAGCGATTTTTTTGCCACAAATTATTTTGTTTCGTATAAATGGTTAACAAAGGAAATACAGGAGGAATTATCATGGGAAAAGAGGATAATAAAGATCATAAAAATGTGATTCCACTTACAGAGGAAGAGCTTGATAAAGTAACCGGCGGATTTAATATTTTGAGATGGATCTCCAATATTGTTGGCAGTATCAAAGAGGGGGGCCATATTTCAAATGTGAGCGATGCCACAGAACTACGTGCCGGACTTACAAGACCTGATATTAAAAACAACGGGCTGGACAGTAATGGCTAAAGCAACAGAAAGGATAAATAGTCAGGAGGTTTAACTGTTTATGGATGAGAAGAAAATGAATGATCTTAATGACGAAGAGCTTGAGAGAATTTCAGGTGGTGTAGAACAAAAAAATGCAGGAGATAATGGTTATAAATTATCTGATGATTATAAGGTTACTACTACCGGCTGCATGCATCCCGGAAATAATACTCCCGGGAATCTGGTAGATGTGATTGTTAAAAAATGAGGCTTTTTTACAACTGTAAAACCAATGAAGGATAATAAGGAGGTTACATTCTATGGCAAATGAGAAGAACATTAACGAGGCAGCATTGAATGAAAAGGAACTTGAGAATATTTCAGGCGGAATGACAGACTGGAGACAGGATCAGGCAAGAGCAGCAGCAAGATCCCGCACAGCAGTGGGTCGTGAGGCAGTTCAGTCAAAGAACAAAAAGACCAAAAAGACTCAGGCAGATAATGATCGCAGCTGATGATGCATTTGACGAGGTGTAAATATGGGAAATGCTAAGAAGCTTCTTGAAGCAGACAATAAAAATATCTTTGAGGTATCGGATGACAGCCTTGAGATGGTGTCCGGAGGATTTAGCAAACCGGTAATAAGACATGATGAAAATGATCCTTTTCAGGTTGGGATTGGAAGACCCTCCATTGATGGAAAAGGCCTGAAAAACGGGGGCTGATAAACATTGCTGCGGAGGATAGCTTAATGCATAAGCTAAAGTCCCTGAGGCAGAAGGTGTTTACCCTGATCCTTATCGTTTCAATACTTCTGCTTCTGGCATTAAACGGGGTAAACTTTGTAATCGATTATTTTGACATCTTAAAGAGCTATAAAAGAGAGACGACATATTACTTACAATATGCGGTCTCTCTTATTGATGCAGATTACCTTGATAATGCCTATTCAAAGGTTAAGGACATCTACGAGAATACCCCTGAAGAAATAAGGGCAGATCCCTTTTCGGAAGAATACAGGGAATGTCTCTATGACCTGGTTGATGATGATTTCTGGGCTGCCAGGGATATCCTGGTAAAATGCAGGGAGAATACCGGACTTGACAGTGTATGCTTCATAATGCCTGATGAGGAAAATGAAAGGATAGTTTTTGTAGTTGACGGCTATGATATCAGCGGCGCTTTTCTTCCGGGACAGTGGCTGTCCGAAGAGATAACCCAGATAGATACTCCGGACAAGATCAGAGAGATTATTGGCTCTGATTATAAAATGTTTTTTGATCATGGAGAAGAAAACGGCTGGATAGCCACCAACTATATAGAGATTTTCGATCAAAACGGCAACTTTATCGGGTACGCCGCCGGGGATATCAATATCGATAGCTTTGTTCGCAGGATGAGGCTGAGCCTGGCCATATATTTTGTTCACCTTATCATCCTGGTAATTGTCATGGCACTTATCATTTCCAAGTCTCTTCAAAAAAGGATCATAGACCCGATAAATGTTCTGGCGGGTACAGCAAAGGATTACACCAAAAGAGACAAGGCACTGGAGGAAGAGGGACGGACAAAAGAGTATTTTGGCGAGCTGTCACTTCACACGGGAGATGAGATTGAAACCTTGTGGGAGAGCCTTTCCGACATGGAAAAGGACATGAATGACACTATGCACCGCATCAGGGTAATGACAGCAGACAAGGAAAGGGTAGAGGCTGAGCTGTCTGTTGCCACCAAGATTCAGGAGGGCATGCTTCCCAAGAAATTCCCGGCTTTCCCCGGAAGGGAAGAGTTTGAGGTATATGCATCCATGGATCCTGCAAAGGAGGTTGGCGGAGACTTTTATGACTTCTTCCTGATAGATGACGACCATCTGTGTCTGTCAGTTGGTGATGTATCAGGTAAGGGTGTTCCGGCGGCTCTTTTCATGGTTGTCGCAATTACAGCCTTAAGGAACATTGCCCGCAGGGAAAAAGATATCGTCACTATTATGAAGGATGCCAACAACCAGATCTGTAAGTACAATCAGGAGGGATTCTTTGTAACAGTATGGCTTGGGATCTACACAATATCTGAACACAAGCTTTCCATGGGTAGCGCAGGTCACGAGTATCCGGCCATTTACAGGGCGGGGGAAAAGAAATATTCCATCTACGAGTCTGAGCATGACATTCCCATGGGGATCATGGAAAATGTAGAATTTGTCCATGATGAAACTACTTTGGAAAAGGGCGATAAGCTCTTTGTCTACACCGACGGAGTTCCGGAGGCTACAAGGGCAGATGATATGCTCTATGGTATGGACAGGATGCTGGAGTGCTTAAATGGTGCCGCGGACAGGAACGGTAAAGGAACTCTTGAAGCCATCACCCGTTCCGTTGATAAGTTTGTCGGAGATGCACCGCAGTTTGATGACCTTACAATGCTGTATCTTGGAATAAATTAAGGGCCGGAAGATAACGTAAACCGGCTCTATTATTTTGCCTCTGCAAAAAGTCTGTAGCATATGTTATACTAAATATGTCACAATAATTATGTCCCTGGGATACAGGGACAATAGTGCGAGGGCTTTTTATGATCATAGAGATAGATTTTAACAGTGATGAAGCCATATATGTTCAGCTCTGCAATCAGATCATACTTGGTATAGCCACCTCACAGTTCAGGGAGGGAGAGCAGCTTCCAAGCGTCAGGCAGCTTGCTGAGACCATCGGGATCAACATGCATACTGTCAACAAGGCCTATGCCATCCTGCAGCAAGACGGTTTTGTCAAGATAGACAGGCGAAGGGGCGCGGTTATAGCAATTGATATTGATAAGCTAAGGGCTCTTAAGGAGGCTCAGAGCGAGCTGGCTGTGGTCCTTGCAAGGGCCATGTGTAAGGGTATAGGCAGAGATGACATCCACGCTCTGGTGGATCAGATCTACGATCACTATGAGGGATAGACAAATCTTTTGACAGAAAGGATAAAGTATGGATTTTAAGTTTACAGTAATGGCAAATGAAGCACTTAAGCTTGCCAAGAAGACAGCAAGAACCTTAAAGCTCAATTATGTGGGCACAGAGCACATACTGATGGGGCTTATTCTGGAGGACGGATGCGTCGCTTCCAGGATCCTTATCGACAACGGTATCGATGAGAGCCGCATGATGGACATGATAAGGGATCTTATAGTTCCTGATTCCAACGTCAGGACACTGGACAGGGACGGCTTTTCACCAAGGGCTGAGAAGGTCCTTGAAGAGGCTCACAGGATGGCTGAGAGGTTCCACGCTGACAAGACGGGAACAGAGCACATATTACTGGCTCTTATCAAAGAGGGGGAGAACGTTGCGGTAAGGCTTATCAGCACAATGAACGTTCCCGCTCAGAAGATTTACGCTGAGACTTTGGCAGCCATGGGAGAGGATCCCGCCCTTGTCAAGGAAGACCTTGGAAAAAAGAGCGCGGCAGGGGCCAAGACAGGCAAGAAGCCATCAATCCTGTCTCAGTACAGCAGGGATATGACAGCTCTTGCAGTTGAGGGCAAGCTTGACCCTGTTGTGGGAAGAGAACGGGAGATAAAGAGAGTTATCCAGATCCTCTCAAGAAGGACCAAGAACAACCCATGTCTTATAGGAGAACCGGGAGTCGGTAAGACCGCAGTAGTTGAGGGACTTGCCCAGAGGATCGCAGCAGGGGATGTTCCCCTTACAGTACAGAATAAGAGACTTATGACCCTGGATCTTTCCGGAATGATCGCCGGATCCAAGTACAGAGGTGAGTTTGAGGAGAGGATCAAGAAGGTCATCAAGGAAGTTGCTGACGATGGCAACATCATTCTTTTCGTGGATGAGATGCACACTCTTATTGGAGCTGGCGGTGCAGAGGGTGCCATTGATGCTTCCAATATTTTAAAGCCATCACTGGCCAGGGGTGAGATCCAGATGATCGGCGCCACCACCATCAGTGAGTACCGCAAGTATGTGGAGAAGGATGCGGCCCTTGAGAGACGTTTCCAGCCTGTTAATGTTGACGAGCCCACCAAGGAAGAGGCTCTGGATATCTTAAAGGGCATTGTGGGCAGGTATGAGGACCACCACAAGGTCACAGTTACTCCTGAGGCATTAAAGGCTGCGGTTGACTTATCCGAGAGATATATTAACGACAGGAACCTCCCTGACAAGGCAATCGACCTTATTGATGAGGCTGCATCTGCAGTAAGACTCCGTACCATGGGCGTATCACCTAAGGTAAAAGAGATGGAGGCTCTGGTTGCAGATCTTGACAGGCAGATAGAGGAAGCTTTAAAGAACTCCAATTTCAACGAGGCGGGACTTCTTAATAAAGAGCAGAATGCCCTGATGACCAAGCTTTCCAGGGTTAAGAATGCAGAGGCAAGAAAACAGAAATCATCGGGCTTTATAGTAGATGAAAACGACATAGCAGAGGTTGTCGCAGAGTGGACAAGGATCCCTGTTAAGAAGATAGCTGAGAAGGAGTCAGAGAAGCTTCTTAAGCTTGAATCAGTGCTCCATAAGAGAGTTATCGGCCAGGAGGATGCAGTAAAGGCTGTTTCCAAGGCTATCAGAAGAGGAAGAGTAGGACTTCAGGATCCAAACAGACCTATCGGATCATTTCTTTTCCTGGGACCTACAGGTGTTGGTAAGACAGAGCTGTCCAAGGCTCTGGCAGAGGCTATGTTTGGGGATGAGAACGCTCTTATAAGGGTTGATATGTCCGAGTACATGGAAGGCCACTCCGTATCCAAGATGATCGGTTCACCTCCGGGATATGTGGGATATGATGAGGGCGGACAGCTCTCGGAGAAGGTCAGGAGACACCCTTATTCGGTAATCCTATTTGATGAGATCGAGAAGGCTCATCCGGACATTTTCAACGTGCTTTTGCAGGTTCTTGATGATGGACACATTACAGATGCCAAGGGCAGGAAGGTGAGCTTTAAGAATACCATCCTCATAATGACTTCTAACGTCGGTGCCCAGAGGATCGTTGATCCTAAGAAGCTGGGATTCGGCGCAGGAGCTGACGCTAAGCGTGACTACGAGGATATGAAGAGCGGCGTCATGGACGAAGTGAAGAAGCTCTTTAAGCCTGAGTTCATCAACCGAATAGACGAGATCATGGTATTCCATACCTTGACTGAGAAGGAGATGATGGATATCGTAACCCTCCTTTCCCAGAACCTGGCAAAGAGATGCAAGACTCAGATGGACATCAACCTCACTATCTCACCTGCAGTGAAGAAGTATCTTGTTTCCAAGCACTCCGATGCCAAGATGGGCGCAAGACCGCTTAAGAGGGCAATCCAGCAGACCATTGAGGATGCCATGGCAGAAGAGCTCCTTAAGGGTAATATCAAGGCAGGAATGGATGTGACTGTATCACTTAAGGATGACAAGGTTGTATTTGTTGGCAAGGATGGAAAAGAGGCTTCGGTAAAGAAGGTGTCTGTAAAGACCACCAAGCCGGGAAGAGCTGCCAGGGTTTCGAAGGCTGTGACCACCAAAAAGCCAAGAGGCAAGGCGGCCGGCACTGACAAAAAGCCTGCAGTATCTAAAAAGAAGAAATAAAAAATCAAGAGCTATCCAAAGCGGATAGCTCTTTTTGTGCTGTATGAAATTTACATCTCTACCTTTACAGTAGTTGGTGCGCCGTCAGAGAGCTCAACGCTGAGGTTTAACTTGCCTCCAAGGTTTGTGCTCATCTTGCCGATGCTACTGCCGCCAACGAAAACGTTGTACTCTGTGTTCTCCATAAGTCCAAGAGTGATCTGGGCATCGCTGTCGCCCTCTACCTTGAACTCCACACCCTTGTCTGTTTCAGTAAAGCCTGTTACTGCGGTTCCGGGTACGGACTCATATACAAAGTTCTCGTCTTTTTCAAGCTTCGTGATTTCCTTGAAGGTCTTGACCTTCAGAATACTTCCCCCGTGTTCAAAATTCTCCAGCTTCTTTTTCTCAGGAAGCTTGTAATTGCCAAAGCTGATGCTCCCATCGCTTTCAGCTCTGATCAACTGTTCTACGACAGCCATAGTAACCCTCCTAATAAAATGAAAATGAATATTTACAAAATAATTATATAGCACGGGGAAGTATTATGATATTAAAATTTTCTTATTTTTGGAAGTAAGTGTATACTAGAGGAAGAATTTTCTGCCCGCTGCCTGTTTGGGGATGGGGGTGCCATGGCGGGCATATTGGGGAGGCAAGATGGCTACAAAAATAAAGTCAGTTTTTTTCTGTCAGAGCTGCGGCTATGAATCATCCAAGTGGATGGGACAGTGCCCGGGCTGCAGGGAGTGGAATACATTTGTGGAGGAGGCAGTAAAGCCGGCAGCAAAGGCTGTCAAGGGGGTTTTGTCATCTGCCGGATCCGGCGAATATATCCAGCCGAAAGCTCTTTCCGAGATCGTCATGAACGAGGAGGAGAGATATGATACCCATATCGGAGAACTCAACAGAGTCCTTGGAGGAGGCCTTGTTAAGGGCTCCCTTATTCTGGTGGGGGGAGATCCGGGTATTGGCAAGTCCACAATTCTTTTGCAGGTGGCAGGTAATATCTCAGGGGACAAAAGAGATGTTCTCTACATTTCGGGAGAGGAATCCCTTCAGCAGATAAAGCTTCGTGCCAACAGGATCGGAGGCTTTAATGAGCAGCTGAAGTTCATGTGCGAGACCAATCTTTCAAATATCGAGGAGACCATCGGAAGGCTAAAGCCCCAGGTTGTCATCATAGATTCCATTCAGACCATGTACAACGAGTCTGTGTCGTCTGCGCCTGGAAGCGTATCCCAGGTAAGGGAGTCCACTTCAGTTCTGCTCCGGATAGCAAAGAGCCTTAACATCTCCATTTTTATTGTAGGACATGTTACCAAGGAGGGGCAGGTGGCAGGACCAAGAGTCCTTGAGCACATGGTAGATACCGTTCTTTACTTTGAGGGCGACAGACATGCATCCTACAGGATCCTCCGGGCAGTAAAGAACAGATTCGGTTCCACCAATGAGATCGGTGTATTTGAAATGCAGGAAAAGGGACTTGTGGAGGTTACAAACCCTTCCGAGTTTATGCTTGATGGAAGGCCTGAGGGGGCCAGCGGCTCAATTGTTACCTGTTCTGTAGAGGGAACAAGGCCTATCCTTATTGAAGTTCAGGCCCTGGTAAGTAGGACCAACTTTGGATTTCCCAGAAGACAGGCCAACGGAACAGACTACAACAGAGTCAACCTTCTCATGGCTGTTCTGGAAAAGAGAATCGGGCTTCAGATGAGCGATTTTGATGCCTATGTTAATCTGGCAGGAGGCATGAAGGTGGCAGAGCCATCCCTTGACCTTGGTATCTGCCTTGCCCTTGTTTCAAGCTTTAAGAATAAGCCGGTATCGGGAGATGTGGTGGCATTCGGGGAGGTGGGACTTTCCGGAGAAGTAAGGTCTGTGAGCATGGCAGATGCAAGGGTATCAGAGGCTAAAAAGCTTGGCTTTAAGACCTGTATCGTTCCGGCAGCTCTTGCAGGCAAGCTCCAAAAGAGCTTTTCTGATATCGAGATCATCGGAGTATCCTCTGTGGCGGATGCCATGAAGATCATTTGATCATTTTGGGGCCTGAGTATCTGCATTTTTTCAGAAAAATCACAAAATGACAATTTCCGGCCCAAATATGATTGAGAACATGATGGTTTTTCTGATATGATAGCAGAGTATGTTTTTATTAGTTTAGGCGGGAATTGGGAGAAATGCAGAAAATAAAAAGAGCCATGGCGCTCCTTTTGATGACAATTACATTATGTATGGCATCCCTTGATGTCTGTGCAGAAGAGGTGGCAGACGCAGACCTTCAAAAGCTGCAGCAGACAGAGCAGGAGGAACTTGTTGCTCAGCCGGCAGCAGAACCTTCTTTGGAAGAGTCTGTTGTTCATCCGGCAGCAGAACCTTCTCCGGAAGTGCCGGTTGTTCAGCCGGATGCAGAACCTTCTCCGGAAGTGCCGGTTGTTCAGCCGGAGGCAGAACCTTCCTTGGAAGTACAGGTTGCCCAGCCGGAGGCAGAACCATCTTTGGAGGATATTGATCCCGGTGCACAGATGCTGGGCTTTTCATTTGTATATACTCGGGACATATGCTTTTATATCAGGGGCAACTGTGTTGGGGCTGACATTCCAAGAGAGCCATATAACCATTCTGTGTCATTTTATTCAGATGCCATAAGAATTGATGATGCTGTAAGTAATACCAAACTGAAGTATAGCGACAGTGAAGAGGACGGAAGCGAGGACAGCCTTCTTTCCGATGGCTTTACCGCCTCCAATCAGGTATCCTGCATGCTGGACAAGCTTCCAACCGCAGGGGATATTCAGGGCGTAGTTCCTGAGTTTGATCCTGACAAGCACTATATTGTCTGGTACGTGGCAAAAAGCGCTTTCACCCTGGGAGAGAACTGGGACGTGGGAATCCACGTGGACGGCGTTATCAGAAAGAGGCAGAATATCGAGCCTAAGGAGCCCAAAGAGCCCGGGACTGAGCCTGCTACAGAGCCCCTTCCCGGAACTGAGCCTGGGCCATCCTCAGAGCAGCCAGCGGTAGAAAAGGAAACCGATCTTAAGAAAATAGAAGAGGCAGTGGAGATCGTCCTTGTTCCGCTGTATCTTGACGAAAATGGCAACGACGCCAAAGAGATAGCTTACGATGGTAAGGAGCACATAGTGGGTGGCTTCAAGATCATCGTTGCAGATAAGAACCATGATCTTAACGTGCTCCAGGAGCTCTTTTATAACTGCTATGGTAAGCTCCTTGATACCAAGGTATATGCTGAGGATGACAAGACTGCCTTTAGCTACAGGGGACAGGAATTCTTTGTAAATGTGACGGCTGCCTATGCAAAGGTCAAGGAAATAGGCGATGTAGACATCAAGTACTACAGCGGCAGCAGAGAAATTGATCCGGAAGATATTCAGGTCACTGACAAGCATGGAGATACCCTTAGCAAAGGCTTGAGCACCTTTTTCCAGGTGGTTGCCAATCCGGGCAAGGTTTCCGTGAAAAAAGAGATTACCATCACTGCAGGAACTACAGTAATAAACGATAATGGCTCAACCATCACAAACAGCGACTATACAGTTGATGGTTCGCTCCTTGACGGACACTCAGTCAGCAAGGTTGTTATGAATGGCAGCCTGACAGGTGTGGGACAGTGTCCAAATGAGATCACTGATGTAACAATCGTTGATTCAGAAGGCAATGATGTTACGTCGATGTACAAGATAAACAAGGTTGCCGGCAAGCTCCAGCTTGTGGACGGCAGAAGGAAAACTTCAGAAGAAGGCAGCAGTGCTTCCGGTTCTGAGGATGATAGTACAGGGGAGTCTGCCACAATAGTCAGCAATGAATCTTCCTTTGGCACCGTGGCCAGGGCGAAGATCACCCAGGCAGATGGCTCAGTGACCTACATCAATGTTCCCTATGAGACCGGTGCAGCAGGCGAGAGCGCTGAAGGCACTCCACAGGTCCTTGGAGCCAGGAGAAGTGCAACCGGGGATAACAGTCCACCTGCTTATGCGAGATTTATAGTTATTATATTATGTATTGGGATTATCATATCCACGTTTCGGACATCCGGACGTGGATATTTTTTTTCATAAATTGTATTAATTTTTGAAAAAATAATGACGATAAGATATTTGAATGATCTTACTGTGCCCTTATGGGCAGAATGGAGATACAGATGAAGCTTATGGTGAAAAGGGTATTGGGCGGCTTGTTTGCAGCACTTTTTGGGGCGTTTCTTATTTTTTCTCAGACTACAACTATAAAGGCATATGCCTATGATGATGCGGTACAGATATCGGAAGATACCTACAACACGCTGATAAAGGGAACAAGGGTGTACAACGGCGTTGATTACGGCGCTAAGTATGGATATAACCCTCTTTATTATTTCCTGAACTACAATGACCTGCGTATAGCTTATGGCGCGGATCCTGCCAAGCTTGTTGAGCATTACGCGCTTTTTGGAATAAAGGAAAAAAGAGTTGCCAATAAGCAGATAACAAGAGGCGCCCACGCCTACGGAAGCAGTAACGAGTACATAGTTCCATCCAACCAGTTGACGTCGGAAAAAAAGGACGGAATGGTTGTTATTCCCGAGCAGCTTCACAACAACGGCGGAATGAACAGGCGACAGGAAACAGAAGCCAGAAGCGTGGCAAAACAGCTGGCAACTAATATCTATAATCAGGTAATGAAAGTAGATAATACCAGTAAAAACAACAACAGCAGTACCAGTAGCAACGCAAGTAGCAGTGCCAGCAGTACCGCTCCTACTATATCTGAAATAAAGATGGTAGCTTATGCCACCGGAGTTATTCAGGCATATTGCAGCCTTGGTCACGAGCTGACACAGGATGAAGTTAAAAAGACTCACAGCAAGGTGTACAGAACAGCATACGGAGTTTTCTGTGCCCACGAATTTACAAGTGCCGGAGCAACAAGGGCTCTGGGTCTGATCCTGGATTATCTTGATCAGATGGTTCAGCAGAATAATCCCGGTGCAGCCCCCATTAAGTGGGTACACGTCAATGCAAATACCTGGAATCAGCAGTACTGCCAGATAGCCTGCGACAACCACGAGGCCTATGCAGACGGTATCCTTGGAATTGCAGGATATGGCAAACATCCCCTTGAGGGAGGCGTGGAAAAAGATATTCAGAAATATGTAAGCTATGCAACACTTACCAGCATCATTAACACAAGACCTCCATTTGGCGACAATGGGCAGGCAAGCTCTCAGGATCTTCCTCTGAATGCCAATCCTATGAGCGGGCAGGCCAACGACTACAACCCATAAATTATTAAATGTTCTTGAGTAAGGCAAATGAAATAATAGGGGGAAAGACCTGTTAATAATCCAGGCCAATAGGCTTATGAATAAAGATAAAAACCATATAAAGATAAAGTTCAACGCGTGTATTGCCCTGATGGTGGCAGCAGTTCTTTTGATCCCGCCCGCACAGGCCAGCGCCAAGGAAATGACCAAGATAAGCGGAACCACCTTCAGGAAAAACACCTCAGTTGCCACTATACACATAGGAAGTGATGTCACTGATATTTCATCAAATGCCTTCAAGGGACTTGTGAACTTACAGTCCATCACGGTAAGTGAGAATAACATTTTTTTCACATCCTACAGCAACTGCCTCTATAACAAGAATATGACAGAGCTCATATGTTTTCCTGCGGCACTTCAGGGAGCGCTTATCCCGGACACTGCAGTTTCCATCAGGGAAAACGCCTTGTACGGAGTAAACGATACCCTAAAGGAGCAGATCAAATCAGTCATAAAGGGCCAGGCAGCAGAGAACTACACTGAGTGGCAGGTTCCCGGGGAGCATTTCGTACATACACAGTCGGGTGTTAAGTGGAAAAAAGCTGACGGTTCCCTAAAGGATCCTGACACGGAAATAATGAAGCTGACAGCTGCAGTGGTTGAAGCCTGCACCACAGGGGATATGCCTCAGAAGCAGCAGCTTGAGAGATGCTTTACCTATTTTGTTAATACCTCATATTATGAGCGCAAGACGGATATTCCCATTGGAGAATGGACAGCTCCTTACGCAGCACAGATGCTTGCTGACGGCAAAGGCAATTGCTACAACTACGCATCAGCCTTTGCTTACATTGCAAAGGGCCTTGGTTATGACGCCACAGTCTGCACCGGGACGGTACAGTCATCCCTGGGAGGCCAGACACCCCACGCCTGGACAGAGATCAGGATGGGAGATAACTGGTACATTTTCGACGCGGAGATGCAGGGAGCTAAGGGGGGCGGATACTACAAGCAGACGTACACCAGCTATCCTGCAGGCCCCATTCACAAGCAGGCAGCCTACACAGTAACCTTTTGATGATTTGTTTTACAGGAAAAGAGATCAGGATATGAGAAAAATACTGGCCATATCCCTCATTGTATCAGGGACGATATTTTCTATCTTTATATTTAACTTGATAATGTATGCCACAGTTCCGGCGTACCGAAGTCTCCTTGTGGGCTCTGTCCACTCAGATGCGGATATACCTGTGGTGGGAGCCGGAGTTGGAATAAATGATGACTTTTCTTTTGAAGTGGAAAAAGAAAACGACTTCGTTCCCATGAATTCCAGCAAAGAGAGCATTGAAGCAATGATCATGGAGATTGATGCTTCCTACGATGTTCCCCTTGCTGATGCTGTGGAGAATACAGCGCCAGCGGAGCCGCAAAAGCAGATAATAGACAAGGAGTATCACGAGGACTGCGGAACAGGCAAGGGCTACTGGGTTATCACCTACGAGGATGGAAGCACGGAAATAGAGTAAAAATACGAAAATAATATGGTTTATACGAATCAGCTGCTGTTTATGGCAGCTGATTTTTTTGTGGAAGCATACAAATTGACAACTCGAAAAAATACTAAAACGTTTCAGAGAAGTAAAAATGACCAAAAACCAAAGCAGTAATTTGTGCAAATCAATCAAATGACACAAAAATATCAAAGGATTTCTAAGATTGAAAGAAGAATTCTCTATGTTTTTGCACAAATGCCATTGCTATAATTCACATTGTAAACAAATTGTTAACATATTTTTAAGGAGGAACAAGTAATGAAAAAGAAATTGGTAAGTCTTTTGGTAGTTTCTGCAATGACACTTTCTATGCTTGCTGGTTGCGGAAATGCAGCAGCTGACACAGCTACAGAAGTTGCAGAGACAGCTACAGAGGTAGCACAGACAGCTACAGACGTAGCAGAGACAGTAGCAGAGACAGCAGGCAATGCTGATCTTGCTGACAAGAAGGTTGGAGTATGTATCTATCAGTTCGCTGATAACTTCATGACACTCTTCAGAACAGAGCTTGAGAACTACCTCATTTCTCAGGGATTCTCAAAGGACAACATCACAATCGTTGATGGTGCTA